>Ga0073934_10007243_pt1 | contig 15597 bp, 12 predicted proteins | sample LarsenN4metaG_FD_76834 | JGI IMG/M metagenome (GOLD analysis project Ga0073934, IMG submission 76834) | Hot spring sediment bacterial and archeal communities from British Columbia, Canada, to study Microbial Dark Matter (Phase II) - Larsen... ...
GCTGGCCGCGGCCATGGTGGGTGAAGGCGGCGCCGCGGCGCGCGCCGAGGCCGCGTCCAGCGCACCGTTGCAGCGCGCGCCCGACGCGACCGGCGCCGTGCGGCTGTCGCTGCGCGGCCTGGCCGTGCGCGGCGACCGCGGCGAGCTCGCCGTGCGCGCGCTCGACCTCGACGTGCGCGCCGGCGAGGTGGTGGGCATCGCCGGCGTGAGCGGCAACGGCCAGCGCGAGCTGATGGAGGCGCTGGCGGGTCAGCGCGCGCGCGAGGCCGGCACGGTGCAGGTGGAAGGCCGGCGCTACCGCGCCACGCGCACCGAGATCCGGCTGCTCGGCGTGCGCGGCCTGCCCGAGGAGCCGCTGCGCAACGCCTGCGTGGCGCCGATGAGCGTGGCCGACAACCTGGCGCTGCGCGGCTTCGATGCGCCGCCGCTGGCGCGCTGGGGCCTGCGCCGTCCGGGCGCGGCGGCACGCCGCGCGCGCGAGCTGATCGAGCGCTACCGCATCCGGACGCGCGGCGAAGGCGCGCCGATCCAGACCCTGTCGGGCGGCAACGTGCAGCGCGCGGTGCTGGCGCGCGAGCTGTCGGACGCGGCCCGCGTGCTGCTCGTCTCCAACCCGGTGTTCGGCCTCGACTTCACCGCGGTGGCCGAGGTGCACGCGCGCCTGATCGAGGCGCGCAACCGCGGCGCCGCGGTGCTGATGGTGAGCGAAGACCTCGACGAGCTGCTGCACGTGGCCGACCGCATCGTCGTGATGAGCGAAGGCCGCATCGTGCACGAGTGCGCGGCGGCCGGTGCCGACCGGCACGAGCTCGGGCGCTTCATGGGCGGCGGGCCGGCGAAGGGCCCCGCGGCCGGGGCGATCGCGAACGCCGTCGCGCCCGCGGCGGCCGGCACGGTGAGCGCATGAAGCAGCCCGACCGCCTCGAGATCGATGCGCGCCCCTTCGCCTTCGGCCTGCAGCCGGGGCGCGCGGCGCTCGTGATCATCGACATGCAGCGCGACTTCATCGAGCCCGGCGGCTTCGGCGCCTCGCTCGGCAACGACGTCTCGCAGCTCGAGGCCGCCGTCGAGCCGGCGCGCCGCCTGCTCGAGGCCTGGCGCGCGCGCGGCTGGCCGGTGGTGCACACGCGCGAGTCGCACGCGCCGGACCTCTCGGACTGCCCGCCGGCCAAGCGGCTGCGCGGCGCGCCGCGCCTGCGCATCGGCGACCCCGGCCCGATGGGCCGGCTGCTCGTGCGCGGCGAGCCGGGCTGCGAGATCGTGCCGGCGCTGTCGCCGCATGACGGCGAGCTCGTCATCGACAAGCCCGGCAAGGGCGCCTTCTTCGCCACCCCGTTGCACGAGGCGCTGCAGCAGCGCGGCGTCACGCAGCTCGTGGTGGCCGGCGTCACCACCGAGGTCTGCGTGCAGACGACGCTGCGCGAGGCCAACGACCGCGGCTACGACGCCCTGCTCGTCGAGGAGGCCACGGCGAGCTACTTCCCGCACTTCAAGGCCGCGACGATCGAGATGATCGTGGCGCAGGGCGGCATCGTCGGCTGGGCGGCCAGGCTCGACGCCGTGCTGGGCGCCGTGCGGGGTGCCGTGCAGGCTCGGGAGCGCTGACATGGGCCGCGTCATCGCCCGCCGCCTGCTCGCCGCGCTGCCCAACCTGTTCGGCGTGATCGTCATCACCTTCCTGCTCACGCGCGCCATCCCGGGCGACCCGGCGGCCTACTTCGCCGGCGCCTCGGCCACCCAGGAGGCGGTGGAGCAGGTGCGGCGGCAGCTCGGCCTGGACCGCCCGCTGCCCGAGCAGTTCCTGCGTTATGTCGCCGACCTCGCACGCGGCGACCTGGGTCTCTCGCTCACCACCGGGCAGCCGGTGCGGCAGGAGCTGCTGGCGCGGCTGCCGGCCTCGCTCGAGGTGGTGCTGCTGGCGCTGGTGCTGGCCTGCGCCATCGCCATCCCGCTCGGCGTGGCGGCGGCGACGCGGCCGGGGTCGTGGATCGACCAGCTCGCCCGCCTGGTCACCACCGCCGGCGTCTCGCTGCCCACCTTCTTCACCGGGCTGCTGCTGGCCTACGTCTTCTACTTCCTGCTCGGCTGGGCGCCTTCGCCGCTCGGCCGGCTCGACCCGGTGTTCTCGCCGCCGCCCACCGTGACCGGGCTGTACCTGATCGACGCCGCGCTCGCCGGCGACCGCGCCCTCTGGTGGGCCAGCTTCAAGCAGCTCGTGCTGCCGGTGGTGACGATGGCGATCTTCGTGCTCGCGCCGATCGCGCGCATGACGCGCGCCTCGATGCTCTCGGTGCTCGGCAGCGACTTCGTGCGCACCGCGCGCGCCAGCGGCCTGTCGTCGTCGACCGTGCTGGTGCGCTACGCACTGCGCAACGCGCTGCTGCCGGTGGTGACGACGCTCGGCATGGTCTTCGGCTTCATGATCGGCAGCTCGGTCGTGATCGAGAAGGTCTTCGGCTGGCCGGGCGTGGGCAGCTACGCCATCGACGCGCTGACGGCGAGCGACTACGCCCCGGTGCAGGGCTTCGTGCTGACGATGGGGCTGCTGTTCGTGCTGCTCAACCTGGCGATCGACCTGCTCTACGTGGTCATCGACCCGCGCGTGAAGATCGAGGCCTGACGCCGCCCATGAGCAGCAGCACCACGATCGGCCACGTGCGCCACGTGCTCTCGGACAACCCGGTCACGCTGCTGGCGGCGACCATGTTCGCCGTCTTCGTGCTGCTCGCGCTCGTCGGCCCCTTCGTCGTGCCCTACGACCCGCTGGCCAGCAACGCCGCGCGCGCGCTGCAGCCGCCTTCGGCCGAGCACTGGTTCGGCACCGACGCGCTCGGGCGCGACATCTTCTCGCGCGTCATCGTCGCCACGCGGCTGGATCTCAGCATCGCCTTCGCGGCGGTGCTGATGAGCTTCCTGATCGGCATGCCGCTCGGCCTGGCGGCCGGCTTCTTCGGCGGCTGGTGGGAGCGCATCGTCACGCGCGCGGCCGACACGGTGATGGCCTTCCCGCTCTTCGTGCTCGCCATGGGCATCGTGGCCGCGCTCGGCAACACGGTGGGCAACATCGTGCTCGCCACCGCCATCATCAACCTGCCCTTCTACATCCGCGTGGCGCGCGCCGAGGCCAACGTGCGGCGCGGCGCCGGCTGGGTGGAGGCGGCGCGGCTCGCGGGCAACGGCGACGCGCGCATCCTCGCCGTGCACCTGTTCCCCAACGCGCTGCCGCCGGCCATGGTGCAGGTGAGCCTGAACATGGGCTGGGCCATCCTCAACGCCGCGGGCTTGAGCTTCATCGGCCTGGGCGTGCGGCCGCCCGAGCCGGAGTGGGGCATCCTGGTCGCCGAGGGCGCGCAGTTCATCGTCAGCGGCGAGTGGTGGGTGAGCTTCTTCCCGGGCGCGATGCTGATGCTGGCGGTGTTCACCTTCAACCTGCTGGGCGACGCGCTGCGCGACATCTTCGATCCGCGGAGGCGCACGTGACGGGCGCCGCGGCCGCCGCGGCCCCGGTGCCGCTGCTCGACGTCAGCGACTTCGGCCTCGAGTTCCGCACCCGCAGCGGCACGGTGCACGCGCTCGAGCACGTCAACCTGCGCATCCACAAGGGCGAGGTGGTCGGCCTGGTGGGCGAGAGCGGCTCGGGCAAGTCGGTGCTGAGCTACGCCATGCTCGGCATCTCCGACGCCGCGGCGCGCGTCACCGGCGGCCGCGCGCTGTTCGGCGGCCTCGACCTGCTGCAGGCCGACGCGCGCACGCTGGCCGACCTGCGCGGGCGCGAGATCTCGATGATCTTCCAGAGCCCGCGCACCGCGCTCAACCCGATCCGCACCGTGGGCCTGCAGATCGAGGACGTGCTGCGCCGCCACGCCGCGCGCACGCGGCTGGGCAGCGGCACCGGCGTCGAGCAGGCCAAGGGCCTGCGCGAGCGCGCGGTGCAGGCGCTGCGCGAGGTGGCCATCGCCGACCCCGAGCGCCGCTACCACGCCTACCCGTTCGAGCTCTCGGGCGGCATGTGCCAGCGCGTGATGATCGCCATCGCGCTGGCCTGCCGGCCGGGCCTGCTGATCGCCGACGAGCCGACCACCGGCCTCGACGTGACCACCCAGGCCGCGGTGATGGACCTCATCACCGGCCTGGCGCGCGAGCGCCAGATGGCCACGCTGTTCATCACCCACGACCTCGGCCTGGCCGCCGAGTACTGCGACCGCATCGTCGTCATGCACGCCGGCCACGCGGTGGAGGCGGCGCCCGCGCGCGCGCTGTTCGCCACGCCGCGCCACCCGTACACGGCGCGGCTGATGTCGTCCACGCCCGACCGCCAGGGCACGCTGGCCGCGCTGGTGCCGGTGCCGGGCAACCTGCCCGACCTGCGGCGCACCGATCTGCCGCCGTGCCGCTTCGTCGAGCGCTGCACGCGCGCCGGCGAGCGCTGCCGCACGGCGCCGCTGCCGCGGCTGGATGCGCAGGCGGCGCACGCGGTGGCGTGCTGGCATCCGCTGGCCACGCCGGCGCCCGCCGAGGCGGCCCACCATGGCTGAAGCCGCCAGCGCGCTGCTGCAGGTCGAGCGCCTGGGCAAGCGCTTCGCGGTCGCCGGGCGGCGCGGCGCGATGCTGCACGCCGTGGACGACGTGTCCTTCGAGATCCGGCGCGGCGAGAGCTTCGGCCTGGTCGGCGAATCGGGCTGCGGCAAGAGCACCCTCGTGCGCCTGCTCGCGCGCCTGCTCGATCCGAGCGAAGGCCGCATCGTCTTCGACGGCCGTGACCTGGCGACGCTGCCGGCGGCGTCCTTCGCGCGCCGGCCCGAGCGCGCGCTGATCCAGATGGTCTTCCAGGACCCGACCGACAGCCTCAACCCGCGCTTCACCGCGCGCGACACGATCCGCGAGCCCTGCCTGCTGCTGGCCGGCATGGACCGTGCCGCGGCCGACGCGCGCGTCGACGAGGTGGCGGCCCAGGTCGGCCTGCCGCCGGAGCTGCTGGCGCGCTTTCCGCACCAGCTCTCGGGCGGGCAGAAGGCACGCGTGGGCATCGCGCGCGCGCTCGCGCCGCGGCCGCGCCTGCTGATCCTCGACGAGCCGACCGCCGCGCTCGACGTGAGCGTGCAGGCCGTGGTGCTGCAGCTGCTCGACCGGCTGCGCCGCGAGCTCGGGCTGACCACGCTCTTCGTCTCGCACGACCTCAACGTGGTGCGCCTGCTCACCGACCGCGTGGCCGTGATGTACCTCGGCAAGCTGGTCGAGGTGGGCGACTCGGCCGAGGTCTTCGAGCAGCCGGCGCATCCGTACACGCAGGCGCTGCTGTCGGCGATTCCCGGCCACGGGCCGCGCATCCGCCTGACGGGCGAGGTCTCGAGCCCGATCGACCCGCCGCCACAGGTGTGCCGCTTCGCCAGCCGCTGCCCCGCGGCGCACGAGCGCTGCTCGCGCGAGGCGCCGGCGCTGCACGGCCCCGGCCCCGGCGCCGGCACCGCGCATCAGGCCGCCTGCCACGTGGCGCGCTGGCCGGCGCCGGTGCTGGCAGACTGAGGCCCCGCCTGCCCGAGCCCATGCGATCCGTCGTGCCACCCACCACCCCGCTGCGGCCGCGCGCCGGGCGCGACGCCGTCCGCGAGGGCCCGGCACCGCGCCAAGCCCTGGCCGACCACGTCTACGCCGCGCTCAAGCAGCAGATGAACGACTTCCTGCTCGTGCCCGGCGACCGCTTCAGCGAGGCCGAGCTGGCGGCCCGCCTGGGCGTCAGCCGCACGCCGGTGCGCGAGGCGCTGTTCCGCCTGCGCAACGAGGGCCTGCTCGACGTGGAGAGCAAGAGCGGCTGGTTCGTGCGGCCGATCGACTTCGACCGCATCGACCAGCTCTACGACCTGCGCGTGGTGCTCGAGACGGCCTGCGTGGCCAAGCTGTGCGCCGGGGCCGACACGCCGGCGGAGCTGGAGGCGCTCAAGCGCGTGTGGCTGGTGCCGGCGGCCGAGCGCCTGGCCGACGCGGCCGAGGTGGGCGCGCTGGACGAGCAGTTCCACGCCACGCTGGTGCGCGCCACCGGCAACGCCGAGATGGCGCGCGTGCACTGGGACGTGACCGAGCGCATCCGCATCGTGCGGCGGCTGGACTTCACGCGCGACGACCGCGTCGAGGCCACCTACCAGGAGCACGCCAAGATCCTGCGCAGCATCATCCAGCGCCGCACCGAGCAGGCGCTGATGCTGCTGCGCGGGCACATCGCGCAGAGCCAGGTCGAGGTGCGCAGGATCACGCTGCACGCGCTGCACCGCGCGCGGGCGGGAGGCTGAGGCCGCGCGCCGCGGCGCGCAGCTTCAGCCGTTCAGTTCAGGTACATGCCCAGATAACGCCGGCCGCGGCTCACGGCCTCGGCGTCGGGGCAGAGGTCGAACCACTCGACGAGCTGCTTGCGGGCTCGCTCGCGGGCCTCGCCCTTGTCGCGCATCACCACCTCGAGCAGCTGGTCGAAGGCGGCGTTGAAGTCGCCGTCGTGCACGAGCAGGGCCGCGAGGTTGAAGCGCGCCTCGAAGTCCTTCGCGTTCTTGGCGATGCGCTCGAGCAGCACCTTGGGGTCGCCCTGCGGGCGGTTCTTCGCGAGCTCGATGCGCTTGAGCAGCGCCGCGTGGCGGTCCTTGCGCTCGGCGGCGGGAACGCGTTCGAGCAGCTTCGTCGCTTCGTCGAGCGCGCCGCGCGCGACGAGGCGGTCGGCCAGGTCGGCGGTGGCCTCGGCGTGGCCGGGTTCGACCGCCAGCGCTTCCTGAAGGATGGCCTCGGCCTCGGCCGCATCGGGGGTCTCGGCGGCGGCCTTGCGCATCTCGTCTACCGGCGAGCCGGCAGGCGCGAAGTTGGCGAGGTGCTTGTCGAGGAACTGGCGGATCTGGCCTTCGGGCAGCGCGCCGACGAACTGGTCCACCGGCCGCCCGCCGGCGAACAGCACCACCAGCGGGATGCTGCGGATGCGCAGTGCCGCCGAGATGTTGGGCGCCTCGTCGGTGTTGATCTTGGCGAGCAGGAAGCGGCCGTTGTAGGCCTTCGCCAGCTTCTCGAGCACCGGGCCGAGCGAGCGGCAGGGACCGCACCAGGGGGCCCAGCAGTCGAGCAGCACCGGCACGTCGAGCGAGGCTTCGAGCACGCGGGCTTCGAAGTCGGCTTCGGTGACGTCGAACACCAGCTCCAGCGGCGGCGCCGCGGCCGGCTGCGCGGCGGCACCAGCCGGGACGGCGTAGGGATCGGGAACCGCGAAGGGGTTGGAGCGCGAGGTCGGATTCATGCGCGGCATTTTCTCCGACTCGCGCGGCCCTCGCGTTGACCCGGCTCGGCCGGGCTCACGCGGTCTTGAACGGCAGCTCGCGGTGGCGCCGGCCGGTCAGCCGCGCGATGGCGTTGGCGTAGGCCGGCGCCAGCGGCGGCAGCGCCGGCTCGCCCATGCCCTTGGGCGGGGCGTCGCTGGGCACGACGTGCACGTCGACCACCGGCGCCTGCGGCAGGCGCAGCGGCGTGAACTGGTGGAAGTTGCCCTGCTCGACCACGCCGTCCTTGAGCGTGATGGCGTGCCCGGGCAGCGTGGTGGCCAGCGCCATCAGCGCCGAGCCTTGCACCTGCGCCTCCACCGTCTTCGGGTTGACGCAGAAGTTGCAGTGCACGCCGGCGGTCACCTTCACGAGGCGCGGCTGAACGTCTTTGCCGCTCTTCCTGCCGGCGCGCGCCTCCACCACGTAGGCCACCACCGACTCGAAGCTCTCGTGCACCGCCACGCCCCAGGCCGTGCCGGCGGGCAGCTTCTTCCTGCCGTAGCCGCTCTTGTCCACGGCGAGCTGCAGCGCGGCGCGGTGGCGCGCCCCCTTGTCACCCGCCATCAGCTTCATGCGGTAGGCCACCGGGTCCTGCTTGGTGGCGACGGCGATCTCGTCGAGCAGCGTCTCCATCACGTAGGCGGTGTGCGTGCTGCCCACGCTGCGCCACCACAGCACCGGCACGTTGGCCTTGGCGTGGTGCACGCTCAGCTGCATCGGCACGTCGTAGGGCTCGCGCATGCCTTCGGTGGTGGTCATGTCCACGCCCTGCTGCACCATGAAGGGCTCGAACGGGCTGCCGGCCAGGATGCTCTGGCTGACGATGCGGTGGTCCCAGGCCAGCACCTTGCCGTCCTTGTCGTAGCCGATCTCGGCGCGGTGCACGGTGAGCGGGCGGTAGTAGCCGGCCTTCATGTCGTCTTCGCGGCTCCACACCACCTTGACCGGCGCGCGCGTGCCGCTCGCCGCGAGCGCCTTGGCCACGCCGGCGGCCTCGCGCACCCACTCGCCGGTGGGGGTGGCGCGGCGGCCGAAGCCGCCGCCGGCCATCTGCACGACGATCTCCACCTGCTCGGGCTTCAGGCCCAGCACCGAGGCCGCGGCGCCGGCGTCGACGCCCGGCATCTGCGAGGCGGCGTGGATCGTGCACCTGTCGGCCTGCAGGTCCACCGTGCAGGCCAGGGGCTCCATCTGCGCGTGGTTGAGGTAGGGGAAGACGAACTCGGCGACGAGCTTGTTGGGCGCGCCGGCCAGCGCGCTCACGTCGGCCTTGAAGTGCGGCTGCGGCGCGGGCGTGCCCGGCTTCTTGGCGAGCTCGAGGTAGGCCGCGGTCATGCGGGCCGTGTCGGCCTTCTCGACGCCGCTCGTGTCCCAGTCGACCACCAGCGCGTCGCGCCCGAGCTTGGCCGCCCAGTAGCCGTCGGCCACCACCGCGAGGCCCTTGCCGCCGCGGTCCAGGTCCACCGGCAGCACGGCGCGCACGCCCTTGACCTTGAGCGCCGGCTCGGCCGAGTAGCCGACGAACTTGCCGTTGAACACCGGCGGGCGTGCGATCACCGCGGTGAGCATGCCGGGCAGCTTGACGTCCATGCCGTAGGTCTGCTGGCCGCTGGCCTTGGCGCGCGAGACCTTCAGGCCCGTGGGCTTGCCGACGAGCTTGAAGTCCTTCGGCGGCTTGAGCGTCACCGTCTCGGGGATCGGCTCCTTGAGCGCCGCTTCGAAGAGCTCGCCGTAGCCGGCGCTCCTGCCGCCGCCGCTGACCACGCCGTTGGCGGCCGTGAGCGAGGCCGGGGCCACGTTCCACTGCCTGGCCGCCGCGGCCACCAGCATCGCCTTGGTGCGCGCGCCGAGCTCGCGGTACTGCGCGTAGCTGTTCTTCACCGAGTTGCTGCCGCCGGTGAGGTGCATGCCCATGAACGGGTCGACGTAGTTCGGCTTCTGGTTGCCGAAGCCGGTGCGCACCTTGGACCAGTCGGCGTCCAGCTCTTCGGCGCAGATCATGGCCAGCGCCGTCTCGATGCCCTGGCCCATGTCCATGCGGTTGCACAGGATCGTGGTCGTGCCGTCGCGCGCGATGGAGACGAAGGCGCCCGGCGCCTCGGTGGGCTTCTGGCCGGGCGGCAGCTTGGCGTCGCCCTGCTGGGCGCGCAGCGCCGGCACGAAAGCCAGGCCCGCCAGGCCGCCCACGCTCATCGTCACGAACTGGCGGCGCGACAGGGGCAGCGGCTTGGTCGTCGCAGCCTGGGCGAGGGATAGCTGCAGGACCTTGTCGAGAATCATCATGATGCGTCTCCCCTCAGGCCAGCGACGCTGCGGCGTCCTTGATGGCGGCGCGGATGCGCTGGTAGGTGCCGCAGCGGCACACGTTGCCGGCCATGGCCTGGTCGATCTGCGCGTCGCTCGGGCGCTTGACGCGCCTCAGCAGCGCGGTGGCGCTCATCACCTGCCCGCTCTGGCAGTAGCCGCACTGCGCCACGTCGTGCCTGACCCAGGCGTCGACCACGGCCTTGCCGACGCGGTCGGACTCGATGCCTTCGATGGTGTTCAGGCGCGCGCCGGCGGCCGCCGAGAGCGGCGTGACGCAGCTCCTCACCGGCTGGCCGTTGAGGTGCACCGTGCAGGCGCCGCACTGCGCCATGCCGCAGCCGAACTTGGTGCCGGTGAGCCCGAGCTGGTCGCGCAGCGCCCACAGGATCGGCGTCGTCGGGTCGGCGTCCACCGTGGTGGACTGGCCGTTGAGGGTGAACGTGGTCATCACGGCTCCGTACAGGCTGGCACCCGGGCGCGGAAGATGCCGGGCGGGGAGCGCGTTGTACTGCGTTTGCGGAAAGCGCGTGTGACAGGGCCGATCGGCGGCCCCGGGGGCGCCGCGCGCGCGTCCAGTCGATTCAGTCGATTCAGCCGATTCAGTCGAGCTTGACGCCCAGCCGCGTGATCACCGGCCCCCAGCGCTTCACGTCGGCCTCGATCTGGCGCCTGAAGTCGGCCGCGCTGCCGCCCACCACCGTGAGGCCCTGCGCGTCGAGCGCGGCCTTCACCGCGGGGTCCTGCAGCACGGCGTTGGCGTCGGCGTTGATCCTCGCCACCACCGCGTCGGGCGTGCCGGCCGGCGCGAACAGGCCGTTCCAGGCGAGCGACTCCACGTTCGGGAAGCCGGCGCCCGAAAGCGTCGGCAGTTCCTTGAGCGAATCGGGCCGCTGCGCGCTGCTCACCGCGAGCAGCCGCACCTTGTTGTTACGCACGTGCGGCAGCAGCGCCGGCGCGACCATGAAGGTGGCGTCGGCCTCGCCCTGCGCCACCGCCAGCGCCGCCGGCGGGCTGCCGTTGAAGGGCACGTGGGTCGCCGCGAAGCCGGCCTCGGCGAGGAACAGCTCCATCGTCAGGTGCGCCGAGCTGCCGTTGCCGAGCGAGCTGTAGTTGACCTTGCCACCCTGGCCCTTGGCCCAGGCGACGAACTCGGCCACCGTCTTCGCCGGCACCTTGTCGGCGTTGACCGCCAGCACGTTGGGCTGGCTCGTCGTCATGATCACCGGCACCAGGTCCTTGGCCGGGTCGTACGGCATCTTGCGGTAGAGGAAGGGGCCGAAGGCGATCGGGCCGTTGAAGCCGACCGCCAGCGTGTGCCCGTCGGTGGCCTTGGCCGCCGCGTCCACGCCGAGCATGCCGCCGGCGCCCGGCTTGTTCTCCACCACCACCGGCTGGCCCCAGCGGGCGGCGAGTTTGTCGCTCATCGCGCGCGCGATCAGGTCGAGCGAGCTGCCGGGGCCGGTGGGCACGACGATCTTCACCGGCTTGCTCGGCCAGGTCTGGGCACCGGCACCCGGGCTCAGGCCGGCGGCGGCGAGGGCGGTGGCGAGGATCAGCAGGGGGCGGCGGTGCATGCGCGTCTCTTTCGTTCGATCGTCTCTTGGGGTCTCGGGCCCGAAGGGCCGGCGGGAGCGGTCATCGTAGCGGGCCGCCCCGCGGCGCCACCTTAGGATCGCCCCTTTGCCGTTGACCGGAGCGATCCACCATGGCCGAACCGATCCTCGCCGTCGCCAACCTCGTTCTCGAGCCGCGCCCGGCCGAGTACCAGCCCTCGAAACCGACCCGCCGCCCCTTCGACGCGAGCCGCGCGCGCCTGACCGAGCGCATGGGTCTGACCACGCTCGGCTGCACCGTCACCGCGGTGAAGCCGGGCGCCGCGGCCTACCCGTTCCACAGCCACCGCGCCAACGACGAGCTGTTCTACGTGCTCGCCGGCAGCGGCGAACTGCGGCTGGGCGAGCGGCGCCTGCCGGTGCAGGCCGGCGACGTGGTCGCCTGCCCCAAGGGCGGGCCCGAGACGGCGCACCAGCTCGTCAACACCGGCGACGCCGAGCTGCGCTACCTGGCCATCGCCAGCTCGATCGACCCCGAGGTCTGCGAGTACCCCGACTCCGGCAAGGTCGGTGCCTACGCCGGCGGCGGCCCGGGCGGGCTGTACCACATGAGCTTCGCGAGCGAGCTGCGCGACTACTGGGACGGCGAGTGAGCGGCCAGCGAGTGAGCGGCAAGGGAACGGGCGAAAGCGGGTAACCCGCCGGTAACCGCCTGCCGCCTACAAACGCGGCGCGGCGCCGGCAAGTCATCGGGCGCCGCGGCCGCCCCGCTCCGCGTGGCGACCTCAACGCACGAGGAGTCTTCATGCGCCGCATCACCGTTCCCGCCCCCGCGCTGTCGCTCGCCGCGGCCGCACTCCTGTTGGCCGCCTGCGGCGGCACGCTGACGCGCCACGAGCCGGGCAGCGAGCCGCAGGGCGGCACGCCGATCCTCGGCGGCCTGTTCAAGCTGCACACGCCGTCGTCCGGCGCGGCCGGTGCGGCCGGTGCTTCCGGCTCCGGCACCACGGCCGCCGCCGCCGCGCCGGCGCCGAACGCGGGCAACCCGCTGCGCGGCACCGAACTCGACGGCATCTTCAAGAAGAACCCGATCAGCAACTCGCAGCGCCCGGAGATGTGGCCGCGCGTGGCCGTGACGATCAAGTCGGCCACCGCCGGCGTGCACAACTTCTCCGGCCCCGGCACGCTGCGCGCCGACGACTGCGTGGTGTTCGACGCCCGCCTGTGGAAGAGCGCCACCGAGGACCGCAAGTTCGAGAACCTGCGCCTGTGCGCAGGCGGCGTGGCCGAGCTGTCCAAGGGCGTCGCCTTCCGCACGCTGGACCTGTTCCCCCGCTACACCTTCCACCGCGGGCAGAACACCACCGCGGCGCAGCGCACCGAGGGGCCGACGCCGCCGTTCTACATGTTCCCGCAGGACATCCGCTCGCAGCAGGAGTGGATCCTGATGGCGCGCAACACCAAGTTCTACCTCGGCTCGATCCTGCTCGCGCTGGGCTACGACTGGGACAACGACTTCGACCGCCGCGTGTGGATCGTCGGCGTGCCCCTGCAAGCCCAGTGACCACCGGGGCGCCGCTATGCTCGCGGCGCTCCGTTCCATTCGAACGTCAGGGAGGCGATTCGCGCCGATGCAGCCGTCGGCTCCGCCGTACATCCGCCTGGCCGGCGCACCCGCGGCCGGCCGCGACGAGGCCGGCGCACGCGCCCTCGAACGCAAGGACGCGGCCTGGCTGGCGCTGCTCGCGCTGGACGGGCCGAGCCCGCGCGAGCGCATCGCCGCCTGGCTGTGGCCCGAGGCGGCGCCGCGCACGGCCGCGGGCAGCCTGCGCCAGCGCATCTTCAGGCTGCGCAGGCGCCTCGGCCACGACATCGTTCGCGCCGCCGACACCGTCGCCTTGCTGCCCGACGTCCGCCCGCTGCTCGACGGCGGCGTGCTGCTCGCGGGCCTGGACTACGCCGACTGCCCCGAGTTCGCCGCCTGGTTGCAGCGCCAGCGCGAGATGCAGCGCGCGCGCCGCCTGGAGGCGCTGGAGCACGACGCGGCAAGCCGTGAGTCGGCCGGCGACCTGCACGGTGCGCTCGCCGCCGCCGCGGCCCTGGTCGACGAGGAGCCCCTCTCCGAGCACGCCCAGCGCCGGCTGATGCGGCTGCACTACCTGCGCGGCGACCGCGCGGCGGCGCTCGGTGCCTTCGAGCGCTTCGAACGCCTGCTCAAGGACGAGCTGTCGACCCGGCCGGGCCGCGAGACGCTCGAGCTGCTGGCCACCATCGAACGCGCGCGGCCGCTCGCCGCGCCCGCGGCGCCGCTGCGCAGCGCGGTGCCGGCCAGCCTGCTGCGCCCGCCGTTGCTGGTCGGCCGCCGGCGCGAGCTGGCCGCGCTGCAGGAGGCCTGGGCCGCGGCGCGCGTCTTCATCGTGCTCGGCGAAGCCGGCATGGGCAAGAGCCGCCTGCTGGCCGAGCTGGCCGCGTTGCGCCCGGGCGCGCTGATGGTGGCCGCGCGGCCGGGCGACGCGGGCGTGCCGTTCGCGTTGCTCGCGCGCCTGCTGCGCCAGCTGCGCGAGCGGCGCGGCATCCAGGCCGACGAGGCGACGAGGCGCGAGCTCGCGCGCGTGCTGCCCGAGCTCGGCGCAGGTGCCGCGCTGGCCGGCGAAGGGCAGCGCCTGCTGCTGCAGCGCGCGGTGGCCTGGATGCTCGCCGCGGCGGCGCCGGCCGAGCTGCTGCTGGACGACCTGCACTTCGCCGACGACGCGAGCCTCGAGATGCTGCGCTCGCTGCTCGCCGCCGAGCCCGTGGCCGGGCTGCACTGGGGCCTGGCGCAGCGCAGCGGCGAGGGCAGCGCCGCCGCCGGCGCGCTGGCCGAGGCGCTGGCCGACACCCAGCGCCTGCAGCCGGTGGCGCTCAAGCCGCTCGCCGAGGACGAACTCGTCGAGCTCGTCGCGGGCCTCGGCCTGCCCGAGCTCGACGCGCGCGCGCTGGCCGCGCCGCTGCGGCGCCACACCGGGGGCAACCCGCTGTTCGTGCTCGAGACGCTGAAGGACATGCTGCTGCAGGGCGCCGGCGCGGCGGGCCTGCCGCAGCCGGCGGGCGTGGGCGCCTTGATCGAGCGCCGGCTGCGCACGCTCGGCCCGCAGGCGCTGGCCCTGGCGCGGGTGGCCGCGATCGCCGGCGTGGACTTCGACATCGAGCTGGCCGAGTCGGTGCTGAAGACGCCGGCGCTCGCGCTCGCCGACTCCTGGGCCGAATTGGAGGCCGCGCAGGTGCTCGCGGGCGGCGCCTTCGCGCACGACCTCGTGTTCGACGCCGTGCAGCGCGGCGTGCCCGCCGAGGTGGCGCGCCAGGTGCACGCCGCGGTGGCCGGCTGGCTGGCCGAACGTGGGGCCGAGCCGGCGCGCATCGGCGAGCACTGGATCGCGGCGCAGCGCTGGGCCGAAGCGGCGCCGTGCCTGGAGCGCGCCGCCGACGCCGCGCGTGCGGCCGGCCGCATGGTCGACGCGCTCGCGCTGCGGCGGCGCGCGGCCGACGCCTACCAGCGGGCCGGCCATGCGCGGGCGGCCTGGCGCAGCGAGCTGCCCGGTGTCGAGCTCGAGCTGTTCACCGCCGGCCCGGGGCCCGCCGGCGAGCTGGCCGAGCGCCTGCTGGCGCAGGCCCCCGACGAGCCGGGCCGCATCGCGGCGCTGCAATCGCTGGCGCTGGTGCACATGATGGCGTCGCGCTGGCCCGAGACGCGCGACTGCGCGGCCGAGGCCATCGAGCGCGCCGCCGCGCTCGGGCACAGCGAGCTGGCGCTCGACGCGGCGCGCCTGCACGGCCAGGCGCTGGCGCAGCTCGGCCGCGCCGCCGAAGCGGTGCAGGCGCTGCAGCAGCTGCAGGCGGCGGTGGAGCGCGCCGGCAGCCTGCGCCAGCGCTACGAGCAGCGCACGGCGCTGGCCTATGCGCTGAACCTGTGCGCGCGGCCCGGCGACAGCGCGGCGGCGCTGCGCGAGGCCATCGAGCTGGCCGGGCAGGCCGGCGACCTGGCCGAGGTGATGAGCTCGCTCGTCAACCTCGCGAGCTGCGAGGTCGCCATGGGCCGCGTCGCGAGCGCGCTCGAACACGCGCGCGCCGCGCACGCGATGCGCGAGCGCGTCGGCGGCGACGACGGGCCGCACGCGCTGGTCAACGCCATGAACATGGGCGTGATGGCGGCGCAGCTCGGCCGCTTCGACGAGGCGCTGGCCCTGCTCGAGCCGGCCCCGCAGCAGCTGCAGGGGGTGGGGGCGGTGTGGCAGGCCAACGCGAGCAACCACCTCGCGGCCCTGTGGCTCACGCTGGGCCAGTGGCACCGCGCCGAGGCCCTGCTGAAGGGCCCGCCGGACGGTCTGGCGCCCACGTTGCGCCGCCGCCGCGCCGTGCTGCGCGCGCGCCTGGCGCGCTGGCGCGGCGACGCCGCAGCGGCCCAACAGCTCCCA
>Ga0073934_10007244_pt1 | contig 15596 bp, 19 predicted proteins | sample LarsenN4metaG_FD_76834 | JGI IMG/M metagenome (GOLD analysis project Ga0073934, IMG submission 76834) | Hot spring sediment bacterial and archeal communities from British Columbia, Canada, to study Microbial Dark Matter (Phase II) - Larsen... ...
GAAGGCGTCACGAATCGCTACTTCACGAATGAGCGCGCGCAGGACGCAGTAGGCGCCATGGCGGGTGCGTCCCTCGTCTATGTAGACGCTACGCCGCTTTTGGCCCGCGCCGCCCTTACTGGAGATGTTACGGCCGCTCAGGACAGCAACGCCACGACCATAGCCAACGACGCCGTCACCTTCGCCAAGATGCAAAACTCTACGGCCGGTTTCTCTGTGCTAGGAAAGCCGGACACCGGAGCAGGAGACTTTTCAGAGATTGCAGTAAGCACTGATTCTCTCGTAGGCCGCTCCGGCTCCGGCGATGTTGGAAGTGTAACTTGCACCGCAACGGCCCGTTCGCTTCTGGACGACGCCTCTACGTCGGCCATGCGCACGACGCTGGGCCTCGCGATCGGAACCGACGTGCAGGCGTATGACGCCGATCTTAACGCCATTGCCGGAGCGTCGTGGACAGCGGATACCGTCGTCAGGTTCACCGGAGCGGGGGCTGTGTCGCCGTTGACGGTGAAGACAGGCACCTATACGCCGACGTACACCGGCGTCGCCAACATTGACAGCGTGACGGGGACCAATGCCGGCTATACGCAGATCGGGGATCGTGTCGCCGTATACGGGGTTGCTATCCCCGACCCCACCTTGGCGGTGGATACAACGACTCAAGTACGGATCAGTTTGCCGATCGCCAGTAACCTCACTGCTTCCGGCGACGTTGCGGGAGGCGCGTGTACAGGCGTAGGACAGCGGGCGGGACGAGTTCAAGCCGACGTGACGAACGACGAGGCGCTTCTGACGTTCGGGTCGCAAGTTACTGGGACTGTGAATTTCGTCTACAACTTTTGGTATACAATAAAATGAACGTTCGGGACTTCTTTCTTAAACGGCTGCTTCGGGTTCGCGAAAATCCCGTCACCGCACAACCTGAAATACTGCTGCTACGTTACGACAAAACGCTCGCTCCTAACTACGTCGGCAAACCGCACGTATGTCAGTGGTCCGGGCAGGAGTTCCTTGTCTCCGAGGTGCGCAAGAAGGCGTCCAACGGGGCTGCTATTCTCGTCGGGACCCTGCCCGATGGCAGCGAGTGGCAGTCTGTCCTGAAGGCATAGGCGAAACATGGCGTTTGGGAACATAGCTGTCTGGATCGGGAACAGCCTTCAAATATCGACGCCAATGGAGCCGTATTACGAGGCCGTTCCTGACCGTCAGTTTGTCCGTACAATGCGCGGAGGAACGCGCACGTTTTCTCCGCTTTCGACGCGGCCGGGCAGCGCAACCGCCAATTGGAACTTGGCGGACAGCGACACGATTAATCTGGTCGGCCCGCCGCTGTTCTTCTCGGACGAGTGGGAGGCCCGCAGCAACGGCGGCTGGCACGATTATGGCGACCTTTATAACGTCATAGTCGCCCGCTCCGGGGCGTCTATTGGCGTTGAATACGGCATTGCTGATAGCAGCCAGTGGAACAACGTGCGCCGCCGCAACAACGCGGCGAGTGAGTGGGACGGCACTTACTATGACATTCCCGCCGAGGTTGACGGCGTATGGCAGACCGGACAGGCGTACAGCCTCGTTTCGATGCTTGAGCAAGGAGTGGCCGCGGCCAAAGCAGAGATTCTTGCCGCCGGCCTGACGCCGCGCTTCCTGTTCGTCAACTGCGTCCTCGGGCACGCCGACGCGCTTAACACTGTCGCTGCCGACAACTTTCAAGGACGGCTGGGCGAGATCATGGCGCTAACAGCCCAGGCGCTTGGTATAGACTACCGCGTTATTCCGTGGCGGAACGTGCTGCTGGCCGGGGCTGCGGCCAATCGAGTCGGGGCGGCCACGATCAATGAGGCGATGCGGGAAATGGAGCGGATATATTTTGGTCACAGCACCATTGATCCGTCCGCGTTCTATGGCTACAACGAGGGGCCCAGCACCAACTACGGCGGCTTGTACGTGGAAGATAACGTCCACCTGACTCCCAGAGGAAGCATGTTGTACGGGAACGCCAACTGGACGGTTAAAGGCTCGTTGCTGACCGAGTCCATTATTCTGTCATGAAAGGAGCCAACCGTGAGTCTTTCGCTTCGCTTTGACACACTTAAACAGAACTTCCTTCCCCGCCCGTGCCTTGACGAGGATGCGTGGGAGGTAAACTCTGACCTCGTCGCCAAGGTCTTTGATGGCGACAAGCTGCTGGCTCGCTTGGTCGTGCCGGCAGGGGCCTACCGGGCGCGCAGGCTCCCGGCCGCCAACAGAGCGCGTGCGGAAGCGGTACGCGCCCGCCTGTACGCCTTGCGCCGGTCACTCAAGGACCGCGACGACCTGTTCTTGCAGGCGCTACGCCAAGACGGATACCGACGCACGGGGCTAGAGCGGCTAAAGCTGCGGGCGAGAGGATACTTGCTAAAGCAGTGGCGCTACGCTAGGGTCGAGAAATGACCAAGCGCCGCCTCAAACATATCGCCTTTGCCGTCGCTGCAGCCGCCCTTCTTATCGTGGCGTGGCGGCACGCCGACGCGGCGCTTACGATCGCCGCCGGGGCGCTGGCCATTATTGGGGCGGTCGCCGGCGTCAACCTGCCAACAGGAGGCTAATCCTATGGAGTTTTTCATTGCTATTCTGCTGATCTTCCTCCCGGACGGACGGGTCGGAATGGAGACCTTAGCGGTCCCGTCCTACAACGACTGCTCGCGCCTCGTCCAAGGCGCTGAAGCAGAGGCGAAGACGAAGTACCCCGGAGCGGACATACGCACCTCCTGCGTATCGTCCGAGTCTATTGGGCAAAACGGGGCGTAACGTGGCCGTTCTCATTGCGTATATCTTGTTTGCGGTTTTCTGCGTCGCCTGTCTCAAAGACGTGCTGCGGTAACGCGCCATGTTCGGCGCATTAACCGCAGTAGCGGCCGTTATTGGGCCGTTTGTGGCCCGTTATCGCGCGCAGCTTATCGCGCTCGGACTTGCCGCAGCTATCGTCGGCGGGGTCTACTGGAAGGGCCGCGCCGACTGCCGGGCGAAGTACGAGCGCGCCGCCGCCAAGATCGAGGCGGAGTGGAAAGAGCGGGTTCGGGAAGCGGATGCGTCAGCCTACGAGCGCGGCCTGCGCGCGGCGGCGATCGACGCGGAGAACGAGGAAGTCGTCAATGAGATCGAAGAAGCCGCTGCTGCGGAACCTGGCGCTGACGACGTGTGTCTCAGCGCCGATGTTGTTGAGCGGCTGCGCGCTTTACGCTAAGCCGGAACTGGCTCCAGTTCCAGAATCCCTACGCCTTTGTGCAGCACGCGAACTGACCCATCTTCCTGAAGGACAATGGACACGTCGGGAGACAGCGGCCGTAGTTGCGGCGCTGAGGGCGTCAGAACTTGCAGGGGCTCGCTGCGCTCGGGACTGGGCGGCGTGGTATGAGAGCCTTCGTGAGTAGTCATTTCAGAAATAACTCCTTCTCCGCCTTACGGCGCCGGATTAATCCGTCGAGAACTTTTCCGCCCGCCTTGTTCCACCTCAAAAACTCCTGCGCCGCGCCGTAGTCATCATTGGCGTTGAGTTTACGCAAAAGCGTAGAGCGCTTGAGAGCCCCAACGCCGAGGTTAAACGTGAATGACACGAGAGCGTCGAACTGATTTTGCCGGACGGGGACCGTCAATAATAGTGCGACGCTTTCCTCAAAGTATTCCAAGTCGAAGCGAAGCAGGTCCTCCGCGCGCTCTTCTGTAATCTCCATACCTTCTTCGGCAAAGAAGGTGTGCCCGTAGCCTATGGTCCACTTGTTTGCTGGGCAGAGATACGCTTTGAGGTGCAGCCCCTCGAAGGACTTAATCAGTTCGATCCCGGCTTTTCCCGTCTTCATTTTTCAGTCTCCGTATCCGCAACCATTGTTCATAAATTCGCATCGCCGCCCACACGATCGTCAACAGCGTTGCGACATGTGGAAGCAGTCCGGCGAGAGCCGCGAGAAGGGTTGTAATCGACACCGTATCTCCGGCCGTCTTGAGGGTTTCGAGGGCTTGGTTGTCCATGCCAGCCATGGTACCTGCTTGACATTCCGGCGTCAATCTGCCTTCCCGAACATCGCCGCAGGCGGGCGGTCGTCGCCCTCCGGGTAGTATCGGACGAAGTGGGACAGCATCACGAGGTTGCAGCCGATGTGCCCCCAGTGTGAGCGCCCGCTCTCGGGGTCCTTGGCCTCTCCCCGCGCCAAGGCGAGCCAATGGCGCTTGAAGCACGCAAGAACGACGCTCCACGGCATCCCCTTCGCCCAGTTCCATGCGGCGTATTTCTTCGCCCCATAGTCGAAGACGGCGCAAGTCTCGGCGATGCGGTAGAGGTCGGGAATGTGACCAAACGCCCGGTTGACGGCGGTTGTGTCTAGCTGGCTCTCGAAACTTGCAACGCACGCGCCGACGCGCTCAAGGTCGGCGCGGGTAATTGGGTCTCCGATAGGGGTTACGTCAAGAAGAACCTGCATAGGGATGTATTCGAGTTTCGGCTTGCCGGCGCTGAAACGGGCGCCTGTACCGCGCGCGGTACTGTTTACGTCGCCAACATTCCCGCTCGGTAAGGCATCGGCGTACATGCCTGCGTTGGGGTCCGGTTCTTCCTGTGCGGGAAGTCCGGGGTTCGGCTTGTCTAGCGGGGCGCCGTTCGCGGAGCGAATTGCATAGTCCGCCCACTCTTCTGTCGTAAGTTTCTCCAAGTCACTCTCCTTTGTAAAGTTCGTTGAACCTTTGCAAGAACAGTGCCCGAGCCGCGCTAGGCAGCAGCGGAATGACGCGCTCGGGGAACGGTTTCTCGGTCGGCTTGCCCCAGTCCACGGCCCCCGTGTTCACCTGGAGGTCTCGGTGCTCCGTCAGCACGGCGCGGTAGTCCGCAATGGCGATGGCGGCGTCGGCTTCCTCGTCGAACTCTGGCAGGCCGAAGCGGGCGTAGATCGCCTTGGCGACGCCAGCTTCGAGGCGCTTGAAGCAGGGCAGTACCGCCATCGTCTGCGCGGCGTCCCACTCACCGCTGGCCGGAGACACGCGCAACTTGTCGCAGACCTCTTCCCACAGGCTTGGGTGCAGCGTCATCACCATCTTGATCGGCTTTATCATGTCGCCGATGTACGCCTCCGCCGCGTCGTGGAGAAGCGCGCGGAGGCGGAAGGGCTCGGGCACATTGTCCGCCACGAGGACGGAGTGCTGCGCGACGGAGTAGATTTCGACATCAAGACAAACCCCCTCGCCGCTTTCATGCTCGTAAATCTGCCTGGTACCCCAAAGCCGACCGTATTCCGCTGGGGACAAGGTCTCGTAGGGAAAGTCAATTCTCTCCTTCAACGCCCCGCCGAAGCGGCAGATGCGCGACAGGTGCGCGGCGATGTCGTCGATGAACACGTCCTCGGGGCGGGGGTCGGTGGCGTAGAACGCGCGGCCCGACGCCGTCGTCTGATTGTAGCCGCGCGAGGTCTTCGCGCCGCAGAGTTCGGAGGTGTCGGTCATTTGAACAGGCCCCTTAAAACAGCCTCTACGATGATGAAAGTAACGACAGCGCCCGCCACTAGCCCTATAAGAAACCCAAGCATCTCACTCTCCTCTTTTGGTTACGGCAGTCGGTAGGCGAACCCATACACGTATCCGTACTCTACGGCCTTGGCGTGTTTCATAATCGCCTTCGCCGCTTCCTGTTCGCCCTTGTCTCCCAAGAACCATGCCAGTCTCCGGCACTCCTCTTTCGAGACGTTGGCGTGCGAGGCGTACTCCTCCAGCGCGGCGACGAGGTCGCGGTACTTGTCGGCGGGGCCGAGGGTGACGGAGCCGTCAGGGTTGTTGTAGAGTTTGGTCATCTGCGCGGTATTTCTTCGCCCAGTTTACTAGCCACATACTCCTCGACAAAAATCGTTGTTTGCAACCTGCGCCCGAGTTGAGCGAGACTCTTTCCTTGTGTAACGATATCGGCTGGTCGGCCCTCCGCCACCCACACTCCGACTTCGTGGTCATAAAACACGCGGAACTCTTGGTCTGGCGGCAGCTTGTGTTTCACAACCCCTCCCTCGGCGCGAAGAAGCGCCCGTTCCACATGGTGACGGAGCCGTCAGAGTTGCTGTAGAGCTTGGTCATGTTACTCGTGTATAAGGCAGATTACTGCCTCCTTTAGCCGCGACCCATCAAAAACCACGGGACCTGCGCTATCTAGGTCTCGCACACGCCTGCGCCCTTCGTCCGAAGTAAGCTGTCTATTTCGGACCAATGCGGCAATTCGCTGCAACTCTTCGCTTTTTTCTTTCTGCCGCTCCAGGTACGCAAGCCAGCGCCGACACTCTTTGATCGCCTCTTCTTTATTCACAACCCCTCCCTCGGAGCGAAGAATCGCCCGTTCCACATGGTGACAAGCGCGCGCTTGCCGTTCGGATAGACGACGCAATGCGTCGGGGACCACGACGACGGCCCCTTGGCGTAGGCGACGTTGCGGCCCGTGCAGGTGCCGGTGACGTAGACGCCGCCGTAGATACCGGCGCTGTGCTTGTCGCCGATGATCATCTTGCGGGCCATCTTCATAAAGCCCTTCGGCGTGCCCTTGGAGCCGTTCGGCCCGCGGTGGCCGTGGTTGCCGCACTCGATGCCGCCGCCGGCGTCCTTGCACAGAATAAACGACTCGTCTTCGTCGAGGAAGCGGAGCGTGTCGAATTGCCCCCACAGCCCCTCGTCGGCAACCGACTTCAGAGCCCACTCAAGGACGCGAAACTTCTTGTTGCCCAAGACGATGGCGTCGACCTTCGCCAACTGCGCTTCGAGGAAGAACCGCGCGTTGAGCAGGTCCTTCTTGTAGTCGCCTGTGTCGAGCCACTTCTCCAGCTTGAGGTCGTGGTTCGAGCGGACGATGACGGTCTCAGGCACCTTGGCGGCGTAGCGCGCCAGAGCCGTTGCGCACTCGCGCACCTCGTCTTCTACGCTCTCCTGCTTGTTGACGTGCTTCTCAAGCTGGCGGTGGAAGGACTGCTCGTCCTGCCACGGACGCGAGCGCATGTCGAACACGTCGTGAAGAACCTGCGTCTTCGGCTGAAGCAGGTCGACTAGCCCGCTCTCGCCCCAGGTCGCCGCCTCAACGTCAGGGTCCATTTCGGCGACGTGAACGTCTCCGCAGACGACGGCTTCTGCACTATACGGACCACCTACGGCCTCTGGCATTTTGGAAGACGCAAGAACGTCGAGGTCCCAAATGTCGTTGTCCTTGTCGGCGTTCAACTGCCGAACCCACCACCCGTCCTTCGTCACCTCGACGATGAGCGCGCCGTAGGCGTGGTGAAACTCGCCCTTCTGGCCCGCCTTCTTCTGGATGTAGTTGTGTCGCGTGACGCAGCCGGTCGTGTAGTTGAACTTCGTCGGCTCGTCGCGCATCGACGGGATGGAGCGCATCTCGATCTTGGCGTGGGGGAAGATGCCCGATGCCCGGCCGGTATAGGTTTCGAGGCCGCTCAGGGGATCGACGGCGGTGGGGAGGATTTGTACCTCCCCACAGAAAACAAGTCCTTTCGCAAGCTGGACTCTGTCGGATGTGAGATAGGGGGCGAGAGCCGGGTCCGTAGCAGAGAAAAGCTCATTATCGCCGGCCCGCTTTCCGGGTTTAGCGTTGGTCTGGTGTCCGAAGGCTTGCTTGTTGTAAGCGAACGGCGCGACAAGAATCTCCGCGTCATAGTACGCAGCCAGCGCCAAAAGATTATTCCAAAAGCCTTCATTGATTTTCGTCTCCGTTTGGGCCGCGGTCAGGATGTACCGCTTGACGCCGGACTTCGGCACGGCGCGTTTGACGACTTTCGTCTGGCCGCCGAGGTTGCCGTAAAGCTCCGTCTTCGAGGGCTGCTGGCCGAGTTTGGCGAGTGAGCGATCAATCTGCTTATGCGTGACGCCGAGAGCCGCAGCGGCCTTGCGCGTGGAGCCGTACTTCGCGTATGCGGCGACATGATCCTCGGCCGTGTAACCTTTGTGCTCGCTCAACCGACTTCTCCCTGCTCCTGAATGAAATGCCAGAGGACGCAAGCGTCCAGTTCGTGCTCCGTCTTCGGCGTCACGTCGAACGACCGCGCCACCCATGCATAGAGTCGCTTCGGCGTAGCCTGCGCTTCCGTCGCGCGAGCCGCCGCCCACTTCCGCAGCGTCGACTGCGGCACGGACATGACGCCCGCGTTGACTTGAAACGCCGCCGCTTCAATGACGCCGACCGCGCCGAACAGCGCCTTGGTGGCCGCGCCGCCCCGCACGAACTGCTCCTCATAAACGACGAAGTCGGGCTGGATATACCGCAGGTACCCGTCAAGTTTCCGGGCCAATATCCCGAGTCGGTGCGAGCGCGGCGTCTTGGCCCGCTTAGACTTCGACAAGCTCATGTCTGTCAGGTAGAGCGTCGTCGACTGACCCGGCCCCCAGTAAAGGCCGACTTCGTTGGAGCCGGGGTCTATAGCGAGTATGCGAGTCATGCTTGCTGCTCCCGCTTCGCCTTCATCTTTCTAGCGATGGCGATCTTGTTGTACGCCTGGAGGTGAGTGCGAAGCATCTGCGTCTCCCACACCTTGCTCTCAAGATCGACGCGCATGGTGTCGACCTTCTCGCGCTCCTCCGGCGTCAGGTAGTTGAGCCAGTCGGCGTCGTCTTTCGGGGGCCTGCCGGAATATCTGCGGGTCATTTCTGTTTCACCTTTTGATAGTGTAGAACCAATTCTGCGAGGGAGGGCGCGCTACGCTTCTTCGCACGTTGAGGCGGCGTTCTTTCGTCTGCGGCGCGTGTTTCTCGACAGGAACAAACCGGGCAGGTAGAGAAAGGCCCAACGTCGCAGGTACACTCCTCGTCGCCGTCCAAATCCATGACTATCTACTTCCTGTAACGGTCGCCGGCCCAGCACTCAGCGCCGACCGGAACTCCCAAATCAATCGCCCATCGCGGGGCGTCTTCCATAATCTGTTGCAAGACTTTCGGGTCCGCTCGCGCTTCGTCCGTCTCCGACACTATCTCGTCATGCACGGTTAGCACAAGAGGGAACCCTTCACGATCCGCAACAAGCGCCCGGTCGTATAGCAAGTCCCGCGCCAACGCCTGCACGACGTTCTCCGTCAGCAGGCCGCCGTAGGCGTCGATCGTCTGCACCCGGCCCGCCTTCTTGGCGACGTAAGTCCAGCCGGGGCGAATGTCGTTCGGGTCCCACGGCATCGCCTTCTTGCACGGGCGGGGCTTGAAGTAATAGAGCTTCCGACCGGACGGCATCCGGCACGTCAGCCATTCGTCCTCAATGGCGTAGGTGCAACCGTTGTACGACTGCGGCTTTCTGTCCCACACGGTGCGAACGGCGGCGTCTTCGAGCCCGTACCAGAGGCGCGGCACCTCCGGCGCCCAGTCGTAGCGATAGGTGTCCACGCAGGACTGGGCGAGCGCGAACGGTTCCTTCTTCATGTACCGCTTGTGAAATTTCGGCGCGCCCATGCCGAAGCCGCAGCCGAGCACGGTGGGCTTGCCGATAGCCTGGCGCTCCTTCTTGTGCTCCTTCTTGTTAATCGGCCTCCCGAGCATGGTCGAGGCGAGGTCGCAGTAGAGGTCCGCGCCTTTGCGGATGAGTGCGAGGCGGTCGTGCTGCCCGGCCAGCGCCAAGACGATGCGCGCCTCGATAGTCGAGAAGTCCCCGGCGACGAGGAGCTTGCCCGGTGCAGGCACGATGACGTGACGAAGGGCGGCGGATACGGCGGCGATAGGACAGCCGAACAGCGAGCCGACGAACTCGGGGTCGCGAGTCTGGAGCGCCGGAACCAACACCTCCCACGGCGGAATCTCGTCGCCGTTCTCGTCTTTGCCCATCTCCACCTCGCCGCGCGGGAAGTTCTGCGGCTGGAGGAGGCGGCCGGCGTCGCGCCCCGTGGCGGCGCCGTGATACTGGACGAGGCCCCGCGCCCGGCTGTCCGCGCCGACGCAGTTCCGCATGGCTTCGAGCTTCTTGATGCTGGTCGACGTGATTGCGCCGCGCAGTTCAAGGGCCGTGCGGACTTCGTCTGGCAAAGGCCAGTCCTCCAGCGCCTCCTCGACGACTTCCTTGGTCAGGTTCGGGAAGCCCCCGTAACGCTCGTCAATCCACTCTAGAAAGCGGTCCCGCTGTCCGGCGCGACAACCCACCAGCGCCTCGAAGCGCGCCTCCAGCGGCCCCATAGCGCCGTCCACGACGGCCTGGCAGTCCGCGGCGAACCGCAGGTCGAGGCCCAGGCCCCTAAAGTTCATCCGTTGGTTGAGGCGGAATATGTCCATCTCGCTCTGCGTGAGCATCCGCAGGCGTCGCAGCAGGCCCGCCTCCGCCAGCACGTCGACCTTGTTGTACTCGTAGACGCGCTCGTAAAGGACGGGGTCCTCGGGAAACTCACCAGTTTTCTTGACCGGCTTGCAGATTTTCATGAGCGCCCGCTTGCCCTCGTCGTCCTTCTGGACCTCAAGGCCGAGGAGGCGGCAGGCCCCGTCGAGATCGAGGGGCAGCGCGCGCCGGGCGCACGACGCCATCGTGTCGAACCATTGCTCCTCGGGGACCGCGGGCCAGCCCCATTGCGGCGTCAGGATGTTCTCCCATATCGCGCGCTCGAACAGGACATTGTGCGCGACTACCCACGCGCCGGCGGCGATGGCGTCGAACAGGTCTTGCGGGGCCTCGTCGCCCGGCTTCCAGAGTTTCGGCGCTGCGCTGTCGATAGAGTAGCCGACGCAGATAAGGGAGGTCGTCGGGTGCTGCGAGTAGACGAACGCGCCGCACTTTTTCAGGTCGCAGCCCGAGCGCGTCTCGTGGTCGAGGATAACGTAGCTCACAGCTTCGCCCTTCTGTGAACATGGTGGGGCGGCAGAGTCCGACAGGTTATGCGTTGTCCGCGCCTGCCGGGGCCGCCCCTATCCGTTCTAGCTGGGGGCGCTAGTACGAAATTTCGTCGTCGGCCGCAACGTCGGTCGGGTTGTACTCCGTGACCGCGCCTTGGACCTGAGCGAAGTTCGACGAGTTGGCGCCGCTGGCGATACGGTCTCCGTCGTGGACAAAGCACGCCTTCTGGAGATACGCCGTCACGCCGGGCGGGTTCGAGCCGACCTTGTCGTAGGTGCGGTACTTGATCGTCGCCGCGCCGAAGCAGCCGGAGTAGAACGTCGCCTTGATGGCTTCCTTGTCCGTCACCGCCGCCGGATTGCCGGAACTGTCGCGCTTGCGAGCGTCGAAGCACGGGACCGGGTACTGCGAGGAGGTCTTGATAAGCATACCGCCCGCGCAGAACGAGCGGTCCTTGCCCGTCGACATGCCCGCGACGACTTCCTCGTCCCCGTTGTGGAACGGGAGCGCGAGCTTCATCTTGCGGCCGTCGACCTCGGCGTAGAACGCTTTCTCCTCCTGTGAAAACGACAGCTTGGCGCCGTACTTCGCCTTGAGCAGCGAGACGACGGCGTCCTTGTGCGCTTTCAGTTCGGCGGAGTCGTTCGGGAGGAACAGCGTGGCGCTGTACTTCGGCTTGCCGTTTTCCTTGCCGGACTTGTCCTTGAAGGGACGGGCCTCGTCGAGCGTGGCCCACAGAATGCGCGCCGCCTTGGCGATGCCAATGTCGAGTTGGGCTTCCTGTTCTTTGGTCTGAGTCATTGTAAGCACTTCCTTTCGTCAAGTTGATACACAGAAGGTCCGCACCCTAACTGGTCGGGCGCAGGGTGTCAAGCCATTTGCACCCGTGAGCGGCCTCACGTATCCAGTTTTGGCAGCCATTGGCCGCACCGTTTGCAGGCGTGTTCCGGCGGACCGCCTGGATCGCCGGCGTCATAGACGCGATGACCTAACAGGGCACAGGCAAAACGTCCGAAAGTATCGCCGCCGACATGCCGCCAAGCCCAACGCGGCCAGCGCCCACGAGCGTGCGCGCGGATAAAATTGCGCCGCCCATGCGTCTTAAAAAGATCGAATCCCTCTCGACAAGCGCCCATTATTCAGCCTCCTGTCGGGATAGCAGCAAAGTTCGAGCCAAGCGCGGACACATCCAGCGCCGCGCGCCTGTCGTCGGCCGCCGCCAGAGACGGGCGGCCCTCCGCCTTGAACGCCCACTCTGCGACGAGAGCCTTTCCGCCGACTTCCTTCTCAATTTGAGCCGGCGACTTCAGGGACGGCTCCGAGTACGCCTTGTCGCCGAGAGTAGCGGCGAGGATGGTTTCCGCCCCGTCCTTCCACTTGCGCTCGGAGCGCCCAGCGACGAGCTTGGTGCCCGGCACGGCGTCGCCCGCCAGCGCCCGCTTCAGACACTCGTCTTCGACGGCGCGGATGTACATCTTGGCGGCTTCGATCCTGCCGTAGGCTTCCGCAAGCGCGTCGCCTTCGAGGAGCGAGACGAGCGACGTTTCGCCTGTCGCGACCGCGTCGAAGTTCTCTCGCATCTTCGGGCAGACGATGCGCGCCGGGCAGAAGCGGCAGTGGTCGCCGAGTTGAAGCGGCGCGTCCTTGCAGTCGACCGCCGCCATGGCGGGTAGGAGTTCCGTCTCCGCCCAGTCGAGAATGGCGTCGCTCGTCGTCCAGACTTCCTGCACCGGATCGCCGACCGGCGTTCGAGGCCGCACGATCGTCATTCCGACGTGGAGACTAGCGCCTTTCGCAACGCCGAGGTTCTTCAGAACGCCGAAGGCGTAGTACATCATCTGCGTGTTGCCTTCGGCCGCGACGGCGACGCCCGCGCCGTACTTGAAGTCGAAGACGTGAAGGAAACCGCCGCCATCCTTGATGCGATGGCAGTAGGCGTCCGCCGTGCCGCCGAAACTCTCGCCGAGTTCCGCGTTCTCGATGCGGTGCTCGACGACGAGATCGGCGTCGCCGGCGGCGTTGCGGACGTAATCGAGGTAGACTTGGACGTGCGTAGCCATGTCGGCGTCCGCCACAAAGACGCGGCCGTTGCCCTCGAACGTCTGCCCGACGTACATCCAGGCGTCGGCGCCCTCGGTCAGGCACCGCTCTGCAAGCGCGTGAGCGGCGCTGCCTTCGTCGGCGAACTCGGAGGACTCCTGCTCCGGGCACAGTTCAATCAGTCGAACCGAGCCGGGGCAGTTCATCCAGCGATCAGACGCCGAGGCGCTGAGTCGTGCGTGCCCGTTCGCCACGGTTACGCCTCCATCTTGTCGAGATCAGCGACGAACAGGGCGCGCTTGTCAGCCGGGACGCGAGTGTGCGTGACCGGCGGCTTCCCGTCCGGCACGTATCCGCTCAATAACTTGAGAATGTCCTGGGTCGCGCCCGAGCGCCCGGCTTTCGTGAGGCGCTGGACGGTGCGGGCGATAGCCTGCATGAGTTCGCCGTCCGAGATGTTCGCCGAAGCCGCCGGCTTCTCGGGCTCCGCAGCGGGGGCGGGTTCTGCCTTCTTGACCGCCTTGGCGGGCGCAGCAGCCTTCGTGACCGCGGGAGCGGTCGAGTTATCGTTCGCCGCAGCGGATGCGGAAATTGCGGCCGGTTTCTCCGCAGGTTTCGTCTCCTGCGGCTTGCGATTGAGAGCGACGAGGACGTGGGACTTCGCCGTGTCCATCGCGTCCGTGATGGCGGAGTCGATGTCGGCTTCCTCGTCGGCGTCGAAGGTGAGCGTCATGGACACCTGCGCCCCGGCGCTTTCGTATTGAGCCGGTTGAACCTTGCGGTCAAAGCCGACAGTGATAGCTGAAACTCGCATCAGATTTTTCCTTCCTTTTGCATACGTTCAAACTTGGTGAGCGGGCGAAAGCCCTTGGTGAAATGCAGAAAGCCGTCGCCGTGCTCTCTGCGGTTGGCGTCGTAGACGAAACGCTTGGAGCCGACCGCACGCCGGGTTTTGCGGGAGCCGAGCGCGTGTCGCTGAAAGAAAATTTCCTTGCCTTCTTCGAGCGCGCGTTCAAGAGCGCGACGGGCTTGGCGAGGCGGAGACCCGCCCCACTTAGCGTCGAGGGCGTCGCGAAACTTTCCCTTCTCGCTATCTGAATACGGTTTACGATCCATAGTATCTCCTCCTAGAACCTCTGGTCAAGAGTTGCGTGAATGTTTCTCAGTTTGCGAAGGGCGGAGCCAAGCACGCGCTCATCGAACGAGCCCGGCGCGACGACGAACTCAATGAAGATGCCCGACTTCTGCCCGATCCTCTCCAGTCGCCCGACGCCTTGGTCATTGTCCGAAGGCGTCCAGCTACACTCGGCGAATATGCCACGGCTGCACACGTTTTGCAAGCCGTCGACTCCGACGCCTACGGACTGAAGGTTTCCGAGGAATACCTTTACTCCGGGGTCTTCGACAAACCTGTTCACCGCCATCTGTCTCCTTGCGGGACTGGTCGAACCGTCGACCCGCACTACGCCGTGCTTATGCAAGGCGCGTTCCAGAATGTTGAGCACTTCAATGTGCCAGCCGAACAGGACGATCTTTTCCTCACCGCCTTCTATAACGTCGTCAACATAGGCGGCGACATGCGGGGCCTTGGCGACACCCATAATTCGTCGGACCTCGGAGACGTGTCCGAGGACTTCCGCATTGACGCCGCTCAAGTCCTCCGGGTCTATGTCCAGCAGCTTCTCGGCTTCGAGAGCGCGCGTGATGTCCCCGTCGAGGCCGGTGTGAACGACCTCGTACTGAATTTCCGGCAACTGGTCGAGCACGTCGCGTTTCAGGCGCCTTACCATGAAATTGGCGCGGAGGCGGGCTTGTAGCTCCGGCAGCCGCCCTGTCTTCTCGCGCGAGGCGCGGCCGATTACCCGGCCGGCGCGGTCTCGCCGTTCGATGACTCGAATTGGGTTGTATCTATTCTGGAAGTCCTGTTCGCTCGCGTAGTCGATCGCCGACCAGCAGAGGGCACGGCTGAGGGTGTAACACTCTCGGGGTCGGTTAGGCAAAGGAGTGCCAGTGAGTGCAAGAACTCCGCCGCAATTTCCTGCGAGCCCCCCGTCTCCAAATATCGCCTTAGTCCGTCTTGCGTGCGTGGTCTTAAGGTAGTGCGCTTCGTCGAGGACGATAAGGTCGAACAAACCGCCTCGTAGAGCGGAAGCAATGCTGTCAGATCGCAGGAGATCGTAAGAGACAATCGTCCATTCTGCTCTTGGGTGGACGCCGTCACTGGATTTGAGGATGGGGTAGACAAGGTACTTTCCTTCCATGGTTGACCAGGCGCGTATTTGCTTGGCCCATTGCAGCCGAATGTTTGCGGGGCAGACGACGAGCGCGCGCTTGGCGCGCATCTCGTTGGCGAGAACGATGGCCTGCGGCGTTTTGCCCAGCCCCGGCTCGTCGCCGATGAGCGCATGAGTGCGCCCGCCGCCGAGAATGTAGGACATGGTGGCCTTCTGAAACGGGTAAAGGTCGCGGCCTTCCGGCACGGCTACCTTGCGCGCGCTCTCTCGCGCCCAGGACTTCTCAATCTCGGCTATCAAATTGGCGAGTTGAGCCGCCGCTCTCGGCGCGGCGTGCGCGGCGTAAGCCGACGCGGCGTAGGGGTCCTTCGTGTAAAGGACCGCGTTCGCCACCGTCGAAGCCGACGCGGAAAAGTCAAGGCCGTGTTCCTCCATGAGCACGCGGACCTGATCATGGTCGCGCGGTACAGTGAGGAAAAAGTCTTGCTTTGCGGGGTTGTAGTCGAGTTTCACTCTGGCTCGCC
>Ga0073934_10007245_pt1 | contig 15595 bp, 22 predicted proteins | sample LarsenN4metaG_FD_76834 | JGI IMG/M metagenome (GOLD analysis project Ga0073934, IMG submission 76834) | Hot spring sediment bacterial and archeal communities from British Columbia, Canada, to study Microbial Dark Matter (Phase II) - Larsen... ...
TCGACGCCGCAACAGAAGCATGCATCACCTGCCTCGAGGCGTCCCTCAATGATCACCAGATAGATGCTGCCGACCCATCTCCTGGCGACGCCTGAAGAGAGCTATCGCGTGAGCAGAACTGCTGCGACCGCCGTGATCGCCCCGGCAAAGGCCCAACTCGCAAAGTGCAATGTCGGTCGCTTCGGAGCCGGTCGGGGGCGCAGATCGTCGATAATGCCCATTGTGAAATCCGAAAGATAGAATGGTAATCGGGTGGGTCGCGACGCCCGGCGAGGCGCCGCGACCTTGACCGTGCTGGGCTAGCTACGGGGGAAACGAGAACGCCCAGAATTTGATCTATGTCAGAAAAACGGTTTCGAAGGGGTAAAGTCAACTTGAGCAGGGCTGCCTAGCCGTCACGGGAAAGGCTCTGCTGTGCGTGCATCCGGTATCGGGGCCGATGACATGGTCGGCGTGCGAAACCGTTCGGTCCTACAGGGCCGTTTGGATAGCCTCGGCTAGGTACCCTTCCCAGAAGTTCAAACGGCCCTGTAGCCTCGCCTGTCGGCGCACCAGCGCGTTCTGACCGGGTTGCTCCGGCGGCCAGTGCGAGTTGAGGCCTTCTTGACCACGGCTCAGACCGATCCGACATCGGCGGCGGTGGGCCCCCGTGGATCCGCTAACCGACCTCACCCACGGCAAGATCGCGCATGGGATATTCGATAGATGGCAAAGCCGAGCCCGTTCTTTGCCCGGATCAAGAGCGATGTTCTGCTGATCATTTCAGCCGTTCCGAGGGGTCGTCTTGTGACGTTCAAGCAAGTCGGCGCACACCTAGATGTGATGCCTCGACATGTCGCTTACATCCTGGCTCAACTCGATCCTATCGAAGCGGCTGCGGTGCCTTGGTTCCGGGCCATACCTGAGAACGGTGTCTTGACGACCACGAAAGTGGCAGCAGACGGCGCGACGCAAAAGCGTTGCCTCGCTGGAGAAGGACACGTCATTTCTGACGACGGCCGTATCGAGGCTTTCGAGCGAAAGCTTGTGGAGGTCGGAAAGCTTCAGCATGGCGTGCCGGTCCAGAAGCGCCCTGAAGCCGCTCCAAGAGCTGCTTCTCGACGAAAAAGGCGACGTTGATATAGTGCGTGTGCCTCCTCGCTGGGGGCCGGTCGCCGCGTCGCTGACCGGGCGCTCCGGCGGCCAGTGCAAGCCGAAGCCTCCCCTTGACCCCGGCCGAGACTGCTCCAACATCCTCCGCAGCATCACGAGCGGTCCCTCGCGGACCCGCCAACCGACCGCGCTCTGGCACGGTGGCACTCACGATGCGGCCCGTGGGCAAACGAGGGAGCACGAGATGTCTGGACATTTTGATTGGACCGCCATCCGCGCATGTGAGCGCGAGGCGGATCGCATGCGCGAGAGGCTGAAGGCACTGATCTAAGAGCCGCCGACCGTGCGGACCACGCTGAGCACGTGTCCGACCGAAGATGTGCTCAACTGATGGTCCGCCAGCTTCGTGACGATCTGCGGTATCTGCTTCTCGACCAGTTCGGCGCCGAACTTCGCGCCGCGTTCGACGACGTTTTAAGCGCGACGCTTCTCGACCGGCTTGCGGAAGCGGAAGCACCGGAGGACTACCGCGTCGTGCGCCTGCTTCGCGAACTGCTGCTCGAGATCGAAGAGGAGCGGCCGACATGGCGGTAAACGACGCTTGGGCTGATTTATACGACGACGCGCTCGTAGCCGCTGTGCAGGCCGAGCTTGCGGCTCACCGCAACGATTGGCTTGTTGCAAGCTTTCTCGTGCGCGCGGGGGGCAGGCAGGACAGAGTTTGGGGCTCTCCGCACGTCCAACCAAATCGACCATGACTACGGATCACTGCATCGGTCCGGCCTGTGGACAACGAACGCTAAGGTGTTCTCTGGCGCGTTGGTTTTTCGGCCATCCGGCCCTGTGGAGAAGCAAGTCGAGCGGCCGAGGCGACTACGCCTGACCATTCAAGTCTGCTGAACCTGCGGTACGCTGCACAAGTGGTGATGTTGCAGTCGCCTCCCGGAGCGCGGACTTCCCTCAAGGTCCACGTACTGAAGCGGTCCGGAACAAACGCGCGGGTTGATGTAGCGATCCAACCCGCGCGGCAACAGGCCCTGACGGATAGAGTTTGGAAGTCGGGGTTCTTCGATTTCCACATCGCCAGTGTCGGGCTTCATCACCCTCGGCGCCAGTGTTTGATGACCCCGCCACTCGGCGTCGAGGGTGGTGCGCGGGGAATGCTGCCGAACTCGCCGGTTCCGCGTCATTAAGATGATCCGCAACCATTGGCGATGTTTATGCGTTAGCGGCAATCACAAGGTCCGAGATCGGCGACTTCGCGCAGAGGGCGCTCCAGTCGCGCACAGTCACGTGGCTGCGGCCATCTAACCCGATCAGCCCAGAGGACTTCGCCTGCGAAATGGCCCTGGACAAGCTTTCAGAGCGAACGCCGAGAACGGTTGCCATGGCGTCGCGGGACATTGGCAGATCAAAATGAACGCAGTCGTTTGCTCGCACGCCCAACCGCACGGCGAATTTGACGAGCAGTGTGCAAAGCCGTTCTTCGATGTCGAGGGTGGCGTTCGTGATCGTCTGACGAGCGAGGCGACCGGTGAAGCGCCCAAGCCGATCTAACACTTCGGGCGGGAGGCGCGTCTCGGCAGTATCTCGCATCTCAGAAATCCAGTACTCCGCATCTTGCCCAAGGGCTCTGACCGTGCCGCGTGGTACGAAGCGCAACGCCTCGAGATCAACCACTTCACCCTCGAACATGAGAGCGGTACTCTTCCGGCAAGTACCATTGTCCGTGATCGCGAAGTCGAACTGAAGGATGCTCCGCGCAAGATACAGCAGTCGCCCGCTCCGAACGCTGGAAGCGGCGTCTCGCTCCAAGCGATGATACGTCCCACGGCTTTCAAACCACGTGGCAATGGTTCCCGAGGTACTCGTCGCCGAGCACGTCTGCGTCCGCATGCGACGTCCCCCAACTTGCCTAAACGACATGTGGTGAGTACGTGGGCAATTTTTCAATTGGACCAAATGAGCTGGTTCTTTTTTTGAGGAAATCAAAATTTAATTGTAAAATCAAACCGCTCAAATAGGAATTTCCTCGATAATTGCTTTGGGTGAATTTTCGTTGCGGCATGTAGCTGCTACGCCGTCACCTGGATAACGACGCACTGGGGAGATCGGGAGGGGCGAAGGCGTGCATATTGCCGACGGCACCGACGCGGCTGCCTTCGTGCATCTCGCGACTGAGGCGCTGCCTGACGAGGGGTGATCAGCTCCCTACGGACTGCAGCAGTAGAGGAGCTTGTCACTTCGCTGTCACTTCGGCCTGCTTCATGATTAGCGAAGCATTCTGGTGGTCTAAGTGCGTATCGACATGCAAGACTTGATCTATGTCATGAACAAGATTTCTGCGCGGTAAAGGCACGCCGCAGGACGAATGGTGTTTCATGCTCTGGAAATAGAACCTCACCACGCTCCCTACGTCATAGCGACACGACGGCGCTGGCGGCTCGTCTCCTGCCTAGTCGTAGGCGGGTTTCTCACAACGTTCTCCGTCGTCCGATAGATCGCCATTGTTGGGCTTGAGGAATGCCAAGCACCGCACGTACGTTTGATCTTTCCGTGATTTCCAGACGGTGACGAGGACTAGCGTCCGGTCAGGCAGAGAGCTGCCACTTGAACTAACAAGCTCCCAGTCTCCTGTGTTTGCCAGCTGCGGCGACGTCACTCCGAAGTGTGATCGCCAGCTCCACGTTGCCGGTTTCTTCTGCTGCTGAGCAAAAGGTTCTGCTGCTGGCACGGTGATGGCAGTGGTCAGCAAAGCAAGGAAAGTTGGTGTTCCGAGTTTCATCCGATTATCCGAGGCCGCAGCCCGCTCCTCCTAGTCCCGACTGGTCTCACCTAGCGCGTGCGGCTCCGGCCATGCGTGCCCCTTCTTGGCCCCGCAGCTGGTACAGCGCAGGCGCTGGGCAATGCTGAGCAGCGGCGTCCTGGCGGCGTACAGGCCGTGTCGCTCGGCGAATGCCAACGGATCCTCCAACCGATCTCGGCCGCACGAATTGCACCGCAGCCATAAGCGTTGACCGAGCGCGGCGACGCTCGCGGGCGTCACCTGACTCCAGGCTTCGTTTGTCGGGGTGCGGTGCCAGCTCACGCTCTACCGCCCCGTGCACTCGGCGCGCATCATGGTTGCCTTTGGGATCAGGCCCGTCCCACGCGATGTGCCCCAGAGGACTTCGCCACGACCGTGCGTGTCCAGCCGGAACAAGTAATGGTCCAGAACGCCCACGTTGCTGACGCCTATCAGCATGAGGAAGCCCGCGCTGGGCGTTACATGGACAAACTTGAACCCGTCGGCGCGAGCGTTCCGTGCTCCGACAGTATCCTGATAGACGATGTCGTACTCGTCACCGGACTTGATGAGCTGGAGATTGCCGGTGGAGATGCCGTCTCGCTGCCAACCGGACTGACCCGGGGGCTAGCCTATTCTCGAAAAAGTAGGAGTAGCCGGCGGACGCGCCACACCTCGTGATGAGCTGTGCCTGCGCAGAGGCGGTCGACAGGACGACTACGGCGAGGGCGAAAAGTAAGCGCATGAAAAGGCTCCGTTGAAGACTTCCCGTCTACCAAGACCTGCACCGCCCCCTTACCGGACGGGCTTCATGTCGGTCTGCCGGTCACGGCCTCTCGAATTTCTTCCAGGAGCCAAAGCAAACCGAACACGGCGACCCAGAACGCTATCGTCGAGATCGCTCCCTTCCAAAGCCAGCCAGCGTCCCAGATCAGCTTTAATTCGTATGCGCCCCACAGAAGCATCGCCGACGGAATGAGAAAGCGAATGGCTCGTCTAATCATTGTTCAGCAACCTTGACCCTCGGAAGAACGCACCCATCATAGGCCAAGCATCCAGAGCGGCGCTACGGCGCCCGGCAACCGGCCTCCTGGCATCGGTGCCTGTCTCCACGATGCGGCCCCGCCGAATGGTCGGCCGGGCAAACCGGGAGCTGCAATCATGCACACCACCAAATCAGACATCCGTGTCACGAACCACGGATCCATCGCCATCGCTCACGTCCTCACCGCCGAAGCCCGAGACTGGACCTCGACGCACCTGCCTGACGACGCGCTCAGATGGGGACGGGACGGCGTCGTGATCGAGCCGCGCTATCTCGCGGCCTTCGTCGACGGCGCCCGCGCCGACGGCCTCTCGGTGGAGGGCTGAGCCATGCGCGACGAAGCCTACATCGCTCGGTGCGACGCTGAGCGTGAGCGTCTGCATCAGAAGATCCGCGACCTCGGTGCTTTGCCGCCGGATCCGGTCAGCGGCCTGCGTGAGCCGCACGCAGACGCCAAGTGCGAACTCGACTTCGCCGTCTCTGAGTTCCGCCGCGAACTTGTCGAGCGGAAGGGCGAGGAGCTGCGGGCGGCTCTTTCGGAGGCCCTGTCCGCCGAGCTGCTGGCAAAGCTCGACGCGGCCAAGGCCACGGACAACCGGGTGATCGATGCCGGTGTCCGCCTCGGGTTTCTGCGCCTACTCCACGACCTCTTCGCCGAGCCAGATGTGGGCAAGCCAAATCCGCCGCCGCGACAGGCGCCGAAGCGCAAGGCCGTCGAAAACGACGACGAGGACGATGTCGAGGTCGAGGAGGAAATCGGCTGCCCGATCCATCTCGAAGACATCCTCGGTGAGGAGCCCGTGCATCGCGTTCGGCTCGACATGCCTCAGCGCGATCTGGAGTACGTGCACGCGGCGCTCGGCTGCTGGCTGCGTGCCCTCCGCGACACCAAGGGGCCTGACATCCCGGCGAAGATTGCTGAGGCCGAGGTGTTGCAGCGTCGGATCGGCGACGAACTCGAGCCCCTACTTGAAGCGGAAATCAGCGAACTGATCGACGCCTCGTACAAGGTTGGCGCGACCGTGCTGCTGGATCACTTCGGCGATCCCCGATCGATCCAGGCGCTGATCTTCACGCGCGACAGCTACCGCTTCGCGCTCGACCTCGACTAACCGGATGCCGCCGGCTGCCGCGTGGTGGTCGGCGGCGTCGTCGCCAGGGCGGCGCTCACTTGGTCTTCGGCGGCTTCCAGCCCTTCCTGACCTGCTCATCGACGAAGTCGGTGACGAGCATCTCGATGACGGCCGTGCGGGTGACTGGCGGCCGTTGCGACTTGCACCACGCATCGAGCGTGTCGAGGAGGCGAGGCGGCAGGCGCACGCCCGTGATCTTCCGGTTCTCATCCATGCCGCTCGCCATAGATCCTTCTGTGCAACACGTCGAGCCCTTGCAAACGATGATGCACGAGACTACGTTCGTAAAACACGTAAAACAATTGGGCACACCACATGGAACGTAGAACGCGACACGCAGGGTTTCGCCTGCCAGCGGACCTCCTCGATCGACTTGAGAGCTGGTGCGAACGGGAACGTCCGGTCGTCACGCGAACGGCCGTCGTGACGATGCTGGTTGAGGAGTTCTTGGCCACGCGCGACGGCGAGGCCCGTGCGGCGGCGCCGAGTAGCGCATCCGCTCAGAGGAGGTCGGCATGACCGTCACCCACATCACGCTCGAAGACGACAGCCAGAGCTGGATCACCGTCGAGGCGCAGGTCGACGACGCGTTGGAGCTGACCGGCTCACGTCGCGAGACCTTGCAGGTGTTCGGCTACGTCCTCCGCTCGCGCGGCCCGCTTCGCGACGTGAGCGAAGAGTCGAAGGCCCGCACCCGCGCGATGTCCTTTGCATCGCAACTCTCTCGCCGCCATGGCGGAGTGCCGATCCGCGCCTCCTGGCTGGCCCGAAAAGACGCCGCGTGAGCAGGTGACGAGAAAGACTGTTTCCAGACCAAGAAGTGGGGAGTTGCATGCATACTGACGATCATTCTGGTGGTGCCCTGGTGCCGGTTACTGCGACCGACCTCGACATCTCGCGCCCCGAGCTGAGCGCCGAGGCCATTGAGTTCGCCCGCCACGCTCTGTCGCCGGCAACGCTCCGCGCCTACGCGATCAAGTTCGGGGTCTGGAGCGCCTGGGCAACCGAGCACGGCCACCAGCCGATGCCGGCCGCCCCGACCGCCTTCGCGAACTTCCTGTCGCACGTCGCGGTTCACGGTGAGGCCGGTGGGAAGCGCAAGTCGAAGGGCCGTATTGGGCAGTCGCTCTCGACCGTCCGCGCCCACGTCGCCGCCGCCCTGCATCACCATCGCGCGGCCGGCCACGAGTTCAACTCGAAGCACCGCGCCATCGCGTATGTCTTGAAGGGTATCAGCCGCGTCCGCGCCGAGGCGCCCGCGCAGGCTGAGCCGCTCGACCCGACGCTCCTCTCGCGCATGCTCGGGTGGCTGGCAGAGCGGCGTGATCCTTGGTCCGCCCGCGACGCCGCGATGCTCGCCCTCGGCTACGCCGCCGCGCGTCGCCGGTCGGAGCTGGTCGGGCTCGATCTCGACGAGCAGGGGCAGGGCGACGGCTTCCTGGCGCGCCACCACGACCGGCTCGAAGTCGTGCTCGTACGCCACAAGACGGCGGCAGCGGGCGGCGAGCCGGCTGTCTTCCCGATCATCCGCAAGACGAACCGCTTACTCGTCGCGGCCGTCGACCGTTGGCTGAAGATGGCCGCCGCCCGCAAGGGGGAGTGCATCTTTCGCCGCATCGACCGCCACGCGAACATCACCGGCAAGCGCATCGTGGGCGATACTGTCTCGCCGCTCTTGAAGCGCCGCGTCCGGCAATTCCTCGTCGAGGTAGACGGCGTCGATCCGGCGACGGCCAAGGAACGCGCTAGCGCCTTCAGCGGGCACTCGATGCGCGTCGGTCTCGCCACGGCCGCCGCCGATGCTGGCGCTGACGTCAGCCGCATCATGACGGCGCTGGGGCACGCCTCGCCGGCCATGAGCATCCGCTACTCGAAGCGCGCCGACGCGAAGCGGAATTCCGTTCACCACCTGCCCGGCGTCGGCCTGGGTGGCGACACCGAGGCGGCCGCCTGATGTCGATGACCGGCTACGGCTCAACTGTAGCGCCGCGCTGGGCCGTCTATGGCCGCCAGGGGGAAATCGTGCGCCTCGTGCCCTTGCCGGGCGCCAGCGACCCCTGCGCTGCCCGCCAGGTCGACATCGAGGCGCAGCACTTCGAGCTGCAAGTCGACGTCGTAGGCCGCGTTCTCGCGCAGGAGATCAGCCAGTGACCGATCAAATGCCGCTGACGGAAGCCGAGGCCGAGGAGATGGAGCGCCTCTCCAAGATCGCCGACTCCCGAGGGATGATCTGGGACGTGCTTCTCACACCAGAAGACCCTGGCTACGAGCGAGCCATGCTGAAAATGCTGCGTCAGATCGTGGGCGAGGGGGCGGGCCGCTGAACTAGCAGCAGCCGACCTTTCATGTGCAAAGCATCGTCGAGATGTTGACTGCGGCGCAGTTTCCTTTGCCAGACCACCAACTTCCTGCACTCCCTCCCTGCCGCGCGGCCTGACTTCCCTGACACCCAGCCGCTTCAGGCTGCCTTGGGAACGTTGCTCGGCTCAGAGAAAGGATCGGTGCGGTGGCGCCGGCTCGTCGGCATCCAGCTGTGCGGCGCAGTTCGCTGCATCGGCCGGCGGCACCTTGGTCCTCCTCTCGTGCCATCGTCTGCCCGTATCGAGGCCCCGGGTTCGGAAAATTTCCATTTTCGGTCGGTCGCTGACACGTGCTCCCTTCGTCTCGAGACCACACTGAACCCAAGGCGGCATGCGACCCCAGGTCCCCATCGCGCCGGCCGTGCCAGCGCTGGCACCCCCGCACCATCATTGCTCACTCCACCGCGGGATGTCCTCGCCGCTCGCTCGGCGGAAACGAGCACTGAGCGGTGCGAGCGACGGCCCCGTTGCGGTTGCGCTCGTCACCAGCAGGGCGAAACCCAGGTCGCCGTTATCCCGCGTCAACGCCCCGGCGATCGCCGTCCTTCGTTGATGGCTCGCCGCCTACCGCATCGAGCCCAGGCGGCTGCTATGTGTCGCTGTCCTCTAATCGTTGGCGATCCCAACCCCGGAAATCACGGTATCGGTTGATCTCTTCGAGCAGCCCTCCGCCAACGCCGAGGCGCAGGGCCATCAGCTCTACGATTTCGGCGAGCGCGAAAACCTTGTGCTCGAGTTCGAGGAGGTCGGCTCCGACATCCATCAGCCGGCCATCGGGAAGCTTCATGCTATCCTCGATTTTTTCAACGGCGGCACGCACACTATCTACGTCGTCAGTAGTCGCGCAGCCTCTATTCTCCGGTTCATTCATCATCGGCGTTCCTTTCTTGACCTTCTTGGTCGCTGCTACGGGGTATTCGCCGGCCTCTCGAGTTACGATCCGAGAGCGTCGGAGATGGCAGCGGGCGGAGTGTTTAGCGATCGGGCCAGGTTCTCAAGCATCTGTTCCGCGGATCGGATCGCATATTGCCGGCGCCGCGAGCCGTCTTCTGCCGTCGGCCGGACATCGCGGATGCCGAACATGCGTCGCGCGGCCGCCAGGCGCTGCGCGGTCGGCTTAGGGGCACCCGCGGAATCCTCTAACGCCTTATCGAAGAGCGCGCGGTCGACCCGTGTCGTCTCGTCGCCCGTAGGCAGCGTGATCACCAGTACTCCGTCGCGCGTGCACAGCACGCCGGTCGTGATGACCTTCAGCAAGGCCTGTTCGATGTGCCCCAGGCTGAACAGCTTCTGGCGGGCGAGGGAGTCAGTCTGCGGAGGGTCGTCGAGGTTGCTCGTAATCTTGCGGTTGAGGAGGTCGTACAACATCGCGGCATCGCCGCCGCTCGCCATCTCGTCATCGAGAGCACGAAAATACTGATGGTCACGTGCCCGCTCGGGAGATACCTCGAGCACCAGATACCGGCGGTCGCCCGGCTCCACAGCGACAGCATGCCTATCGTTCGTGCAGACAAAGATCCGCGCTTTGTTCTCGCACTCGCGAATTCCGCCGAACTTCTCCTCGACCGTCAGCGTTGGCGAAGAAATCAGGTCCTTCAGCACGGCGGCCTCAATCCGACCACCTGTAAAGGCGGTCTCCTCGACCGCAATCACGAGCTTGCCTTCGAGGTGCGCGTTGAAGCGGCCGATCAGCTGGCTGGACCGATCGAGCTTGAGACCGGCGCGCGCAACGAGCCAGCGAATCCACTCAAGAAGTTTCGATTTGCCGGTCCCGGGCGGACCGACCAGAACAACGCAAGTGGACCGCTTCCGGTCGGGGTTTTGGAAAATGTCGGCGATGTAGTCGAGCAGCCAGGTCGCGAGGCGCGCGTCGCCCCGACAAATGATCTTCAGGATGTGGTCGTGCATGCGGGACCATACGCCTTGGCGCGGCTTGACGGCCCACCCGGTCGCCAAGTTCAGCGCACCGGCCGGGACGGGATCGCGGTAGCGGTAGACAACTCGGTAGTACTGACGGCGGTCAGGAGAGGCACGCCAGAGCTTGAAAACGGAAATCTCCTTCTCCTCGTGCGTAATCTTCTGGTTTTCGTACCTGGTAGCCATGGTTTTCCCGTCGACGATACGAACGCGCGGCAGGTACGTGCTCAACTGGCGATGGCCGATCTGCATCTGGAACTCTTCGACCACTTCAGTCGCATAGAGCCCCAACCCGCCGTGCTCGACGTACGCGCAGGTCAGCATGAGCTGAGCCAGCGCCTTCCGCCCCTTGTCATCCAGGTCGGGACCGCCGTCGGCAGCGACATCGTCCACCTCATCGAGAACCCCAGCGGCCGGTTCACATTTGCCGAAAGTGTCGTCATCAGACGGCGTCACCGCGGGGGCCGTGCTCGGTGGAACCGAGGCCACGGACTGCTCAGTCTCGTGATCAGCTGCCTGCGAAGTAAGCTCGGCCGGCGTTTCCTCACCGGGCACACCCTCGGAAGTGTCCGAGCGATCAGTCGGGTTAGTGTCGGGCATGACAGATCGTCCTCACAGTTTAAGTGCGAGCTAGAGAGTTCGTTGAGCGGGGGTAGGGCGGCGGCTAACGCCGTCGGCGAACGTCGGCGTGGTGGGGGGCTTCGGGCAGGCCGCGCGCCAGCACCTCTCGTGCTGCAGCGCTAGGGATAAGCCGGCGCCGGCCAATGGTGACCGAGGGCAGCGTGCCCTGCTTGATGTGCTCGTACGCGAGCGACCGCGAGAACCCTCCGCGCCTGCAGAGTTCGTTGACGGACATGGCCAGACTGTCAGTCTCGTCCAACGGCGGGGGGGCGAGAGCCGCAGCAGCTTCGAGGCGACTCAGCACTGCCTCCAGGCGAATGGTGAGATCGCTCAGGCGCCCCAAGGCCACGAGACCTTCTGCCAGCGCGATAGCGCTAGGGGCGGGCGACGGCAGTGACTTGGGCTGACATGAGGACCCCTCACAAATCCGCCTCATGCGGCCTCTCCCCGGGCTTTGTCCCCTGTCGCCTGCAGCTTCTCCTCTAGCGGCTCCACCAGTGCGCGGAGCCGCCGACCGAGACGGATTGTCGGGATGTCGCCACGACGGGCCGCGGCATACGACCCGTTGCGGCCGAGCCCGAAGTACAGGCGGCCCGCCTCAGGTACTGAGATTGTGCGCGGCAAGCGTTCCATCGGAGGCCTCGCTGATCATCTGAGGCCCACCTTGTGCTATCTTGTACCTACGTGGGCGTGTTTTAACTCTCAGAGATTTTCCGCCTTTTCGACACTCGGGGCTTGTAAACGACCTTAGCAATCCGCTCGTCGAACGTTGTTTGTGCGATTTTCTCAAGATCTTCCACTAGGTGCCAGACGGACCAGGCGAACTGAACAAATGCGCTGCTGCGCTCGCTAGTGCCTCTGCTTCCGCCTGCAGTGACGGGGAACAGTCGCTCGTAGCGATCCGCGAGCTCCTCGGCGAAGACCCGGAAACCCGTCGGAAGTGGCGATCTGCCCTTTCTCGGCTTGATATTCGCCCGCCGGCTCGTCAGGTCGATCCCACGGAGCTGGCTAACGAAGGTGTCTCGGTCCGGTAACGTCGGCCTCGTGTCGGTGGTCAGCAGCGTTGACCAGGCCGCATCAGCAAGTGCTTCGGCTTTGTCGTCCCGCCGCTGTAGATCAATCAGCTGGAGCAACCCGACGACGTGTTCGCGGATCGCTTCATTGTGCCGGGCGACTTCTCCTTCTGTGGGAGCAGCTGCCTCTTGCCGATAAGCGCTTCGCGTTAACCGGGCGAGGGCAACGAGGGAGCGAGCAATAACGAGCCGGCGGTGGGGGGTTACCCGCAATCCTCTCGAAACGAGATGGTTGCGGACCGCGCGAAACACCCGCACGGTCTGTATTCCCCGACTCTTTGAAGCGGAGCGCCTGCCGAAACGTCGGTCGATTTTTGCCATCTATCCGGGACCTGCTCGAGGGGTGCAGGGTTCACAACCGATCCGGTGATTGCGCCATAAGAGTGATCGAAGGTTGTTTCTCACTGCTCACTTGGCCGGTATCCGGGGCCACCCATGTCCAGGATGTCCAGCCGGTTCAGCACTAGTCCCTACACTTGCTTTCCTTCTATTTTTTCTTCTTTTCTGATCTAAATAAGTGAGACATCTTGGACCTGTTGGACTCGCTAGCGAAATCAATGAGTTGCGACTTATCCGGATAGGGGACGAGGTTGGACATGTCCTCGTTGTGCTTGCTGGGCGCATGAAGTGCTTGGGCCGCCAGGGTGGAATGTTTCCTGTCGAGTAGGAACAAGTCTGTCCCGCTACGCCCGCTCCGCTGCGGCAGGACCTCCCCGGCACCTCCGTCCCCCTGGCGGCCCCAGCTCGGTGGCCCCTACTCGACGTCGATGATGGCCTCGTACGTCGCCGACCGGAGAGAGCCTTCGAGTTCCCGCTGGCCGGAGATCTCGCGGATGAGGGCCTCGAACTCGTCGGCGATGTGCAGCGAGTGTTTGAGGTCGAGCGACTGCGGAGCCTTACCCCATCCGCGGTCGAGGATCGCTGAGGCGGCCGCCACGCGGGCGGAGGGCTGCGCAGACTTGTCTGACATGATCTCGGCGAGCGTGGCGAGGGCCGCCGGGGTGTGCGCCCGGGCGAGCTCGGCGAGGTCGTAGTCGCGACGGGGGCGGCCGCGCGGGTTGCCGGACTGGCCTTTGACGAAGGGGCGACCGATCGGGCGGAGCGGGGCTGATCGAGCGCTGTTAGCTGCTGAAGCGGTTTCCTGGTCTTCCATCGCTGCGTTACCGATCGAGTTGCTGAAGAGGTGATAGTCGGTTGACATCACTGCCCGAACGCGGCGAACGGACGGATACTACGCCGTATGCGGACTCTCGTCCACCTGCCTGGCGGCCGCGGCGGAGGGCTAGCCACGGATAGCCGTCGTTGACGCGAACCTGAGGCGGCCCCTTGTCACCCAAATTGCGGACCCGGAACGAGTGCGCGCCGCCTCAAGTGAAGGCTTCCGGCCTGGTGGCGCTATCGGGGTGCAGTCGAGCTCGCAACGCCCCACGCTACGCGCGCGCTCGGGAACGGCGAAGAGGAACAGACCGGGTTGGCGACGCCGCGCCGGGCACCGTAGCAATGATACGCCCGACGCCGCTGCGTTCCGTTGCTGTTCCGCCCCAAATATGCTCAGGTTCGAGTCCCGAGTTTGGTATACGCGCAACCTACGGAGGGCCAGATGAACGTCTGGACGGGGTGTGCAGCGGCGGTTTCGACTGGGATTTGCCTTTTGTTCGTTCAGCCTGGTACCGCCAGCGACTGGGATGACTGTCTCGAATCGCATTCGCTCGTCGATCTCGTCGACGGATGCACGGCCTTGATCGAAGATCCGGACGTGAAGTCCTGGCAGCGTGCCATGGCGTTGAATAACCGCGGCAGCGCGCGGGTTCTCCAAGCCGATCTGGCAGCTGCCGAGGACGACTACTCTCGCGCTATCGAGATCGACCCGCACTATGCGAAGGCCTTTTTCAACCGCGGCACGCTGAGGCTGCGCCAGAAGCGGCAGCGCGAAGCGATCCAGGACTTCACGCTCGCGCTCGGTCTCGATGACCATATGGCGGCGGCCCGGCACAACCGCGGGGTTGCGCTCGAACAGATCGGCCGGCTCGACCTCGCGCTCGCGGACTTCGACGAAGTGCTTCGGCAAGACCCGTCGATGACGCCGGCCTTCAACAATCGCGGCGTCGTGCTGCGGCGGCTCGGCCGGTACACCGACGCCCTCGCCGATTTCTCCGCTGCCATCGCGGCCTCGCCGAGCGATGCGAGGGCGTACAACAACCGGGCGAAAACGCTGCTGCTGCTCGGCCGCAGCGAGGCGGCGGAGGCCGATGCCGGATCGGCCGCCGCCATCTGGCCCGATTACGCGGATGCCTACGCGACCCGCGGGGAAGCACGGCGGAGACTGGGGCGGATGTCGGACGCGCGCGACGACTTCGAGCGTGCGACCGCGCTCGATGCGGAGAACGCTGCCGCGCTCGACGGGCTGGCCGCCCTCGGCCGGCGCCCGAACTAGGCGGTCAGTCGAACAGAGCCTCGATCATGGCAAGCGAACGGAAAGGCTTGGCGACCACCGGCGCCTTCGCGAAGCGGCGCGGGATGACGGTCGGATGCCGGCTCGTCAGGAAGATGAAGGGAGCGCCGCGCGCCAGTAAGGCGTCGGCGATCGGGAAGATGGACGCCCCGACGAGATCGACATCGAGGAGGGCGGCGTCCACGCCCCTGCGCTCGAGGACATCCAGGGCCGAATTGATCTCCTGGAAGGGGCCGAGCACGACCGCCGACGTCTCCGCGAGAAGTCCGCGCAAAACGTCGCCCACGGATGGATCCTCGGCGACGATCAGGATGCTTCGGCCGGCCAGCAAAGAGGTCGGCTGGCTCGGTTCGGTTGCGGCACCGGCCGCGGTCTCGGTCCCGTCCGCCGGTGGAGACCCGACGATCGGGCCGAGTTCGATCGCGCGGATCACGATCCCGCCGACGATCCCCGGTTCGCTCCACCAGGGACGCACGTCCCAGCGGACCCAGACATACGATCCGTCACGCCGGCGGATCGCCTCCTTCTCCGACAGGACCGTTTCGCCGGCGAGCGCGCGCTGATGATCGCGGATCCAGTGCGCCGGCAAGTCGGGGAAAACTTCGTAGTGTGACTTGCCGCGAATGCGGTCCGAACTCGTGTCGCGTTGCCGGCACCACTTCTGGCTCGCCGCGAGATACCGCATGTCGGAATCGAAAAGCGCGATGGCGATCGGCGCGGCCTCGACCCAGTAACAGGCGTCGGGTCCCGCCAAGCCGTTGCCATCTATGCTACTAAGATCCCCTGCTGTAAGCATGGCCGTGTCGTCCATCGCTGCGGTGTAACCTCCTTCGCGTATACTGCACGAATGGGGCGAACGGGCGAGCACTACGTCGTGTGCGGGTCTCGTCCACCTGCCTGGCGGCAGCATTTTGCTAGTCGGCCTTTGGCTGACTATCCGGATCGTTCCGCTGCGGTCCCCGCCTCGATCGTCGGCGGGATTCCAGATGTGTCCGGTCGATAAACTGCCGCCGGCGGACTGGGCCCGCGCGTGCGCGGCAACTTCACGGGCACCGTGCCGGATGACAGCCGCCAAGGTGATCGCAACGCGCTCGCCGATGAGCGGCCAAGGCACCGA
>Ga0073934_10007246_pt1 | contig 15594 bp, 8 predicted proteins | sample LarsenN4metaG_FD_76834 | JGI IMG/M metagenome (GOLD analysis project Ga0073934, IMG submission 76834) | Hot spring sediment bacterial and archeal communities from British Columbia, Canada, to study Microbial Dark Matter (Phase II) - Larsen... ...
CCGCCGCGGGACCCGTGCGTTTTCCGTCGATGCCGCACGTCACGACCAGGTCCGAGTTGCGCGCCACCGCCACGGGTCGCGCGACGTCGGCGACGGTCTCGAGCATCGGAGCCACGTCGAACGGCAGCTTCGCGGCGCGTCGCTCGTCTTCGCGGACGAGAACCAGGAGATCACCGGTCACCGAAGCGATCCCGAGAGCGGCCCTGTGCACGATGCCGAGCTGGCGGATCTGCACGGGCGTCAGAGGTCCGGAGGCGCCGGTCCGCAGCGTGTCCGTGAGCATGACGATGGAGCCGAGAGGCGAGCGCAGCAGATGCGCGACCTCGGCCAGCAGCCCACGCGAGAACGGATTGAGCACGTCGGCGACCGAGAGGCTCGACGCCGCGGCCAGGAGCGGATCCTGGACAGCCTCGATCGCCCTCATCAACGACACGATCGTCACGTCGTCGGCGTCCATGTCGTGGACGATTCCGTTCCGCAGGCTGCGCAGGAGGCGCAGCCGGTCGACCGCGCCGCTCGGGCCCAGGTCGGGCAGCCGACCCTCCAGAGCCTCTTGGACCGCGTCCACCACGACGTCGAGCTCCGCCCGGAGAACCTCCTGCTCGGACGGGGCCAGGTCGGCCTCTCCGGTGTCGCGCAGCACGTGCTTGGTCGCGCGGTCGAGGACGTCGGAAACGCTGGATTCACCAGCCTCGTCGAAGGGGGTCGTCAATGAGGACTCTCGGGATGGATCGACGGTGGACGGCATGTACCCGGAACGCCTGGCTGTCATACTCACCTCCTCGCTCTGCTCGCACCATCTGTTGCGGGACAGCGACGAATATTGCTCATGCACAAGTCGGGCCGGGCTTTCAGCCCAGGATCCTCCCCAGGAGGGGGACACGCCCGAACTCCGGGAACGTCTCGCTGATCGAGAGGCTCCGGCGGGCGCTCATGAAGACCGCCAGGGTGCCGGCCACCACCGCCGGCACGATGATCCACAGGTTGCTCGGCGCCATGAAGCGCACGCCGACCAGGATCGCGCAGACCCAAACCATGGTCAGGTAGAACTCGCCATGCTCCCGGTCGACCGAGCCCACACCGACGGCGAATCGGACGAAGGCCTGCTTCAGGACCGTGTAGCTGAGGTGGCCGGCCGCGGTCCCGATTCCCGCACCCAGCGCGCCCATCGACGGGATGAGCGCTGCGCTCACGCCCACGAGGACCGCCACGCCGATGATGTTCGCGGCGATCAGCCACCGGATCTTGCCACTCACGCGCAGCGTCTCCGCGTTGAAGCCCGCGGCCGCCTCGAGGAACTGGCTGGCCGCGAGCAACGTGAGGATCGGCGCCGCCGCCGCGTAACGCTCCCCGAAGAGCAGCACGGTCAGCGGCACGGAGGCCGTGAACGACAGCGCGAAGAGCGGAAACGACAACACGGACACCCACATGGCCGTACGCCAATAGTGGCGCTCCAACCCGACGCGATCACCCCGAGCCACGAGCCGCGAGGCCGAAGGCTCGAAGAGCATCACGAACGCCTGTGGCACGAGGTGGTTGAGCGCGGCTACGGGGACCACCACCTGATAGAGCGCGACCATGCTCATATCGCTGAAATACCCGAGGAGGAGCGGGCCGGCTGTGGTCATGAAGACCGCGCACCAGTCCGCCGCCATGGCCGGCATGGTGTACGTGAGGACGGTCCGGAAAGGAAGCGGCGCTCCGCGCAGCCACTGCATCCGAAGGAGACCCTGCTTCCGCAGCCTGGCCACGACCGCCGCCGTGTAATACCCGACGCCGATCACGCCCGCGATCAGGTAGCCGTACGCGAGCAGCTGCACGTCCGCGGAGGCCAGCACGAGCGCCACCGCGATGAGCAGCCGCAGGCCGGGGTTCAGCAGGAAGCGGCGCACGAAGATCGGGCGCGAGACCCCGAGAGCCGCGCAGACTCCCGTGAGTGCGTTGTCGAGCGTCTCGAGCGGGACCAGGAAGATGAGGATGAAGAGCAGCTCCAGCGGCTGCTCGGCGACGACCCCCGCGATGCCGGCGATGAAGTGCGGGAACGCGAAGAACGCCGCGATCACGGCCGCGCCCGTGAGGGCCATGAGACCCGTGACCACGGTGAGCACGCCGTAGAACTTGTCGATCTCGCCGCGCTCGAGGTGGAGCGGCAGGTAGCGCGCGATCGCGCGGTTCAGGCCGAACGCGGACAGGCCGCGGAGGAACGCGACCGCGGCGAGCGCGTAGGTCCAGGCGCCGTACTCGTTCGTCGCGAGGTACCGAACGACGATGAGCTCCGAGGCGAACTTCAGCCCGGCGGAGAGGCTGCGCCCGAAGAGGAGGAGGCCCGATCCCCGTATCTGCTTGCGGGATACGGCCGCGGCGGAAGCACGAGCCGGGGCCTGAGCCGGTGCAGCGCTCGGAGGCGCCTCCGCAGGGGGGCGCTCGAGCACCGGCACCCTCGCGCTGCCGTTCCCGCGGGATGTCAGCCCGAGCAGGGTGGCCAGCGGAGCCCTGCGCACGAGCTGCCGCGCGATGCGGGGCCGGCGGGCCAGGAGATCGTCCCAGCGGCCGTGCTGGACGCTCGCGAGCACGACCGCCCAGGGGAGCGCCGGTGCCAGCTCCTGCTGGAAGCGCTCCGCGGCCCGCCCTGCCGCGGGCGGGTCGGCGCGCAGCTCCGCGATCAGCTGCGCGATGCGCTGCCGGTGAGGCTCCGAGAAGCCCCTCAGGTCCAGAATGCAGTGGAGGACCAGATCCACCAGCTCGTCGCCGGGCGACGCCAGGGCCACGCCCGAGCGAAGGCGGCGTCTGCGCAGCACGGGCGCTTCGTGAGGACCCGTCGCGAGGCACTTCCGCCGGCGCCCGTAACCGAGTGCGGTCGTAACGGCGATCCGCAGCTTCTCGGGGTTCCCACCGTTCGAGGACCACAGCCGCTCGACGCCGTCGGGCGAGGGCTGCGGCTCCAGGTGGAGGCGACGTGCGATCTCCTCGAAGTCGGCGAGCTGGGTCTCGCGCACCAGGACGCGCATCTCGGCGGCGAGCGCCCTGTCGCGAACGTCACCCTCGCCGGGGATCGGGTCGAGGCAATGCCCCCCCCTCACCACCACGTACTCGACGGCGTGACGATCCAGCTCGGTGAACAGGGCCCTCGCGCGCGCGCGCACGTCCCACCTCTCGGCCTCCCGGGGTTCGGAGGTCGCTCTGGGGGGGGCGTTCCCCGTGGCTCCGGGACTCAGCGTCCCTCCGACCTGATCGGCTTGTTGTCCTCGTAACGGCGGTCGGGATCGTCCTCTCTCCCGGTCCTCGCCGCCACGCCGCGGCCCACGGGCAGCACGCGAACGTTGTACTGCAGGCGATAGAGGAGATACGGGCCCAGCAGGTGCCAGCCGGGCCTGAACATGCGCCCCGAGGTGAGCACCTTGAGGCGCCTGCTCGAACCGTACGCGACCTTGCCCTTGAGTCTCTTGAACGTCGGTCCGACGTTCATCTCGTCCGCGAGCAGGCCGGCGTCGTAGAGCTCGAGCATCGCATCCCGGCGAACGGCGTAGTTGCTGCCGCGCGTGGTCGGTATCCCCAGGATGCGTCGCTTGAACCACCTGACCAGGTGGTGGACGCCGAGGTACGCGTAGACGGTCGGCGCCTTCACCACTTCGTGGAACCCCACGTGCGTATAGGCCGCCTGCGCGCCTCGACGGAACTGGTTCACGTACCAGTTGATGAGCTGCGTCGGATTCGGCACGCGGCAGTCGGCGTCGAAGAGAACGACGTATTCTGCCGATGCCGCACGCACACCGGGGATGCGCGCCGTGAATCCGATCGCCTCCCCCAGCCGCCGCACGTTGGGGATCGTCAGGACCGTATCCGCCGTCTCCCGCAGCTTCTCGACCTCGGCGGGCGGCTGACCCTCAGGGAAGTTGTTGACGACGAGGATCGTCTCGACGGCATGAGGCCCTCGATACCTCCCGAGGTCCCCCAGCAACCTCCCCACGTTCTCGAGGTCGCCCTGCGCGTTGACCGGCACCACGATCGAGACGTCCGGACCCGAAGGGCGCGCTTCGGGCGAACTCTGCGTTTTCACCAGGTTGAACCACACCATCGACCCCGCTCCTTGTTTCGGCTCCGTCCGGTCCACGGAAGTGCAAGGCATATGCCCCGAAAAAGCCGCTTCCCAGGCCGACGATCGGACCCCGATGAGCCTTCGTGGCGCGCCGCTGGAGCCCATTGTCTCGGCCGCGCGACGAGATCAGGCGATCACCGCGACGCATGGGTCCAGCCCGTGTAGCCCACGGTTCTGCCGCCCGCGATCGTGCGGGCGACCGGAAACGAGGTGCCGTACGCGACGTTCACGAGGTGCACGATCTCACGTGCGCGCACCCCGTCGAACCAGCGCTCGTCACCGGACTCCTCGCGCAGGCCCCAGAGGTACTCGAGCGTGCGGAGCACCGCCCGGTCGGCGATCTCGAAGGCGGGGTATCCCGCCCGCTCGAGGATGACGGCGGCGGGAACCAGCCCTTCCAGCCCCACCCAGGGATAGGCCGTGTAGACCGGTATCTCCTGGAACGGGCCGCCTCTTCGCATGTCCGCGATGAGCGCGCCATCGATTCGCCGCACGCGTCCTGGTCCGCCCTGGCCCCCCGGCGCCGCCTTGGTGGCACCGGCTGGATTGACCGCGCACGGAGCACGGTCGTCGTGCGCCCATCCATCCTCGACGGGTCGGCCGAGGTCGATCCGCTCGTCGTCCGGAGCCGTCGGATCGCAGACGAAGGTGCGGAACCCGTTCCACGCTCGTCTCAGCGCATCGGCGTCGCGCAGGTAGGCGGCGAGCGCCGTGTAGACGAAGCCTTCCTGCGCGGCCGCGTTCGCTCCCGAGTGGAAGGGACCGAACCTCCTCGGAATCCCCGAGTTGTTGTCCGGGAGCTCCCTGGTCATCCACTCCTCCATCCAGCGTTCCACCGCTGCCCCGTCAGGCCCCCCCCTTCCATCGCTGCGGAGATCCAGGAGGTCGGCGGCGATCACATAGGCGCCGAGGTTGCGGCCGACGGCCAGCCAACGCGCGCGCGCCTCCGTTCCCATCGCATCCAGAATCCCTCGTCGGGCCTCTTCGCAGTGCTCGCCCACGCGAGCGCAGACCAGCGCCGCGGCCATCGTGTGCACGTCGTGGTTCGAGTCCTGGTCGGCGATGTCGGCGGGCTCCGGCAGCCGGCGCGCGTCGCGCACCAACGCCTCCCAGTCCTCGCCGGCCGTGGGCCGGCGCATGAGCTCGGCACGCCCGATCCAGATGCCGGACCCGCGCGGTTCGGAGACCTCCGGCGCAGCAGGCCGGGATGGGGCCGCGCGGCCCCGGGAGCGTTCCTCCTCCGGCGCGGGGCTCGGTGTCGCCGCGGTGTCGGGTGCGGGCGCTCTTGCTGGAGTGGCCGGCGGCTCGGGCGCGGAGGGCTCGTGGGCCCGTCCGGCCGTATCCCCGTCGGAAGGCGGCGAGGGCTGCTGTTCGGGTGCGGCGGCTGCCGGGGGCGATGCCCGTGGGGGCGCCTCGTCGCTCCGGAAGTAGAGGAGCGCGGCCAGCGAGGTGGCCGTGAGCAGAGCGATGGTCCGTCGCACGTTGGACGCCCCCCGGGTGATTCCGCTGTAACGATCGATCACCTCGCGAGATCCGTGCCCCCGCCCCGGTCTCCCCGTTCGGGCACCGTGCGCGCGGGGGTATGGCGAGCCGGGCACTCCGAGCCGGTCGAAGCGGCTCCTCTCGCCTCCTAGCCATCGATCATGCCGGGCCCACGAACGCGAGGAGCCCGGCTTTCGCCGGGCTCCAGCCCTGGGGGCTAAACCACGTGTCTTCTCTACTTCTTCAGTACTGCTCTACTTCATTACTGCATTTCTCCATTGCTGCGGCCCGCTCACCACGTCGGGTGCGTCCATGCGGTGTAGCCCACGGTTCTGCCACCACCCGTCACGTCGTTCACAGGGAACGACGCGTGGTAAACCACGTTCACGAGATGCACGATCTCTCGGGAGCGCGTGCCGTCGAACCAACGGGTCTCGCCCGTGGAGTTCCTGAGCTGCCAGAGGTACTCGTGTGTGCGCAGCACCGCCCGGTCGGCCACCTGGAACGCGGGGTATCCCGCCCGCTCCAGCAGCAGCGCGGCCGGCACGAAGCCCTCGAGCCCCACCCATGGGTAGGACGTGTAGCCGGGCTCGTACTGGTAGACGCCACCGCGACGCATGTCGCCGGCGAGCGCGCCGTCGATGCGGTAGGTCCCGCCGGCTCCGGGGAGCCCGCTCGGAACCGTCTTCCGCGTTCCGAGGGGATTCACCGCGCACGGGTTCAGGCTGTCGTGAGCCCAGTTGTCCGTCACCGGAGGATCGAGATAGATGTTCTCGTCGTCCGGTGCCGTGGGGTCGCACGCGAACGTGCGGAACGCGTTCCATGCCCGGTCCAGCGCGCTCCGGTCGCCGAGGTACGCGGCGACGGCCGTGTACACGAAGCCTTCCTGTGCGGCGGCGTTCGCGCCCGAGTGGAACGGCCCGATCGGACGCAGCACGCTGGAGTTGTTGTCGAGGAGCTTCTTGGTGAGCCAGCTCTCGATCCACTGCTGCACGCGGGTCCCGTCGCTGGAGGAGCTTCCGTCGCTGCGCAGGTCGAGGAGGTCGGCAGCGATCACGTAGGCACCCAGATTCCGGCCGACCGCCAGCCAGCGCGCTCCGCTCTCCGTCCCGATCGCGTCGATGACGCCTTGGCGTGCTTTGGCGCAGTGCTGACCGGCACGCGTGCAGGCGAGGGCCGCGGCCAACGTGTAGACGTCGTGGTTGGAGTCCTGGTCCGCGATGTTCGCCGCCCCCGGATCGCGTCCGGCGTCGCCGAGAACGCGGTCCCACGCGGAGCCGGAGGTCGGCAGCTGCGTGAGGCGCGCGCGGTCCACCCAGATCCCGGACTGGCCACCCACGGTCGCCCCGGGGGTCGCGGCAGCGGTCGTGCCCTTGACGATGTTCGAGTAGACCGCGCCCTCCCAGACTCCGTTCACCACCCGAAACGCCATGAGCTGCACGTCGTAGCTCGTTCCGGCGGGCAGCCCCTGGATCGTGCAGGAGAGGGGAGCGCCGATCGCCGTGCCGGCGACGGACGAGCATCCGACCGTGGCGGTGTTCCAGCTCAGGGGGGATGTCCCGTACTTCACCCGATAGGAAGCCGGCTGGCCGGTCCCGTCGTCGACCTGGGTCCACGCCACCGTGAGCGAGGACGCGGTCGTCTGCCCGACCGTCAGATCGGTCACTGCGGCGGCGGAAGGGCTCCCGGTTCGACCCGTGGCGACGTTGGAGTACTGCGCACCCCGCCAGGTGCCGCCCACGCTGCGGTACGACATGAGCTGGAAGTCGTAGTCGGTAGCGGACGCGAGACCCTCCACCGTGCAGCTGATCCGCGCTCCGACGCGCACACCGGTGATCGCCTTGGAGCAGCCGACCGTGGCGGTGTTCCAGTTGATCGCCGGCTCCGAGTACTTCACTCGATACGTGGCCGGAGCGCCGGTTCCGTCTCCCACCTCGGTCCAGGCCAGAGTGATCGTCGTCAGGGTGCTCGACAGGATCGACAGGTCTTCCACGATTCCCGCGGCGGTCACCGCCGCCGAAGCCACGGGCTGCATCGCATCCGTCGGGGAATCGGTCGAGCATGCTGCGAAAGACGTGACCACCGCGACGAAGAACCGCGTGATCGCATTTGGGGTGGGGCGCGTACGGACGCACGTGCCCGAGGGTGCTGCGTTGCCTCGCAAGGACATTGTTGGGGCGCTCCTTAGCCGCTCTCGTGTGCCAGCCTGGAGCACGTCGAGCCATGACACTCGCCGTGACTCCGTCGGAACTCGGAGGACGACGCGGGATTGCCCTTGGCCCCGCGATCGAGCACTCCGAGGGGTCGCTCGGGGGAAGCGACACACGCCGCGGATCGAGCTTTCCGTCCCCCTGGGGGTGGGCGACGACGGGCTGTCGACCTGCACCGTGTCCGTCGGTGTATCGCTGGCGACCCGGCCGGCTTGGCGACGCGTCCGTCGCTGTAGCCCCGTTGGCTCTGCGCCGCCGCCTTTCAGCGGCTTTGCTCTGAGCAGCGAATGAGCACTGCTTACTCGCGCTACGTCGTTGCGCGAACCATCTGATGCGCCTGGCGGCGGGCCGCAAAAAGCCGAGCCGCCAGTCTTCCCTCTCGATCGCTGGCGGCCCGGCCGGCATGGCGACGCGTCCGTCGCTGTTAGCCCCGTGACTCTGCGCCACCGCCTTTCGGCGACTTTGCTCTGAGCAGCGAGCTACTCTCGAAGCCCATCGGCCTCTCGAGTAATTCCTTCACGCGCAATTCTGAAGCGACGTGTTGATGCGTCAACTGTCGCAATACGGCGACGCGCGAGCGGGCGTCCGGATCCGAGCGTGAAAACCCGCGTCGTTCCTGGAGAATTCGGGCACCGCACGAAGATCACTCGTGTCGTCCCCGGGGTGCACTTCCGCACGCATGGTGCGCCAGCGAGACACGAAGGGCATCCCGCCGGGTCGCATTCTTCGCCTCGGCGCGCGCGAATTTTCGGCTCTCGCGATCGATTCGGGGGCCCGGATGGGATCCGGGCCCCCGTTCGACGCCTGCGCTGCTGGGAGCAGCGACCTCAGCGAGGCTCTATCGGTGTGTCCAGTCCGTCCACCCGAAATTCTTTCCAGCGCGTGCAGGAACCGGCGCGGCGAAGCTCGTGCCGTAGTAGCGGTTGACGATGTGAGGGAGCCACTCGTCGTCGCCCGTAGCGGGGTACCCGTTCACGTCGTACAGCCATGTCACGGCACGGAGCAGCGCACGACTCTCCCAGTCCCACACCGGATAACCTGCGCGGTGCAGTATCACCGCTTGCGCGAGCGCTCCCTGCAGCGCCTCCCACACGTAGTTCTCCTGCGGCGCCGGCCACGTGTACGATCCGGCGCGCCGCTGGTCGTCGGGTAACACGCCGTCGAGCGGGTTTCCACTGCGCAAGCACCCGGCGGGGTTGATGCCGACGGGGCGCGTGGAGTCGCACTGCCAAGTGACGTCGCCGTAGGAAAAGCCCGCATAGGAGGCACGGTCGCCGACCCACCCCTTGAACACCTGGGCCGTGCGCGCGAGCTCCGCCGTGTCTCCGAGGTAAGCCGCGATCGCCGCACGCGTCGCTCCGCAGTGCGTGCCCCAGTTGTTGGGGCGGCTTTCGTGGCACGCGATGAGGCTGCTCGGTCCATCCGCGGTGAACGTCGTCCTGAGCGTGCGGAGCGTCGCCCGGAAGGACGAATCCAGGGTCGGGTTGAAGGTCTTCAGCCCGATGAGGTCAGCGGCGACCACGTACGCACCCAGCTCCCGCCCGAGCGCGAGCGCCCGTCCGGTGTACACCCCGCTGCCGACGATCTGGGTGATCGCGGCGACGACGTCGGTCCGGTAGGAGGTGACGCCGGTGCGGGCGAAGACGAGCGCCTTCGCCAACACGCACACGTTGTTCGTCTGGTCCTGATTGGCGAGGTCCACGATACCGCACGACACGTTCGCCGCAGCCAGGAGGTTGGTCCACGCGGAACCCAGCATGGGCAGCCGCGCGATCTCGGCCTGGCTGATCCAGATGCCGCCGCTACGCGCGGTCTGTCCGGTCGCCACGTTCGAGAGCGCCTCGCCTTGGGACGTCCCGCTCACGCTTCGGTAAGACATCACCTGGACATCGTACGGAGCATCTGCCGACAGGCCGCGGATGGTGCACGACCGCTGCGCTCCGACCGACGTTCCCGCCAACGGCGAGCTGCATGCGTCGGTCGCGCTGCTCCAGGATATCGCCGGGTTCGAGTAGCGTACGCGGTAGGAAGCCGGGCCACCGGCACCGTCGCCTACCTCGGTCCAACGCACCGTCATGCTCGAGTCCGTCACCGCCGTGACCGAGAGGTCGTCGACGGGATCGGCGGTCGCGAGGACCTGGCCCGTCGTCACGTTCGAGAGAACCGTGTTCTGCCAGACGCCGCTGACCAGACGGTACGACATGAGCTGCACGTCGTACGTCGCGCCCGTCGTCAGGCCGGTGATCGTGCAGGACATCGGCGCTCCGATCTGCGCTCCGCTGAGGGAGGTATCGCACCCGATTGCAGCCGTGCTCCAGCTGATCGGCGGAGCGGCGTAGCGCACGCGATACTGCGCGGGGTTCCCCGTACCGTCGTCGATCTGCGTCCACCGCACGGTGAGAGAGGACGCGGTCGCACCGGCGACCGCCAGGTCGGTCACGGCGCGCGCGCCAGCCGCGCTCGACGCCGTCGACGTCTGGCCGCTCACGACGTTCGAGTACGTCGCGCCCTGCCACTGCCCGCGCGCGACCCGATACGACATCAGCTGGAAGTCGTACGCGGTTCCGTCCGTCAGCCCCCACACGCGACAGGAGATCGGCGCTCCGATCGTGGTGCCTTTGACCTGGCAGCCGATCGTCGCCGTGGCCCAGGTGATCGGAGGCAACGCGTATTTCACGCGATACTGCGCCGGCCGGCCCGTCCCATCGTCCACCTGCGTCCAGCGCAGATCGATCGTCGAGTCGGTTGCCGAGGTGACCACGAGGTCATCGACGCGATCCGCCGGCACCGTCGCTGCCGACGCGGCCAACGCGTCCGGCTCGATGGGGTTATCCGCGGTGCACGCCGCCAGAACCGCTAGGGTCAGTCCGGTGAGCATCGTCCCTACGTTGACACGCCGTCTGGGCGCCCCGGTCGGGCGCGTATCCCGCATCACTGCAAGAAGAAGTCCCGCTTGCATTTCACCATCTCCCGTCGCTGTCAGGTTTGTGTCCAGCGAGCCCGGGATGCGCTTCGGCTCGGGCTCCGATTCGACCTCGGGAGCGGCTCCGTATGGCCCTTATGCTGTGGCCGCCGTTACCGAGGGGTTGCCGCTCCGAGATGGAGCGGCGCGGGATGGGCGGAGGGCATTCACCCCCAGACCAGAACCGGGGAACGTGGGCCGCCGACTTCCGCACCGTATCCGTAGGTGTCGCTGGCGGCCCGGCGGGCTTGGCGTGCAGGTCGCGTTAGCCCCGTGGCTCTGCGTCGCCGCCTTTCGGCGGGTTTGCTCTGAGCAGCGAACGCGCGCGTGCCTAGGTCATGGGGGGGCCTGCCTTTCGTGCTTGGGCGGCAGGCACAAAAAAGCCGGGCCGCCAGCGTTGTGGTTGTCGCTGGCGGCCCGGCCGGCGTTACGAGCTCATTTGACTGAGAGTCGTTTTAGCCCCGTGGCTCTGCGTCGCCGCCTTTCGGCGGGTTTGCTCTGAGCAGCGGACTCGGGGGAAGAGATTCGATGCACCTCGTGTGCATGAATTCTTTTCTTTCGAGTCGCGCTACAGATGTGTCGAGTCGTGCAAGCGCGTCAATTGTCTCGATGCCGCGACGCTTCGAGGCGTCGCTCGATCTCCCCCAAGAGAACCCGCGCATTTCCTAGAAGATCGAACGCTTCAGCCACCCTCTCGCGACCTGCTTTTCCGAGACTCGCGCGGAGTTCTGGTGCGTCAGCGAGACACTCCAAGCGGTCCGCGAGTGACCATGGATCGCCCGGCGGAACGAGAAAACCCGTCCGCTCGTGAGCCACGAGCTCGGGTATGCCACTGAGCCCGCTCGCCACGACCGGAAGCCCGCTCATCATGGCCTCCATGAGCGCAACCGGAATGCCCTCACGCCGTCCCGAGCGCGTCGGGTAGCTGGCCAGCACGGCGACGTCTGCTGCGGATACGATGCGTCCTACCTCGTCGCGAGGAACGGCCCCGTGGAACGTGACGTGATCTACGAGTCCCAAGGCCGCTGCTTCCTGCTCCATCTCTTCGCGGAGCGGGCCTCCCCCGACGAGGTCGCAGGCGACGTCGACACCGCGGTCCAGCAGCAGCCGCAGAGCCTGCAGCAGGTAGGTGTGGCCCTTGACCTCCTCGAACGACGCGACGCAGACGATACGGAGCGATCGCGCCGAGCCTCGGGCCCGCCCGGAATCGCCGTTGGAGTGGGGGCTGGGGGTCGCGAATACGCTCGGATCGGCCCCGCAGTGGATCACGACGACCTTGTCCCGCACGTCGTCGCCGCAGGTCTCGCAGATGAGCTCCCGGTTGTAGGAGGACACCGCGACCACGAATGAGGCCGAATGCACCTTCGCGTCCAGCATCCGGCGGTCGACGTGCAGGTCCGAGCCGTGCGCGGTGAAGCTGTACGGGATGCCGGTCAGCCGATGGATGATCAGAGCCGCCAGCGCGGGGTGGCTGGCGAAATGAGCGTGGATGTGATCCACACCCATCGCTTCCATTTTCTCCGCGAAGACCACGCACTTCGGGAAGTAGAGGAGCGCGCCGAGAAAGAACTTCGGGCTGCGCCGCGTGCCCCAGAGGACGTCTCGGTAGACGCGCAGCACCCGCCCCCGGTCACGGGCGACGCGGCGGAGCATCCTCCAGATCGCGCCCAGCGAGAACGTGGGGATGTAGTGGGCGCGGTTCTCGTAGGCGATCGCCTCGGCGTGGCGCGGCCCACGCGGCCCCCTGCGGAGCGGGAAGACCTCGACCCTGGCGCCGTGACGCTCCAGCGCCACCATCTCGTACAGGACGAACGTCTCGGTGATCTTCGGAAACTGCGACATGATGTACGCGATCCGCCGTCGCGGCGCGCGTGCGGCGCCGGGTCCCGGACGCGCGAGAAGCGTCGATCCCGCCGCGGAGGGGGTCATCGCGTGGCCCTGACCCGCTCGCCTCTGTGACGCCAGCGGTCCACGTCGGCGAACCACGGGAGCATTCTCAACGCGAACAGGGTCGGCGACGTGCGCACGGTGATGTTCGTGCGGCGCAGCGCCATCGGGTCCGCGAGCCCGGGCTGGTTGAGGCCGTCCTCGACCGTGAACGCCAGGGCGCATCCCTCTTCGCGCGCCACCCTCCTCACCATCGCGTTGTGGAGACCGTAAGGGTACGCGAGCGTCGGAGCCCGGTATCCGAGCTCGCGCTTCACCTCGTCGAGGGAACCGCGTATCTCCTCGCGCACGCGCTGCTCGTCCACCTGCGTGAGCGCCACGTGACAACGGGTATGAGCTCCGAACTCGACGCCCTGCTTGCCGAGCTCACGCAGCTCGGCCCAGCTGAGCACGGACGAGCGCTCCGGCGGCGCGTCGAACACGACGCCGGCCTCCTGGCACTCCCGGTCCACGCGCTGCTCGGTCTCGTCGTGCGGCAGGGCTCGCAGCGCCGCGCGCAGATTACGGTCCGCCGCGCGGCCTCGGCGTCTGGACGCCTGATGCAGCCGGTCCCACCAGAAATGTTTGGCTGGCTGGCTCGGGTACGCCGAAGGCACGAACACGGTCACCGGTATGCCGAGCTCCTTCAGGATCGGCCACGCCACCTCCCCGAAGTCGCGGTACGCGTCGTCCACCGTGACGTGCACCGCCCGCGGCGGCAGCGGCGCGCCGTGCAGAAACGCATCCAGCACCTCCGACAGGCCGACGGGATGATAGCGGCGCCGGAGGTGGACCATCTGCTCACGGAAGGCCTGAGGCGTGGCGCTCACCAGAGCGGGATCCATGCCGGGCTCGTCGGCGGGATTGGCGATCCTGTGATACGTGATGATCCTCAGCAAGCGTAAGCTCCCCCCGAGGTCGCGGGAACGAAGTCGTGCTCGTCGAAAACAGGCTCCCTGTGCGCTTCCGCCCGCAGCGCGAGATCTTCTCGCAGGATCCCGACCGCCGCTGCGGCCAGCGCGATCACCAGCCAGTAGTAACGCTCGAACGCGAGGTGCAGGAACACACCGGTGCCCAGGTACGACAGGATGACCAGCGAGAACCCGGCAGCGAGTCGTGCTCGCTTCGGGCTCACGCCCCACGCGTGGCGGCGCAACAGCTCGAGGTCACGAAGGAGCAGGAGAGGAATGAGCATGAAGATCAGAATGCCGATCGTACCCGTTTCCGCTGCGAACTCGATGTAGAGGTTGTGCGCGCGCCTGGGCTCGGTGAGATCCCGGATGCTGATCTCGGGCAGCGATTGGTAGTACTGCGAGTGGAACGCCACGTATTGCCCCGGACCCACACCGATCAGCGGGTGATCCATGTACGCCGCGAGGCCCGCCAGCATCTCGGTCGTACGCCCGCGCGTTGGGCCGTCGGCCTCGACCGTCGCTTGTCCCGTCCCGAAGAGATCGGCCACGCCCGCGATCGACACCACCCGGGCCACGTAGCCGGGCACGACGACGAACATGACGATCATCGCCATCGCGCCCGTGATGATCAGCCCGCGCGTCTTGAGCAGCTTCATGGGCACGGCGAGGAGCATCAGGATCACGAGCGTGAGGAACGCACCGCGCGAGTACGTCAGCAGGACGCCGCCCAGCACCATCAGGAGGCACCCGACCGCTACGACAGCGCCACTGGTACGGCGCGCGTTCTTCGCGAGCACGAACCCGATGGGGGCAGCCATGAGGAGGATCTGCGCGAAGCGGTTCGGCTCGTCCACGGGCCCGCGCGCGCGCTCCTCGAGGTTGACCGTTTCCGACCTCGCGTTCGGATCGCCGTAGCTCCGCTGCGCCAGCCCGAGAAACTCCTGGTCGTAGTTGCCCGTGACCGCCTGCACGGTGGTCAGCGCGGCCAGGAACGTAGCCGCGATCAACATGGCCTTCATCGCCGCGCGGAGCTCCGCCGGTGTGCGCACCGCGTTGCGCACGAGGAAATAGACGGCGATCCCCTCGGTGATGAAGACGATGATCCGGTCCAGAGCGACGTCGTATCCCACGGCGTTCAGCGTCGAGATGACGAACACGCAGAGCAGCGCCAGGATCAGCATGAAGGTGCGGTCGACGATGAGCGGTCTCCTGGCGACGGCGATCTGGTGAACAGCCGCCACCACGAGCAGCACCAGGACGATGCCTGCGGCCGCGCCAGGTAGCAGCCCGCTCTGGGCCGCTACCACGGGCAGGTTGGTGTACAGCAGGAAGATGGCCGCGCACAACGCAGCGATGGTCACGCTGGAGCCACGCATCGGTCAGCCCTGGCTGTGCCGCTGGGTCTGCTCCGTGGACGGAGAGCCCGGCGCGGACCGTCGGTTTCTCGCTTTCGCTATGGGCGCCGTTGGCGTCGCCAGCCTGTCGGGCGTCGCGATGGACTCGGGCAGCGCCGCGGCGATCGCCTGGCGGAGCTCCTCGCTCGTGGCCGCCGCGGGATGCCGTACCACGTAGCAGGGCTTCCAGCGGGTCGCCTCGCGCAGGAGCCGCGCGGCCACGCCGGGGGCGCGGCGCGCGGATACCCACCCGCGTCCGGCGAGCTGCGCCTCGCGAGCGTCACGCTGGGCCAGACGGGTCTCGAGCTCGCCGGCGACGGCCGCCGCCATCCGTGCCGCGGCGATCTCCGCATCGATGCGCTCGACGACGATCTCGGGCGTGGCATGGGCCTCCAGCAGCGCGATCGCGTCGGGTCGCGCGGGCGGTCCGTCCGAGTCCGGGGGTCCGGCTGGCGCACGGCCGATCACCGTCGGCTTGCCGACGCGCAGCGTCGTGCGCCCGTCCGGTGACAGGAGGAGCCGTCCCTCGGGCACGGGTCGCTTGCAATCGTCGGCTCGCTCGAGGCCCATCCCCCGGGCGGGCACGGCCAGCACGGCCGCCCCGTTCACC
>Ga0073934_10007248_pt1 | contig 15590 bp, 13 predicted proteins | sample LarsenN4metaG_FD_76834 | JGI IMG/M metagenome (GOLD analysis project Ga0073934, IMG submission 76834) | Hot spring sediment bacterial and archeal communities from British Columbia, Canada, to study Microbial Dark Matter (Phase II) - Larsen... ...
AGCGCTTCGGCCGCGAAGAGGCCCGCCGCTACTACCACACGGGCCGCGAGGCGGTGGACCTGGTGCGCCAGATCGGCGCCGAGGAGGGCATCGACTTCGACGCGCAGGGCGACGGCGAGTTCGCGGTGGCCCACACGCGCCGCGCCGCCAAGGGCCTGCCGGAGTACGCGAGCGCCCTGTCCGACCTGATGGGGGTCAAGTGCCAGGCCCTGTCGCGCGAAGCCTTCGCCGAGCGCGGCTACAGCGGGCCCGAGTGCTTCGGCGCCATGTACCAGCCCGTCGGCTTTGGCCTGCACCCGCTGAAGCTGGCCCGCGGCCTCGCCCGCGCCGGCATGAAGCGCGGCGCCAGGATCCACGGCTTCAGCAAGGTCGAGCGCTGGGAGCGCGACGGTTCCTGGCATCGCCTGGTGACCAAGGGCGGGAGCGTGCGGGCCAGGCGCGTGCTGATCGCGACCAACGGCTTCACCGAGGACAAGCTGCACCCCGGCGTGGCCGGCACCATGCTGCCCGCGCTCTCCAACATCATCACGACCAGGCCGCTGACGCCGGCCGAGCGCGCCGCCCACGGCTGGGTGACCGAGAACCCGATCTGGGACAGCCGGCACCTCTTCTACTACTTCCGCATGCTCAAGGACGGCCGGTTCCTGATCGGGGCGCGCGGCAACACGACGGCCCGGCCCGAGGACGAGGCGGTGATGCGCGAGCGCCTGAAGAACGACGTGGCGCGCATCTGGCCGGGCTGGAAGGACGTGGAGATCAGCCACGCCTGGCGCGGGTTCGTCTGCCTGTCGCGCGCGCTTGCGCCCAACGTGGGTGCGCTGCAGGACGATCCCACCGTGTTCCACGCGCTGGCCTACCACGGCAGCGGGGTCGCCTGGGCGAACTGGAGCGGGCGGGCGGCGGCCCGCCTGATCGCCGGCAACGCGCCCCACAAGGAGGTCGTGCCGGCCGTGATCGGCCAGCCCCTTCGCAAGTTCCCCTTGCCCGCCCTACGTGTGTGGTACCTGCGCGGGGCCTACTTCAAGTACGGCCTGCAGGACCGCCTGGAGAAGGACTAGACGATGGATGCATGGCGCGTGCTGACGATCCTCGCCCTGGCGGCCCTGGCGGGCTGCCGCGCCGGCGGGGCGCCGGAGAGCGCGGGCGCCATGCGCTTCACCTGGTTCAGCTACCTGAACGCCGACGACCTGCGGTTCCAGTGCGCCGAGGGCGGCCCGCCGCTCACCCGCATCGTCTACAACGCCGTCTTCACCAGGCAGGTGCGCACCTACGACCTGGCGGGCGAGCCCGACGGCGGCGCCCGCGTGCAGGAGAACCTGTACGACGGCGTCCAGATCGTGGACGTGGGCTCGCTCAGCCTGCTGAACCGCCCGAGCCGCATCGACTGGCGCTTCAACCCCGCCGTGACGGCCGAGCTGGAGCAGGCGCTGGCGGCCGCGGGCGCCTTCGGGCCGCCCCCGGTCGGGCTCATCCTGCGCTCGGACGACTACTACTGGCTGGTGGCGGCGTGCCGGGACGGGACGATGTCCTATCACGGCTATCGCGGCGAGGCTCTCGAGGGCCTGCCGTTCGTGGACGTGCTGGCCCGCCACGATCCCCTGGGGGAACCCCTGCCGGAACCAAAGCGGCTGGCCCTGCCCCCCGGCCAGGCCGCACCCCTGATGACCGCCGAGGGCCGGGACAACGCCGATCCCTACTTCCATATCAAGATCGGCGAGGACGGGCTGGTGGGGTTATCCGCGAATTAACTCTCGCGACGCCAGAATGACACGTCGCGGGGCTAGGCTCCGGGCGGTGGATCAGGGAAGGGACGGGAAGGCCGATGTTGCATTGCAGCGTCATGGTGCGCTGCACAATACGGCTTGACACCTGCCTCAGCCGATCCTACATAGCGCTCATGTTGCAGCGCAACATGACCCGTTAACCATCCCAGGGGCCCCGCCCCGCGCTGCGAACGGGGCCGGGACGACGAGGAGCGAGACATGAGCAAGAGCAAGGTCGAGAGCGCCGCCAAGGGCGCGAACGAGTTCGCGAGCGTCGGCGCCAAGGCGGCCGAGACGTTCGTCAAGGCGAGCACGGAAGCCGCCACCAAGGGTTACGAGCAGTTCGTGTCGGCCAGCGCCGACGCCTTCAAGGGCTATGAGAACGTGGCCGGCCTCGGCAAGGAGAACGTCGACGCCGTGGTGCGTTCCAGCGCCATCGTCGCCAAGGGCTTCGAGACCGTCTCGGCCCGCTTCTTCGAGCTGGCCAAGACCCAGTTCGAGGAGAACGTCGCGGCCTCCAAGGCGCTGTTCGGCTGCAAGTCGGTCAAGGAGGTCTTCGACCTCCAGAGCAACCTGGTCCGCGCGTCGCTGGACAAGGTGGTGAGCGAGTCGGCCGCCCTGACCGAGCTGTCGGCCAAGGTCGCCAACGAGGCCATCGCCCCGATCGCCTCCAGCATGACCTCGACCTTCGAGAAGTTCTCCAAGGTCCACGCCTAGTTGCCGCTGCGGCGCGACGGCGCCGCAGGGACGACGGAACAGGGGCCCGGCGGCGACGCCGGGCCCCTTTCTGCGTCGGCGAAGGCCGACGTGCTTAACGGCGCCGCCGTACCGGACGGCCCGTCCGCATGGCACGGCTCATGCACTTTCGGGGGACGGATGCGCCGTTCCACCGAGGGCATTGTCTTGACGCCAGCGACCGCTCATATCACCGTCACCGGCCGGCAGGGTTCCCGGATGCCGTGCGGCGCGCTTCACGGCGCTCCGCCGATATCGCTATCATGGCCCCGCCGCCGCGCAGCCGACATGGGCGGACGGTACGGATGGCGCGATGAACGAGCCGAAGCGGCCCCAGCATGGCGTGGTCACGGGCGTCGTCACCGAGACGAAGCCCAGGACCAAGAAGCCGTCGATGTACAAGGTGCTGATCCTGAACGACGACTACACGCCGATGGAGTTCGTCGTCCACGTGCTGGAACGCTTCTTCCACAAGGCGCGGGAGGAGGCGACGCAGATCATGCTGCACGTCCATCGCCACGGCGTGGGCGTGTGCGGGGTGTTCCCCTTCGACGTGGCCGAGACGAAGGTCACGCAGGTGATCGACTTCGCCCGGCGCCACGAGCATCCGCTCCAGGCGACGCTCGAGAAGGACTGAGCGCAGGAAACGCATAACAAGGGTCAGGTAGGCGAAGGGACGGCGTCATGTTGTCGAACAATCTGGAACAGAGCCTGCACCGGGCCCTTGCCCACGCCAACCGCAGGAAGCACGAGTACGCCACGCTCGAGCACCTGCTGCTCGCGCTGACCGAGGACCAGGACGCCATCGCCGTGATGCGCGCCTGCGGCGTCGATCTGAACCTGCTGCGCCGCGACCTGGAGGAGTTCATCGACAACGAGCTGAGCGGTCTGGTCGTGCCCACCCGGGTCGAGGCCAAGCCCACCGCCGGCTTCCAGCGCGTGCTGCACCGCGCGGCCCTGCACGTCCAGTCGTCGGGGCGCAGCGAGGTGACCGGCGCCAACGTCCTGGTTGCGCTGTTCTCGGAGCGCGAGAGCCATGCGGTTTTCTTCCTGCAGCAGCAGGACATGTCCCGCCTGGACGCCGTCAGCTACATCAGCCACGGCGTGGCCAAGGTTCCGGGCAAGACCGAACAGCGCCGGGTGAAGGGCGCCGAGGAGGACGGTGAGAGCGTGGTCAAGCAGGGCAACGAGGCGCTGCAGTCCTACTGCATCAACCTCAACCAGAAGGCCGTCGCGGGAAAGATCGACCCGCTCGTGGGGCGCGAGAAGGAGGTCGAGCGGACCATCCAGATCCTGTGCCGCCGCACCAAGAACAACCCACTGTTCGTGGGCGATCCCGGGGTGGGCAAGACGGCCATCGCCGAGGGCCTGGCGCGCCGGATCGTGCGCGGCGAGGTGCCCGAGATCCTGAAGGGCGCCACCATCTTCACCCTGGACATGGGCGCGCTTCTGGCCGGCACGCGCTACCGCGGCGACTTCGAGGAGCGCCTGAAGGCCGTTGTCTCGGAGCTGGAGAACCACGAGAACGCGATCCTGTTCATCGACGAGATCCACACGGTGGTGGGCGCCGGCGCCACCAGCGGCGGATCGCTGGACGCCTCGAACCTGCTGAAGCCCGCGCTGCAGAGCGGCTCGCTGCGCTGCATGGGCTCGACCACGTACAAGGAGTACCGCAGCTATTTCGAGAAGGACCGCGCGCTGTCGCGGCGCTTCCAGAAGATCGACGTGCCCGAGCCCTCGATCAAGGACGCGGTCAAGATCCTGCAGGGCCTGAAGCCCTACTACGAGGAGTTCCACAACGTCCGCTACACCGACGACGCCCTGAAGGCGGCGGTGGAGCTGTCGTCGCGCTACATCCACGACCGCAAGCTGCCCGACAAGGCGATCGACGTGATCGACGAGGTGGGCGCGGCCCAGGCCCTGGTCGTGGAGAGCCGGCGCAAGAAGACGATCGGCCAGAAGGACGTGGAATCGATCATCGCCAAGATGGCCCGCATTCCGCCCAAGACGGTCTCGCACCACGACAAGGCCTCGCTCAAGAGCCTGGCCGACGACCTCAAGGCCGTGGTCTATGGCCAGGACAAGGCGATCGAGGCGCTGTCGGCCGCGATCAAGCTGTCGCGCGCGGGCCTGCGCGAGCCGGAGAAGCCGATCGGCTGCTACCTGTTCTCGGGCCCCACGGGCGTGGGCAAGACCGAGGTGGCCCGCCAGCTCGCCAAGATCATGGGCGTGGAGCTGATCCGCTTCGACATGTCGGAGTACATGGAGCGCCACACGGTCAGCCGCCTGATCGGCGCGCCGCCCGGCTATGTCGGCTTCGACCAGGGCGGGCTGCTGACCGACGCCATCGACCAGCACCCGCACGCCGTCCTGCTGTTGGACGAGATCGAGAAGGCGCATCCCGACCTGTTCAACGTGCTGCTGCAGGTCATGGACTACGGCAAGCTGACCGACCACAACGGCAAGCAGGTCGATTTCCGCAACGTCGTGCTGATCATGACGACGAACGCGGGCGCCTCGGACCTGGCCAAGGCCCCCGTGGGCTTCGGCCGCGAGGAGCGCAGCGGCGACGACGAGGATGCGATCAAGCGCATGTTCACGCCGGAGTTCCGCAACCGGCTGGACGCGACGATCCCCTTCGCCGGCCTGTCGCCGGAGATCGTGGCCCGCGTCGTGGACAAGTTCGTGCGCGACCTGGAGGCCCAGCTGGCCGACCGCGGCGTGACCATCGACCTGAAGCCCGAGGCGCGGGCGTGGCTTGCGGCCAAGGGCTATGACCGCCTGTTCGGCGCCCGCCCGCTGGCGCGCCTGATCCAGGAGCACGTCAAGAAGGGCCTGGCCGACGAGCTGCTGTTCGGCCGGCTGGCCCGCGGCGGCCGCGTGACCGTGGGCCTGGAGGACGGCAAGCTGACCTTCGACTATCCGCCTCTCGCGGCGGAGGACGGGGGCGGCACCGGCGGCGACAAGCCCAAGCGCCCGCCCCGCGCGCCCAAGCCCAAGCCGCCCGCCATCCGCTCCGGCGGCTCGGTGCCCGAGGTCGTGACCTAGGCGATCCGTTCGCCCGCCGCCCCTTGGGGCGTTGGGCCCCTCCCTCTCCCATGCGGGGAGGGGGAGGCCATGATCCCGGCCCCGCGCCGTTCCGCCCGCCCTCGCGGCGGCGCCGGGGCGGGGCCGGCGCCTTCAGCCTTCCCCCTCGTTGCGGTAGGGCGAGTGCTGGGCGTTGAGCGCGGCGATCTCGTGCTCGACCATCGCGCGCTCGCGGCACACCACGTCCTCCACGGCGCGGCGCAGGCCCTCGTGCGCGATCCAGTGGGCGCTGTAGGTGGGCCTGGCTAGGTAGCCGCGCGCGAACTTGTGCTCGCCCTGGGCGCCTGCCTCGACGCGGCGGAGGCCGTGGGCGATGGCGTAGTCGATGGCCTGGTAGTAGCAGGCCTCGAAGTGCAGGAAGCGGTGGTCCTCAAGGCAGCCCCAGTAGCGCCCGTAGAGCGTGTCGGCCCCGATCATGTTGAGCGCGCCGGCCACCGGCCGGCCGTCGCGCTCGGCCAGGACCAGCAGGACGCGCTCGGGCATGACGGCGCCCAGGCGGCGGAAGAAGTCGCGGTTCAGGTAGGGCCGGCCCCACTTGCGGCCGCCGGTATCCATGTAGAAGGCGAAGAAGGCGTCCCAGTGGCGGGGTTCGATGGCCTCGCCCGCGAGCGCCCGCATGACGACGCCGGACTCGGCGACCTCGCGCCGCTCGCGGCGGATCGCCTTGCGCTTGGCCGACTTGAGCGCGGCCAGGAAATCGTCGAACGAGCCGTAGCCCGGGTTGTCCCAGTGGTACTGCAGGCCCAGGCGGGCGATCAGGCCGGCGTCCTCGAGGACGCGCCACTCGTCCTTCTCGGGGAAGGTGACATGCAGGGACGAGACGCCCGAGGCCCGCGCAACCTCGATGAGCGTGCCGACGGCGGCGCGGCGCAGGCCGCCGGCGTCGGGTCCGGGGGCGACCAGCAGGCGGGGCCCCGGCACCGGGGTGAAGGGCACCGCCACCTGGAGCTTGGGGTAGTACCGCCCGCCCGCGCGCTCGAGCGCGTCGGCCCAGGCGTGGTCGAACACGTACTCGCCCTGGGAATGGGTCTTGGCGTACATGGGCACCACGGCCCGCACGGCGCCGCCCGCGTCCTCGATCACGAGGTGTCGGGGCGACCAGCCGCTGCGCCCGCCGACGCTTCCCGAATCCTCCAGCGCGGCCAGGAAGGCGTGGGCCAGGAACGGGTTGCCGGCGCCCGCACAGGCGTTCCACGCCGCGGCGTCGATCTCGTGGATGCTGGTGGCGAGGCGGCCCGTGAGGGTGCCCCGCGCGTCGTCGCCCATCCTGCGCCCTTCGCGTTCGCCGTCGCCCGGCGTGCGTGCCGGGCCGCGACGGATTATGCCAGCGATCCGGCCGCGCCGCCGGCTGCCCGGGCGCCGGCGCTCAGACGGCGAGCGGGCCGAACGCCGAGATGTCGCGGACGTCGACGACGACGTGGATGAGCGAAGGCCCGTCGTGCGCGCGGGCGGCCGCGAATGCGGGGGCGAACTCGGCGGTGGCCTCGACCCGCCAGGCGGCGCAGCCGTAGGCACGGCCCAGGCCGGCGAAGTCGGGGCTGCGCAGCTTGACGCCGTGGTACTGGCCGGGCCCCGCATAGCGGTGCTGGTGGGCGAGGATCGTGCCGTAGGCGCCGTTGTCGACCACGACGACGATGACCTTGATGCCCTCCTGCACGGCGGTGGCGAGCTCCTGCCCCGTCATGCCGAAGCCGCCGTCGCCGACGAAGGCGACGACCTCGGCGGAGGGCCGCGCGAGCTTGGCGCCAAGCGCGCCGGGCACCGACCAGCCCATCGCGCCGGTCATGGGCGCGGCCTGCGAGGCGGGGCCCTTGAAGGGGAAGTAGCGGTGGATCCACGAGGCGAAGTTGCCGGCCTCACTGACCAGGACGTGGTCGGGGGCGACGCGCGAGGCGACCTCGCGCACCACGGCGGCCATGTCGACCTTGCCCATGACCTTGGCCGGCTCGGCCCGGTAGGCCTCGAACGCCTTGCGGAACCCGGCCCGCTTGGCCACGCGCGCGGCCGGCGCCTGGCCCACGGCCCTGGCGAGCGCCGCGAGCGCGGGCTTCACGTCGGCGGCGATGCCGAGCTCGGGCAGGCGGCCGCGGGCGTGCGCGTCGGCGTCGGGGTGGATCAGGATCACGGTCTGGTCGGGCCGGGGGAACTTGTAGTCCTCGGTCGTGATGGCATCGAGCCGGTTGCCCGCTACCACCACCACATCGGCGGTGTCGAGCAGCTCCTTCTGGAAGGGCGCGCGGCCCAGGCCCATGTGGCCCAGGAAGGCGGGATGCTCGTTGGAGAGCGCGTCCTGGCAGCGGAAGGCGACCAGCACGCCCGCGCCGCTGGCCTCGGCGAAGGCGGCGAGCTCCGCTTGCGCCGCCTCGAAGTTCACGACCTCGCCGGCGATGACGATGGGGTTCCTGGCACCCGCCAGCAGGCGCGCGGCCTCGGCCACCGCCTCAGCGGTGGGGGCGGCCCCGGCGCGCGGGCGGGGGGTGGGGATGGCGACCGCGCCCGCGTCGAGCTCGGTCACGTCCTCGGGCAGGGCGACGACGACGGGGCCCGGCCGGCCGGCCACGGCCAGCTGCATCGCGCGGGCGGTGGCGTCGGCCACGTCGGCGGCCGAGGCGGGCTCGAGCACCGCCTTGGCCATCGTGCCGAACATGGCGGTGTAGTCGATCTCCTGGAAGGACTCGCGGCCCAGCTCGCGCCGCGGCACCTGGCCGATGAAGAGGACCATCGGCAGCGAGTCCTGCATGGCGCAGTGGACGCCGATGGAGGCGTTGGTGGCGCCGGGGCCGCGCGTGACGAAGGCGACGCCGGGCCTGCGCGCGATGCGGCCGTAGACGCAGGCGGCGTAGGCGGCGCCGGATTCGTGGCGGTTGGTGACGAGGCGGATGCGGTTCGCGTTCTGGCGCAGCGCCTCGAGCACCGCGAGATAGCTTTCGCCCGGCACGCAGAATGCGGTGTCGACGCCGTGCGCGACGAGCGTGGCGACGAGGGCCGCGCCACCGTTCATGGGGGACGTCCCTAGGCGATCTGGAAGATGCCGTCGACCTCGACCGCGACGCCCAGGGGCAGGCTGGCCACGCCCACCGCGGCGCGGGAATGCCTGCCCTTGTCGCCCAGCACCTCGACCATCAGGTCGGAGGCGCCGTTGACCACCTTCGGGTGGTCCTTGAAGTCGGCCGTGGCGTTGACGAAGCCGGTGAGGCGCACGCAGCGCTGCACCTTGTCGAGGTCGCCGCCGCACGCGGCCTTGAGCTGGGCCAGCACGTTGAGCGCGCAGATGCGCGCGGCCTTGGCCCCGTCCTCCACCGCGAAGTCGCGGCCCAGCTGGCCGACGTACTGCGGCTTGCCGTCGACCAGGGTGACCTGGCCCGAGACGAACACCAGGTTCCCCGCCACGACGAACGGAACGTAGTTGGCGACCGGCGAGGCGGCCTGCGGCAGCGCGATCCCCAGCTCCTTGAGACGCTTCTCGACGACACCCGCCATGCCGGCCTCCCGCGTTCGATCCTGCGCGCGCCCCGCGACGCGGGGGCGCCCGCTTCGTAGGGGCTTTGCCCAGACGTGTCAAACCGCCCCTGGAAGACCGACGCCGCGGCGCTTGACCGGCGCGCGGGCGGCCTGCAATCGTGCGCGACGGCGCGCATCGCGCACCGAACCACGCGCAAGGGCGTTCGAAGCGCAACGCGCGGACCAGCCACATCGCGCCGCGCGCCGGCAAGGGGGGAGGCCATGCGCACACCGGCCCAGGACGGGCTTGCCATGCCGGCGGAGTGGGCGCCCCACGCCCGCACCTGGATGGCGTGGCCGCGCCGGCCCGAGAGCTGGAATGGCGCCGAGAACCTGGACATGGCGCGGCGCTCCTATGCCGATGTCGCGCGGGCGATCGCGCGCTACGAGCCCGTGACGATGCTGGCCTCGCCCGAGCAGGTGGCGGGAGCGTCGCTCGCCTGCGGCTCGACCGTGGCGGTGATGCCCATGCCGCTGAACGACAGCTGGGTGCGCGACAACGGCCCCGTGTTCGTGACCGACGGCAAGGGCGGCGTGGCCGGCACCGACTGGGTGTTCGACGGCTATGGCGGGCTGTCGGGCGACTTCGCCGACGACGCGGCGGTGCCCGAGCGCCTGCTGGGCCACCTGGGCATGCGGCGCTATGCGGTGCAGATGGTGCTGGAGGGCGGGGCGGTGTGCGTGGACGGCGAGGGCACGCTGATCGCCACGGAATCCGTGCTGCTGAACGAGCGGCGCAACCCCGGGATGGACCGCAAGGCGGTGGAGGCGATGCTGGCCGAGAACCTTGGCGTGCATCGCGTGGTGTGGCTGGCCGGCGGCCTGGACGGCGACACGACGCAGGGGCACGTGCGCCTGGTCGCGGCGTTCGCCAGGCCGGGCGTGGTCATGGCCCACGTGGCGCCGGACAAAGCCGACGTGAACCACGCCATGCTGGCCGAGAACCTGAACCGGCTGAAGAACGCGACCGACGCGCGCGGGCGCGTGCTGGACATCGTGCCGGTGCCGCTGCCCACCGCGCGGCGCGACGGCGGGCGGCGCCTGCCGCTCTCTTACCTCAGCGCCTACATCGCCAACGGGGCGGTGATCGTGCCGGCCTTCGACGAGGCGCGCGACACCGAGGTTGCGGCGCTCTACCGCGAGCAGTTCCCGGGACGCGAGGTCATCCTGATGGACGCCGACGACGTGTTCGCGGGCGGCAGCGGCTTCCATGCCATCGCGCTGGGCCAGCCGGCGGGCGAGGCGCTGACGTAGTGGGCGTTGAGGCCGCCGGGCCCGCCCCATAGCGCATCTGCTTCTCCGACGTCATGGCCGGGCCTGTCCCGGCCATCCACGGGTCTGTCCGCACGCTGGGCAACGACGTGGATGCCCCGGTCGCGCCGGGGCATGAGGTGTGAGCTGATCGGAGCGTGGCCGGCCCCGTGGCAGGCTCAGGCCGGAGTGCTGCTGACGAGCCAGACGGCGCCGGGCAGGCGGACGCTTCGGCCCTGGACGTGGGGCTCCAGAGCCCGGCGCAGCGCGGCGGTGGCGGCGGCGACGGCGTCGGGGGGCTGGCCTCGGAGCGCCGAGTTGACGACGCCGACCATGACCGCCTGGTCCACGGCCTCGTCCAGCCCCCGCCCCGCCGCGATGTCCATCATCATGTCGAGCTTGTCGAGGCGCGGCGGCGCCCAGCCGGCATCGGTCAGCACCCGGGTGACGCGCGCGGGATCGGCGAGCGCCAGCATGCCGGGGGCGCCCGGTTCGGGCTTGGGCAGCGGCGGGACGTGGCGGTAGACCGCCTGCAGGGGAACCTCGACCCAGAGGTTCTCGGCGAGCGTACGCCAGCAGGCGAAGGCGAGGCGCGCGCCCGGCCGCGCGGCGCGGCGCATGTTGGCGAACGCGGCGACCGGATCGCCGAAGAACATGACGCCGAACTGCGAGGCCAGCAGGTCGAAGGGGTCGAGGGCTGCCGTGGCGGCATCGCCCAGGCGCCAGTCGACGTTGGCGACGCCGGCGGTCTTGGCGCGTGCGCGAGCGACGGCGAGCATGGGCTCGGAGATGTCGAGGGCGTTCACGCGGCCGGACGGGCCCACGGCGCGGGCCATCGCCAGGGTGGTGGACCCGCATCCGCAGCCGACGTCGAGCACGGTTTCGCCCGCGCGTGGCGCGGCCAGCGCCAGCAGCGCCTTCGCCACGGGCGCGAGGGTGAGGTCGGTCTGTTCCTGCCGCGCGACCCAGCGGTCGCCGCCCGGACCGTTCCAGTAGGCAAGCTGATCGGCGTTGAAGCGGTCGACATCGGTCATGCGCGCTGCCCCCTTCGTGCCGGACGCGGGAGGGTGCGCCTTTGCGGGGCCGGGGGCAACGGGGCAGGCGGAGACAGGCGGGAAGCATCCTGGGCCGCTCCGCCGCAGAGGGGAGAGGGCGTGCGTGCCCTAGACGTGCGGCTGGGTGCGGGGGCCCGGGGCGGTGACGGTGGGGGCGATGCGCGCCGGGGGAGCGGAGATGGCGGCTGCGGGCGCGGCGGCGCGGGGAAGGATGCGCAGCGCGGCGGGCGCGCCGGCGTGGCGGACGCGCTTGGCCCGGTACATGGCGCGGTCGGCGCGGGCCAGCACGGCGTCGGGCGTCTCGCCCGAGCGGTAGGGGCTGGCGCCCACGCTGGCGTGGACCTGGATCTCGCCGGCGCCCAGCCTGACGGGCAGGTTGTCGAGCAGGCTTTCCAGCGTGGCGATGCGGGGCCGCGCGTCCTCGGGCCGCGTGCGGGTCAGGATGACGGCGAACTCGTCGCCGCCCAGGCGGGCCACGATGTCGTCGGCGCGGACGTGCTCGGTGAGCACCGTGCCGACGCGGGCCAGCACGGCGTCGCCCGCATGGTGGCCGTAGGTGTCGTTGATCGCCTTGAAGCCGTCGAGGTCGATGTAGAGGACCACGCCCTCGTGCCCGTCGCGCTGGCTGGCCTTGAGCGTGCGGCCGAACATGCAATCGAAGCCGCGCCGGTTGAAGAGCCCTGTCAGCTCGTCGGTGAGCGAGAGGGCCTCGAGCTCGGCGATGCGGCGGTTCTGCTCGGCCAGGCGCTGCTCGGCCGTGGCGACGGCGGCCTTGGCGCGCTCCAGCAGGGAGCGGAGCTGGGCCACGGGATCGCCGCCCGCGAACTCGAAGGGCGACACGGTGGCGGGGCGCAGGCTGGCGTCGCTGAGGGCGAAGGCGGATTCTTCGGCCGGGCTGGTCATCGGTGCTCCTGACGGCGGGCGCGTGGGTTCGCCAACGCGCGTAGCAAGGGCCGGGCCGCCGGAAAGGGCCGGGAACCCGGGGGAATCCGGCTTGGCGGACCGGCCGCGATGGGCAACAATTTCCCGCATCCCGGCAAGGACCGCCGCCCCGCGCGGCAGGTTCCGCACGGCTCCGGCGAGGGAGGCACAGCCATGTCGACGACCGCAGCACCCGTGCGCAGCCGCGCCTTCGGCCGGCCCGTGCCCTTCGACGCAGGGCCCGGCGCCCGCGCCCGCATCGGGCTGGTGGCCCTGTCCGGCGACGCGACGGTGGAGCCGGACTTCCGTCGCCTCGGGCTGGGCCCCGACGTCGAGCTGTACGTGAGCCGCGTCGCCTTCGGGACGGTGACGATCGAGGGGCTGCGCGAGGTGGCCGAGCACCTGACGGCGGCGACGGCCCTGATCCTGCCGGGGCAGCGGCTGGACGCGATCGCCTATGGCTGCACGTCGGGCACCATCGTGGTGGGCGAGGAGGCGATCGGCCAGCGCATCGCCGCCGCCCGGCCCGGCCTGCCCTGGACCACGCCCATCACCGGGGCGGTGGCCGGGTTCCGCAAGCTGGGCGTGAGGCGCGTCGCGGTGCTGACACCCTATGTGGACGAGGTGAACCTTCCGGTGATCCGGCACCTGGAGAAGGCCGGCATCGGCGTCGTGGACATGGTGAGCTTCGGCCTGCTGACCGAGGCGGACATGGTGCGCGTGCCGCAGGAGACGATCATCGAGGCGGCCGGGATGCTGGACCTGGCCCGGGCGGATGCGATCTTCGTGTCCTGCACGGCGCTGCGCGCGCTGGGCGTCCTGGAGAAGCTGGAAGGCATGCTGGGCAAGCCGGTGTTGGCGAGCAACCACGCGATGTACTGGCACGCCCTGCGCCTGGCCGGGTACGCCGATCCCGTCGCGGGGTTCGGGCGGCTGTACCGGGTTTAGGGGCGGTTCCGCGCGGCTGGCCCTCCCCTTGTTGACGCGGGCTGGGGTGGCGGCCATGTTCTGGGCGGTCCTGCCCCGGTTTCAGCACCCCATGATCCGTGTCTCCTTCACCCCTGCGCTGGCGCGGGGGCTCCTCGGAAGCCTTGCGCTGGCCGCCTGCTCGGCCGCGCCCGCACCGGGCGGCGCGCTGGAGCTGGTGTCGCACCGCGCCGTCTACGACCTGGTGCTGGCCACGCCCGCGGGCGCGGGCGGGGTCTATGGCGTGCAGGGCCGCCTGGCCCTGGAGTGGCTGGACGTCTGCGACGGATGGACCGTGGATCAGCGCTTCGCCGTCACCTACGACTATGGCGACGGCGAGCCGAGCTCGATGTACGAGGCGTTCGCCAGCTGGGAGTCGCGCGACGGCCTGCGTTTCCGCTTCGAGGACCGCTACACCTACAGCGACGGCTCCGGCGAGGAGATCAGCGGCACGGCGACCCTGGAGGGCCCGGACGGGGCGGGCCAGGTGAAGCTGACCCGTCCCGAGGCGAAGACCGGCACGCTGCCCAGGGGCACGCTGTTCCCCTCGGCCCACACCGCCTTCCTGATCGAGGCCGCCCGCGCGGGCGAGACCTATGTCGTGCGCCCGCTGTACGACGGCGGCGAGCCCGAGGAGGCCAACGAGGTGGGGGTGGCCATCGGCACGCCGCGCAAGGCGCCGGACCGCTTCGCCATGCCGGGCGACGCCACCGCCTGGCCCATGCACTACGCCTTCTTCCCCAGCACCGAGGACGAGGGCGAGCCGGACTACGAGATCCGCATCCTGCTGCAGGCCAACGGCGTGGCGCACGACATGCTGCTGGACTATGGCGACTATGCGCTCAAGGCCACGCTGAGGCACTTCGAGGCGCTGCCCGCCCCAGACTGCTAGGAAGGCGGCCACAGGCGGGCCGCACCGCGCACGCCGCTGGCGTCGCCGTGGCGCGCCCTGACGAGCGGCGTCGCGACCCGGTCGGAGAAGACGTGCGGGCCCCACAGGCGGGGCACCTCGTCGTACAGGCGCGCGATGTGCGACAGGCCGCCGCCCACCACGATGACGTCGGGATCCAGGAGATTGACGACGGCGGCGAGCGCGCGGGCGAGGCGGTCGAGCCAGGCCTCCAGCACGGCGCAGGCCAGCGCATCGCCCGCCTCGGCGCGGGCCACGATGGCGGGTGCGGCCATGCCTGGGCCGCCGCGCGCGGCGTGGTCGGCGGCGAGCGCGGGCCCGGACAGGAACGCCTCGATGCAGCCGCGGCGGCCGCAGTAGCAGGCGGGACCGGGGCGCTCGGCGTCGAGCGGGCGGGGCAGCGGGTTGTGGCCCCATTCGCCGGCGATGGCATTGCGCCCGACCAGCGGACGGCCGTCCACGGCGATGCCGCCACCCACCCCGGTGCCCAGGATGATGGCGAACACGATGCCCATTCCCGCCGCGGCGCCGTCCGCGGCCTCGGAGGCAGCCAGGCAGTTGGCGTCGTTGGCCAGGCGCACCGGGCGGCCGAGCAGGGCCTCCAGATCGCGGTCGAGCGGCCGGCCGTTGAGACAGGTGGAGTTGGCGTTCTTGATGAGGCCGGTGGCGGGCGACAGGGCGCCCGGCGTGCCCAGGCCCACGGTGCCGCGCCGCCCCGTCGCGCGCTCGATGTCGGCCACCAGGGCGGCGACGGCGGCGAGCGTGGCACCGTAGTCGCCCTGCGGCGTGGCGACGCGCAGGCGGGCGAGCTCGCGGTCGTCCGCATCGAGGGCGACCGCCTCGATCTTGGTGCCGCCCAGGTCGATGCCGATGCGCACCTCACGACCCCGCGAGGCCGAGGTCGCGCTCCACCGCGGCCCGCAGCGCGGGCCAGTCGTCGACGCGCCGGTGGCTGTCCGGGGCCGGGCCGACGAGCGGCGCCAGCCGCGGGTGGCCGACGAAGTGATAGCGCCGCACCGCAGGGGCGAGGCGCGCCACCTCGGCATGGTGGGTGGGGCTGTCGTCGATGAAGGCGACGGGCGCGGCCGCCCGCGCGGCGAGCGCGCGGACCGCCGGGCCCTTGGAGCCGGCGTTGGCCACCAGGGGGAAGTGCAGGGCGGCGCGGGAGAGCGCCCTGAGGCGGGCCGGGCGGTCGGCGAGCGGCAGGTTGCTGAGCACCACGACCTGGGCCCGGGCCGAGAGGGCGATGAGGGCGTCGGCGGCGCCCGCGATGAGGGCGAGGTTCTCGGTATGGCGGGCGAAGAAGCCGGCCACGTGGGCCCGCACGTCCGCATCCGGGATGGCGCTGCCGTCGTCGGCACGGCGGATGTTGCCGTTCAGCCGGTAGGATTCCCAGGTGAA
>Ga0073934_10007249_pt1 | contig 15580 bp, 14 predicted proteins | sample LarsenN4metaG_FD_76834 | JGI IMG/M metagenome (GOLD analysis project Ga0073934, IMG submission 76834) | Hot spring sediment bacterial and archeal communities from British Columbia, Canada, to study Microbial Dark Matter (Phase II) - Larsen... ...
CGTTCAGCATCTGACCGCTATTGGGCGTGATCCGGCGCCGCGGTCTTCAGATCCGATGAGTTTTTCATCGACGCCTCGCTGCGCATTCGCCGGGCTGCGTTACTGACGGCCGTCATGGGCGCGGGCCTGCCCGGTGTACCTTCGCCCGTAGCAGGACTTCAAGGTGACGGCGATCTATCGGTCGAACGTCGCGCGCAGCCTTGACCGTTCCGGGTTCGATTGCAACTGTCGCCTTGGGCGCCAGGGACCCCCTGACCTTCAGTCCGTACCACTGGTTGACCGTGGCTGCATCGGTCTCGCCGAGCACGAGTGCGATTTCTTCCGGGGGCCAACCGTTGCTGCGCATGTCGGTGACCAGCGCATGACGAAACACGTATGCCGTCAGCGCTGGTTGACGTCCGAGTCCCGACTCGAACGCGGCCCGCTCGGCCGGCGCCTCGCCTTCCCACGCCGTGCCGTAGACGCCGGCGAGCGTGCTGCCCAGCGCGACGGTGCGCGACGGCAGCCGGTACAGCTCGACGAACGGCTCGTTGACCCACTGGATGCGCAGGTCGGCGTTGGTGACCATCAGTCCCACCGGCAGGTGGTCGAGCAAGGTGCCGTGATGCTCGTCCAGACCGTCGGCCACGCCGGCCACCACCGGCGGCGCCGCGAACTGCGCGCCGGGCTCCTCGGCGCGCCAGGTGCGCAGCCGGCCGATGCCCGGCATCGGCAGCGACGCCGCGTGCGGGCGCCGCCCGTGATGTTCGAAGCTGAACGGCCGCGTCTGCGCGCGGTTGCGCGCGATGCCCTCCTCGACGAAGCGCTCCAGCGAGGCACGCTCCGCGCCGCGCAGCCGCACGTCGTAGAAGCGGCGCAGGTTCTCGCGGTACGGCTCGCCGGCATGGATGCGATCGGCGTGCTCGGGAAAGAAGTGCAGGAACGTGCGGTTCCACAGCACGCTGCGATCGTCCTCGTCGAGCACGTAGACCGCGAGGCCGAGCCCGTCCAGGGCCTCGGCCACCGCTCTCAGGCTGCTCAGCGCGGCATCGGGGGGCGACATCGACTGCAACGGCAACGGCGGGACTGCCGGCGGTCATGGTAGGCGCGGCCGGCGCGCCGGATCACCGGGAAAGCCGGGCTTGCGCGCAGCAGTTCGGCCGGTTCCACGGCCCGACGTGCCGCGCGTCCGGAGGCTGCATCGGGCCTGGAGGCCTCAGCGGGTCCGAGGCGCGTCGATCGCCGCGGCCAGCCAGGTGCCGGCGTCGCGGAACGGCTGCGACGACCGGTGCACCCTGCACAGGATGTAGCTGCCCTCGATCGCGGCGAGCACTGCCTGGGCCATGGCGCGCGTACGCCGCGCATCGCCCAGGTCCAGGTGGAACGCGATCAGCGTGGCCCAGTCGTCGAGCGCGGCCGCCAGCACGGCGCGCAGCGGGTCGGTCTCGTCGTCGAGGTCGAGGCATACCGTGCCGACCGCGCAGCTGCGCCGGAACCCGCCCTCCTCGACCCGCCGCGCGAACGCGTCGAACAGCGCGCGCACTTTGGCGGCGGGGTCGTCGCGCGACGACAACGCCGCATCGATGAAGGCGTGCACGCCTGCGGCGTAGCTGTCGAGTGCCTGCGCGGCGATCTGCAGCTTGCCCGCCGGAAAGAAGTGGTAGACGGAGCCCTTGGGGGCCCCGCTCGCCCGGACGATCTCGTTGATGCCGGCGCCGCCGAGGCCGGAGCCACGCATCAGGTCGATCGCCGCCTCGATCATGCGATCGCGGCTGGCGGCTCCCGCGCGGGGAGGGCGGACAGGGTCGGTCATCTTGACTCTCCAACTAGACCAGTCTATATATTATTGACGGCCTCGCGTTCCCGGGGCACGGGAGATCGCGATGAGCACGTCAGCCGGTCGGGTGCGCGAGCAGGTCAGCGACGCCGAATGGCGGCTGCGCGTCGACCTCGCCGCGTGCTACCGCCTCGTCGCCCTGTTCGGCTGGGACGACCTGATCTTCACTCACATCTCGGCGCGCGTGCCGGGCCCGGAGCACCACTTCCTGATCAATCCCTACGGGCTGATGTTCCAGGAGGTCACGGCGTCGAACCTGGTCAAGGTCGACCTGCAGGGCCGCAAGATGCTGGACTCGCCGCACGACGTCAATCCCGCCGGCTTCACCATCCACAGTGCCGTCCACGCGGCACGCGACGACGCCGCCTGCGTGCTGCACGTGCACAGCGTCAACGGTGTCGCCGTGTCGGCGCAGGAGGAGGGGCTGCTGCCGTTGTCGCAGCACTCCATCTTCGTGCTGGTGTCGCTGGCGTACCACGACTACGAGGGTGTCGCGCTCGAAGACGACGAGAAGCCGCGGCTCGTGCGCGACCTGGGCGCGCGGCGCTTCCTGATGCTGCGCAATCACGGGCTGCTGACGGTCGGCCGCTCCGTGGCCGAGGCCTTCGTGGCGATGTACTTCTTCGAGACGGCCTGCATGATCCAGGTGCGCGCCCTCGGGGGCGGGCGGCCTGTGCGACGCATCGGCGAGGCCATCGTCGCCGGTGCCGACCGGCAGTGGGACACCGTGACGCGCGGCGCGGGCGGCGGGCTCGCCTGGCCGGCCCTGCTGCGCCGGCTCGACGCCGCCGGCGCCACGTACCGCGACTGACGCCGCTTCCTGGTCGCGCGCCGACACCTTGCGGGCGGCCCGGCGGGGCCGCCCCGGGGCGTGCAGCCCTGCGGGGTCGCCCCGTGGCGTGCGTCCGCGCGTCCGGTTTCAACTGAAATCCGGCCGGCCGTGTCGAATCGCCGCGCGCTGCTTCGTCGCGTGTACAACGCAGCCCTCGCCCGCGACGATCGTCACTGCCCCCGGGCCCCGAACGACATGCACCCGACCGCACACGACACCGCCGCCACGCCGCCGCCGAAGGCCACCCGCCGCGAATGGATCGGCCTGGCCGTCATCGCGCTGCCGTGCCTCGTGTACGCGATGGACCTCACGGTGCTCAACCTCGCGCTGCCGGCGATCAGCGCCGACCTGAAGCCGTCGGCGTCGCAGATGCTGTGGATCATCGACATCTACGGCTTCCTCGTCGCCGGCTTCCTGATCACGATGGGCACCCTGGGCGACCGCATCGGGCGGCGCAAGCTGCTGCTCATCGGCGCGGCGGCGTTCGCGGCGGCCTCGGTGATCGCGGCGTTCTCGCGCAGCGCCGAGATGCTGGTGGCGATGCGCGCGCTGCTCGGCGTGGCCGGCGCCACGCTCGCGCCGTCGACCATGTCGCTCATCCGGAACATGTTCCACGACCCGCACGAGCGGCAGTTCGCGATCGGCGTGTGGATCGCCGCGTTCTCGGTCGGCAGCGCCATCGGGCCGCTGGTGGGCGGCGTGATGCTGCAGTTCTTCTGGTGGGGCTCGGCCTTCCTCGTCGCGGTGCCGGTGATGGTGCTGCTGCTCGCGCTCGGGCCGGGCCTGCTGCCGGAGTACCGCGACCCGAACGCCGGGCGCATCGACCCGGCGAGCGTCGCGCTGTCGCTCGCCGCGGTGCTGGCCACGATCTACGGCTTCAAGCAGATCGCCGAGCACGGGTTCGCGTGGACGCCGGCGCTGCTCGTGCTGGCCGGCGTGGCGGTCGGGACGGCGTTCGTGCGCCGGCAGTCGCGCCTCGCGTATCCGCTGCTGGACATGACGCTGTTCCGCCAGCCGAGGTTCAGCGGCGCGATCGCCGCCTATGCGCTGTCGTGCCTCGCGATGTTCGGCGTGTACATCTTCATCGCGCAGTACCTGCAGCTGGTGCTCGGGCTCACGCCGCTCGAGGCCGGCGTCGCGACGGTGCCGTGGTCGCTGTGCTTCGTGTTCGGCTCGCTCTACGCGCCGCGGCTGGCGCGGCGCTGGCCGCCGGTGTCGATCCTGCTGTGGGGGCTGGTGGTGTCGGCCGCGGGCTTCGGCCTGCTCGTGTTCGCCGACGGGCGCTTCGCGCTCGCCGTGCTGGTGGCCGCCACCGTCGTGATGAGCCTCGGCATGGCGCCGGTCATCACCATCGTCAACGAGATGATCATCACCGCCGCGCCGCCGGAGCGCGCGGGTGCCGCGTCGGCGGTGTCCGAGACCAGCGCGGAGTTCAGCGGCGCGATGGGCATCGCGATCTTCGGCAGCCTGGGCGGCATGCTGTACCGGCACGGCCTCGCCGGCTCGATGCCGCCCGGCGTCGCGCCCGAGGCCGCGTCCGCGGCGCACGCGACCATCGGCGGTGCGCTGGCGGTCGCGCAGTCCATCGGCGGCGCCACCGGCGAGGCGCTGCTGGCCGCCGCGCGGGCGGCGTTCACCGACGCGCTGCAGTTCACGACGCTCGTGTGCGGCGCGCTCGTGCTGCTGGCCGCCGCGCTGAGCGCGCGCATCCTGCGGCGCGACGTGTCGGGCGACGCCTCCGGCGGCACCTCGGCCGCGGCCGGCGCCGCGTCGCCCGGCGCCTGAGGCGCGTGGCGCGGCCCGCGAAGGGCCGAACAGGCGCGCATTCCTCCGCCACTTCGCGCGCGGCCGTGCCTCAAGGCCGGCGCGCCGCGCGCCGATACCAGACGGTGCGGAGCCGTGGCCGGCAGTGGTTTGCCGGGGACCGGGTCGCTCCGTGCTGGATGAAGTCGGGGTGTTCGGATGTTCAAGCGTGACTGGATGAAGTGGACCGCCGCGGCGGTGATCGGCCTGGGCGTCGGCGTGCCGGCCTGGTCGGCGGAGACGCCCGCCACCTTGGCCGGCGTCAAGGTGGTCGGCGCCGAGGAGGTGAAGAGGCTGCTCGACGCCGGCGTGCCGGTGATCGACACGCGCGTGGCGGCCGAGTACGCCGAGAAGACGATCAAGGGCGCCAAGAGCGTGCCCTACAAGGAAAAGAGCGCGAAGGAGCCGGGCTTCGACGCGAGCAAGGACGAGTTCGACCTGTCCAGGCTGCCGGCCGACAAGGGCGCGCCGGTGGTGATGTTCTGCAATGCCGGCGAGTGCTGGAAGAGCTACAAGGCCTCCGCGGTGGCGGTCAAGGCCGGCTGGACCAAGGTGCACTGGTTCCGCGGCGGCATGCCGGAGTGGACCGCCAAGGGCCTGCCCACGCAGTGAGCGCAGCCGTCGCCGCGCGACGCCGCACCGGGAGGTCTCCATGAAGTGGCAGTTGTCGATGAGGGGCCGCCTCGCGGCCCTGGCCGGCCTCGCCTTGCTGGGCATCTGCGCCCTCGCGGGCGTGGCGATCGGGTCGAACCACGTCAACCAGCGCGCGCTCGCGTCGCTGTACGAGGACGACATGGACACGCTGGTGCGCTTGCAGCGGGTCGAGAACGTGCTGCTGGAGGTGCGCTTCCGCGCCGCCGGCGTGCTGCTCGAACAGCTGCCGGTGCCGGGCTCGCTCAATCACCTGCGCGACGCGCGCCGGACGATCGCCGAGCAATGGAGCGTGCTGCAGCCGCACGCGGCGAAGGTGTTCACCGACGGCGAGGCGCGCGAGGCCTTCGGCCAGCTGCAGCAGCGCTGGCCCTTGATCGACGCGACGCTCGGCAAGCTCGAGCGGGGCTACGCGGCCAAGGACACGAAGGCGCTCACCGCCGTCCTCGAGGACGACTGGGCCGCGCTGCACGCCGGCGCCGTGAAGCCGCTGCAGGCGCTGATCCCGATCACGCAGAAGCGCGCCGAGACGGCCTACGCCGAGGCCGGCGCGAGCAGCCGGCGCCTGCTGGCGCTGGGCATCGTCGGCGGCCTGCTGTGCCTCGTCGGGCTCGCCGTGGTCGCATGGCTCACGTCGCGCTCGCTGCTCGCGCCGCTGCGCGAGGTGGAGCTCGCGATGGACCGCATCGCCGGCGGCGATCTCGCCGCGCCGCTGCCGGCGCACCGCGCCGACGAGCTCGGCCGCATGATCGGCGCGCTGGCGTCGATGCAGCAGCGGCTGCGCTCGCTCGTCGGCGAGGTGCGGCAGTCGGCCGAGAGCATCCAGGTCGCGTCGCACGAAGTGGCCACCGGCAACCACGACCTGAGCCAGCGCACCGAGCAGACCGCGAGCAGCCTGCAGCAGACGGCCAGCTCGATGGAGCAGCTCACCGGCACCGTGCGCCAGTCGGCCGACGCGGCGCGCCAGGCCAACCAGCTCGCGTCGTCGGCGGCGGCGGTCGCGCAGCGCGGCGGCGAGGTGGTGTCGCAGGTGGTCGCCACGATGGACGGCATCAACGCGTCGTCGCGGAAGATCTCCGAGATCATCGGCGTGATCGACGGCATCGCGTTCCAGACCAACATCCTCGCGCTCAACGCTGCCGTCGAGGCGGCGCGCGCGGGCGAGCAGGGCCGCGGCTTCGCGGTGGTGGCCGGCGAGGTGCGCAACCTCGCGCAGCGCAGCGCCGAGGCCGCGCGCGAGATCAAGGCGCTGATCGGCGGCAGCGTCGAGAAGGTCGACGCAGGCTCGCGCCTCGTGGCCGCGGCCGGCGAGACGATGAACGAGATCGTCGGCTCGGTGCGGCGCGTCACCGACATCATCGGCGAGATCACCGCGGCGGCCACCGAGCAGTCGCAGGGCATCGGCGAGGTCAACACCGCGGTGAACCGGCTCGACCGCATGACGCAGCAGAACGCCGCGCTGGTGGAACAGTCGGCCGCCGCGGCCGCGAGCCTGAAGGAACAGGCGCTGCGTCTCACGCAGGTGGTGGGCGCGTTCCGCCTGCAGGCGGCGGCCTGACGGGGAGGGCGGCCCTGCGCCGCCCGGCGAGAGTCGGCGCCGCTACGACGGCAGGAAGTCGACCGGCCAGCTCACCACCATCACGTCGACGTCCTTCGCGCCGAAGTCGAACTGCCGGATGCGCGCGAGCAGCTTGCTCTCGAGCTCGGCCGCCTTCAGCTCGCTGGAGATGATGCGGATCGCCGCGACCTCGCCCGACGGCGCGATCTTCAGCTCGAGCACCACCTTGCCTTGCAGCGACGGGTCCTCGCGCAGCGCGCGGTTGTAGATCGCGTAGATCGCGCCCTTGTTGCGCTCGAACACGAGCTTGATTTCCTCGATCGAGCGCGAGGCCTTGCCGCTGCCGCCCTTGGTGAGCGTGCCGCCCTTGCCGGCACCGCCGCCGTGGCCCGCGCCGTCGCCGCGCCCGCCGGCGCCGAGCCCGCCGCCGGGGCCGCCGCCCCCGCCGCCGCCGATCACGCCCTCGACCAGGGTCGTCGCACGGCCCGCGAGGCCGCCGCCGCCGGTGTCGCGGCTGTACGCCGCGGTGTTGATGCCGCCGGAGCCGCTGGTCGCGTTCGACGTGATCAGCGCGCGCGTCGGGATGCCGGGCTCGGTGCCGGCGCCGACGCCAACGCCCGTGCCCGTGCCGATGCCCTTGCCGGGCTTGATGTCCTGGTTGAGCTGCACCGCGACCGGCGCGTGCTGCAGCTGCGCCAGCTCCTGCTTCATCGCGAGCAGGCCGACGCCGGCGGCCTTGCGGCGCGCCGAGTCGAGGTTCTCGCCCGGCGGCCTGTTGGGCTGCGGGTTGCGCGCCTCGGGCACGGCCGCCGAGCGGATGGGCTCCTTCGGCTTCGGCGCCTCGGGCGAGGCATCGGGCTTCGTGCTCTGCGGCTGCGGCACGGTCTCGCGCGGCACGACCGCCGGCGGCTTGGGCGGCGGCGGCTGGTCGCGCTCGAGCACGAGCTTGGCCAGGCGCGGCGGCAGCTCGGGCGCCGTGGCGCGGTCGACCTGCGGGCGCGGCAGCAGCAAGAAGGCGAGGCAGAACAGCGCGCTCGCGATCAGCACGCGCCGCAGGATGCGCCGGAAGCGCGCCTCGTCCTCGGGCGTCGGCGCCCACGGCAGCACGTTGGCGCGGAAGGAGATCGCGGCGGCGCTCATGACGCGTACTTCCGCGTGACGGCGAAGGACACGTCGCTGTAGTTCGCGCGCGCGGCGGTGACCATCACCTTGCGCAGCAGCTGGTACGGGATGTCCTTGTCGCCCATGATCGTGACCGTGCGCGCCTGGTTCTGGCTGTCGCTGCGCAGCACCTGGCGGCTCGCGTGCACGTCTAGCTCGGCCTTCAGCGGCGCGATCAGGTCGCCTTGCACGCCCATCGCCTCGGCCACCGACGACACCTTGCGGCCCTCGACCAGGATGTCGTCGCCGCTGACCACCACCACCACGGTCTCGCGCGGCGCCTTGTCGGCCGTGGACACCGGCAGCTTCACCGCCTTCGGGCTCGACAGCAGCTCCACGCCCGACACGCTGGACAGCAGGAAAAAGATCAGGATCGTGAAGATGTCGATCAGCGACACGAGGTTCATGTCGAGCTGCGACTGGTTGCGCGACTTGCGTTCGGCGCGCTTTTGCAGCGGTGTGAGCTTCATGGGCGCCCCTGCTGGCGGCGCAGCGGCGCGTCGCCGATCGAGATCTCGGGGAACAGCTCGGCGGTCAGGATCTTCGGACCCTGCGGCGTGTGCACCGCGCGCACCGCGTCCATCACCTGCACCAGCACGTCGTAGGGCGTGTCGGGCTCGGCGAGCAAGGTGGCGGCGCCGGCCTGCGGGAAGCGCGCCTTGAGCTGCTGCATCAGCTCGGACAGCGCGCGCGTGTCGTGGCCGTCGGCCGCTTTCGGGATGCGCTGGATCAGGCCGCCGATGCGGTCGGCCACCTCCAGCGCGTCGGCGCGGATCACGACCTCGAGCTTCAGGTCGTCGACCTTCAGCTGCTCGGCCGCGCCGCTGGTCTGCGCCGGCAGGCTCAGGTCGAGCACGGCCATGCGGGTGAACACCGCGGTGGACAGCAAGAAGGGCACGAGCACCACGACCAGGTTGATGAACGCGGTCACCTCGAGCGCGGCGGCTTCCTTGCGCAGGCGTCTGACACGCATGGTGCAGGCTCCTCGGTTCAGGCAGAAGTTCTGCGGGTGGGCGCGCTCAGCGGGCGGCGGCCGCGACGGCCGACTCGGCCTTCACGCGCTGCACGAGGTTGAGGAAGCTGATCTTGGCGGCCTCGAGCCCGTCGACGATCTCGCTGGTGCGCGCCTGCAAGAAGGCGTGGATCAGCAGGAACGGGATCGCGACCATCAGCGCGAACGCGGTGTTGTTCATCGCGATCGAGATGCCGGCCGACAGCATCTCGGCCTTCTCGGCCGGGTTGACCTGCGCCACCGCCGTGAACGCCTTGATCAGGCCGATGATCGTGCCCAGCAGGCCGACCAGCGTGATCACGTTGGCGAAGGTCGCGATGTAGTGCGTGCGCTTCTCCAGCCGCGGCACGATCTCCATCATGCCTTCCTCCATCGCGGCGTCGATGTCCTCGCGCCGGCCGGGGCTCTGCATGCGCGTGAGGCCGTTGGTGACGATCTTGCCGATCGCCGCGTCGGAGCTCGACGCCACGTTGCCCGCTTCCTTGAAGCGGCCGTTCTGCAGCATGGGCTGCAGCTTGTCCCACAGCTTGCGGTTCTGGCTGCGCGCGCGGTTGAGGAACACGTAGCGCTCGATCGCGATGGCCAGGCCGATCGCCATGATCAGGATGCTCGGGTAGATGAAGAGGCCGCTGTCCTGGAAGAACTTGACGGCAGTCTGGAACGCGTTCATCGATGACTCTCCTGTGACTTCCCAACGACTGGTGTGATGAGTGAAGGCGGTGTGCGGGCGTGCGCTGGCGTCGTGCCGGCGGCGTCACTTCGGCGGCGGCGCCGTCGTGGCGCGCGGGTGGATGCGCTCGTCGTAGCGCACCTGGCGCCGGAACACGTCGCGGTCCACCGGCGCGAGCGCCTCGTCGAGCACGCCGCCGACCGGCCGGCCGGCGAGCTCGCCGGGCACGGGCTTCTTCCACGGCACGATGTACAGGACCTTCGGCAGCTCGCGGTTGCCGATGATCTGGGTGCGCTCGAGGTCCGCGCGGTCCTGCGCGAAGGCGGGCACGGCGGCGGCCGTCGCGCAGGCGGCGAGCCACGCGCGCGCGCGCCGGGTCGATCGGGCTGCAGACGTCATGGCTGCTCCTTCTTGCTGACCAGCTGCTTGTCGGGCTTGCGGTTGCGCAGGTCGGCGATCCACTTCGCGACCACCGCGTCCTTGCCGGCGGTGAGCGCGGCGTAGCGGTCGTACAGCTCGAGCGCGCGCGCGGGCTCGCGCAGGTACAGGTCGTGCAGGATGCCGAGGTTGAGATGCGGCGCGGCGTACTCCGGCTCGAGCTCGATGGCGCGCTCGTAGGCCGCGCGCGCCTTCGGAAACTGGCCCAGCTGCCGGTACGTGATGCCGAGCTGGTTGTGGAAGACGGCCTGCCTCGGGCTCAGCTTCACGGCCTGCTCGAACGCGGCCGCGGCCTCGGGCAATCGGCCCGCCTGCCGATGCAGCAGGCCGAGGTTCGCGTGCGGACCACCCAGTTCGGGGTGCGACTGCGTCAGCGCACGGAAGGCGCGCTCCGCGTCCTGCGCGCGGCCGGCAGCCATCGCGCGGCGCGCATCGTCGAACGCGCGCTGCGCGGCGGGCGCGACGGGCGCTTCGGGCTCGGGCGCACGCGGTGCGGCGGCGGGCGCGGCTTGCGGCGCCGGGGACGCGGCGGCGGGTGCTGCAGCGGGTGCGGTGGACGGCGCGGTGGACACCGGCGCCACCATCGCCTGCAGGTTCTTCACCGGCTCGGGCAGCGACGCGCAGCCGGCGAGCGCCAGGCCGGCCGCGACGAGCGCGGCGGCGCGCCGCAGCGAGGCTTCAGCGGATCGCATCGATCACCCCCTCGCTGCGTTCGACCTTGCCGTAGCGCACGGGGCGCAACTCGCCCAGCGCCTTGAAGCTCCTGGCGACCCACTCGTCGAACACGCCGTCGGCGCTGCGCCGCGCGTTCACCTCGTGCAGCTCGATCGCCTTCTCCTCGAACGGGAAGGCCTGCTCCTCGAGCATCACGTTGTACTGCTCGAGCTCCGCCTTCTTCAGGCCGCGCGGGCGCTGCGACGCGAGCATCGCCTTGCCGAAGTCGTGGTACAGCGCGGCGGTGTGGAAGGTCGCGGCCGTCACGACGTCGGCCACGCCGTACTCGCTGGCCACGGCATAGGCCTTCAGCGCCTCTTCCATCTTCGTCTTCTTGAGCTTGAGCTGGCGCGCGAGCGGCTCGACCAGCGCCACCTTGCGGTACTCGGCCACCGCCGGCTCGGCCATCGCGAGCGCGGCCTTGGCGCCGAGCGCCCGCGTGCGGTCGGTGCGCGCGCCGCCGCCGGCCTGGTCGGCCTGGAAGATCTCCTTCATCAGCGCGAACTCGCGTCGCGCATCGCCGTCGTCCCTGGCGATGCCCGCGAGCCTCCAGCGCGCCTCGACCGCCGGCTCCAGCGGCTGCGGGTACTGCTTCAGGTAGCGCTCGTAGGCGCGCGCCGCCTGCGGCCGCGCCTTGCCCTTCTCGTACAGCTCGGCCGACTGCCACAGCGCGTCGCGCGCGACCTTCGGGTCGCCGCTGGTCGCGGCCAGCCGCTCGAACTCGCCGGCCGCGCTGGCCCACTGGCCGCGCTCGAGATAGGCCAGCGCGAGCTTGCCGCCCACCTCCGACTGCAGCGGATGGTGGGGGAAGCGCTGGCGGAAGTCCTCGAGCGTGCGCGCGGCGCCGTCCCAGTCCTTCAGGCCGATCATCGCGGCCGCCGCGTCGTACTGCGCCGTCGCGCGCACGCTCGACTGCGGCGCGACCGCGGCGATGCGCTGGAAATGGCCCACCGCGTCGCGCGCGTTGCCGGCCGCGCGCGCCTGCTCGCCTTGCTTGTAGATCGCCGCGGCCTGGCGCTCGACCAGGTCGGCGCGGGTCGCGTCGCGCTCGGGCGTCAGCGCGAGCACCTCGCCGTAGCCGCGCTCGGCCTGCGCGAAGTCGCCGCGCTCGAACGCCGCGTGCGACACCACGGTCCACGCCACGCGGCGCAGCGCGTCGGGCGCGGGCGGCTGCAGCGCGAGCACCTGCTGCGCCACGGTGGTGGCGCGCTCGGCGTCGCGCAGCGCGAACAGCTTCTCGGCCGCGTGGGTCAGCACGGTGGCCGCGCGCGGGTCCTGCGGGAACGCCTGCGCGAATCGCAGCGAGCTGTCGACGCCGGCGCGCTGCACGGCGGGCCGTTCGGCCTCGGGTGCGCGCTTGTCGTGCGCCGCGTGCGCCAGCAGCGCGGCGTAGCCGGCGTCGGCGCTCTTCGCGTGCGCCGGGTAGCCGTAGGCGGTCTTCTCGTACTCGACGGCGGCCTCGGCGAAGCGCGAGTCCTCGTACAGCAGCTCGCCGAGCAGGAAGTGGTTCTGCGCGGTCTCGGGCTCCGACGGGAACGAGGCGATGTACAGCCGGTACCAGCGCACGGCCTCCTGGTAGTCGGCGCTGGCCTTGCTCTTCTGCGCGAGCGCGTGATGGTGGCGCGCCAGCTCGGTGAGGTGCGTCTTCACCAGCGGCTGCGCGCGTTCCCAGCCCTGCGGGTTGGCGCGGCGGAACTCGCTGTCCACGCCGTAGCGGGTGACGTATTCCTTCTTCGCGTCGAGCGCCAGCGTGGCGAAGCCGTTGCCCTGGTAGATCTCGATCACGCGCGCCTGCAGCTGCGGCGCCTGCGCGTGCAGCGGCTGCCGTCGCGCGAACTGGCCGAAGGTGTCGGCGGCGTCCTTCACGCGTTCTTGCTTGAGGTACAGCTCGCCGAGCTGCCGGTACACACGGAACTCGTAGCTGCGACGCTCGTCGGTGGTGACGTAGGCCGGGATCGATTCGGCGCCCTTCAGGTTGGCCAGCGAGATGCTGGTGACGCGGAAGGTGTCCTCGACGAGCTCGCGGTCGGCCCGGCTCAGGCCGGGCAGCGCGTCGAGCTCGTCGTCGCCGTCGCGGCCGGCCACCTTGCGGTCGAGCACGCCGAAGAACGAGTGCAGCGCGTCCTCGAGACGGCCCTGCTTGAACACCGACCAGCCCTGCATGTACAGCGCGCGTTCCTGGAACGGCGTGTCGCCGCCGCCGGCGAGCACGGTGGCGTAGGCCTTCTCGGCCTTGTCGTAGGCGCGCGTGGCGAACAGCATCTCGCCGCGGCGGAAGTGCGCCTCGTCGCGATAGACCGTCTGCGGGTACTCGGCCACGAGACGGTCGAGCACCTTGAGCGCCACCTCGAGCTGGCCGCCTTGCTCGTGCGCGCGCGCGAGCTGGTACAGCACGCGGTCGTTGCCCGGGTCCTTCGGGTACTGCTTGAGGTAGTCCTCGTAGCGCGCGATGGCGGCGCGGTAGTCGGCCGTGCCGTTGGCCGTCGGCGCCTGCCCGTCGGCCAGCCGGTTGTCGGCGATGTCCATCTCGAGGTCGCCGAGCCGGCGCATCGCCTCGGGGCGCTGCGCGGCCTTCGGTGCGATCTCGAGGAACTTGCGGTAGGCCGCGACCGTCATCTCCTCGCTGCTCTGGATGCCGGGATCGGGCGCGACGTCGACCTGGCGGCCGGCCAGGGTCTTGAGCGTCGGCTCGTCGTCGGGCGATCCGGCGCGCTGGCTCGCGCAGCCGGCCAGCAGGCCGGCGGCGAGCGCCGCGCACAGCACGGTGAGCCTAGGGCTTGGCGGCGTCATGTCCGGTCCTCGAGACGAGCGCTCGGTCGTAGAGCTGCGCCACCGCGAATCGCGCCTGCGTGGCGTAGGCCGCCAGGCGCTCCTTCTGCCGCGCGAGCTCGGCCACGGCGATCTCCTGCACGGCGTCCTGCTGCTCGCGCGCGAGCGCCGTCACGCGCGGCATCAGCGCCTTGACGCGCGCCTCCAGCGGCGGGATGCGCGCGGCGAACTTCTCGTGGCGCGCCGGCTCGTCGATCTGCGCCTGGGCGAGCGCCGCGTCGCGTCGACGCGCCTCGTCGAGCGCCGCGTCGATCGCGCGCAGCTCCTTCTTCGCGTTCCACACGCGCGCCGGGTACTGCTGCGCGAGTTGCCACGTCAGCGCGCCGGCGGCGAGCCGCGCGCGTTCGCGCGCCGCGTCGAGCGATGCGTCGCGCGGCGCAGCCTGCAGCGCCTGCTGCACGCGCGCCAGGCGCTCGAGCAGATCGCGCTCCTTCGCGTCGGCGAAGGCCACGCCGTCGGACTGCGTCTCGGCCTTGGTGAACTCTTCGGCCACCGCGTCGCGGCGCTTCTGTAGCGATGCCAGGTCGATGCCCGCCGCCTGGCCGCGCACCTTGGGCAGGCGCTCGGCGTAGGCCTGGCGACGGTTGTCGAGCATGTCGCGGAACACGCCGAGGTGGTCCTGCCAGTCGCGCAGGTTGCGGTCGAGGAACAGCAGGTCGCGCAGGTTCTTGAACGCTTCCTGGAAGTCGTGCTGCGCCAGCACCTGCGACAGATGGCCGGCGTGCGGCATCTCGGGCAGCTCGCGGATGTTCCAGAACCAGCCCATCTCGTCGCCGGGGTTCAGCGCGAGCAGGCCGTCGACCAGCTTGCCCTTGCGGATGGCCGCGATGCTGTCGTCGAGGCTCGCGCTCTCGCGCTCGAACTCGGCGATCGCCTCCTCGTAGCGCGCCAGCGACTGGCCGTAGGCGCCCAGTTCGGCCAGCGCGTAGGGCACCGCGATGCGTGCCTCGAGCACGGCGGCGTCGCTCGGGTCGCGCGCGGCCAGCTCGGTCCACGGCACCAGCGCCTGCTTCGGCTGCTTCATCGCGGCCGCGGCCCAGCCGAAGCCGAGCAGCGCCTTGTTCGACTGCAGGCCGGCCAGCCGCACGCGCTCGAGCGCCACGCGCGCCTGCTCGGGCTGCTCGGACTGCAGCGCGGCGAAGCCGAGCGCGACGTTGGCCTTGTCGCGCAGGCTGCGCAGCTCCTCGCTGGCGGCCGGCGTGCGGCCCAGCTCGTCGAGCCACTTCGCACCGCCGGCCGTGTCGCCCGCCTTCACCAGCGCGACGCCGAGGTTGTAGCGCGCGTACGGGCCGGCGCTCGCGTTGGCCTTCAGCGCGTCGAGCACGCCGGCGGCGCCCGCGTAGTCGTCGCGCGCGAGCAGCAAGTTGGCGTGCAGCAGCACGCGGTCTTCCTCGAGCTCGGGCGGCAGCTTGCCACCGATGCGCGCGAGGGCGTCCTCGGCCTCGGCGAGGAAGCCGCGCTGGTAGCGGATCTTGGCGAGGTAGTACCAGGCGCGGTCGCGTACCGGCGGGGCGGCGCCCTTGTCGATGAGCTGCGCGAAGATCTGCCCGGCCTCGCGGTGCAGGCCGTACGACAGCAGCATGCCGCCGCGCAGCACCTCGGCCTCGTCGGCGTGCTGCGCCACGCGCTCGAAGTGCTGCGACACCATCAGCCGCGTGATCGACGTGAAGTAGCGTTCCTGGAAGAAGTAGAAGAGCGTGTCGCCGTAGTGCGGGTCCTTCACGACGCGGCGCATCTCGTCGGCCGGCGGCGCGGCCGCGGCCGGCGGCGCCGCGAAGGCCGAAGCCAGCGCGGCCCCCAGCGCGGCCGCCAGCGCGAGGCGGCGCAGCAGCGGGGCGAGGGTCGATCGGGCGTGCATCGGCTTCACCGTGCGTTCACTGCCAGACCTTGACCTCGAACTCCGGCTGCAGCTTGCCGGTGGAGTCCTTGATCTGCAGCTCGATGTACTTGGGCTCGGTGCCCTTGTCGAACCTGACGGTCGCGCCGCGCTTGTAGTCGCGCTCGTGCGGGCCCTTGCCGGTGAAGAAGGCCACCAGCTCGTGCGTGCCGGCCTTCAGGTTGCCGAGGTACAGGCGCTGCACGCCGCCGCGGTGCAG
>Ga0073934_10007250_pt1 | contig 15580 bp, 11 predicted proteins | sample LarsenN4metaG_FD_76834 | JGI IMG/M metagenome (GOLD analysis project Ga0073934, IMG submission 76834) | Hot spring sediment bacterial and archeal communities from British Columbia, Canada, to study Microbial Dark Matter (Phase II) - Larsen... ...
AGGTGGCCCTCGTGAAGTGCCCCCATGGTGGGCACGAACCCCACGGAACTGCCGGCGCGCCGCCACGCGGCCACACGCTCCCGGACCTGGGTGACCTCGCCTGTTGTGAGCATGGCTGCCTGCGGGCTTGCGGAGGAGGGTGCACGATGGGCACGACGCGCAACGACCGAACCACGAGCGGCCCCGTCGGCTAATCCCCCTGCTCGCCGAGGCCGGGGAACGCCCCGGAACGCACGTCTTGCACGAAACGGCGGGCGGCGTCGCGGATCAGCGTGCCAGCCTCCGCGTAGCGGCGCGCGTGGCGCAGGTGAAGCTCCGGGAAGAGGCCGAACAGGTCATGGAACACCTGCACCTGCCCATCGCAGCCAGCACCCGCGCCAATGCCGATGGTTGGGATCCCCAGGGAGGACGTGATCTCTGCGGCGAGCGGCCAGGGAATCAGCTCCAGCACCAGTGCGAACGCCCCCGCCTCCTCCAGCGCCCGGGCGTCGCGTCGGAGGCGGTCGGCCTGCTCGGGTTCCCGTCCCTGCATGCGATGCCCGCCGAACAGATGGATCGCCTGGGGAGTGAGGCCCAGGTGCCCCATCACCGGCACGCCGGCCTGCACCAGCTTGCGCACCACCGGCACCATGGGCGCGCCGCCCTCGATCTTCACGGCCTGCACCCCTGCCTCCTTAAGGAGACGGCCGGCATTGGCCAGCGCCTCTTCGGGGCTCACCTGAAAGGTCAGGAAGGGCATGTCGGCCATGAGCAGGGCGCGGCGCGTTCCCCGGCGGACGGCCTTGGCGTGGTGCAGGATGTCCTCCAGAGTGACGGCCAGCGTGTTCTCGTATCCGAGGACCGTGTTGCCCAGGGAGTCTCCCACGAAGAGGATGTCGGCCCCCGAATCGTCCAGAAGCCTGGCCGACGGGTAGTCGTAGCAGGTGATCATCACGATCTTCTCGCCGCGCTCCTTCTTCGCCTGGAGCACGGGGAGCGTGATCCGGTCGCGGCCGGGCATCGCCTCTCTCCTCTGGAGTGGTCCCGCCGCCATTCTACCCGCAGCCGCCGGGCCGGTCAACGCGCGGCGGGGTGCCTGGTCGGGGGGGCGGCAGGAGCGACGGTGCTGAAGGGCTGTCCTTCGCCGCCGCCCTGCTGGCGCGTCGGTATAATGGAGGCATGAGCGCATCCCCGGATTCGCGGCGTGGCCTCCCCTCCGTCTCCAGCCTGCTCGTGCGAGCCGAGATTGCCGCGGCACTGGAGCGGCTGCCCCGCGGCCTGGTGATCGACTCCCTGCGGGCCGAACTGGATGCGGCGCGGTCCGGCGCAAACGACGGCGGGGCGGAGGAGATTGCCGCGCGGGCGCTCCAGCGTGCCGAGAGTGCGGCGCGTCCCTCCCTCCAGCCCGCCATCAACGCGACCGGAGTCGTGCTGCACACGGGACTGGGACGGGCCGTGCTCCCACGGGAGGCTGCAGAGGCCGTCGCGGCGGTCGCCCGGGGCCACAGCACCCTGGAGATCGAACTGGAATCCGGGCGCCGAGGGTCCCGCCGCGCTCACGTGGAGCCGCTCCTGCGGGAGCTCACGGGGGCGGAGGCCGCCACCGTGGTGAACAACAACGCGGGCGCGGTCTTCCTGGCGGTAACCGCCCTGGCGGCCGGGCGCGAGGTGGTCATCTCCCGGGGAGAGCTCGTGGAGATAGGCGGCTCGTTCCGCATGCCCGACATCATCCGGGCCAGCGGCGCCACGCTGGTGGAGGTGGGAACCACAAACCGGACGCGCCTGCGGGACTTCGAGGAGGCGCTGTCCGAGCGCACGGCACTCATCCTGCGGTGCCACCCCAGCAACTTCCGCGTTGTAGGCTTCACGGAGGAGGTGCCGGCCGCGGACCTGGCCCGGCTGGGCCGCGAGCGCGGGATCCCCGTCCTGGACGACCTGGGCAGCGGCGCGCTCATCGACACAGCCACCCTCGGCACTGGACCCACCACTACGCTCCGGCAGGCCGTGGAGTCCGGGTGCGACGTGGTGACCGCCAGCGGCGACAAGCTGCTGGGCGGGCCCCAGGCCGGACTGATCCTGGGCCGCCGCGCCTGCGTGGACCGCATCGCCCGCCACCCGCTGGCGCGGGCGCTGAGGGTGGACAAGCTCACGCTGGCGGGCCTGGAGGCTACCCTGCGCCTCTACCGGGACCACGAAGCCGCCGCGCGCGCGGTCCCCACGCTCCGCTATCTCTCGCGGCGCCTTGACGAGCTGGAGGCAATGGCTGCGTCGTTGAGGAACATGGCAGAGGAATCGTGCCGCGGCGCGGTTCTGCTGGATCTGGTGGACGACCGCTCCCAGGTGGGCGGCGGCTCCCTGCCGGGGGAGGACCTTCCCACGGTCTGCCTGCGCGTGCGGATCCCCGCGGGCATGTCGGCGGACAGGCTCGCCTCCCGGCTCAGGGTCCATCGGCCGCCCGTATTCGCGAGGATACGCGACGACGCAGTGCTGCTGGACCCGCGCACGCTGGAGGAGCCGGACCTGCCGGTCATCGCCCAGGCGCTGGCGCAGGCGGTGACGGGGGATGGGTGATGGCGGATCCATTGTGGCAGGCCCGAAGGCACGGGCAGCCCCTCGTTTCCCGGCGATCGAACACACGGGACGCGCGGGTACGATTCGATGCGAGCTGCTCCGTTGCAGCATGTCCTAGCAGAAAGCCATGAGCATGTCCGAGCAAACTCGTCTGACGCATCTGGTGCGGTGCGCGGGGTGAGCGTCCAAGATTGGGCCCGCCCAGCTCACGCACGTGCTGCGTGACCTTCACATTCCAGCCGACGAACACCTGATCGTGGGAATCGCCACCGGCGACGATGCCGGCGTCTACCGGATCGCCGAGGGGATCGCTCTCGTCCAGACCGTGGACTTCTTCACGCCCATCGTGGACGACCCCTACCGGTTCGGCCAGATCGCCGCGGCCAACTCGCTCTCGGACGTCTACGCGATGGGCGGCCGGCCGGTGACGGTGATGAACATCCTGTGCTACCCCATTGGCAGCCGGGACATCAACGAGCTGGGCGCGATCCTGCGGGGCGGCGCGGACAAGATCGCCGAGTCGGGTGCGGCGCTCGTGGGCGGCCACAGCGTGGAGGACGCCGAGCCCAAGTACGGGCTCTCGGTGACCGGTCTCGTTGATCCCGACCACGTGGCCACCAACGCAGGTGCCCGTCCCGGCGACGTGCTGGTGCTGACAAAGCCGCTGGGCACGGGCATCATCACCACGGCCGCGAAGTTTGACGCCTGCGACGCCGCCGTGCTGGATGCGGCCTGCGACGTGATGGCCACCCTGAACGCCGGGGCCGCCCGGGCGATGACGCGAATCGGGATCGGATCCGGCGGCGTCCACGCCGCCACCGACATCACCGGGTTCGCCCTGCTGGGCCATCTCTACCACATGGCCCTGGCGAGCGGTGTCCGGATCGAGCTGGACGGCGCTGCGATCCCGCTTCTCCCGCAGGTGGAGGAGCTGGCGGCAGCGGGAAACGTGACCCGGGGCGACCGCGAGAACCGTGCCTACTTGGGCGACCGCCTGCGGTTTGCCGAGTCCGTGCCGCCTGCCCGCCAGAGCGCCCTGCTGGACCCGCAGACTTCGGGGGGCTTGGCGATCAGCGTGGCGGAGAGGCGGGCCGGCGACCTGCTGGCAGCACTGGAGCAGGAGGGCGTGGCGACCCGGGCGGTCATCGGCCGGGTGCTGGCGGGTGAGCCGGAGGTCGTGGTACGATAAGCGGCGGTGAATCCGTGAAGTGGCGGCCGGCGGACACCCGTCAGCTATCTGTGGCCTCTCTCCGCACCGAGGCCGGGAGGGCAGCATGCGCCGACGGCATCCGCTCGCCAGAACTCTTCTCTGCATCCACCTGTTCGTGTGCGTGGTCTGGCTGTATCTCTTCCAGGCGTCCGCGAGCCCGCCCGCATGGATGATCCACGTCTTCCTGTGGTCCGTGCTGGCGATTCAGTTCACCTGGGGACTTACGGTGGGCCTTCTGGTGGGGCCGTCGCGGAGAACGCGGGGGCGGCTGTGGTGGAGCCTGCTCACGCTGCCCATGCCGCTCTGGTTCCTTGCGAACGTATTCAAGGCGCTCTGGGTGGCGGTGGGGCCGCTCGCAGCCAGCGTCTACCTGACGTTGTTCGTGGCGATCCTGGCCTGTGAGACGTTTGGCGGTGTGGTCCTGGGCTGCCGCTTGCGCGGTGGCTCAGGGGACTGAGGGTGCGGGCGGAATCGCCCGGGCACCCTCGCACAACACGGGGGCGGATGGGGCCTGGTGGTCTTCCCGGTCTTCAAAACCGCGTGGGGGGCGGGCAAATCCCGTTCCCGGTGGGTTCGATTCCCACACGCTCCCGCCAGTTTCCCCGGCTTGGTCGGCGCCATCTGGCATCGGCTCAGCCCCGTGGCCTGAGATCCAGGGCCTGCTGACAGGCATCCGGGAACCGCTCCGCCTCGTCCTGTCCATCCACGAGCGCGAGCCAGCGGGTGTTCCTTGCACCGTCGTCCCGGGCAGGTTGCACCGGCTGCCCTCCATGCTTGAACCGTTTCCGAACGATTGTGTGATCCCTCGCCTGGCTCATCCTCACGCGGCCAGCGCGGTGAGGAGGAGCCAGGCAAGCCACGCCCTGTCCGCGACGGCCCCGGGGCGCGCCGCCTGAACGGCCGCGCGCCCGAGCAGGCTGGATCGGCGCTCCCGACGAGGCCGGTCCAGGTGCACCTCCAGCAGGCGCAGGCTGCGCCCGCTGGCCTTCCACACGATGTGGCGCGGTTCCCCAGCATGGGGAACCGCGCCGACGAGGGCAGCCAAACCCCTGTTGCTCTTATTGCTCAGGGCTGGCGCGGGTCGAATGCTCCGTCCCAGACACCTTGAGCAGGGTTCTGCCACCACAGCTGGGACCACTTGCCCCACTTGCTATGTCCGTCCAGGTAGAGGTTGTTCAGCCCCTCGGTGTGGCGGCGCAGGGCAAGTTCCTTCGTCTCGTTCTTGGCGTCATCGAACGTGGCGTTGTGCATGAAGCCGTTGTAGAGCGGGTTTGGCGGCGTCTCCTGAATCCACTCGAACGGATGGAAGTGGTCGCGGGTGATCCCCTCCAGGCTCTCCGATATGTAGATGACGCTGGCGGGACTGCCCGTCGCCGCCAGATTCCCGTAGCCGTTTGTGCCCGCCATCCACGCGTTGAGGAAGTACGAGGAACGGCGCAGCACGGGTGGGTTCGGGTCGAGCACGCTGGCACGTGTCGTCTGCGGGGTCGTCCAGTTCTGGCTCTGGTCGGACGGACAGCGGTAGACCTGCCGGTTCCTGATGTAGGGCTGGCACTGGTCCGTCCACGAGTTGGACGGCAGGGGGTAGGTCGTCAGCGGCAGATAGCCGTCGTAATCGTTGGCGTACATCAGGAAGGCCATGCCGATCTGCCTGCCGTTGGAGAGGCAGGATGTCTGCCGGGCCTTCTCCCTGGCCTGGGCGAAGACCGGGAAGAGGATTGCGGCGAGGATGGCTATTATGGCTATGACGACGAGCAGTTCAATCAGAGTGAATGCTCTGCGGTTCATGGTTGAACTCCTTCAGGCGAAGACGCGCGGCACAGCCGCCAGCATGTGAGGCTGTGCGTAGTTGCGACGTATGACGCGCGCGGTATTTGGATGCGAGGGCCTAAAGGAGTTCGGGTGGGGGAACCTCCGGGACCGTGGGGCGGCAGCGCACCGCGTCCGAGCGGGGAGCGAGGCAGAAGGCCCGGGCTGGAGCCCTGGCGATCGCGACGCTCAACGGCAGCAGGGCGGGCCAGACCGCGTTATGGAGCGAGGCCGAGAGCGGCACTTCGCAGGCGGCTGACATGGCAACCGCTTCGGTGACGTTCCCAGCGGCCTGGCAGCAACATGCCTTTCCGGCGGGGCACACGCGGCAGGCGCACCGCTCCGCGTGGGTGGCCGGACCGCGGCCGCGTTGAACCGATTCGCGGGTTCTGGGCGTCGGCAGGACGGGCCGGGCGATGGTTGCGCCAGGCAGCCCACCGAAGAGAACCGCCGTTGCCAAGAACCAGGTGCACACGGTCCTGCCCATGACCCGGCCATTATACCATCCCGCGCGGATGGCGCGGCTGTAGGCTCATTGCCATCTGTGCCTGGCCTGGCGGGTTGCCGTGCGGCCGCCGCGGCTTCCGCGTCCCAGCTCCGAACTGCCTCAGCCCGCCGAATCACTCCTCTCCTCCCACAGCGTCGTGCCGCGGCTCAAGGACGCTCGGGGGGCGGTGTCGGGTTCACAGAATCCGACTCGGCCCATGCGGAAGCGGGGCCGGGCGATCTCCCGGTTCCGCCCGTTCTGCCGTGCCGCTCGCTGCCGCTTCGCCGCGACGGCCTCCGGAATCCCAGTCGGAGTGCGGCCGGCGGCTCGGGCGTCCAGGAATCGGATTCGACCTCGGGAGTCCGTTCTGAGAACTGCGGCACCGGGCCTTCTCATCGATGCAGTCGTTCCCGGCCGCAGGGCGCTTCCCGCACCCTGCCAGGCAATTCCGGGCAAGGGGCGGCCCGCGTGCCCTGGTTGGCCGCAGTGACAAGCCACCGAAAGCGGCCGTGCGGCCGCCCCCCAGGAGGATTCAGCGCACGTTCGCCATGAGCCAGGACTCCAGCTCGGTCACCTTGAAGCCTGCCGGACCGGGCCTGCCCATGTAGGCGATCCGCCCGTCCATGCCGACCACGTAGAGGCGGTCCGGCCATGCCGCATAGGCGCGGTTCACGGCGTTGTCGTCGCGGTCGATCACAGCCGGCATCGTGAGCTGGAGCAGGGCGGCGCACTGCTGGAGGTTCTTCAGCCGCTCCACGGCCGTGGAGGTCTGTGCGACCACTCCCAGCGCCCGGGTCCCATCCTCCCTGGCGACGTAGAGGATGGAGTCCGGATGGGCCTCTCGGATGTAGACCAACAGGAACTCGACCGCGTCCTTGTACCTCTGGTAGAGCCGCTCCAGGGACCCAGCCTGGGCCCGGAAGGGCGGTCACGTGTAGCTGGCGAAGATCAGCACGACCGGCCGCTTGCCCGCAAGGGTCGACAGCGTGATCGTGCCCCTGCCGTCCTTGGTGATGAGCGTGAAGTCCGGCGCGGTCTGCCCGGGGCGCGCCTGGGTCTCCAGCACCCGCTCGTTCGACGCGGCAGGCGTGTTCCGCTCTGCCTCTTCCTCCAGGGTGGGTGTCGCCGCGGCCTCGAGGGGACGCAGGTCGAAGCCCGCGGCCCTCGCAGCCGAGAGCAGCCTGTCCCGGTCCAGCGCCCGGTCCCGCACCTCCAGCACCGTCCCGTCTGCCTCCTGGGTCACCTGAATCCCCTTGGCACCCGGCACGTCCCGGATCGCGGCCTGGAGTCTCGGAATGTCGTCGGCTCGACCGGTGCCCTGAACCTGAAACCGGCGGCCTCCGGCCACCGGATCGCCGACCGGCGTCAGGCGGTATCCGGCCTCCCCCGCGGCTGCGGCAAGCATCTCCTCCTGGACGGGGCCGTGCACAAGCAGGGAGGCGCCCCCCACGAGCGGCCGAAGGTCCACCCTCACCACGCCCGGTGTCCGGCCGAGCCTGGTTTTCAGCGCGGACAGGTCGGCCTGGGCGTCCGATCCAGTGGCCACGAATGACGCCACCGCGTCCAGGACGAATCCTCCGGAGCTGGCGGCGCGAAGGAGCACCTCGGAGCCCGGTATGGCCCGGACCCGCAGGACGGCGCCGCCGGCCGCGGGAGCTACGTCCACCTGCTCGACCCCTTCGGTGGAGGAGAGGACTCCCTTGAGCCGGGAGAGGTCCTCGCGGGTGCGCACCCGCGCTGCGACGAACGTCCGCACGGAGATCGGGCGGAGCGTGAACCCTGCCCGGCGCGCGGCCTCAAGCAGGATCGTTCCTCCCGTGCCCCGCACGCGCACCGTTGGAGTGCCGGCGGCGCGGCCCGGCTCCACCTGCTCCACGCCCTCCAGCGCGCGCAGGATACCGGCAAGCCGGTCGAGGTCGCCATCCGTCGGACTGCCCGCTACGATGTAGGTGGCAGGTCGCGCGCCTGTCTGGGCGCTGCCCGCGAGGGCGGGCAGGGCCAGCAGTGCCATGGCGCAGCCGGCGCACGACGCCGGTCGTCCCAGGATGCCCATGGCCTCAGTCCTCCCGGAACCACGCGGAAGCGTTGGGCGCCATGGACCTCATATAGCCGACCCCGGTCAGGCTGGTCGCCCGCCACGACTCCGACGGCCCTCTGAACCACTTGGCGTGGCCGTCAGCCAGGGCATAGACGGCTCCCCCGTTGTGGCGGTAGCGTGCGGCGCAGTAGCGGGCGGGATTCCCCCGGCCCACAGTCCCGCCGGGCGGCATGCCGTCGTCGAACGCGTCCGTGGCACAGCCGGAGAAGCAGTCGTCGCCGCCGACGGCGGCCGCCCCCAGGCTGTGGGCGACGAGCACGACCTGGGCCGCCGAGTCGATCTCGGCCAACGAGTGCGTGCTGCCCGGATAGGTTCTTGCCGGGAAGACCTTGTACGGGTCGGGATGGCTCCGGTTGTAGTAGGGCATGAGATTGTTGTTGGCGCTGTACCCGCGGGCAGGGTCATAGGTGCTCGGCGCTTCCACGAAGGGGGAGGGGTCGCCTGGGGCCATGGGGAGGGACCGATTCCCGAAGTCCGGGCAGATCCAGAACTGCGCCTGCTTCCGGGGGAAGGGGCTCCCTGCGGCGGCCACGCCGGCCCCCACCTTCACGTAGGGCTCGATCGCATCGTACCAGTCTACTCGGGGCAGCCCGACGGCGCCGTTGTTGGCGCAGAACGGCAGCATCTCATCGTAGTCCTGCGCATACATGAGGATGCCGAGTCCGATCTGCTTGTTGTTCGAGAGGCAGGTGGTCTTGCGGGCCGACGACCGCGCCTGGGCGAAGACCGGGAAGAGGATGGCTGCAAGTATCGCGATGATGGCGATGACGACGAGCAGCTCGATGAGGGTGAAGCCACGTCTTTGGAACGGGATCATTCTCGCCTCCAGGAACGACGAACGGGGGCGGAACGCCGGGGAGGAGCAGGGGGCGTGGTAGAATCCACGGTGGCCAGGGTGTGGATCTGCCACATTCTGCTCCGGGCCCCCCGCGCGTCCGCCAACGTGCGGGGGGCCTCAATGCAACGCCGCATAGCTCGGCCGGATGGCGCCCGGCGGCGTGTGCGGTGTGAAGGAGAGTCTAGGCGGCCAAACTTAAACGGGGCTTAGCCGCACATTAAAGTTCGCTGAGAAAGGCAGGAACAGGGGTTGCCGGCACTTCAGAGGCTGTCTCTGGCCGTACTCAAGCCGCACCGGCCTGACAGTTCCGAGCATGGGGGGGCGATCCCCACGGGCGGCGACCACCGGCGATGACCACGGGCCGAACCCCGCTGTTGGTTCGTCAGCTCCTGATGCCGGGCAATGGGCCACATGAGGACTCGGGCCGACAGCCTTCTGCCGAGCCCCCGGCCGTGAACGGCCGGGCTTGGACCCGTGCGGATCCTCTCCGGGGCGCTCATTGTCCGGATTCCCTGCGCGGCAGGCGCCGTTCACTCTGTAGGACATGATGCTGCCCGCGGACCCAGCATTCCACACCTGCATCACTCCACCACTCCAATATGGACACTCGCGGCACACTTGAGCGCCTCATGAGAGAGCGCATCCTGATACTCGACGGCGCCATGGGCACCATGACCCACCGCGCGCGCCTCACCGAAGCGGACTTCCGGGGCGAGCGGTTCCGGCGCCATCCGAAGGATTTGCGCAACAACGCCGACGTGCTCTCGCTCACCCGGCCGGAGTTGATCGAGTCCATCCATCGCGCCTATCTGGACGCGGGCGCGGACATCATCACCACAAACACCTTCACGGCCACGCGGATCGCCCAGGAGGACTTCGGGCTCGAGGACGCGGTCTACGAGATGAACGTGGCCGCGGCCCGACTCGCCCGCCGCGCGGCCGACCAGGCCATGGCCGCCGACCCCCACCGGCCCCGGTTCGTCGCCGGCTCGCTGGGCCCCACGAACCGCACCGCTGCGGTCGTCATCGACGCCGACCGGCCGGCGTGGCGCTCCCACACCTGGGACGACTTCGAGCGCGCCTATTCCGAGCAGGCCCGGGCGCTCATCGAGGGCGGCGTGGACCTCCTGCTGGTGGAGACCATCTTCGACACCGTGGCCGGAAAGGCGGCGCTCTTCGCCATCCAGAAGCTGTTTGACGAGGGCGTGCGCCAAGTTCCGGTGATCGCCTCCGTCACCATCGTGGACCAGGGCGGAGGCAACCTGTGCGGCCAGACGGTGGAGGCGTTCTGGCACGCCATATCCCACGTCGACCTGCTTGCCGTGGGAATCAACTGCTCGCTGGGTCCCCGGGAGATGCGGCCCTACATCGAGGACCTGGCACGCGTGGCGCCGATCCCCGTGGCCGCCTATCCCAACGCCGGGCTTCCCGACGCCATGTCCGAGACGGGCTTCCCCGAGACGCCCGAATCCTTCGCGCCCCAGCTCCGCGAGTGGGCGGAGCGCGGCTGGCTCAACCTGGTGGGCGGATGCTGCGGCACGACGCCCGACCACATCGGCCTCCTGGCCAGCGCCGTCCGGGGACTTCCGCCACGCCGGTTGCCGGAACTCGGAACACGCGAGGGCGAACCGGCAGGCACAAGCCCGACCTCCGGCGGCAAGCTGTGCACCCGCCCGCCCACGCACCTGTCCGGCCTGGAGCCACTCACCATCGGCCCGGATTCCAACTTCATCATGATCGGCGAGCGCACCAACGTGACCGGCTCGCCACGGTTTGCCAGGCTTGTGAAGGGGGGTGACTGGGAGGGCGCGCTGCGCGTCGCCCGCCAGCAGGTGGAGGGCGGTGCCAATCTCATCGATGTGAACTTCGATGAGGCGTTGCTGGACTCCGAGGCGTGCATGACCACCTTCCTGAACCTGATCCACGGGGAGCACGAGATCGGCCGCGTGCCGATCATGCTGGACAGCTCCCGGTGGTCGGTGATCGAGGCAGGCCTGAAGTGCCTGCCCGGGAAGGGCGTGGTGAACTCCATCAGCCTCAAGGAGGGGGAGGCGAAGTTCCGGGAGCAGGCCCGGCTGGTGCGCCGCTACGGCGCCGCCGTGGTCGTGATGGCGTTCGACGAACAGGGCCAGGCCGACACCACTGCGAGGCGGGTGGAAGTCTGCCGCCGCGCCTACCGCATCCTGACGGAGGAAGTGGGATTCCCGCCTCAGGACATCATCTTTGACCCCAACGTCCTCACCGTCGGCACGGGAATCGAGGAGCATGCGGACTACGCCGTGAGCTTCATCGAAGCCACGCGGATCATCAAGGAGACACTGCCGGGCTGCCGGGTGAGCGGGGGGATCAGCAACATCTCCTTCGCCTTCCGGGGCAACAACGTGGTGCGCGAGGCCATGCACGCCGCATTCCTGTACCATGCCATTCGCGCCGGGCTGGACATGGGCATTGTGAACGCCGGCCAGCTCGCGGTCTACGAAGAGATCCCCAAAGACCTTCTGGAGCGCGTGGAGGACGTGCTCTTGAATCGGCGTCCCGACGCCACGGAGCGGCTGCTCGCCTTCGCGGAGACGGTTCGCCAGACGGGGTCCGTGGAAGCACAGGAGGAGGCGTGGCGTCAGGCGCCGGTGGAGGAGCGCCTGCGGCACGCAGTCGTCAAGGGAATCACCGACCACATCGAGGCGGACACCGAGGAGGCGCGCCAGAAGTTGCCAAGCCCTCTCTCCGTGATCGAGGGGCCCCTCATGGACGGAATGGCCGTAGTGGGGGACCTCTTCGGCCAGGGCAAGATGTTCCTTCCCCAGGTGGTGAAGTCTGCCCGAGTGATGAAGCGGGCCGTGGCGGTTCTGGAGCCCCACATGGAGAAGGAGCGCCGGACCGCGCCCGACGCTGCCACGGGCAGGGCCAGGATAGTGCTGGCGACCGTCAAGGGCGACGTGCACGACATCGGCAAGAACATCGTGGGCGTCGTGCTGCGCTGCAACAGCCACGAGGTGATCGACCTGGGGGTGATGGTGCCTGCGGAGAAGATCCTGCGCACCGCCCGCGAGGTGGATGCGGACCTGATCGGGCTGAGCGGGCTCATCACGCCTTCGCTGGACGAGATGGTCCACGTGGCGCGGGAGATGGACCGGGAGGGGTTCACGATCCCGCTCCTCATCGGGGGCGCAACCACGAGCCGGGCACACACCGCCGTCAAGATAGCCCCCGCCTATCGCCACACGGTGGTGCACGTGCAGGACGCCTCCCGCGCCGTGGGCGTGGTGGGCAGCCTTCTGAGCCGCGATCACTGTCCGGCCTTTGTGGAGGCCAACGCCGCGGAGCAGGAGTCCCTGCGCCGCCAGTTCGCCGCCCGGCGCAGCGAGCGGCCGCTCCTGCCGCTGGAGGAGGCGCGGCGGCATCGCCTGCATGTGGAATGGACGCATGCCTCCGTGCAGCGTCCGGACTTCCTGGGAACTCGCACGCTGCGGGACTTCCCTTTGGCGGAGCTCGCCGAGTTCATCGACTGGACGCCGTTCTTTCACGCCTGGGAGTTGCGAGGCCGGTTTCCCGCGATTCTTGACGACCCGGTGGTGGGGGAGCGCGCCCGGGAGCTGTACGACGACGGCCGGCGCCTCCTGGACCGGATCGTAGATGAGGGCCTGCTCGCTGCCCACGGGGTCCACGGGTTCTGGCCCGCCGCGTCGGTGGGTGATGATGTGCAGGTGTGGCCGGAGGAATCCCGCTCCGGTCCGGGCGCCAGGTTCCATTTCCTGCGGCAGCAGGCCGACAAGGGGGGCAGTCAGCCCTGCTACTGCCTGGCCGACTTCGTGGCGCCGATGGAAAGCGGGGTGGGGGACTACCTGGGCGCGTTTGCCGTGACGGCGGGGTGGGGCTGCGAAGAAGTGGTTCGGCGGTTCGAGCGTGAGCACGACGACTACAGCGCCATCCTGGTGAAGGCGCTGGCCGACCGCCTGGCTGAGGCATTCGCCGAGCGTCTGCACCAGATCGCCCGGGCTGCCTGGGGATACGGCCGGGGCGAGCAGCTCGAGCGGGAGGACCTGATACGGGAGCGGTACCGCGGCATTCGGCCTGCGCCAGGGTATCCGGCCTGTCCTGATCACACCGAGAAGATTCTTCTGTTCCGGTTGCTGGGGGTGGAGAAGGCCACGGGCATCACGCTCACCGAGAGCCTCGCCATGCAGCCGGCAGCCTCGATCTGCGGCTGGTATTTCGCCCACCCCGAATCGCGCTACTTCCCGGTGGGGCGCATCGGGCGCGACCAGGTGGAGGACTACGCGGCACGCAAGGGCATGCCGGTGGCCGAGGTGGAGCGGTGGCTGGCGCCGAACCTGGACTACGACCCCGGGCACGCATGACACCCCGGCCGAAGCGCTGAGCCAACCGGCGGCGCGCCGAACAGCCTCCCAGAGCCCGGGCGATGCAGGCAGCGCTTCTGCACGGCATCGCAGGCGGGCGAGTGTGGGCCGGCTGGCCCGGCGGGATACGGAGGACGCCATGACCGACTTCGGCGGAATGCATGTGGCCACGGTCACGCCCTTTGATGCGGCAGGGCGGCCGGACCTTAGCCTGCTCCGGGATCACGTCAAGTTCCTGGCCGACGGAGGGGTGGCGGGCATCTGTCCGTGCGGCACCACGGGCGAGTTCCTCTACTTGACGCTCGGTGAGAAGGTGCGGGTCATCGAGGCTTCATGCGAGGCTGCCCGTGACCGCCTGCGGGTGATCGCGGGAGTGTGGGCGCTCACGGCCCGCGAGACGGCTGTGCTGATCCGGGCCGCGGAGTCCGCTGGCGCCGCGGCGGTCTTTCTCCAGCCTCCCATCTACTACCCGGCCAGCGACGCGACGATCCTGCGCCACTACGCGGCGGCCCGCGAGTCGGCGTCGGTGCCCGTGCTTGCATACAACATCCCCGCCTATGCGGCAAACGAGATCTCGCTGGATTGTGCCGAGCGGCTCGTGGAGGAGGGCACGGTGGCGGGCATCAAGGACTCGGCTGGGGATGCGGACAGGATCGCCGCACTGGTGGAGCGCATCGGAGAGCGCGCGGCTGTCCTGGCGGCGTCCGACTCCTTCGCCACGCGGGGCCGCCAGCTGGGCGCCCATGGGTTCATCTCCGCACTTGCCAATGTATGGCCGCGGGCCTTCGCGCGCCTCTGGGCAGGCGACGAATCGCTCCAGCCAGCGGTGGACGCCGTGCGCCAGGCGGTGAAGCAGGCGGGCGGCATCCCGGCCCTGCGGCGGCTCTGTGAGCTGCGCGGATTTCCGGTGGGCGCCTCCCGCCTGCCCGGCGGTCCGCTCTCCCACGATCAGCTCGCGCGCCTGGATGCCGCCTTCCAGAAGGCCCAGGAGTCCGGCCTGGATTAGCAAAGGCACATTCTGCAAGTTCTGTCGGTGGCATGCTTGACAGCACGGGCGGTGGCGGGCTATACTAGGGCATCTCCCGCATCGTTGCACCGTCCCTTCTTTGACTCATCCGCCGCCGCCCGGTGTCCATGCCATCCGACCCTTCGGCAGAACTGATCCTGATCCTCGACTTCGGAGCGCAGTATACCCAGCTGATCGCCCGGCGCGTCCGCGAGTCCAGTGTCTATTGCGAGATCGTGCCGCACGACACGCCGATCTCCCTAATCCGGAGCAGGGACCCGCGCGGGATCATTCTGTCGGGCGGGCCCAGCAGCGTCTATGACGCCGCCGCGCCCGCCGTGGACGAGGACATCTACCGGCTGGGATGCCCCGTGCTGGGCATCTGCTACGGGCACCAGCTCATGGCCCGGCAGCTGGGCGGCCGGGTGGTGCCAGCGGAGAAGCGGGAGTATGGGGGCGCCGAGCTGGAGGTGGTCCAGCCGGACCCGCTGTTCACCGGGCTGGGCAGCCGGCTGCACTGCTGGATGAGCCACGGCGACACCGTCCTGGCACCGCCTTGGGGGTTCCAGGTGCTGGCGCGCACGAGCTCCACGCCGGTCGCCTCCATGGGCGACCCGGTGCGCCGGCTGTATGGCGTGCAGTTTCATCCCGAGGTCGCCCACACGCCGTTTGGGCGGGAACTTCTGCGCCGCTTTCTCGTAGAGGTGTGTGGATGCCGCCAGCTCTGGACTCCGGAATCGGTTGTGGAGCAGGCGGTCCAGTCGATCCGCGAACGGGTGGGCGAGGCGGGCGTCGTCTGCGGCGTGTCCGGAGGGGTCGACTCCTGCACCGTAGCCGCGCTGGTCCACCGCGCAGTGGGGGACCAGCTCTCCTGCATCTTCGTTGACCACGGCCTCCTGCGGAAGGGCGAGGCCGAGCAGGTGATCCACGACTTCGCCGAGGCCTTCGGCATCCGCCTGATCACCGTGGATGCTCGGGAGCGCTTCTTGTCGAGGCTGGCGGGGGTGGTGGACCCTGAGCAGAAGCGTCGGATCATCGGCGAGGAGTTCGTGAGGGTTTTCGAGGAGACTGCCGATAATATCCCGGGCGTCAGGTTCCTCGCACAAGGCACCCTCTATCCGGACGTGATCGAGAGCGGAACGCGGACCGCCGCCAAGATCAAGACCCACCACAATGTCGGCGGACTCCCGGAAGACATGTGGCTGGAAGTCATCGAGCCCCTCC
>Ga0073934_10007251_pt1 | contig 15578 bp, 11 predicted proteins | sample LarsenN4metaG_FD_76834 | JGI IMG/M metagenome (GOLD analysis project Ga0073934, IMG submission 76834) | Hot spring sediment bacterial and archeal communities from British Columbia, Canada, to study Microbial Dark Matter (Phase II) - Larsen... ...
ACGAGCAAAACCATGCCCGCGACCACGTGCAGCGCGGAGAACGCGCGCCGCACCTGGCCCGCCCAGAACTCCATGAGCTCGGCGGCGGAGAGGATGCGCAGGCGGTAGCGATCGCCGAAGCGCCGCGCGACCGTGGAGCGGAGCCCGTCGCGATCGACGCCGGGGAGGAGCTTCAGGTGGACGCGCGTCACCTGCGGGTCGTTCCACCAGCGCTGGTACACCGCCCGGCTCATCTCGATCGTGCCGCGCGGCGACGCGAACGCCGACGTCACGCCCGCGACCGTGAGGGACAGCGGCCCGTTCGGCGTGTCGAGCCGGATCGTCTCGCCGATCCGGACGCCGATGTTGTGGACGAAGCTCGTCGACACGATGACCGCCTCCCCGTGGGCGACGAGCTCCCACACGTCGGGGAGGTGCGGCCCGAGGAGCCGCCACCGGCCGAAGTCCTGCGTCCGGAAGTACGCCGGATCGAACGCGTCGATGGCGATCGGGCCGTCGCGATGCGTCCAGTCGACGATCCGCTCGCCGATCACCGCCTGGACGCCCGGGATGCCGCGCGCGTCCTCGACCAGCGCACCGTCGGTGGGCGCGTCGTCGAAGCCCGAGGCGACGTGCGACGACGACAGCACGAGGTCCGCCTGGAACGCCTGGCTGAGCGTCTCGATGACGGATTCCTCGAAGCTGTGGGCCATCGTCCACACCCAGAGCACCGACCCGACGCCCACGCCGAGCATCGCGATCGTGAGGGCGGCGCGGCGCGAGTTCCGGGCGAGAGCGCGCGCGGCGAAGCGGCCGCTCGAGCGCGGCAGGTAGTTGAGACCGACGTCGAGCGGGCGCTTCGCCGCGCGGAGGAACGGGCGCGCGGCGAGCGCGGTCCCCACGGCGATGAGCCCGGTGGCCACGAGCCCCCACGTCGCCGACCGGGTGAGCGACTGGATGACGACCGCCGCGGCGATGCCGACGACGACCAGCATCCGGACGAGCCACACCGGACGGCTCGCCGGCTCGGGCTGCTCCAGACCCCGCCGGCGGACGGTCTCGGCGAGCGCCGAGTCCGCCGCGCGCCAGGCCGGCAGCGCGGCCGCGAGGAGCGCGGCGCCGAAGCCGAGGCCGGTCGCGATCGCGAGCGACACCGGGCTCACGAGGAGTCGGGCGTCGGGGACGATCAGCTTGTAGTTGAGCGCCGTGGTGGTGGCGATCACGGGGAGGAGCGCGTAGCCGATCGCGACGCCGAGCGGGACGCCGACCACGACGCCCACGGCCCCCAGGACGAGGCTCTCCTTCACCAGCTCGAGCCACACGACGCCGGTGCGCGCGCCGACGGCGCGCAGGATGCCGAGCTGCCACATCCGTCCCTCGAACACCGTGGAGAGCCGGTTGAACGCGATGAGGAACGCGGACACGAGCGCGACGAGCCCGACGCCGGCGAGCCCCACCTGGAGCGACTGCATCACGCGATGGATGTCGGTCTTCCGCTGCGACGGCGCCGCGACGCCGAGCCCGGCGGGCAGGACCCTCCGGATCGCCGCCGCCACGAGGCTCACGTCGCGGTCGCGCGCGACGACGACGTCGAGCTTGTTGATGAACCCGGGCCGCGTGAACGCCGCCTCCGCCGCGTAGAGGTCCATCACGACGAGGTTGCCGCCGTACACGCGCGCCACGCCCTCGGCCTCGAGGAGGCCGCGCACGGTGAACGTCTTCCGGCCGGCGGGCGTGACGAGCGTCAGCTGGTCGCCGACGCGGAGCCCGCGGCGGCCGGCGAACGCGCGCGTCAGCACGATCGAGTCCGGCTGGGCGAGGAACATCAGCGGATCGTCCAGCTCGAGCCCCCCGCTGTCGCGGGCGTCGTAGACGCGGACGGCCGCCTCGTTGCCGATGTCGACGCCGTGGACGGTGAGGAGCTCGCCGGTGTCGTCGGCGGTGAACGCCGAGGCGCTCACCACCGGGACGGCCAGCTCGACGCCGGGCACCTTCGCGACGGTCGCCGCAACGTCCTCGCGGAAGAGGCCGCCCTCGCCGGCCGTGACCTGGAGCGCCGCCCGCCCCGCCATCGTGTCGACGACCTCGACGAAGGCGCGCAGCACCGCCCGGTTCACGAGGTCGATCGCGCAGACGAGCGCGACGCCGCAGGCGAGCGCGACGACCGTCGGCAGGAGCTTCCCGTGGCTGCCGCGGAGGAAGCGCCGCGGGATGCGGAGGCTCCAGAAGCTCACGGCGAGACCGGTGCGAGCGGCGGCTGCGCGATCCGGCGCTGGAGGTCGAGGCGCCGGTGCGAGTAGCGCGCCGCGAGCGCGCTGTGGGTCACGAGGACGATCGTGATGCCCTCCTCTTCGTTGAGGCGCCGCATGAGCTCGAGGACGACGGTCCCCGAGCGCGTGTCGAGGTTGCCCGTGGGCTCGTCGGCGAGCACGAGCCGCGGGGCGGTGACCACCGCGCGCGCGATCGCAACCCGCTGCTGCTCGCCGCCCGAGAGCTCCGCGGGCCGCCGCGTCCAGCAGCGGGACGGCAACCCGACCCGCTCGAGGCAGCTCCGCGCCCGGGCCCGCGCCTCCTGCCACCCGACGCCGAGGAACTCGAGCGGCCAGGCGACGTTCTCCTGCACGGTGAACGACGGAAAGAGGTTGAAATTCTGGAAGACGAACCCGATGCGGCGGAGGCGGAGGTCGCTGCGCTCGTCGTCGGTCAACTGGCTCAGCTCCTCGCCGTGCACGAAGACCCGGCCCTCCGTCGGCCGGTCGAGACCGGCGATCAGGTTGAGCAGCGTGCTCTTCCCGCTTCCGCTCGGGCCGACGACCGCGAGGAACTCGGCGACCGGGACCTCGAGGGACAGCCGGCCGATGGCCTCGACGGCGCGCCGGCCGTCTCCGTAGCACTTGGTGACCCGATCGAGCCGGACGGCCGGTGCCGTCGTCAGAGAGCATCCTCCTTCGCATCGCGCTTGCGGAAGGCGCGACGAAGGACGGGCCGCTCGATGCCGGCGGAGCCGACGACGGGCGCCCGGCTCCGCCACTCGGAGAGCGCAGTGCGCAGCTCGGCGATCAGCTCGATGTCGGCGGCGAGGTACCGCGCGTGCCGGCTCTGGAGGAACGCGCGCGTGGAGAAGCGGCGGTGCTCGTCGTGCGCGTCCGTGCCGCGCGCCGACTCGATCGCCTTCGCACGCGCCCACAGCTCGTTCTGGAGGTCCTCGAGGAACGCGTCTGCCTGGGCGGGGTCGACGTCGGCGAGGAGCGCGAGCCGGTACGCGAGGCCGTCGAGACCGCCGTGCGCCAGCGTGCGTGCCGGCATCGTGAGCCACGCCTGGAGCGCGTCGCGACCGGCCTCGGTGATCGAGTACGGCGCGCGCCGCGGATCCGCGCCGATCGGATTGGCCGCGGTGACGATGAGGCCTTCCGCCATCAGGCGCTGGAGCTCGCGATAGACGTTGCCGATGCTGAGCCGCACACCGGAGCGCTCCGCGAAGGCCTTCATGAGCGCGTAACCGTGTTTCGGGACGTCGTCGGCGAGGAGGGCCAGCAACACATAGCGCAGCATGAGTCAACGCTACCGCCGGCCCTCCCTGGGGTCAATCCGGAGCGCCGTCTGCGCGGTGAGTTCCCCACATGCATTTGCCCGCCGGCTGCGGATCCGGCGTCGCGCGCCAGACCTCCCGCATGGAGCGCGACGATTGAACCGCCGCGCGCATTGACGCCGCCGCATGACACGCCGCATTGTCCGCCGCATACGCGAGGCATGGCGTGATCGGGTGGAGGGGGAGGTCGTGATCGGTGCATTCGGCCCGCTCGACGTGCTGGTGCTGGCGGCCGATCCGACGCACGCCGGCGCCGTCCGCGCCGCGCTCGCGCGCGACGACGGACTTCGGATCGCCGTGGAGTCGCGGCTGGCCGCCGCCTGGCCGATCCTCGCGCGGCGCGACGTCGCCTGCGTCGTGACCGACGTGACGCTGGCGGACGCCGACGGCCCGTCCGCCGTCCGCGCGATCCGGGCCGTACACCCCCGCCTGCCCGTCGTGGTCGCCTCGAGCGGCGCCTCGGAGCACCAGGCGGCCCGCTTCGCGCGGCTCGGCGTCACCGACTACGTCGCGCCGGGCGCGAACGCCGCCGGCGAGCTGGCCGCCGCCGTCCGCGCCGCGCTCGGGCGCGCCGTCCTCGCGGCCGCGGACGACGCGAGCGACGGCGCCGCATCGCCGAGCGGCGTGGTCGGCGACCCGCGCTTCGTCGTCGCGAGCGGGGCGATGCAGGCGGTGCTCGGCCTCGTGAGCCGCGCGGCCGCGAGCGCCGCCCCGGTGCTGATCGAAGGCGAGACCGGGACGGGGAAGGAGCTCGTCGCCCGTGCCGTACACGACCGTGGACCGCGTCGCGGCGCGCCGTTCCTCGTCCAGAACTGCGCCGCCCTGCCCGAGGCCCTCCTCGAGAGCGAGCTCTTCGGTCACGTCCGGGGCGCCTTCACGGGAGCCGAGCGCGAGCGCCGGGGGCTCTTCGAGGAGGCCGACGACGGGACGGTCTTCCTCGACGAGATCGGCGACGCGCCGGCGGCCGTGCAGGCGAAGCTCCTGCGCGTCCTCCAGAGCGGCGAGACGAAGCCGCTCGGGGCCGACCGCGTCCGGCGGGTGCGGGCGCGGGTGATCGCCGCGACGAACCGCACGCTGGAGGACGAGGTGGCGGCGGGCCGCTTCCGGGCGGACCTCTACTATCGGCTCGCCGTGTTCCCGATCCGACTCCCGCCGCTCCGCCACCGCGCGCTCGACGTCGTGCCGCTCGCAACGCACTTCCTCGCCCGCCACGAGACGCTCGAGCGCCGCGAGACGGGCGGGTTCGACGCCGAGGCGCTCCGCTGCCTCCAGGCGTATCCCTGGCCGGGGAACGTCCGCGAGCTGGAGAACGAGATCCACCGCCTCGTCCTCTCCGTGCGGCAGGGCGAACGCATCCGGCCGCACCATCTCGCGCGCCGGATCCGCGAGCGGGCGTCCGCCGACGACGTGCCGCTCGACCGCCTGCTCGCGCGGGTCGAGCTGGCGGTCATCCGCCAGCGGCTCGCGGAGAAGGCGACGAAGCGTGCCGCCGCCGAGAGCCTCGGGATCACCCGCGAGGCGCTCTACGCGAAGATGCGGCGGCTCGGCCTCTCGACCGACCCTCCCTGACGTCAGCCGCGTGCTGCGCGAGCCAGCGCGCGACGCCGGGCGCCGTGCGGCGGCGCAGCTCCGCGTTCAGGCGGAACACCTCGAGCGCCTGCTTCACCGCCCGCGCCGCCTCGGGGAGCGGATGCGCGGCGAAGAAGCGCCGCAGCTCGCGCGCGTACCGCGGCTCGCGGAGTGCGGGCGTCGCCTCGACGAGCCGCGAGAGCATGAGGGGCGGGACGCGCTTGCGGAGCGTCGACCATCGCCGGGTCATGAACGCCCACGTCGCACCGGCGACGGGCGGGTTCGTGAGGAGCCGCATGAGGACGAACGCGACGTCCTGGGTGGGGATGTCGGGCGACGTCACCGCGGCGAGCGTCCGCTTCAGCGTCTCGCGCGTCCGGAACGACGCGAGGTTCAGGAGGAACCGCCGCCGCTCCTGCGGCGTCCGCGCCTCGGCGATCACCCCGCGGTAGCGCTCGTAGAGGGCGTCGTCGCCCACGCGGGCCGCCAGCCCGACGACCGGATCCGCGAGGTTCGGCTCGAGCGCGCTCCGGTTCGCGAGGTACGCGTCGAGCCGCCGGCGCGCCTCGGCGAGCACGTCCGTCGCCTCCGCGACGCCGCCCACCAGCCGGACGAGCGCCGCGCGGCGCAGCCGGACGTCGTCGGGCTCGTCGACCGGCGCCGTCCAGCCGACGCGGTCGAGCGCGGGCCCCCAGCGGCGCGCGATCCACCGCCGGAAGGCGGCCTGGACCTCGCCGCCCGGCGGCACCACCTGCTCGTCGATCCGGGCGAGCGCTCCCGCCAGGCCGTCGATCACGTCGTGGTCGGTCTCGTCGCCGAGGGCGTCGGCGACGTCGAGCAGGCTCTCGACCGGGGCGCGACCCGCCCGGACGAGCGCCCACTGGTCGCCGACGAGGGCCAGCCGCTCGACCGCCGACAGCTCGGTGCCGAGCTTCGCCACCAGCACCGCGCGGTCCGCCGGGTCGTGCAGGACCCGATAGAAGCCGCCGGCGTCGGCGTTGCCGAAGTACCAGTCGACGTTCCCGGCGGAAAGGACCACCGTGTCGGACGCCTTGTCGACCAGGAAGCGGTCGACGTGCCGGCCTCCCGCACCGCCCGATTTCACCACGAGCGGCACCGGCCAGCGCGCCCGCCGCCGCCCGCGCGGGACGCGTGGATCGGCGACGAAGCGCTCCTGGCGGACGCGGAGCGTGCCGCGCGCGCCGTCGGGGCGCGTCATGCCGACGAGCGGGAACCCCGGTTGCGCGATCCACGCCTGTGCGACGCGCGTCACCTCGGTGCCCGACGCCTCCTCGAGCGCGCGCCACAGGTCCGCCGCGACGGCGTTGCCCTCACGGTGGCGGCGCATGTAGCGGCGAACGCCGTCCCGGAACCGCTCAGGCCCGAGCCAGTGCTCGAGCATGCGGACCACGGCCGCACCCTTCTCGTACGTGATGACGTCGAAGTTCTCGGTGGCCTCGGCGACGCTCCGGACCTCGGCGTAGATCGGGTGCGTGTTCACCAGCGCATCGAGGGAGAGCGCGCTCGCGCGGTCGTGCTCGAAGCCCTGCCACATGCGCCACTCGGGCCGCCAGTCGTCGACCACCCGATACGCCATCCACGTCGCGAACGCCTCGTTCAGCCAGAGGTCGTCCCACCACGCCATCGTGACGAGGTCGCCGTACCACATGTGCGCGAGCTCGTGCGCGATGACCTCCGCCGCCCGCTTCCGCTCGGGGAGCGACGCCGTCGCCGGATCGAGCAGGAGGAGCGTCTCGCGGAAGAAGACCGCCCCGGCGTTCTCCATCGCACCGGCCTCGAAGTCCGGGACCGCGACGAGATCGAGCTTCCCGTACGGATACGGAAGGCCGAAGTACTCCTCCAGCCGGCGGAGCGACTCGGCCGCGGCCTCGAGGCCGAGGACGGTGAGATGGCCCTTCCCGGGGACGTGCCACACGCGGATCGGCGTCGAGCCGCACATGCGGACCGCCGACGATTCCAGCGGGCCGACCGCGAGGGCCAGGAGGTACGTCGAGAGCGGCGGGGTCTCGGCGAAGTGAACGATCCGGCCCTTCGCGGTCTCGATCTCGCGCTCGAGCGGCGCGTTCGACACCGCCTGCTCGCCGGCGCGCAGCGTGACGGCCACCCGGAAGCGCGCCTTGAAGGCCGGCTCGTCGAAGCACGGAAGGACGCGCCGCGCGTCCGCCGCCTCGCACTGGGTGAAGGCGTAGCGGCGGCCGTCGGCGGCGGCGGCGTAGAACCCGCGGAGGTGCTGGTTCAGCCGCGCGTGATACCGCACGGTGAGCGACGCGTCGCCCGCCGGGAGGGGACGCGGGAAGCGCAGCGTGACGGTCTCGTCGGCGCGCTGGAGCGTGGCGCGGGCCCGCACCTCGGTCCCGTCCCAGCGGGCGATTGCGCGGTCGATCGTCATGTCGGCCGCGTGGAGCACGATCGCCGTCTTCGGCGCGTCCAGCCGGAGCGCGATCCGGACCTCGCCGGCGAAGGTGCCCTCTGCGAGGTCGGGCTCGAGGTGGAGGTCGTACTGCCGCGGACGGACGTCCGTCGGCAGCCGGAAGCGGGAGGGTCGCGTCGCCTTCGGCATCGAGCGGCTCGATCTAGCGAGGGGCCCCCGCGTGCGCAACCTCGCCGCGCCGCCGGTGTTGCCGCCGCGCTTGGCGCGGCCGGGCGGCGGCGCCCCGGAGGGACGACGATGCGGACGACCAGGACTCTCGCGCTGGCGGCGGCGCTCGCGCTCGCCGCGCCCGTGACGGCGCACGCCGGCGGCTGGCACGGGCACCATCACCACCACGGGCACGGGCACGGAGCCTTCTGGGCCGGGGTGGGAGCGGTCGGCGGCCTCATCGGCCTCGGCATCCTCGCCGACGCGCTGACGCGCCCCGACGTGGTGTACGTCGCGCCGCCGCCCCCCTACGAGCCGCCGCCGCCCTACTGGGACGGCGACGCCGCGGCGGCCGACGCCGAGACCCGCGAGCGCGACGCCTACCTCGCGGGGTATGCGGCCGGGCGCGAGGACGCCTCCGCCGAGCCGTACTACCCCGCGCCGCGGACGGCGCGCACCCGGACGGCGCCCCGCTGAGGCGGGACCTCAGCCGCCGATGATCGGCCGCGTCGCCTGCTTCCGGATCTCCTGCTCGTCGGTCCACTCGATGATCCCGGTCTCGACGTCCACGAGGTTCAACGTGAGCTTGTAGTACACGTCGGTCTCGCGGCCCGCGCGCTTGACGATCGACGCGATGTCTCCGAAGAGCAGGTAGTCGGCGCCGATCTGCCTGCCGACCCGGTGCGCGGTGCGAGGATCCACCACCCCGCTCGCCGACTGGTACTCCAGGTTGTCGAGCATCTCGCGGTTCACGTCCGACACCGCGGTGAAGCGCACCCTGCCGCTCTTCACGAGCGAGGTGCGGATCTTGTCGGTGACCGATTTCGTATCGATGTGCTCGCTCGTCCGGTTGCGGACCTTGCTCACCTGGACGACCGGGCGCCGCCCGCTCGCGATCCCGGGATGGCGGACGAGCGATCCCACCATCCGGTCGGCGAGCGTCTGGAGGTCGGTCGAGCCGAAGTCCGCGGTGAGGACCTCGACCCGCCGCGGGTCGGCGTACCGCACCTTCTGACAGGCGGCGCATCCGCTCGCCACGGCGATCGCCGCCAGTCCCGTCGTCACGATCTTCATCACGCGCATGGTCTCTCCTCCCGAGGGGTCATCACGTTACGTTCTCCCGGCGTCGAGCGCCGCGTGCTCCGCGCGCGGGGCCGACGCCGTCACGCTGCCGTTCGCGTACCGGACGAGGACGACGTTCATGTGGGGGGTCACGCGTACGACGGGCACGGTGCGCTCCCGCCGGATTCCCCCCGGGCCGCGGAAGCGGAGCCGCACCTCCACGGCGCCCTCGGGCAGGCTCACGCGCGCGACGTGGATCGACCGGGGAAGCGCGTACCACCCCCGGAGGTCGGCCTGCTCGGTGACCGCGTTGAACGCGGTCGTGAGGAGGAAGCCGCCGACGCCGAGCTCCTCGGTCGCCGCGTGGGCGGCCGCCGCCTTCCCCGCCGCGCGCGCGAGCTGGCGGAGGAGGATCCCCGGATAGCGGTCGCGGAGGTTCCGCACGGCGATCGCCTCGACGTCGACCAGCATCCGCGTCTCGCCGAGCTCCGTGCCGTCGGCCGCGAGGACCTGCGTCTCTCCGAGGTCGGTCGGGACCGGCCGGCTCATCGGGACGGCGACCCAGAGGAGCGTGTCCGGCTCGGGGATCGGGAACTTCAGCTCGACGCGCTGCGGAGCGAAGCCGTTGTCGACCATCACGAGCGTGTTGCGCGAGGGCCCGGGCGGGCCCGCCGGCGCCCGGAGCCCGAGCGGCGCCAGGGCGTCGGTCCGATCGAGGCGGGCGGCGAGCCGGGCGAGGTCCGCCCCGACCACCGGATTCGGCGCCATCCGGTACGCGTGCTCGTAGTCGATGAAGGCGTCGTCCGGCTCGCCGTTCAGCTCGTAGACGATCCCCGAGAGGTAGGTCGCGAAGGGGTTCTCGTAGGGGCTCGCGACCCGCCGGAGGATGCCGTCCCACGGCGCGAACCGGCGGTCGATCTCGTCGCCGAGCGGCCCGCCGCCCATCGCCTGCTCCGCGCGGTCGACGTCGGCCCGGTGCCGCTTCCGCTCCTCGTCCTGGCGGCGGTTGGCGTTCTTCACCTCGACGAGCGCCGCCTCGAGGTCGCCGAGGAGGAGGTAGTTGCGGGCCTTGAGCGCGTGGACGAAAACCTTCTCCCAGCCCTCGCCCTGGTACTCGCGCGCCTTGTCGTTGACGAGCAGGCTGGTCGTCCCCCGGCCGACCTCCCGCGCCGAGACCGTCGCACGGGCCTCGTAGCCGCGGATCTGAGCGAGGGCACGGTCGAACTCCTCGTTGCTCTCCCGCACCCGGCCGATCCCCGCGAGGATGGTGGCACGGTCGAGCTTCGCGCAGAGGTCGTCGCGCCGGCCCGGGTCGAGGGCGGCGAGCGCCCCCTCCGGGTCGCCCGACCGGAATCGGGCCTGCGCGCTCAGCAGCTCCCGGTTGTTGGCGGTGAGGACCCCGCAGCCCGCGGCGCTCAGCACGAGCACCAACGCGGCACCGACGCCCCGGACTGCCCGACGACCGCGCATCCGGGCGGCGCCCAACAACCGGGCGGGCGGAAGGTCGCGGTCCCGCGCGAGGTGTGCGAAAGAGGGCCCGCATGCGGGCACTCTCCACGTCGATCGCCATCGCGGCGCTCGGCGTCGCGGCGGTCGCCGGCGCCGAGGCCGTGCCGGTGATCGGACGCGACGCCCGGACGGCCGTCGCGGTGACCGTCTACAACGAGGACCTCGCGCTGGTGAAGGATACGCGCGAGCTGGCGGTCGCCCCGGGCGAGCAGGTCGTCCGCTTCGAGGACGTCGCCGCGAAGATCGAGCCGCGGGCCGTCGCCGTACGCTCGCTCACCGAGCCGGAGAAGCTGACCGTGGTCGAGCAGCACTACGTGTTCGACCTCGTCTCGCCCGAGAAGCTGATGGAGAAATACGTCGGCCGCGAGGTCGAGCTGATCGAGACCGACCCGAAGCTGCGCGCCCGGGTGACGAAGGCCGTCCTCCTCGCGACGAACGGACCCGTCTACCGGATCGGCGACCGGATCGCGGTCGGCCATCCCGGCCGCGTCGTCCTGCCGGAGCCGCCCGCGGAGCTCTACGCCCGCCCGACCCTCCTCTGGCGGCTCGCGAACTCCGGCGCGGCGAAGCACCGCCTCGAGGTCTCCTATCTCACCGGCGGCCTCGGATGGACGGCCGACTACGTCTTCGTCGTCGACCCCGACGACCGGCATGCCGACGTCACCGGCTGGGTGACGCTCACCAACGCGAGCGGCGCGCGCTACGACGACGCGACCCTCAAGCTCGTCGCCGGCACGCTGAACCGCGTCCGCGTGCGGGACCGGGTCGCATTCGCGCGCGAGGCGCTCGCCGCGCGGCCGGCGGCGGCGCCGAAGTTCGAGGAGGAGGCGTTCTTCGAGTACCACCTCTACACGCTCGACCGGCCGACGACGCTCGCCGACGACGAGACGAAGCAGATGCGCCTCCTCGGCGCCTCACGCGTCCCGCTCACGAAGCGCTTCATGGTGGTCGGCCGGCCCGCCTTCTTCCGCTCCCGGCAGGGCGACCTCGGCCGCGAGCTGCCGGTCTCCGTCTACCTGGAGTTCCGCAACGACGCGGCGAGCCGCCTCGGCATGCCGCTCCCCGCCGGGACGGTCCGGCTCTACAAGGAGGACCGGAGCGGCGCGCAGCAGCTGGTCGGCGAGGACGCGATCCAACACACGCCGAAGGACGGAGAGGTCCGCCTCCGGGCGGGCGAGGCGTTCGACGTCGTCGCCAGCCGCGCCCAGACCGACTACCGCGAGATCGACCTGAAGCCGTACCGGGCGGAGGTCGCCTTCCGGCTCGCGGTGCGCAACCACAAGCCCGCGCCCGTCCAGGTGGACGTCCGCGAGCCGATCGGCGGCGAGTGGACGGTGGTCGAGTCGAGCCACCCCGCGAAGAAGATCGACGCGGGGACGATCGGCTTCGAGCTGCCGGTCCCGAAGGACGGCGAGACGGTCCTCACCTATCGCGTCCGCGTCGCGTTCTAGCCGGCTACGAGCCGCGCCGGCGGCGACGGTCGTCGCGGCCGCGCGGGTTGGGCGCCGGCGGCGCGACGCCGATCGATGCGTGGTCGACCAGGTAGCGCCACGCGCCGCCGCGGCGAACCAGCACCTCGCTGGTCCGCACCGCGACGCGGTCGTTCCCGGCGCCGTGCTCCCAGTGCCCGACGACCGCAATGACGCCGTCGGCGAGCGGGGTCGCGTCGAGCGACACGAGCACCGGCTTCGCCGCCCGCATCGCGGGCAGCTCGCGGCGGACCAGCGCGGCGATGGCCTCCCGGCCCCGCGCCTCCTGCCCGCGCCCCGGCCAGACGAGCCGGGCGTCGTCGGCGTAGAGGGCGACGACGGCGTCCGCGTCGCCGGCCGCGACCGCCCGCAGGAACGCCTCGGCGACGCCGCGCGCGTCGGCCGTCGCGTCGGCGAAGGCGGGCGGCGCCGAGAGGACGGCGAGCGCCAGGAGCCAGGCGACACGCATCAGAAGTGGACGACGCTCCGGATGCTCGCCCCCTCGCGCATGAGGTCGAACGCCCGGTTGATTTCCGCGAGCGGCATCGCGTGGGTGATCATCTCGTCGACCCGGAGCCGCCCGCCGAGGTACCAGTCGACGTAACGCGGGAGCTGCGTCCGGCCGCGCGTGCCCCCGAACGCGGTGCCTCGCCACACGCGGCCGGTGACCAGCAGGAACGGACGCGCGTGGATCTCCTCGCCCGCGCCGGCGACGCCGATGATGATCGCCTGCCCCCAGCCCTTGTGGCAGGAGAGGAGCGCCTGCCCCATCACCTCGACGTCCCCGATGCACTCGAACGCGTAGTCGACGCCGCCGCCCGTCATCTCGACCACCGCCTCGGCGAGGTGCGGGACGACGCCCGCGTCGACGAAGTCGGTCGCGCCGAGCCGCCGCGCCATCGCGAACTTCGCCGGGTTCTTGTCGATGCCGACGATGCGCCCCGCGCCCGCCATGACCGCCCCCTGCACCACCGAGAGGCCGATGCCGCCGAGCCCGAAGACGGCCACCGTCGCTCCGGGCTCCACCTTCGCGGTGTTGAGCACCGCGCCGATGCCGGTCGTGATGCCGCACCCGAGGAGACACACCTTCTCGAGCGGCGCGTCGGCCCGGATCTTCGCGAGCGCGATCTCCGGCACCACCGTGTACTCGGCGAACGTCGACGTCCCCATGTAGTGGAAGAGCGTCCGCCCGCGGTGCGACAGCCGGCTCGTGCCGTCGGGCATGAGCCCCTTCCCCTGCGTCGCCAGGAGGGCGCCGCAGAGGTTCGTCTTCCCCGACAGGCAGAACGTGCACTGCCGGCACTCCGGGATGTAGAGCGGGATCACGTGGTCGCCCGGCCGGAGCCCCGTGACGCCCGGCCCGACCTCCTCGACGACGCCGCCGCCCTCGTGCCCCAGCACCGTCGGGAAGAGCCCGCTCGGGTCGCGCCCCGACAGCGTGTAGGCGTCGGTGTGGCACACCCCGGTCGCCACCAGCCGGACCAGACATTCCCCCGCCCTGGGCCCGGCGAGGTCGATCTCCTCGACCACCAGCGGCTTCTTCGGCTCCCACGCCACGGCCGCACGCACCTTCATGTCGCGACCGTCTAGCGCGTCCGCCGCCGGGCGGAAAGGTCTCCACGCGCGTGGCCGACGAATCGCTTTGCCCCGCGGGCGCGCTCGGCTACTCTCCCACCCATGTCGATCGACCCCCGCCACAAGAGCCACGTGCTGCTCGACGGCCGCGACCGCGCCCCGGCGCGGTCCTACTTCAAGTCCGTCGGCTTCACCGACGCGGATCTCCGGAAGCCGATCGTCGGGATCGCGAACACGTGGACCGGGATCATGCCGTGCAACTTCACGCTCCGCCGCCTGGCGGAGCACGTGGCGCGCGGCATCCGGGCCGCGGGCGGCACGCCCATGGAGTTCAACACGATCGCGGTGAGCGACGGGATCACGATGGGCACCGAGGGGATGAAGGCGTCGCTCGTCTCGCGCGAGGTCATCGCCGACTCGATCGAGCTCATGGGACGCGGCTACATGTTCGACGCGCTCGTCGTGCTGGTGGGTTGCGACAAGACGATCCCGGGCGGCGCGATGGCGCTCCTCCGCCTCGACGTGCCGGGCGTCGTGCTCTACGGCGGCTCCATCCAGCCGGGGCGCTTCCAGGGCCGCGACGTGACGATCCAGGACCTCTTCGAGGCGGTCGGCGCGAACGCGGCCGGCCGGATGAGCGACGCCGACCTGAAGGCGCTCGAGGACGTCGCCTGTCCGGGCGCCGGCGCGTGCGGCGGGCAGTTCACCGCGAACACGATGGCGATGGCGCTCGAGTTCCTCGGGCTCTCGGCGATGGGCACCGCGAGCGTCGCGGCGACCGACCCGGAGAAGGACGAGGTCGGCGCCCGGGTCGGCGCGCTGGCGGTCGACATGCTGCGCCGCGGCCTCACGCCGCGCCGGATCGCCACCCGGGCCGCCTTCGAGAACGCGATCGCCGGCGTCGCCGCCACCGGCGGGTCGACGAACGCCGTCCTCCACCTGATCGCGATGGCGCGCGAGATCGGCGTCCCGCTCGACATCGACGACTTCGACGCGATCAGCCGCCGGACGCCCCAGTGGGCCGACCTGAAGCCCGGCGGCCGCTTCACCGCCGTCGACCTCCAGCGCGCCGGCGGCACGGGGGTCGTCGCCCAGCGGCTCGTGGCGGCGCGGCTCGTCGACCCGAACGCGATCACACCGACGGGCGAGACGTTCGCGGCCGAGGCCGCACGCGCCGTCGAGACCCGCGGTCAGGAGGTCGTGACGCCGCTCGAGCGGCCGTTGAAGCCGCACGGCGGGCTCGTGATCCTCAAGGGCAACCTCGCCCCCGAGGGCGCCGTCGTGAAGGTCGCCGGCCACGAGCGCGTCCTCCACCGCGGCCCGGCACGCGTCTTCGAGCGCGAGGAGGACGCGATGGCCGCCGTCACCCGGCGCGAGATCAGGGCCGGCGACGTGGTCGTCATCCGCTACGAGGGCCCGCGCGGCGGTCCCGGCATGCGCGAGATGCTGGGCGTCACCGCCGCGCTCGTCGGCGAGGGGCTGGGCGAGCACGTCGCGCTCCTGACCGACGGCCGGTTCAGCGGCGCGACGCGCGGGCTCATGGCCGGGCACGTCGCCCCGGAAGCCGCCGTCGGCGGCCCGATCGCGGCCGTCCGCGAGGGCGACACGATCGTTCTCGACATCGACGCCCGCCGCCTCGACCTCGAGGTCCCGGACGCGGTAATCCGCGAGCGGCTCGCGGCCTGGCGTCCGCCGGCGCCGCGCTACACCGCCGGCGTTTTCGCCAGGTACGCGGCGACGGTCACCTCCGCCGCCGAAGGCGCGATCACCCGGGCCGAGCTCGCGAAGTAGCGTGCGCGCGGTCGTCTTCAGCGGCACCGGCGACCCTTCCATCCTCCGCGTGGTCGACGTCCCGGCGCGCGAGCCGGGGCCCGGCGAGGCCCGCATCCGGGTCACGTCGTGCGGGCTGAACCGCGCCGACGCGAACTACCGCCGCGGCCGCTACCTCGTCCGCTCGCCGGGCGAGAGCCGGAGCGGCTTCGAGGGCGCGGGCATCGTCGAGGCCGTCGGTCCCGGCACGACGAGCGTCCGGGTCGGCGACCGGGTCGGCGTCCTGCCGTCGTCGTTCGACGTGGTCACCGAGGGCGCGTCGGCGGAGACGATGACGGTGAGCGCGGCGATCCTCGTCCCCACGCCCGCCTCGGTCGCCGACCGCGACGCGGGCGCGATCTGGATGCAGTACCTGACGGCATGGGGCGCGCTGGCCGAGATCGCAGACGTCGGGCCG
>Ga0073934_10007252_pt1 | contig 15577 bp, 16 predicted proteins | sample LarsenN4metaG_FD_76834 | JGI IMG/M metagenome (GOLD analysis project Ga0073934, IMG submission 76834) | Hot spring sediment bacterial and archeal communities from British Columbia, Canada, to study Microbial Dark Matter (Phase II) - Larsen... ...
CGAGGTCTGGCTGATCGGCCGCGAAGGTGTGGTCGGAAGCGCCGCACTGCTTGGCGTGCGCAGCTCTCCTCTCCGGCATTTCGTGCAGATCGGGGGCAGCGCGCTCAGGATCGGTGTGGGCGATCTCGATCAGGCAATGCGGGAAGCGCCCTCCCTGAGGGCCGCACTGAACAACTACCTGCACGGTGCCTTGCTGCAAAGCGCGCAGTCGGCGGCTTGCAATCTAAGCCATTCATTGGCGCAACGCCTGGCGCGATGGCTGTTGATGGCGCAAGACCGGAGCGACCGCGACGCGCTTCCCATCACGCAGGATTTGCTCGCCAGGAGTCTCGGCGTGCGCCGCGCGACGGTATCCGAAGCTCTCAAGCCGCTTGTAGGCAACGGCATCTTCGCCAGGGAGCGCGGCTTGATCAGAATCCTTGATCGTGCCCGCCTCGAACAGATTGCCTGCCGGTGCTATCGGCTGATGCGGCCGAGGCGGGATATGACAGACCAGTCAGGCAATGGCCGGGGCCGCTTCTACGCGCTGTCCGCTTTTCTCGCGCTGGTCGAGATGGAACTCTTGGCCCAATAAAGGTGCCCGGGGGAACTCCGGGCACCTCCGTTCTGAAATCACTCGACGACGCCCTTACACTGCGCCTCGTCGTTGCGGATGCTCTCGAGATATTTCTTGGCATCGGCCTTCGAGGCGTATCCGCCGGTCTCACCTAGGGCCTTTTGTCCTGCGCTCGGCTTGCCTTGACCGACCGAGCAATTGCCCACTGTATCGACGGTTACGAACCACTTGTCTTCGGTGGCCGCGAAGGCTGCGGTTGCCATGCCAAACACCAACAGACTCGCAACAACGCTCTTTTTCATTTCGGCATTTCCTCCATTATTTGGGCCAACCCCTACGCTGGCATGGATATGGGCTGCGCCCCTGCAAGGGACAGGGGACCAGAGCTGAAATCGGTACGGTACTTGACGCAGATTCGCGGGTGAGCTTTGGCACTTGCCCTACATAGGCAGGCGTGGCGAACAGCGTCTCGCCACAGTCAACGGAGCGTTTCAACCCGCGTCGCATTGAGGTAAAATCACGACCCTAGGGCCGGCCAGCGGCCCGCTTTCCACAGGGCAGCTTGGATATGCCGGCCATCAAGAGGGGAGGTCCCTCATGCAGATGTCCGAGATCCACGACTATGCAAGGCAGCTCCTGAGCTTACACGGAGACAAGGCGCGCGCGGTCGCCGCGCAAAAGGCGCTGGAAAGCGAACGGCGTGGCGAGCATCAGGAAGCCGAAGACTGGCGGCGCATTCGTGATGCGCTTGCGGAAATGCGGGGGCCGCACGTGAGCTGATCCGTTAGCCGCAGCGGATCGGCCCCAGGTGAACGGCTGCGCCCAAGACCCGGCGAGGGCGCAAAAGGGGTATCCTGCGCTAAGCAGGGACCCGGCGAGATCAGATATCGTAATACAAGAAGAACTCGTAAGGATGCGGGCGCAAACGAATCTCATCGATCTCGCGGGCCCGCTTATAGTCGAGATAGGTATCGATCACGTCCTGCGTAAAGACGTTCCCCTCCTTGAGAAATGCGTGGTCGTTCTCGAGCGCGTAGAGCGCCTCATCCAGCGACCCCGGCGCTTTCGGAACCTTGGCCATCTCCTCCGGCGGCAGGTCGTAGAGGTTCTTGTCGATGGGATCGCCCGGATTGAGGCGGCGCTGAATTCCGTCGAGTCCCGCCATCAGCATCGCGGCGAAGCACAGATAGGGATTGGCCGCCGGGTCTGGGCATCGAAATTCCACGCGCTTGGCCTTCGGATCGGGCGAATACATGGGTATGCGGCAGGCAGCGGAGCGGTTGCGTTGCGAGTAGCCGAGATTGACCGGCGCTTCGAAGCCGGGGACCAGCCGGCGGTAGGAATTCACCGTCGGCGCGCAAATCGCGCATAGTGCCGGCGCGTGCTTGAGCAAGCCGCCGATATAGTACCGCATCGTTTCGCTCGACCCGGCATAGCCATCGCCGGCGAACACCGGCTTCTTGCCTTTCCAGATGCTTTGATGGACATGCATGCCCGAGCCATTGTCGCCGAAAAGCGGCTTGGGCATGAAGGTGGCGGTCATGCCGCGCTTACGCGCCACGCCCTTCACAACATATTTGTAGACCATCACGTTGTCGGCCATGCGGGTGAGCGTGGTGAAGCGCATGTCGATCTCGCCCTGGCCGCCGGTCGCCACTTCGTGGTGATGCGCCTCGACCGGAATGCCGAGCTTCTCCAGGAGCAGGACCATTTCCGTGCGCGCATCTTGGAGCGTGTCGGCAGGCGGAACGGGAAAGTATCCCTCCTTGGGCCGCAGCTTGTGCCCGAGGCTCGGGCCATCCCCGTTCGCCGCGTTCCAGTTCGCCTCATGCGCGGCGATTTCGTAAAAGCCGTAATTGGTTCCTTGGTCGTAGCGCACCTCGTCGAAGACAAAGTGCTCGAGCTCGGGACCGAAATAGGCCGTGTCACCGACCCCAGTCCCCCTCAAATAGGCCTCCGCCTTTTGCGCGATATGGCGGACGTCGCGGCTGTAGCTTTCGCCGGTCACGGGATCGCGGATATTGCAGATCACGACCAGGGTCGGCACTTCGGCAAATGGGTCGAGAAAGGCGCTGGTTGGATCCGGCACCACGAGCATGTCGCTCTCTTGGATCTCCTGGAAGCCCCGGATCGATGAGCCATCGAAACCGACTCCGTCCACGATGGCATCATGGTCGAGAGCCCGGGGCGGAACCGAGAAGTGCTGCCAAAGGCCGGGAACGTCGGTAAAGCGCAGATCGACCATCTCGATCTTGTTGTCCTTGATCGTCTTGAGAAGGCCTTCGGGGCCCTTGCTCTCTTGAGTCATCTCGCCCTCCACCAAGAGACAAAGCCGAGCCTGGCTCGGCCCGCCAACGCTACGAAATTCGCATGGGATGCCGGTATGCCCCCTCCGCACGGCTTGGGATCGGGCTAAATCTAGCATGTCCCGCGTGCAGACGCATGGGCCTACCCGCATATCGCTACATTGGCACGGCGTTGGCGAACAGCGTTTCGCCCCATTCATAGAGGGGCCGGCCAAAGTCGGATTCGGTGTGGATGGCCTTGCCTTTGCGCGCCAGCCATTTCCTCCCATAGGTTTCGAAGGGGAAGTGCCGGATGTAATAGTCGCATGTCTCCTCCCAATGCTCGACCGAGAGAGACTTGCCATAGTGCTGGCAATAGAGACCGGTCTTGACCTTGGTCATGCCGTGCGGCGTGCGCCCGTCGCCTTCGGCGAAGCCGATCTCAGGCCGGTTGCGCCACAGCATGAGAATGTCGCGTTCTTCCGGCCCGTAGAAGCGCCGGAAGTTCAGCAATTCATGACCTTGGACGTAAGGCGCGTGGTCCTCCGGCGTCATATAGGCGTCGAACAGCCGGACCCTGACCGCATCGCAGGCATCGGCCGCCAGCCCCTCAATGAAGGCGCGCAAATCCCCCGTAATGCGCTCGTCGGGATCGAAGCAGAGCATCCAGTCATGCGGCAGCTGCTCGCGCGCCATCTCAAGCAAGAGTCCCCGGTGACGCCCCTCGGCGAGCCTGCGCGCGTCAATATCCTCTTCCCAACTCTGATTGGCGACGATCAGCGCCACCTTGGGATGCGCCTGCAAGATGTCCACCGTCGCATCGCTGCTGGCATCGTCATAGGCGACGATCGCATCGACATGGGGTGCGAGATAGTCGAGCGTGTCGGGCAAGAGCAGCGCCTCGTTGCGGACCCGCGTCAGCCCGACGAGCAGGTGCTTCCCGCCGAGCAGGCTCGCATTGCCCTTAATGATCCGCTCGCTCCCGCGCAGCTGCCAATTGCCGGTGCCCATGGAAAATCCGGTCCGAAAAGCATGCTATAGCTGTTCTGTCCTAGCAGGTGCAGCTTAGATGATGGAAAGCGTTTGGCGACGGCGGGCACCCATCTGACTCAGAGTCCTCGCCGGCATCCTGTTCTTTCCCGCCCTTTGGTTCGCCTTCGCAATGGGTGTGTGGACCCTTTTTGAATTCTCCGGGTCCGCGCACTCCGCCCCGGGCTGGCCGTTCCTGGCGGCCGGCGTTGCCGCCGGCCTTGCGACTTGGGTCATCGCGGGGAGGTCCTCGGCTCCGGTCGCTCTGGCTCTGATGGTCTTAGCAGTGTTGGCCCTCCAGTGGATCCTATCCATAATCCTGAGGATCGCCGACGCCATGCGGATCAATTTTGGGTGTGTGGTTAGGTTTAACTTACGCCGCACATCGAAAAAAACGCCTTTAGCTACCCACGCCAGCTCGCAATGGCTTGACCTGCGTCAAATCCACTTCGGCCATCAGGGCTTAGCTCCCGGCTTATGCTTGCGCCGTCCATGTCTCAAGACAGGCCGAAACTCGCACCCTGGAAAAGCTCCCCCGAAGCGGTGCTGAGTGCGCTTGGAACGGGGCAGGACGGTTTAACGGCCGCCGAAGCCAAGGCCCGGCTTGCCGAGTTCGGGCCAAACCAACTGAGGCCTCCGGGACGTGCACGCTGGCTGCGCAAGCTGCTTGCGCGTTTTACCAACCCGCTCGTTCTGATCTTGCTTGCCGCTGCCGCGGTGTCGGCCGCGGTGCACGACCCGGCGAGTTTCTTCATTATCGCAGTCATTATTTCGCTCTCGGTCCTCATCGACGTGGTGCAGGAGGGACGCGCCGAGGCCGCCGCGGCAAAACTGCGCGAGAGTGTGGCGCTGCGCGTTTCGGTTCTGCGAGACGGAAAAGCCCTGGACTTGCCTGCCGCGGAGCTGGTGCCGGGAGATGTCGTTCTGCTCGCCGCCGGCGACCTTGTGCCCGCCGATTGCCGGCTGATCCGCTCGAAGGACCTCTTCGTCAACGAAGCGCTGCTGACCGGCGAGCCTTATCCAGTGGAGAAGAGCGCCGCGGCTGCCGGCGTGACAGAAGCCGAGGCCGGGACGCCCGACAACGGCGTCTTCATGGGAAGCTCGGTGGTGAGCGGCACGGCGGCTGCTCTGGTCGTAGCAACAGGCCAGTCCACACGTTTCGGCGCCATTGCAAGCGAGCTCGAACGGGAGCCGCCTCCCACAGCGTTTGCCCTTGGCGTGCGTGAGTTCGGCTATCTCATCATGCGCTTGACCACGCTGCTCGTGCTCTTCGTTCTGCTGATCAATCTGCTGTTTGCGCGCCCCCTGCTGGAATCCTTCCTATTCGCACTCGCGCTTGCCGTTGGGCTCACGCCCGAGCTGCTCCCCATGGTGGTTTCCGTCACGCTTGCGCATGGCGCCATCCGCATGTCTCGCGAGCAGGTGATCGTGAAACGCCTCTCGGCCATCCATGACCTCGGCAGCATGGATATCCTCTGTTGCGATAAGACCGGCACCTTGACCGAAGCGCGCATCAAGCTGATCCGCGAAGTCGATATCGCGGGCAACGCCAGCCGAGAGGTTCTGCACTGGGCGCATATCAATGCGGCCTATGAGACCGGGCTCAAAAGCCCACTCGACGAGGCCATTCTCGAGGCTGCGCCCGCCGATCTTTCCGGCTGGCGCAAGCTCGACGAGGTCCCGTTCGATTTTGAACGCCGCCGGGTTTCGGTTCTGGTGGAAAAGAACGGGCGCCGCTATCTCGTGGTCAAAGGCGCGCCCGAGGACATTTTGAAACTGTCTTCGCGCTGTCTAAACGCCGCCTCTTCCGAACCTGCGCCGCTCACCGCCGAAGCCTTGACGCAGGCGGAGGCCACGTTCGAGCAGCTCGGTGCCGACGGATTCAGGGTGCTCGGCGTCGCTTGGCGGGAGGTGGAGCGGGATCGTGAGCATGCTTACATCGCCGACGAAACCGAACTGATCTTTGCGGGCTTTGCCGCGTTTCTCGATCCCCCGAAGGAGAGCGCGAGAGCGGCGGTCGAGGCACTCTGCGCACTCGGCGTTGCGCTTAAGATCGTGACCGGCGACAACGAACGTGTCACCCGCCATGTCTGCCAGGATCTCGGGATCGGGGTCGAAGGTGTCATCACCGGTCCCGAGCTCGATCGCCTAGCCGATGAATCTCTGCTCCACCGCCTAGATGCGGTAAACCTGTTTTGTCGCGTCACGCCGGTGCAGAAGGAGCGCATCATTCGCCTGCTGCGCCGCCGCGGCCATGTCGTCGGCTATCTCGGCGACGGCATTAACGACGCACCCTCGCTCCACTCCGCCGACATTGGCCTTTCCGTCGACAGCGCCGTCGACGTGGCCAAGGAGGCCGCGTCGATGATCCTGCTCAACAACGATCTCAGCGTCATCGCCAAGGGCGTGCGGGAGGGGCGGCGCACCTTCGCCAACATCATGAAATACGTGATGATGGGAACGAGCTCGAATTTCGGCAACATGTTCTCGATGGCGGGCGGGGTGCTGCTTCTGCCCTTCCTGCCGATGCAGCCGGTGCAGATCCTCCTCAACAACCTGCTCTACGACGTCTCCGAGATTCCCATACCGCTCGACAACGTGGACGAGGACATGATTGCGCGGCCGCGGCATTGGGACATGCGTTTCGTGCGCAATTTCATGCTCGTGCTCGGCCCGGTCAGCTCGGTGTTCGATTTCCTCACCTTCGGCCTTTTGCTTTGGGGTTTCAGCGCGAGCGCCGCCTTGTTCCATACTGGCTGGTTCGTCGAATCGCTCGCCACCCAGGTGTTGGTGATCTTCATCATCCGCACGCGCGGATCGCCCTGGCAGAGCCTGCCCCATCCCCTGCTCGCCGTAACGTCGTTGATCGTCGTAGCGTGTGCTGTTCTCCTGCCCTTCACCCCGCTCGGCACCTGGTTCGGCTTCGTCGCACCCCCGACGGAACTTTTGCTCGCTGTTGCGGGGCTCACCGCCATCTATCTCGCACTGGTCCAGGCGGTGAAGCACCGCTTCTACGCCTGGCACGCGCGTAGCAGGTCTGTTGCGCGCGAACCGATTGGTGCAAATTAGGCCGCTGTCAGCCGCTGCAGCACGTCTTCGGCGATGTCGAAATTGGAATAGACGTTCTGCACGTCATCGGAATCTTCCAGCGCCTCGATCATGCGGATGAGCTTCTGCCCGGACTCCTCGCCGATCGGCACGGTGCTCTTCGGCCGCCAGAAGATGTTCGCGGCGCGCGGCTCGCCGAAGCGCGCTTCGAGCGCCTTGGCCACTTGATGCAGCTCGTCGGGATTGCAGTAAACGGTGTGCCCGTCCGCGCTCGACTCGACGTCCTCGGCGCCGGCCTCGATCGCGGCCTCCAGCATCTCGTCGGCGGTCGCCTTGGCGGCATCGAATTCGATCGCGCCGAGCTTGTCGAAATTGAACGACACCGCGCCGGTCTCGCCGAGATTGCCGCCGAATTTCGCGAAGATGGAGCGCACCTCGCTGGCCGTGCGGTTGCGGTTGTCGGTGAGCGCCTCGACGATCACGCCCACCCCGCCCGCGCCGAAGCCCTCGTAGCGCACCGCCTCGTAATTCGCGCCGCCGGCCTCCTCGCTCTTCTTGATGGCGCGCTCGATATTGTCCTTGGGCATGTTCTGCGCCCGCGCCGCGGCGACCGCGGTCCTGAGCCGCGGATTCATGGCTGGGTCGGGCAGCCCCAGCTTCGCCGCAGCGGTGATCTCGCGCGCAAGCTTGGAAAAGAGCTTCGCGCGCTTCTTGTCCTGCGCCCCCTTGCGGAACTGGATGTTCTTGAATTTCGAATGGCCGGCCATGGCCTTGCACGCACCCTCTTGTTGGTTAGCGGCCTTATAGGCGGGCACACACGCAAAATCAAAGGGGCGGCCAGCCCCGCAAGGCCCCCGGCCACCCTTAAGCAACCCTTAACCCTAATGGCTCGACCCTCAAAGCTTCGCGACTCGCGCGCAGGATGGGGGCCACCATGAAACAGCAGACCAGAAGACAAGCCGCGAATATCGAGCACAAGCTCGCAGCGGCGATGACCCTCTCGCAGCTCTGCTCCGAAGCCGCCGAACATATGGCGCGTGCACGGCGCACACTGGCGGACGGAAGTTGCGACGCCGACCGCGCACTCGCCCATCTCGACGAAGCGATCTTCTGCTTGAAGCGCATGCTGGCGCACGGCCGCGCCGCCACCACCGGGCGACCCACGGGCCTCCACTCGGTCTAACGTCTCATAGCCAGAAAGCTGGCTCGGTCTGCGACAGCCTGCCCCCCACCCTGAGCGGCGCAATCGCGCGCGCTAATCCCGTTGCATCGTCGATATCGACAGCAACCCCGCACAGCGTGGCTTCCCCATGCGACGGCGAAAACCGCGCGGTCGGAATTTTGGTGAGGAAACGCTGCAGCGGCTCTTCCTTGTCCATGCCGAGCACCGAATCGAAATCGCCGCACATGCCCGCATCGCTGATATAGGCGGTGCCCTTGGGCAGAATCTGCTCGTCGGCGGTCGGGACATGCGTATGCGTGCCGATCAGCGCGCTCGCCCGCCCATCGACGAAAAACCCCATAGCCTGCTTCTCCGATGTCGCCTCGGCATGGAAATCGATGAGAATCGCATCCGCGCCCGACTTGAGCGCGCAAGCTTCCAGTTCCCGGTCGATCGCGCGGAACGGATCGTCGAGATCGGCCATGAAGACGCGCCCTTGCGCGTTGATCACCAGCATGTCAGCGCCGCTTCTGGTCTTGAAAAGCCCGGCGCCCCTCCCCGGCGTGCCCGGAGGGAAATTGACGGGCCGGAGCAGCCTGTCGTAACGCTCGATAAAGACGAGCGCTTCGCGCTGATCGAACACGTGGTTCCCCGTGGTCACCGCGTCGGCGCCGGCATCGAGCAATTCCATCAGGATCGGCTCGGTAATGCCGAAACCTCCCGCCGCGTTCTCGCCGTTCACCACCACGAAATCGAGCTGATAGCGCTCGCGCAATCCCGGCAATTGCTCGATCACAGCAAGACGCCCGGACCGGCCGACCACGTCTCCCAAAAATAGCACTCGCATGCCTGCCGCCGATCCCTTTGTCCCGCCGAGATTGTCAGGCTCAATACAGGGTCGGAGGCTGGGCCGCCAGCGCCGTCGCGCCTTGTCAGGAAGAGAGTTAGCGAAGTTTGAGGGAGCAAAGGCAGGCCGCGATGGCCGTCGGAGCGAAGATCCCGGGTGTCCCTACATAAGTAGGTGGGCGCCAAATGGCGGAGACCACGGTCCCCGTCAGGGTCGGCTCCCATAAGATCTTATAGGGCCCTGGGAATGTGTGCGCCTAACGCACCCCGCAGCCTGCCGGCTTCAATATAGCGATGGTGAACGGTGAATGCGACTGCCGCGGCGTATTACCGCTTCCCGGCGCGCGCCGGTGCTGGACCTCGGCCGGCAAAGCGCGCGTTCAGCCGCTCCAGCCGGTCTGCCACGGCGCTGACCCGTTTGGCGAGATCGTTGGCCGACTCGTTGGCGATCGATTTGTCCCGTCGCGATTCGGCCAAAGACGCCTTCAGCTCCTGAAGCTGGCGTCTGAGCTCCCACAACTCATCGGTGACGACCAGCGACGCCATCAGGATCAGCCGGTCGTCGCCCACTTGGCCGAATTTGCGCTTCATCGTTTCCACATGGGAGCTGAGATATTCGGCCAGCTCGACGAGGTGGGCCTCCTCCCCCTCACCGCATTCGAGCCGGTACGCCCGGCCATTCACGGTCACGGTGACCTGACCCATATCCCTCCCCGACTTGCAAATCGATCCGGTTCGCGACCGGCATGATCTACCCAGGGACGGCTGGTATCAAGTCCTTGAGTCTTCCCATCACGGCCTCGAGCCGGCCGGAAACTTCTTCATTGGCGGCTTTTAGGCGGCGCGTGCGGTTCCTCTCGGCATCGAGATCGCGCTGGAGCCTGTCGCGTTCCTCAGTGAGGAAGCGGATCTGCTCCTGCAATGCGCTGATTGATACGCCCTGCTCGGACTGCTCGAAGACTTCCCGCAAAAACTTCTCGAGCTGGTCGACGGCTGAATCGAGTCGCTCGGTAGCCTGCTGCAGAGCGTCCGGGTGACTCATCGCGCTCCACCTCCCAGCTCAGGCACCGCTCTTTTTGCCAGCTGCACGATCAAGCTGCGGGACCTGCGGATTAATGTCGATGTGGTGACGCCCCAATCGATCGTCAACAACGGCGATCCTCCTTATTGGTTCCGCGACGCCCCGAGAGATTGACAGCGCCGCGAACCGTGTGATTTGAGACAAGCGCTATTAACGTCTGGTCAACGCGAGCGACGCGGCGGGGCGGCGTGATCATGGCCGAAGTGAAGCATCGTTCACGGCTCTATTTTCAGTTTCCTGTGCAGCCTTCGGCTAAGCTCGAAGCTCAACTGGCGCAAGCCATCGAGAGCCCTGAGGCTGCTTGCGTTTTGCTTTGCGGTGACGATCAGACGTCAGACGAAAATCATCTGAGCCGGCTCGTCGATCTTGTGCAAAGCAGGGAACTTGCTTGCCTGGTCGAGACTATTGCGCTTGCCGAGCATTTGGGCGCTGACGGCGTGCACCTTCCCGCCGATCCGAAGGCCTACAAAGACGCCCGCACGCGCCTCGGCGAAAGCGCCAATATCGGCGTCGATTGCGGCTTAAGCCGTCACGACGCGATTTCGTTCGCCGAAAGCGGCGCCGACTATGTGGCCTTTTCCGCCGCGCCCAGAGCCGGAATTGATGGGATCAATCAGTGTGCTGATCTTATCTCCTGGTGGGCCGAACTGTTTGTTGTCCCTTGCGTGGCGTGGAACGTCGAAAGCGCGCGCGATGCGGCACGCTTGGCCGCGCTTGGTGCCGATTTTATCGCCCCCTCTCCGCGCCTCTGGTACGAGCCCAACGCGCAGCGGCTCATTGCCGAGATCGATAGCGCCGTCCGCCAGGCAAGGAGGGCTGCGTGACCTTTCTGCCTCTGCGCATCGCGGCTCTGGCTGCGGCCCTCATCTGCTCGCTCCCCCTGCCGGCGGGTGCCGCAGAGAGTCCGTCCTACACCGCCTTTTTCCAGGGCCGCTATCTGACGGCACTCAAGCTCGCGCAAGAAGAAGCGGCGCAAGGTTCGAAAGAGGCCTTCACCCTGATGGGCGAGATTTACTCCGAAGGGCTCGGCGTGGCGCAGGATTTCGCCAAGGCGGCCGACGCTTATGCCAAGGCCGCCGATCTTGGCGATGCCAATGCCCAACTCTCGCTTGGGCTGATGGTCGCCGAGGGCATCGGCGTCAGGAAGGACGTTCGCATCGCCGCCGACCTTTTCGAGCGCTCGGCGCAGGCCGGCAATCCCGCGGCGCAATACAACCTCGCCCTCATCTATCTGCAGGGAAAGGGACGTCCAGCCGATGAGGTGAAGGCCGCCGAATGGATGCAGAAGGCCGCCGAGGGAGGAAACCCGCAAGCCCAATACGATCTCGGCGCCTTGTATCAGTTCGGCCGCGGCGTCCCCATCGACAAGGCCAAAGCGGCGGAATGGACCGGCCGCGCGGCCGAGAGCGGGCTCCCTGAGGCGCAAGTCGAGTATGGCGTGATGCTGTTCAAAGGCTACGGCGTCGCCGTCGACGAGGCGAAGGCCGCAAAACTGTTCCGCCTCGCTGCCGAGCAAGGCAACCCCGTCGCCCAGAACCGGCTCGCGCGACTCTATGCCAATGGTGTGGCGGTGAAGGCCGATCCCGTGCAGGCCGCGAAATGGCATTTGCTCGCGCGGAGCGCCGGCGTGAGCGATTTCTCTCTCGACATCGTGCTTTCCAAATTGAGCAAGGAAGAGCGCGCCAAAGCCGAGAAGGCTGCCGAGGATTGGCGGAACGGCAAGCTGACCGACTAGGCGTCTTGACAGCGGGAGGGCCGCACGTCTTAAAGGCGGCCACCTATGTTTCTCCAAGGCATTCCATGAAGATCAGCGGCAACGAGATCAGGCCCGGCAACGTCATTCAGCATAAAGGCGGGCTTTGGGTCGCGGTGAAGACCCAGCACGTGAAGCCCGGCAAGGGCCCCGCCTATGCGCAAGTCGAGCTGAAAAATGCCATCGACGGCACCAAGCTCAACGAGCGCTTCCGCTCCTCCGAGACAGTGGAGCGCGTGCGGCTCGAGCAGAAGGACTATCAGTTCCTCTATGCCGAGGGCGACATGCTGACCTTCATGGACCTGGACACCTACGACCAGATCTCCATCCCGAAGGACTTTCTTGGGGAGCGCGCCGCCTTCTTGCAGGATGGCATGAAGGTCACCGTCGAGAGCCACGAGGGCCGTCCGATCGGCATTGCCCTGCCCGACCAGGTGACGCTCGAAGTGGTGGAGGCCGAACCCGTAGTGAAAGGCCAGACCGCCGCTTCGTCCTATAAGCCGGCCGTGCTCGAGAACGGCGTGCGTGTCATGGTGCCGCCTTTCATCGCCGTGGGCGAGCGCGTCGTGGTCGACACCAACGAGCTGACTTACGTGCGCCGCGCCGAATAGCAGCTTAGTCCGTTTTTAGGCTAGGTATAGCGAATGTCCGTCATGGCCGGGCTTGTCCCGGCCATCCACGTCTTTGCCGCTTGGCAAGAAATCGTGGATGCCCGGCATAAGGCCGGGCATGACGGGTCCGAAGGAAAAGCGAAGGTCCTCGCCATGCCCGCCTCGGCCTTGATCAACGTGATGCTCGCCGCCGCCCGCAAGGCGGGCCGCAGCCTCGCGCGCGATTTCGGCGAAGTGGAGCAGCTTCAGGTTTCGCTCAAGGGCCCTGCCAATTTCGTCAGCGCCGCGGATCATCGTGCCGAGGAGATCCTCCACGCCGAGCTCATCCGCGCGCGTCCGGGTTACGGCCTTCTCATGGAAGAACGCGGCGACGTCGAGGGCGCCGACCGCACGCACCGCTTCATCGTGGATCCGCTGGACGGCACCACCAATTTCCTGCACGGCATCCCCCATTTCGCTATCTCGATTGCGCTGGAGCGCGAGGGCGAGTTGGTGGCCGGGCTGATCTATAACCCCGTCAGTCACGAAACCTTCACCGCCGAGAAGGGCAAAGGCGCCTTCCTCAACGATCGCCGCATCAGAGTAGCGGCGCGCCGCACGCTCTCGGATTCTGTCATCGGCACCGGCATCCCGCATAGCGGCAGACCGCAACACGATGTGTTCCTGAAAGAGCTTGAGGCCGTAATGGCTGCTTCAGCCGGCGTACGGCGGCTTGGCGCCGCTTCCCTCGATCTTGCCTGGACGGCGGCCGGCCGGCTCGACGGCTACTGGGAACGCAACCTCAGGGCCTGGGACCTCGCCGCGGGCATCGTCGTCTTGCGCGAGGCCGGCGGTTTCGTAAGCGACGCCGAAGGCAAAGATAAGATGCTTGAGACGGGAAGCGTCGTGGGCGGCAATGAAGCCATCCAGCGTCACCTGCTCAAGCTCATCAAGTCGGTATCCGCCGCCCGCGCCACACCGGCCACGCCATAAGTCTAACCCGGGGCTGCCGGATCGCCGCCCTGAGGTTGCCGTTTTGCCCATCATAGTATTCGGCTAATCTCGGACCGCTTCGTCCACCGATTCAAACACACGCCCATGGCACCCATCACTTACAAGGTCAAACTCACGCGGCCGCAGATCTTCCTTTGGCGCATGAGCCTGTTCCTCATCCTTGCCGTGCTGCTCGCAGTCATCCTCGATGGGCAAACCGGACAATTGCGCCGCAGCTTCATGGCCAATCCCGGCCTGAATGCCTTGATCATCGGCGTGCTTCTGGTCGGCATCGTCTACGCCTTCCGGCAGGTGCTCCGGCTCTATCCGGAGATCAACTGGGTCAACAATTTCCGGATCTCCGATCCGGGCCTCACCACCGAAAAGACCATGCCGGTGCTACTCGCGCCGATGGCTACGATGCTCAGAGACCGCACCGGGCATCTGTCACTTGCAACCGGCGCGATGCGCTCGCTGCTCGATTCCGTCGCCTCGCGCCTTGATGAACAGCGCGAGACCACCCGCTATCTGGTTGGGCTGCTGATCTTTCTCGGCCTGCTCGGGACGTTCTGGGGCTTGCTGCAAACAGTGAGCACGGTCGGCACCACGATCGGCACGCTCGACACCAGTGCCGGTGACAATGTGATGCTGTTCGATCAACTGAAAGAGGGTCTCGCCGGGCCGCTTAAGGGCATGGGCACCGCCTTTTCCGCCTCGATGTTCGGCCTGGCCGGCTCGCTCATTCTGGGCTTTCTCGACCTCCAAGCCGGTCACGCGCAAGGCCGTTTCTATAACGAGCTTGAAGACTGGCTTTCCGGCATCACCGAGCTGCAACTTGCCGAGACGCCTGGCACCGCGGGTCTTGCGCCGCAAGTTCGTTTTGCTCTCCTCGATATGCAGCGCTCGCTCTCCGATCTGCATGATAAGGTCGAGATGAAATTGCTCAACGATCCCACAGGTGACGCGGTGAAGGATCTCGCCGCCGGCGTGGACAAGCTCATCCGCCAAATGCGCGCCGAGCAGAAGGTCGTTCGCGAATGGGCCGATGAGCAAGCCCAGCAGCAGCATGAGCTTGCCGCCGTGCTCCGCCAGATCACCGACAAGGCAAAGATTCCGGTGCGAGAGGAGCGCAAATAGATGTCGCTGGCGCGCGCCAGACGCGGACGCTTCCAGGCCAATTATTGGCCTGGCTTTGTCGATATGCTTTCCACCTTGCTCTTGGTGGTGACCTTCCTCATGGCGCTGTTCATGCTCGCCAATTTCGTCGTCACCCAGGTCGCGAGCGGCAAGGACACCATGCTGTCGCGGCTGAACCGGCAGCTTGCCGAGCTGACTGAACTGCTCGCGCTCGAGCGCTCCAAGAAAGAGTCGGTCGAGGATACCCTTGCCGCGCTGCAAGCGACTTTGGCCGAGAAGGACAAAGAGAATCAGCGCCTGACCGGCTTGCTTGGCACCGCCGGCGGTCAGGCGCAAAGCGCCGAAGAACGCGCAAGAGCGCTCGGCACCGAGCTGGATGAGCAGAAGAAGATCACCAACGACGCGCTCGCCAAGGTCGAGATGTTGAACCAGCAGCTTGCCGCGCTCCGGCTGCAGCTTGCCTCGCTCCAGGAAGCGCTCGAGGCCTCGGAAGCTAAGGACAAGGAGAGCCAGGCCAAGATCGCCGATCTCGGCCAGCGCCTGAACGTCGCGCTCGCCAAGAAGGTGCAGGAGCTAAACCGCTACCGCTCGGATTTCTTCGGTAAGCTGAAGGAAGCGCTGGGCGATCGTCCGGACTTCCAGGTCGTCGGCGACCGCTTCCTGTTCCCCTCCGACGTGCTGTTCGATTCGGGATCATCCGCAATCAGGCCGGAGGCCACCACGCAACTCGATAAGCTGGCCGCGGCGCTCAATGAACTTGAGGGAAAGATTCCGCCGGACATCGCCTGGGTGCTGCGCGTCGACGGCCATACCGACATCAAGCCCATCGCCACGCCGGAATTCCCCTCTAACTGGGAATTGTCGAGCGCCCGAGCGATCTCTGTGGTGCGCTATCTGATGCTCCAGGGCGTGCCCCCCAACCGGCTGGTCGCGGCCGGTTTCGGCGAGTTCCAACCGATCGATAGCGGCGACTCTGACGAGGCCTTGCGCAAGAACCGCCGCATCGAGCTGAAACTGACCGAGCGCTAGTTCCGATTGCAGCCCGCTTCCGCTCTCCCCTTGGGGGAGAGCACGCGCGCCTCTTGGCGCGCGGTGAG
>Ga0073934_10007253_pt1 | contig 15572 bp, 25 predicted proteins | sample LarsenN4metaG_FD_76834 | JGI IMG/M metagenome (GOLD analysis project Ga0073934, IMG submission 76834) | Hot spring sediment bacterial and archeal communities from British Columbia, Canada, to study Microbial Dark Matter (Phase II) - Larsen... ...
GAGACCAGGCGGTGGTTCATGTCCCGACCATGCCCTGAACGGCGCGCCGATGCCTTGACGTGGGTCAAGCTTCGGACGCATCGAACACCGATGCCCGAGCCGCGGTAACGCGCGCATCCTGGCGCTCCCCGCCTTTCGGCCGAAGGCGGTCAGCGGCCAGTCCGATCGACCGCCCGTTTCTCCAATGCGCCGAATGAGGAGGAACTGACGATCTCCCGCCGCTGGCCGTCGTGCACGAAGACCAAACGCCACGCCTCGAGTTCATCGGTCCGCTTGCCAGACGACGCGGAACGATGTCCGTCCACCCGGACCTCCCCCAGGTTCATCTCGACCTGTTCACCGGCCTTGAGGTCCTTGATCTCGATGGTCCCGGAATGTTTGGCCAGCGCCCCCGGGCCGGAATAATAGATGCGCCGAACCACCAGAGTCCACTCGATGGTCCCCGCGGGCAACGGTTTGAAACCGGTATTCTTGATGACCGTCCGCAAGGTCATCATTCGCTCCACATCGCTGTAGGAAGCACTGAAGCGCGTATCGAGGTTCTCAAGCGTGCGAAACGTGGCGTCCACCCGGAGCCCGTCTTTTTCGACGGTGGCTGCGGGCAGACCGATCACCCAGAGAGCGATCGAGGCGAGTAAAAGGGAGCGGATGAGGGGGAGCATCGGAGTAGCGCCAAGACGTCACGACGCAATCTCCATATAAACCCGATTGAGCAGAACACCAGCGCAAACTCCATCCCAGCGCACTTCCCCGTTCGGTTGTAGGTGCGACTTCCAGGCGCACTCCCACCCAACGCGCGTAGAATCGGACGCTCGGGAGGAACTGAGGAAACGCAGAGGCGCGGAGGGCGCTCAGGTTGAGGAGGGAGGGAGTGGAGCGGGAGACCTGGAAGCCAGGAATGGACTTCTGATTCCCTGCTTGATGGCTTCCTGCTTCCCTCTGCGTTCTCCGCGTCTCCGCGTTCCTGCTTCCACGCACTTCTCCAACCCAAACGCGCGAAGCGCCCAACTCGATCCCAGCGCATCGCGATCACCCATCCCCAACCACGCCCCTGGCCTGGGCGTCTGGAAACCGCCCCTGCACAACGAACCGATCTGTCAGAACTCGGGCCACAGGCCCGACACTACAGCGAACCCCTTGAACGCCCAACATCGAACATCCAACGCCCAACATCCAACGATCTAATCGCGGGCGCCTCCTCGTAGGAGTAGCGGCTTCAGCCGCGAAGCGCCAGACCGCTGCCGCAACCCCCATCACTCTCGTTACACGATGCGCAACCGCCACGCGCGAAGACGGCGGCTGCAAACCGCCGCTCCATCCGCCCCCCACCCAATCGGGCCACAGGCCCGACGCTTCCCTCTGCGTTCTCCGCGTCTCCGCGTTCCTGCTTCCCACGCACTTCAACCCAAACGCGCGAAGCGCCCATCCCCGAGACCTCGTGCGCCCTCCGAACGCGCCGGGCTCAGGGCGCGGCTTCCGGGGTCCCTTTCCCCTCTCGGAGCGAGATGCGCAGGAGCAGCCCTTCTTTGATGTTCTCGATGGCGGATCCTGCCGTGGGATCGGCCAGCACACCGGCCAGAAGATAGTCGCCGGGTTGCACCGGACTGGGCAGAGCGAAGGCCTTCTCCGAGGCCACGGGAGGCGAAAGCAGAAAGCGGTGGGAAGGCCCGGATTCGCTCATGATGGTGATCTGCATGCGGGCGCCCGAGCGACTGGCGAGGATCGAAAACCGGGCGGCCTCGCGGTTCGTCGGGAAAAGGTTCGCGTGCCCCACCTGCCCCGCCACGCGCCCTTGGCGAACCCGATGGAGGGTGAGCGTGGCGTGATTGCCTGCCAGGCGGATCCGGGAGGCCCAGCTCTGGATGCCGAGGTGGAACGCCAATTCCTCGGCGGTTACCGCCCGTTCCTGGGCCATCGCGGGCGAGGCGAGCAACAAAATCAGAAGGGCGGAGGCAACGAGAGATTTCATGGGGAGGACAATCGGAAGAGGATCGGATGACGGGAACCAAGCCCGCACCGGCATCAGAGGCTGCGATCAGGCGACCGCACAGGCTTCCCGGAGCGTGAGGATTTCCGGTTCGCCTTTGGTCACCAAAACGGTGTGCTCGAAATGCGCGGACGGGCTGCCGTCGGCGGTCACCACGGTCCAGTCGTCGGACAGGATCCTCACCGCGGCCCCACCGAGGTTCACCATCGGTTCGATGGCGAGCGTCATCCCGGCTTTCAGCCGCGGGCCGGTTCCGCGCTTGCCGAAGTTCGGGATCTGCGGTTCTTCGTGGAGCTTGCGTCCGACGCCGTGGCCGACGAACTCCCGAACCACGGACATCCCGGCGGTGGTGACCACGCGTTCGATCGCGGCGCAGACATCGCCGAGACGGTTCCCTTCGCGGACGAGCGGGATCGCCTGGAGCAGGGAATCCTCAGTCACCTGGAGCAGGCGGGCGGTGGCTGCGGGGATGGCGCCGGCCGGAACCGTGATGGCATTGTCCCCCACCCAACCGTCGCGCACCACGCCGACATCGAGCTTCACGATGTCGCCGTACGCGATCCGGCGTCCGCCCCCGATCCCGTGCACGACCTCCTCGTTGACCGAGATGCAGATCTGGCCGGGGAACCCGTGGTACCCGAGGAACGCGCTCCGGCAGCCGGCGTCGGCGATGAGGCGTCCGGCCTCCCGGTCCACTTCCCCGGTGGTGATTCCGGGCTGAACCATGCCGGCCAGTCGGCCGAGGATCGAGGCGGCGGTCTGGCACGCGGCCCGCATCGCTTTGATCTGCGCGGCGGTTTTGATCGGGATCATGCGGCCTCCAGGATAGCGCGGATGCGGCCAAACACCAGATCCGGATCCCCGGTGCCGTCGATGCGCGAGAGGAGTCCGGCACCGCGGTAGCGTTGCACCAGCGGCTCGGTCAGTTCGTGGTAGCCGGCCAGCCGCCTGCCGAGCGTTTCCTCGGTGTCATCCGCGCGGCGTTCCAGCGGTGCAGCGCACGCGGGGCATGGGGCACCGGGTCCGGGAAGACCAGGCCGCTCGCGCCAGACCGCGCCGCATTGGCGGCAGGTGAGACGCTTGAGGATCCGGTCGCGGATCACTTCGTCCGGGGTATCGATCAACAATACCGCCTGGAGCGGATGGCCGCGGGCAGCCAGCGCTGCGTCGAGATGCGCGGCCTGCGGGACCGTGCGCGGGAATCCGTCGAAAAGGAACCGGGCCGACCCGTGACGGGCGAGCCATGCCTCGACGAGTCCGAGGATGAGAGGATCGGGAACCAGGGCGCCCCGCTCGATGTACGGGCGGACCTTGTCGGCAAGCGCACCGCCGTCGCGCAATTCCCTTCGCAGGATCGCGCCGGTGGAGGTGCAGGGGAGCTGCAGCGCCTGGCGGATGCGCTCGGCCACGGTCCCCTTGCCGGAGGCCGGAGGACCGAGAAGGACGACGCGCTCCTTCACGGGATCACTGCGCGCGATAGGCCAGAGCCAGCACCATGCCCGCGATCGCGAGCACCGCGATGCCGATCCAGAGCCAGAGCAGCACTTCGCTGCGCACGGTCTCGGAGCGTTGTCCGGGCGTGCGATCGAAACGGCCGCGCAGTCGCCCCTTGCGGAGGAACCCGTCGTAGTGGCGCTGGAGCAGATGGGTCTCGACCTGGCGCATGGTGTCGAGCACGACACCGACCATGATCAGGAGGCTGGTGCCACCAAAGAATTGGGCGGTGATGTAGGGCACCTTGAGCACCTGCGAGAAGAGCTGTGGCATGACCGCGATCACGGTGAGGAAGATCGCCCCGGCGAACGTGAGCCGGGTCATGGTGAAGTCGAGGAAGTCGGCGGTCGGCTTTCCGGGCCGGACCCCGGGGATGTACCCGCCGTATTTCTTGAGATCGTCGGCGATCTGCGCGGGCTGGAACTGGGTGGCGACCCAGAAATAGCTGAAGAAGAAGATCATGCCCGCGTAGAGCACGTAGTGCGGCCAACCGTAGCTGAGGGCCGCGGCGATCTTCTGGGCGGTCGCGCTGGTCGGGAAGGCGAGTTGGGTGATCGTCGAGGGGAAGAGCAGCAACGCCTGGGCGAAGATGATCGGCATGACCCCGGCGTAGTTCACCTTGAGAGGCATGTGCTGGGTCTGGCCGCCGTAGACCTTGCGTCCGACCACGCGCTTGGCGTACTGGACGGGGATCTTGCGCAACGCCTGGGTGACCGCAATGACCGCGGCAATGACCAGGAGCAGGAACGCGATCATCAAGACCAGCACGATCGGGCTCACCTGGCTTCCCGCGGCCTCGCCGGCGGCGGGCACGAACGTTTTCCAGGCCTGGATCAGGGCGGCGGGCAGGCGGGCGACGATGCCGACCGTGATGATGAGCGAGATACCGTTGCCGATGCCGCGTTCGGTGATCTGATCACCGATCCACATCAGGAACATGCTCCCGGCCGTGAGGGTGATCACGGTCATCAGGCGGAACCCGAATCCGGGCTCCGCGACGAGCGGGATCCCGAGCCGGGCGATCGTGTTCTCAATGCCGGGCAGGAACGGGTTGGCGCGGGGGTTCTCGAAGGAGAGGGCGAGGAGGTACCCCTGGAAAATGCAGAGCCCCACGGTGGCGTACCGGGTGTACTGCATGATCTTCTGGCGCCCGCCATCTTCCCGCGCGAGACGCCCGAGCTGGGGGAGCACCGCGGTGAGCAGCTGGAGGATGATCGATGCCGTGATGTACGGCATGATCGTGAGGGAAAAGATCGCGCAGTTTTCGAGCGCGCCGCCGCTGAAGAGGTTGAACAGCGCGGCGACGCTACCGCCGGCCTGCTGGTTCATCTCCTGCTCGAACCAGGCGCGGAGGACGCCGGCGTTGACGCCGGGCGTGGTGATGGCGGCGCCCACGCGGACGACCACCAGCATGGCCAGCACAAACAGAATGCGCTGGCGCAGCTCCGGGATCTTGAAGACGTTGCTGAACGCGGAGATCATCGTGACCGGTACCCGTGCAGGGACTGGATCACCGGGCGGCCGGGGCGGCGACGCTGCCGCCGGCGGCCTCGATCTTGCCGCGCGCAGCCGCGCTGACGCGGTCCGCCACGAGGCTGAGCTTCCGGTCCAGGGAACCGCGCGCGAGGATCTTGACCCCGTCGATGCGGCCGCGGACCAGACCGGCGGCACGCAGGGCGGTCTCATCGACCGTGGCGCCGTCGGCGAACTGGTTGAGATCGTCGAGATTCACGATCCCGAACACTTTCTTGAAGGCGGCGTTGTTGAACCCGCGCTTGGGCAGGCGGCGGATGAGGGGCATCTGGCCGCCTTCAAATCCGATGCGGATGCTGCCGCCGGAGCGGGCTTTCTGGCCTTTGTGGCCTTTGCCGCTGGTTTTTCCGTGGCCGGAGGCCTCGCCGATACCGAGGCGTTTGACCCGGTGCTTGGCCCCCGGGCGGGGCTTCAAATCATGCAGTCTCATGGACGGTCTCCTTGTTGGTGGCCGGGCGCTGTTTGCCGCGCAGGCGCATCACATCTTCGGGCATCCGCAGGAGGCTGAGAGCCTCGAGGGTGGCCTTGACCACGTTGGCGTGGTTGCTGGATCCGAGCGATTTCGCGAGCACGTCGCGGATCCCGGCCGCCTCGCAGACCGCGCGCACGCCGCCGCCGGCGATGACACCCGTTCCGGGCGAAGCCGGCTTGAGCAGGACACGACCGCCGCCGAACTCGCCCCACACCTCGTGCGGGATGGTGTGCTGGCGGATGGCGACCTTCACCATCCCTTTGCGGGCCGCGGCGGAAGCCTTGCGGATCGCTTCGGCCACTTCGTTGGCCTTGCCGAAACCGCATCCGACGCTGCCGTTGTGATCCCCGGCGACGATGAGGGCGCTGAAGCTGAAGCGGCGGCCGCCCTTGACGACTTTGGCGCAGCGGTTGATGAACACGACTTTTTCCGTCGTGGAATCGCCCTTGTCTCCGGAGTCACCCCCGGAGGGGTTAGCGGAGCGGGAGCGCGGACCGCGGTCGGTCTTGCGGGGTGTACGGGTGGTGGGTGGCATACGGGTAATCAGAATTCGAGTCCGCCGGCCCGGGCGGCTTCAGCGAGGGCCTTGACCTTGCCGTGGTAGGTGAACCCACCGCGATCAAAAACGACGCGGCGGATGTTGCTGCTGAGGGAACGCTCGGCGACGAGGCGGCCGACTTTCTCGGCGGTGGCCACGTTCGGGCGGGTCTCTTTGGAGGCGGCGAAATCCTTCTCGGTGGTGTTGACCGCCGCGAGGGTGCGTCCGGCCTGGTCGTCGATGACCTGGGCGTAGATGTGCTGGCCGGAGAAATGGACTGCGAGACGCGGACGCTCGGGAGTGCCGTGCACCCGCTTGCGGATGCGCCGGTGCCGGATCTCGATACGGGACTTGGTGGTGGGCGTGGGCATGGGCGTGCGGGTTACTGGACGGTCTTGCCTTCCTTGCGGATGATATTCTCGCCGGCGTAGCGGACCCCTTTGCCCTTGTAGGGTTCGGGCGGGTAGTAGGCGCGGATGTCCGCGGCGACCTGGCCGACCAACTGCTTGTCGATCCCCTCGACCGCGATCTTGGTGTTGTCGGTCACGGTGATCTTGATCTCTTTGGGGATCGGGAAGTGGATCGGGTGGGACTTCCCGAGGCTGAGGTTCAGGACCGAACCCTGGACAGCGGCTTTGAACCCGACGCCCTGGATCTCGAGGTCCTTCTTGAACCCGTCGCTGACCCCCGTGACCATATTCGCCACGAGGCTGCGGCTGAGCCCGTGCAGGGCGCGGACCGGGCGGGTTTCGCCGGAGCGTTCGAAGTGGACCTGGTTCTCCTCGACGCGGGCCTTCACTTCGGAAGGGAGGGTCCAGGAGAGTTTGCCCTTGGGCCCCTCGACGGTGACGGCGCCGCCGTCGGCGACGCTGACCTTGACCTTCGCGGGGAGCGGGATGGATTTTTTACCGATTCGGGACATGGCGGGAGGCTCCTTACCAAACGTAGGCGAGCAGCTCGCCGCCGACATTGCGCCGGCGGGCCTCACGGTCGGTGAGGAGGCCGCTCGATGTGGAGAGAATGGCGATGCCGAGGCCGCCGAGGACGCGGGGCACTTCCGTGGCCTTCACGTATTTCCGGAGCCCGGGCTTGCTGATGCGCTTGAGGCCGGTGATGGCGGGGGCGCGGTTGACGTATTTGAGATGGATTTTCAGGGCCGGGTGGCGGCCGCTGTTGTCCAGCTCGAAGCCGGCGAGGTACCCCTCGCGCTTGAGGATGTCGCAGATTTCCCCCTTCAACCGGGAGTAGGGCACGGCAATCTCGGCGAGCTGGGCTGCCTTGGCATTGCGCAGCCGCGTGAGAAAGTCGGCGATGGGATCGGTGAGTGCGCTCATTTCGGTCGTGGGAAAAAGGGTGCGTGTTCTAGCGGAGGTATCGGGGTCGATCAAGCCGCTTTCGCGGGGAGCTTGCGGTCGCTGAAGGGCACGCCGAGTTCGGCGAGCAGGGCTTTCGCCTCCGCGTCGGTCGGGGCGCTGGTGACGATGGTGACGTCGAAGCCGATGTTGCGCTTGATCTTGTCGAGCTCCACCTCGGGGAAGATCGACTGGTCGGCGACGCCGAGGGTGTAGTTGCCGCGTCCGTCGAACGCGCGGGGGCTGACCCCGCGGAAGTCGCGGATGCGGGGAAGGGCCATCTTGATGAGGCGCTCGAGGAAATCGTACATCCGCTCGCCGCGCAGGGTGACCTTGGCGCCGATCGCCTGGTTCTGGCGGAGCTTGAAGTTCGCGATGCTCTTCTTGGAGGTGGTCTGCGCGGGCTTCTGCCCGGTGATGAGCTGGAGCTCGGCGATGGCGTCTTCGAGCGCCTGTTTCGGGTCGGACGTGGACCCGATGCAGGTGTTGACGACCACCTTCTGGACCTTCGGGACCTGGTGGGGGTTTTTGTACCCGTGTTTTTCGCGAAGGGCGGGGATCACCCGCTCGTGGTATTCCTTGTGCAGTGCGGAGTTCATGGTGCGTGCTTACTCCTGGGTCTTCTGGGCGCCCGGCTTCCCCTTCTCGACCACTTTGAGGTTCGAGACATGGATCGGACCTTCGCGCTCGGCGATCTGGCCCTGCGGGTGGTCCTGGCTCTTACGGACGTGCTTCTTGATCATCCGGACCCCCTCCACGAGGGCGGTCTGCTTGCGGGTGAACACCTCCAGGATCTTGCCGGTGGCGCCTTTGTGGGCGCCGCTGGTGACCTGGACCATGTCCCCTTTGCCGATATGGGTGGCGGTGCGGCTCATTACAGGACCTCCGGGGCGAGCGAGATGATCTTCATGAAGTTCTTCTCGCGCAGTTCGCGGGCGACGGGTCCGAAGATACGGGTGCCGCGCGGGTTCTGATCCTTGTCGATGATGACGATGGCGTTGTTGTCGAAGCGCAGCGCACCGCCGTCCTCGCGCCGGATCGGCTGCTTGGTGCGGACGATGACGGCGCGGACGACTTCGCCCTTCTTGACGGTGCCGCCGGTGGAGGCTTCCTTGACGTTGGCGGTGATGACATCGCCGACGTGGGCGGTGCGGGTCGGCTTGCCGATCACGCCGATCATGGTGGCCATGCGCGCGCCGGAATTGTCGGCGACGTCGAGTCGGGTTCGGATCTGGATCATTGCGGGTTCTCCGGGAAAGGGTGGCGGGAAATCACTTCACGACCTCGACCAGGCGCCAGCGTTTGAGGCGGCTGATCGGGCGGGTTTCCATGATGCGGACGGTATCGCCGACCTTGGCTTCGCCCTTTTCGTCGTGGACGTGGAACTTGCGGATCTGCTTGACGATCTTGCCGAAGCGGGGATGCGGGACGCGCGCGGTGGTCTGCACCACGATCGTTTTCTGCATCTTGTCGGAGACCACCGTGCCGGTCTTGGTGCGGCGCAGGAGGCGGGCGGTTTCTGCGGCGGGCTGGGAAGGGGTTTCGCTCATGGCTTACTTGCTGCTGACGGTGGCGGTGCGGGCGCGCTCGGAGAGGATGGTGCCGGCGCGGGCGATCTCCTTGCGGATCTCGCGGAGCAGGCTCGGCTTCTCGAGCTGACCGGTGACGCGCTGGAGGCGCAGATTGAAAATTTCCTTCTTGAGCTCCCGGATGCGGCCGGTGAGCTCGTCGCTGCTGAGTTCGCGGAGTTCCTTGTTCTTCATGGCTGGGGCGGCGTCAGGCGGCCGCGTGGTGACGGCTCACGAACTTCGTGCGCACGGGGAGTTTGGTGGCGGCGAGGCGGAGCGACTCGCGGGCGAGCGATTCCGGCACGCCGTCGATCTCGAACAGCACGTTGCCGGGGCGCACGGTGGCGACCCAGAACTCGGGCTGGCCTTTGCCCTTGCCCATTCGGGTCTCGGGCGGGCGAGCAGTCACCGATTTGTCCGGGAAAATCCGGATCCAGAGTTTCCCTTTCCGCTTCATGTTGCGGTTGATCGCGACGCGGGCGGCCTCGATCTGGGTGTTGGTGATCCAGGCGCGCTCGAGGGTCTGAAGACCGAACTCGCCGAAATCGATCGAAAGGGTGCGCGTGGCCGTCCCGGCGCGGCTTCCGCGCTGGGTCTTCCGGTACTTCACTCGCTTGGGCATCAAGGGCATGGCGTGCGTCCTCCGTCAGGGGTGTGCGATAAGGTGGTGGGGTCTCAGGCGGTGGCGGGAGCCACGGTGGTCTGCCGGGTCACGGCGGGCGCCTCTTCCTTGCGGCAGATCCAGCATTTGATGCCGATCTTGCCGTAAACGGTGTTGGCCTCGGCGAACCCGTAATCGATCGGGGTGCGCAGGGTGTGGAGCGGGATCTTCCCTTCGCGGTACCATTCCGCCCGCGAAATTTCCGCGCCGCCCAGGCGGCCGGAGCAGCGGATCTTGATGCCGTCCGCGCCGAACTCCATGGTGGTCTGGACCGCCTTCTTCATCGCGCGGCGGAAGGAGATACGGCGCTCGATCTGCATCGCCACGTTCTCGGCGACGAGCTGGGCGTCGAGCTCGGGGGTCTTGATCTCGACGATATCGATTTTGACCTGTTTGCCGCCCGACATCTCCCCGATCTCGCGGGTGAGCGTCTCGATTTCCTGGCCCTTGCGCCCGATCACGAGGCCGGGGCGGGCGGTATGGACGGTGACCCGGATGCTGTTCCAGGCGCGCTCGATCACGATCTTCGCGACCGCGGCGGCGGAGAGCTTCTTTTTGACGTATTCGCGGATGCGCACGTCGTCGCCGAGGAAGCCGGCGAAATCTTTACGGGTGGCGAACCACCGCGACCTCCAGTCGCGGTTCATCACCAGGCGGAATCCGATCGGGTTGACTTTCTGGCCCATGGCTTATTCGTTTTCTTGGTTCGCGGCTTCGGCGGCGGGTGCCGCGGTGGCTGCCGCCGCGGGCGCCTTGCGGGCGGCGCGGGGCTTGGAGCTCTTGCCGGCGCTCCCCTTCTTGCGGGGCTCCGGAAGCTCGATCTCGTCGGTGAGGGTGATCTTGATGTGGCTGGTCCGCTTACGGATCGGGCTGGCGCTGCCGCGGGCTCGGGCGGAAAAGCGGTGGACGGTCGGTCCTTCGCCCACGACCGCTTCCTTCACGGTCAGGCGATCGGCGCGCAGGTCGTGGTTGTTCTCGGCGTTGGCAATGGCGCTCTTGAGCGTCTTGCCGACGAGGCCGGCCGCCTTCTTCGGGCTGAAGGCGAGGATGTCGATGGCCGCCGAGACGGGCAGACCCTGGATCTCGCGCGTCACCTCACGCGCCTTGAAGGCGGAGATGCGCGCCATGCGGAATGTCGACTGAACCTGCATATTCGTTGTTGTCAGTTTGGTTGGTTGGTCTGCACTCGGAGCCGGTCTCCGACCCGTATGCGTTCCTTGTCTGATCCCAGATCTTGAATCACGGCCCCGGAGATGCGCTCGCGCACATCGACGGTTCTCACGGTCCCGACGCGGGTTTCGCCGCGCCAGACTTCGAAGGGCATCCCCAGCCGCACGCCGTTTCGGGCGCCGACATTGGCGACGACCAGCGAGAGGTCCTCCTTGTAGCTGATCACCATGGCATCGGTGATCGTCGAGGCGATCGCGCCGGGGGCGGGCAGCTCCGGGGGGGTCGCCCCCAGGAGTGCGGCCGCGGCCCGAAGCTCCGTTTCGAGCTCCAGCCGGACCTGCGCTTCGCTGCTTTCGGCGGTGGGGAGGAAGCGGATCAGCACCTCGTTGAGGCGCACCAGCTGTTCGGTGAGCTGCTCCTTGTCGCGGGTCGCGACCTCGAGGTCGCGCACCGCCTGCAGGAGCCGTTGCCGGAGCACCTGCTCCGAACCTTCGGCCGCACCGGCGCCGAGCGCCTCGAGCTGCAACCGCAGATCCGCGGCTTCCCTTCGGAACACCTCGGCTTCCCCGTGCGCCACCGCGACGGCCCCCGTGAGTTCGCGCACCGTGAGGCGCGCGTTCTCGAGGTCCTTCCGCAGGGCGCGGTTCTCCTCCACCACGGTCTGCAGCGTCAGCCGCGTCTCCGTGAATTCAACATCTAGATCTGACAAAGAACCGGCTCCTTCCGCGGCCAGCGTCACCGCCGCCGCCAGAGCCCCCCAGCCTGCCGTAACAGCAAGCCGGAACATAAAAACTTACTTGGTCACCTTCGCGGTGTGCGACCCGTGCTTCTTGAAGATACGGGTCGGGGAGAACTCGCCCAGCTTGTGGCCGACCATGTTCTCCGTGATGAACACCGAGGTGAACGATTTGCCGTTGTGCACCAGGAAGGTGTGTCCCACGAAATCGGGGGTGATGGTGGACCGACGGCTCCACGTCTTGATCGGCTTTTTGGCGCCGCCGGCGTTGAGCTTGTCGATCTTCTCGAGCAGGTGCTGCTCGACGAACGGACCTTTTTTGAGGGATCTGCCCATGGCTGATTATTTCTTCTTCCTGCGCTGAACGATGAAACGGTTGCTTGGCTTGTGCTTGCGGCGGGTCTTGAACCCCTTCGCGAGCTGCCCCCACGGGCTCATCGGATGGTGGCGCCCGCCACCGCCCTTGCTCTTGCCCTGGCCGCCACCCATCGGGTGATCGACCGGGTTCATCACCATGCCGCGGACATGCGGGCGGCGCCCGAGCCAGCGGCTGCGGCCGGCTTTGCCGCTGCTGACGTTCATGTGGTCGACGTTGCCGACCTGACCGACCGTGGCGTAGCAGCTTTCGTGGATCTTGCGGATCTCACCGGAGGGCAGGCGCACCAGGGCGTAGCCGCCTTCGCGGTTGTTGAGGATCGCCTGCTGGCCCGCGCTGCGCGCGATCTGGCCGCCGCGGCCGGGGGCGATCTCGATGTTGTGGATGTTGGCGCCGAGCGGGATCTTCGCGAGCGGGAGCGCGTTGCCCGGCTCCGGCGGCGCGGTCTCACCGGCCATCACTTTCGCCCCGGGACGGAGGCCGTCCGGCGCGAGGATGTAGGCTTTCGTGCCGTCGGGGTAGGCGATCAGCGCGATGCGGGCGCTGCGGTTGGGATCATACTCGATCCCTTCCACCGTCGCGGCGACGTCGCGGGTGCGGCGCTTGAAATCGATGACGCGGTACCGGCGCTTGTGGCCGCCGCCGCGATGGCGCGAGGTCATGCGCCCGTTGTTGTTGCGTCCGCCGCTCTTGCGCAGCGGTTCGAGCAAGCTCTTTTCGGGCTCGGACTTGGTGATCTCGTCGAAGGCGGGGAGCGCCTTGAAACGCGAGGTCGGGGTGAGCGGTCGGTAGGACTTGAGGGCCATGGCGGAAACTCCGGGTGATCGGTCAGGCGAGGTCGATGCGCTCGCCTTCCTTCAGGCGGACGTAGGCTTTTTTCCAGTGGGCGGTGCGCCCGGCGTCCGGGCGCCGCTGGCGACGGCTTTTGCCGGCGTAATTGGCGGTGCGCACGGCGGCCACTTTCTTGCCGAGCAAGGTCTCGATCGCGGATTTGATCTGCAGCTTGTTCGCGCGCGGGTCGACCTGGAACACGTAGGTATTCTGGGTGCCGGCGAGGACGGTGGCCTTCTCCGTGAGCCGGAGGGTGCGGATGATGTCGGTCGGTTCGAGGCTCATTTGGAGGTCCTTTCGGCGAGCTGGGAGAGGGCGGAAGCGGTCACGACGACCTTGTCGCAATCGAGCAGGTTCTCGCTGTTGACTTCCGCGCCGGTGGCGAGAAGGACGCTCGGGACGTTGCGTCCGGCCTTGAGCGTGGTCTCGTCGAAGCGGTCGGCGATGACGAGGACCTTGCGGGCGTCGGTCACCCCTTTGAGCAGGGAAAGGAACTGCTTGGTCTTCGGCTCACCGACGGCGAACGCATCAACCACGAGCACGTCCCCGTCGAGGATCCGGGAGCTGAGCGCCTTGCGGAGCGCCAGGCGGCGGGTCGATTTCGAGACGCGCTTGGAATAGTCGCGCGGTTTCGGGCCGAACACGACGCCGCCTCCGCGCCAGACGGGCGAAGATTTGTACCCGGCGCGGGCGCGGCCGGTGCCCTTCTGGCGCCACGGCTTTTTGCCGGAGTAACTGACCTCCGCCTTCGACTTGGTGCTGGCGGTGCCGCTGCGGCGATTCGCCTGGAGGGCGACGACCGCGTCGTGGAGGGCCTGGGTGCCCCGGCCGTTCTCGATGAGCTCGAGGCGGGCTTCGCGGGCCATTTCGGGAGTGAGGATGCTGGCAGCCATGGGATCGGTTCCTTACTTCTTGGCGGGCTTCGCCTTCTTGGCGGGGCGGAGGACGACGAATGACCCATTCGCGCCGGGCACGGCGCCCTTGACGAGGATCACGCCTTCCGCTTCGCGGACCTGGAGGATCGGGAGGTTCTGGACGGTGATGCGGTCATCGCCCATGTGGCCCGGCATCCCCATGTTCTTCCAGACGCGACCCGGCGTGGAACGGTTGCCGATGGCGCCGTTGCGGCGGTGCATCATGGAGCCGTGCGAGGCGGGCTGGCCGCCGAAGCCGTGCTTGCGGACGACGCCCTGGAACCCTTTGCCTTTCGACTGCCCGATCACGTCGACGGTCTGGCCGGGCGCGAAATGTCCGACGCCGAGCGCGCCGACTTCGGGAGCGGTCTCGCCGTCCTTGAGGCGGAACTCGCGCACGAAACGTTTCGGGGCGGCCCCGGCTTTTTTGAAGTGTCCGAGGCGGGCCTTGGTGACCCGGCTTTCTTTCTGGTCTCCGAACCCGATCTGGACGGCGGCGTAGCCGTCTTTCTCGGGGGTCTTGACCTGAAGGACCGCGTTGCTGCCGGCGTCGATGACGGTCACGGCGGTGGCGCGGCCTTTGTCATCATAGACGCAGGTCATGCCGATTTTCTTGCCCAACAATCCGAAGCTGCTCATGTGCGTGGCGGGGTGGTGAAGGTGTGGGATGGCGCGCCGCCGGTCCTCAGATCTTGATGGTGATGTCGACGCCGGCCGGGAGGTTGAGCTTGCGGAGCTCATCCACGGTCTTGGCGGTCGGGTCGATGATGTCGAGAAGGCGCTTGTGGGTGCGCATCTCGAACTGGTCCATCGACTTCTTGTCGACGTGCGGGGAGCGGTTGACGGTGAAGCGTTCGATCCGCGTGGGGAGCGGGATCGGACCGGCCACCTTGGCGCCCGTGCGCTTGGCGGTTTCGACGATTTCGTGCGCCGACTGATCGATGGTCCGGTAATCGAACCCTTTCAGTCGGATGCGGATGCGCTGGCCGTTGTCCATGGTGTGCGTGCGTGCGGGGTTGGGAATGTTACTTGGCGCCCTTCTGATCGAGGATGGCGGCCAGCACCTGCGAAGGAACCTGCTCGAAGTGCGAGGGTTCCATCGAGTACGAGGAGCGCCCCTTGGAGAGCGAGCGGATGGCGGTGGCGTATCCGAACATCTCGGCGAGGGGAACCTCGGCGTTGATGATGCTGAGGCCGTCGCGGTTATGGATGCCGTTGATCCGGCCGCGGCGGCGGTTGAGATCGCCCATGATGTCGCCCTGGAAGTCGTCCGGGGTGGTGTTCTCCACCTTCATGATCGGCTCCAGAAGGATCGGCTTGGCCTTCTTGAACCCGTCTTTCATGGCAAAAATGGCCGCCATCTTGAATGCGAGCTCGTTCGAGTCCACATCGTGGTAGGAACCGTCGATGATCTCGACGTTGACGTCGATGACGGGGTAGCCGCCCACGGCGCCGTTGAGGACCGCCTCGTTGATCCCCTTGATACAGGCCGGGATGTATTCGCGCGGGATTGCGCCGCCGACGATCTTGTTTTCGACCGTGAGGCCCGCGCCCCGTTCGTTCGGACGGATGTTGACGACGACGTGGCCGTATTGGCCGCGGCCGCCGGACTGCTTGATCAGCTTGCCTTCGCCGACCGCCTCCGCGGTGATGGTCTCGCGGTATGCGATCTGCGGTTTGCCGGCGTTCGCCTCGACCTTGAACTCGCGCATCATGCGGTCGCGGATGATCTCCAGGTGGAGTTCGCCCATGCCCGCGATGATGGTCTGGCCGGTCTCCTCGTCGGTGTGCACGACGAAGGTGGGATCTTCCTCGGCGAGGCGCTGCAGAGCGTTGGCCATCTTCTCCTGATCGATCTTCGTCTTCGGCTCGATGGCCATCGAGATGACCGGCTCGGGGAACGAAGGGGGCTCGAGCAGGATCTCGCGGTCCTCGTTGCA
>Ga0073934_10007254_pt1 | contig 15572 bp, 10 predicted proteins | sample LarsenN4metaG_FD_76834 | JGI IMG/M metagenome (GOLD analysis project Ga0073934, IMG submission 76834) | Hot spring sediment bacterial and archeal communities from British Columbia, Canada, to study Microbial Dark Matter (Phase II) - Larsen... ...
ATAACGAGGTGGAAGCCGAGGAGAAGCTCGTCCCTTATCAGATCACGGGCGGAGCTAATGAGCTGGTTAAGGTGAAGATCGGCACGAAGGACTACACTCCGCCGGAAATCTCGGCGATGATTCTTCGCAAGCTCAAGGAGGCTGCTGAGAACTACCTCGGGCACAAGGTGCGCAAGGCGGTCATCACCGTGCCCGCATACTTCAACGACGCTCAGCGCCAGGCCACCATCGATGCCGCCGAGATCGCCGGCTTCGATCCCGAGTGGGAGATCGAGGATCCCGCGACCGGCAAGCGCGTCAAGCAGCGGATGCGGATCATCAACGAACCGACCGCCGCGGCCCTGGCTTACGGCCTCGAAAAGAAGAAGAACGAGAAGATCGCCGTCTTTGACCTGGGCGGCGGCACGTTCGACATCTCCATCCTGGATGTCGCCGACGGCACCTTCATGGTCAAGGCGGTCAACGGCGATACGCACCTCGGCGGCGACGACTGGGATGAAGTGCTGATCAACTACATTGCCGACGAGTTCAAGAAGGAGAACGGCATCGACCTGCGCAAGGATCCCATGGCCATGCAGCGGCTCAAGGAGGCCGCCGAGCGGGCCAAGAAGGACCTGTCGCAGCAACAGCAGACGGACATCAATCTGCCGTTCATCACCGCCGACGCTTCCGGCGCCAAGCACTTGCAGATGTCGCTGACTCGCTCGAAGTTCGAGCAGCTCACCGAGCACCTGGTCGAACGCTGCCGCAAGCCGGTCATGCAGGCCCTCAACGACGCGAAGCTCAAGCCGAACCAGATCGACGAGGTCGTGCTGGTCGGCGGCATGACGCGCGTCCCGCGGGTGCAGGCCCTGGTGCGCGAGATCTTCGGCAAGGAAGGGCACAAGGGCGTCAATCCGGACGAGGTCGTTGCCATCGGGGCGGCGATCCAGGGCGCCCAGCTCTTGCTCGGCAGCAAGGCCGACGTGCTTCTCCTTGACGTCACCCCGCTTTCCCTGGGCATCGAAACCCTGGGCGGCGTGATGACCAAGCTGATCGAGCGGAACACGACCATCCCGACCACCAAGAAGCAGGTCTTCTCCACGGCCGATGACAATCAGCCGTCGGTGACGATCAAGGTCTACCAGGGCGAGCGGGAAATGGCCGAGAACAATCGGCTGCTTGGGCAGTTCAACCTGGACGGCATCCCGCCCGCTCCGCGCGGCGTGCCGCAGATCGAAGTGGCGTTCGACATCGACAAGAACGGCATTCTCAACGTCTCGGCCCGTGATCTCGGCACAGGCAAGGAGCAGAAGATCCGCATCGAAAGCTCCAGCGGCCTGAGTTCCGCAGAGGTCGAGCGGATGCGCAAGGACGCCGAGGCGCACGCCGCCGAGGACAAGCGGAAGCGCGAGCTGATCGAAGCCCGCAACCATGCCAACCAGGTGGAATACCAGGTCGAGAAGATGCTCAAGGAGCACGGCGACAAGCTCTCGGCCTCAGACAAGGGCCCGATCACGAGCGCCCTGGAAAGGCTCAAGGAAAAGTGCAAGGGCGAGGACGTCGCTGCCATCAAGCAGGCGATCGGGGAAGTCGAGCAGGCCTCCCATGCGATGGCCCAGCACCTCTACAAGTCGGCCGGCCCCAAGCCCTCGCAAGACGGATCGACAGGCCCAGCCGAGGCCAAGGGCAAGGACGACGTGATCGACGCCGAGTTCGAGGTCAAGAAGTAGTCCAGTTCCAGCGAGGCAGCGCCGGCGGTCAGTTCAGCAAGCCGCCGGCGCTTGTCCTTTCAGTCCGCCTGCACCCATCCCTTGTGCACCTGCCCCCCGCGGAGCAGGAACACCTTGAGGGGATAGAAAGTGGCCAGCTCCTGATGACGCAAGACGTAACTGACGTTGTCCAGGCTGATGGTCTCCCACTGGTGCAGCCCGACGAGAATGTCGCCGCGCTGGATGCCAGCCCGCGCTCCTGGACCATCGGGGTTCACTTCAGTGACCAGCAACCCGCCCCGCAAGGTCGAGCCGCCACGGCTCATTGCGTCGGCTGAGGCGGGCATCAGCCTCACCCCCAGACGCCTCCAGGCCAGGTCATTCGGGCTGCCGCTGTTCATCGACGGTTGCAGAACCAGTTCAAGGACTTTCTCGCCATCAGGTCGGCGCACCTTGATCGGCAACTGGTCTCCAGGCCGGACGTGCAGCAAGGCCCGTTCGAAATCGAGACTGTTGTAGATGTCCACGTCCCCCAGCCGGACGATCACATCACCCCGCTGAATCCCAGCTCGTTCCGCTGGTCCCTGGGCTTCAACCCGTTCGACTTCCATCGACCACGGGGGCGACTGGCGCACGTCGACGCGGTTGCGATAGCCAAGGCCGGGGGAGATGTCCGTCTTGCGCCGGCGCGCCAGCATATCCGTCACGACCTGCACCATCTGATCGGCGGGAATCGCGAAGCCGATGCCCTGCGCCCCAGCCCGAATCGCCACGTTCACGCCGATCAACTCGCCGTCAATGTTCAGGAGCGGTCCGCCCGAGTTGCCCGGGTTGATGCTGGCATCGGTTTGGATCAGCGACTTGTAGGAGATATCCTTGTTCAAGGTGACGTCGCGGTGCAACGCACTGATCACGCCGACCGTGACGGTGTGCTCGTAGCCGTAAGCGTTGCCGATAGCGATCACCGTCTCACCCACCATCAGGTCGCTGGAAGTGCCGACGGAGATGGTGGGCAGAGGGCGCGGGGCGTCGATCTTCAGCAAGGCCAGATCGAACTCCTTCTCCCGATCGATCACGCGGGCCACGTAAGGGGTGCCGTCGCTGAGCCGTACCCGCAACAGGCTCACGTCTTCGACGACGTGGTGGTTGGTGATGATGTAGCCGCGCGGATCGATGATGATGCCCGTACCCATGCCGTTGGACCGTTGCTGAGTCGGCACGGTCTCCTGAGCGTCGCCCGGAGCGGCGCCCGTCGAGTTGCGCTCGCTGTGGATGTTCACGACGGCCGGCTTGGCTCGTTCCACAGCCTGCACAATGACGGACCGGCGCGTGACCGGGGCCGCCAAGGCGAGGTTCCCTAGAATGCAGATCAACCCGATCCCGGCAAGCAGGCAGCGTTGCAAGCTCATGGTGGTTCCGCGACAGTTCCCTGGTGTTGGCAGGCCTTGGTGCGCTGAGTGGTCTGTCCGTGAATCGACCCTCTACTGGGGGTTCCTTCAGCAAGCGTTCAAGTTTCGCCAGATTCGCACGCAGGCCGCGCGCCGCCTGAACGGATCGTGCTAGCCGGTACTGAACTGGCAACGGAAGGGCCGATACCCAGCGCAAACGTTATTCTGAAAGTACGCGTCCGATTGCGCCAAAACGGGCAAGGAATTTCCCTCCATGACTGGCCAAACGCGAAAACAGCAGATCGAGTCAATGCTGGCAGCCGACCCCTCGGACGCCTTCCTCCGCTACGCCCTGGCCATGGAGTGCGTCAGCGCTGGCGACGATGCAGGGGCGCTCGGTCACTTCGGCCAGCTCCTGGACGAACACCCCGACTACATCGCCGGCTACTTCCAGCAAGGCCAGGCCCTCGTGCGGCTGGATCGACTCGATGAAGCGCGCCACTGCCTGGCGAAAGGCATCGCCGCTGCCCGAAAGGCCGGCGACCTCCACGCTGCCGAGGAAATGAGCGCCCTCCTGTCCACCCTCCCCGCATCCTGATGCACGCCCTTCACGCGCTGGTCGGAGCGCTTTCGACCTGCGGTTCCTCCGCCAGACGCCTCTCGAGAATCTCCTTGAGGAGGCTCCGATGGCAGCGGGCCTCGTCCGTGCAGGCCTGCGAGCAGAGCAGCGTGATCGTCTTGCCCTCGCGCAGCAACTCGACCAGGCCGTCGATCTGTTCCTGGACCTCCGCCGGCCTCGACTTCATCTCGGCCAGATAGCGCTGCACGTATTCCGCGAAGCTGATCGGCGGCCCGTGCTTCCCGTAGTAGTCCGCGTGGAGTTCCCTGCTCGGCCCGAGGTCAGGCAGCCAGACGTCCCAGGTCTCCTTCGCCTTGGGCAGGGCGCGCGGACGATAACGACAAATCAGGATGCGCAGGCCGTCCCCTTTCTGCTTGCGGTCGCACCAGCGGCGCGTACGAATGGGCATGAAGTGCCTCCCGATCGGCCGGTTCAAGCAAGCCGGCTGGCGATCTCCTCGCCGATCGTCAGGGATGCCGTGGCGGCCGGCGACGGCGCGTTCAACACGTGGACCATGCTTTCGGTTTGCACGATCCGGAAGTCATCGACCAGCGAACCGTCCGGTTCGACTGCCTGGGCCCGCACTCCCGACCCCGCGGGAACCAGGTCCGAGGCCCGCACGTCCGGCACCAGCTTTTGCAAGGCCAGCACGAACGCTAACTTGTTCAACGAACGCCACTGCTCGGCCAGGCCTGTTTGCCAGTACTTCCAGCCCATCCGCCAGAAGCCGCGGTAGCAGGCCAGGCTGAGCACGTCGCCCGGGCTAAAGCTCAGCCGGCTGTAGCCCTCGCGGCGCAAGGCCAGCACGGCATTCGGTCCAGCTTCCACCTCGCCGCCAATCCGGCGGGTGAAGTGCACGCCCAGGAAGGGGAATCGCGGATCGGGCACGGGGTAGATGAGGTTCCGCACCAGCGAGCGCCGCTGATGCGTCAGCTGGTAGTACTCGCCCCGAAACGGCACAATCTGCAACCCAGGATTCACCCCGCACAGCCGGGCCACGCGGTCCGCTTGCAAGCCCGTGCAATTGACCAGCCTTCGACCGGCGAACGCCCCAGCCGTGGTCTCGACGACAAGCTCCCCCGCATTCCTTCGCACGCCGGTCACCCGCGCCTGCAACTGAATGCTCCCGCCCGCTCGCTGGATCAGTTCGGCCAGCTTTGCCGACACCTGGCGATAGTCGACGATGCCGGTCTGGGGCACGAACAGTCCTGCGATGCCGTGGGCATGCGGCTCGTGCTGGGCGAGTTCCTTGACCCCCAGCCGTTGCAACCCGTCCAGCCCGTTCGCCCGGCCGCGGCGCTCCAGCTCGTCCAGGGCGGGCAGTTCGCGGGGCTCGGTCGCGACGACGACCTTGCCGCACCGCTCGTGCGGTATGCCGTGCTCCTGGCAAAAGGCATACATCGCCTCTCGACCCGTGGTGCAGTTGCGGGCCTTGAGCGAGCCTGGCTTGTAGTACAGCCCCGAATGGATCACGCCGCTATTGTGACCGGACTGGTGGGCGGCCAGTTGCGGCTCGGCTTCGAGCACCAGAACCGAGCCGGTCCCTCGACGGGTCAAGGCAAACGCCGTCGCCAGCCCGACGATGCCGCCGCCGAGGACCAGCACTTCGTGACATGGGGTAGACATGGCAGTGTTCTACAATCCCGATCCTGCCCCCGCCAGCTCAGCAGCCTCGAAGGAACTCAGGCGATCGAAGACGGCGTCGATCGTCTCATCCAGCGTGGAAGTCCCCGCCGTCAGACCGACCGTACCGAAGCCGTGGAACCAGGCCGGCTCCAGCTCGTCGGCATTCTCGACGTGGAACACCGGCAAGCTCCGTTCCTCCGCCAGTCGCACAAGCTGCCTGGTATTGTTCGAGCGCCTTCCGCCAACGACGACCAGCGCCTCCACCTGTTCGATCAGCTCCAGGGCGGCGCGCTGGCGGTCGCGGGTCGGCTTGCAGATGGTGTCGATGAAGCGGACCTCCTTGCCCGGGTTGGCCGCCGTGATCGCATCGCGCAGCCGCCGGGCTTCCTCCGGCTGTGTCGTGCTCTGGCAGACGATGCCGAGGCGCGGGGCGGCAAACTCCCGCACGTCCTCCAGGCGCTCAATGACGTCGAACCGCTCCAGGTCCTCAATGATCCCCACCACCTCGACGTGGTTCCGCCGGCCCAGCACGAGCACGTGGTAGCCCTGGCGGTGCAATTCCTGGGCGGCCTCGTGAACCGCTTCGACGAGCGGACAGGTCGTGTCGATGAGCCGCTTGCCGGCCTCCTGGAGCCGCCTGCGTTCCCGCTGACTGACGCCGTGGGCGGTGATGAGCACGTCGTCGGTCATGGGCAGCGCGGTGCGTCGGCCTTCCGGCGTCATGCGGAAGCCCCGTTCCTGCAGCTCGCGAATGACCTCGCCGTTATGGACCAGCTCGCCATGGATCGTCACCTGCTGCGGGGCCTCGACTTGCCGCGCGATCTCCAGGGCGTCGCGCACGCCGAAGCACATCCCCATGGCCTCTGCACGAATGACCCGCATGCCAACCCTCCTTGTTCTTGGTCTCACGCGGTCCGCCTCGCTCCGCATCCTGGAACCATCGAACGGCCGCGTTCGTTGACTTTGCCCCACAAAGTTTGCAGGCAAAAAAAGAGAAAACTGCCATCAAAGCGTCGCCAGGCCTGGATTCACCCTCTGCGCCGCGGCCGCCTCGTGCTGGGGCAAGGCGTCGCGGATGACTCGCTCCAGTTCCGCCAGGTAATCCAGGAACCGCTGCCGACCCTGGACGGATAACCGGCATAGCGTCTGCGGCCGACGCCGCTCAACGCTCTTCCAGATCTCGACCAGCCCAGCCTCGTGCAGCACATCAAGGTGGCGGCTCAGGTTGCCGTCCGTGAGGGCGCACAGTTGCTTGAGTTCGCTGAAGAGCAACCCCTCCGGGCTGGTCATGAGCGAAGTCATGATGCCCAGCCGGGCTTTCTCGTGCAGCAACCGGTCCAGCCCCTCGTAGGCATGGCGGCCGGCGGTTGGTCGACTGCGCTCAGCCATTGTCCTTTCGCTCCTTGTTGGTCCAAAGCACCGTCGCCGCCGCAAGCTGGCCGGTTCCAAAGGTCAGCCCTGTGCCCCACGAGTGCAGACTCACCTCGCCCCGTGCCAGCAAGAGCATGGCGGCGCCCGCGGCGAGATAGAAGAGCGCCACCCAGCCAATGGCCCGCGGCAGGTAAGGCCGCGAGGCGAAAATGCCCAGGCTGAACAGCACCGCCCACAGCCCGGGCAACAGGGCGATCTGCTCCGGCAGCGCCAACGCGAGGATGCCCGTCACCGCACAGCCGGCCGCCAGGCACGGGAGCAACTGGCCGACGACCTTGAGCGTCTTCCTGCGGCCGAAAGCATCGTCGCGCAGCAGAAAGTTCCAGGTGATGGCGCTGCCGCAGATGACGCCACTGATCACCGCCAGGGACACCCAGAAGATCACGTAGCCAGGCCCGTCCCCTGGGGCCACGAGCCGCGGCTGCAGGAGGATGCCCGCCAGTCCGCACAGTCCAGTCACCGCGACCGGCGCGGGCTGGTAGCCGCGATAAATCTCCCCCTTCGCCAGGTGGCCGTGGATCTCACTGATCTGGTCGAGGGCCCGAGTGTACTCCATCCGCCAAACTCCTCCACAGACGAAGACTTACTTTGCACGGCAAAGCGATCATTGTCAAGGGATACCGTGACGGGCCGAGCGGCGGGCGTCGGGCCCCCGTGAGCCCCCCTCGCCCATGGCTCCTCTCCCACGCGGCGCGAGGCGAAGGCTCGAGAGGGGGCCAAAGCGCAACAAAGCAAAAGACGCCGAGCAGCCGTTTTGTGGATGCTGCAAGTAGCAAAAGCGCCCTTTGCGCCCCATTTCATCGGCTCCCAGATTTGCCGCAACAACAACCCCGTTAATCCTTTGCGCCGTTTTGAGCCCCCTGGCCGAGTGCGCCGAATGTGCGCAGGCGCATCTCCGGCGCAGTGTGCTGACAGCCAGGCCGCTGCCAGGTGCGCAACATCCTGGGAACCGGCAGGACGGGCCGATGGCCTGGTAGGAGTTCAGCGCTTTGCCCAGTCGAGCCATGCTGGCGCTCCTCATCACCTGTTCCGAGCGCGTGCGCGAGCGCGCACCCCTTGCGCAGCGGAGACAACTTGCATTCTCGCACAGAGAATGTACATTTGTCAATATCCGTTGTGCCGTCAGCTGCGCGGGCGGGGCGCTGCCCTGGCAGCCCGATGCGCACCGACGACCTCACGCTGCGCCGTTCTTGAAGTCACCGCGAGCTGACGCCTGGGCGACACCCCGCTCGGCGCGGCACGCCGCCGCGCCTAGTCTTCCTTTCTACGGATCGCCCCGTGGTCGATCAGCTTGTCCAGCTTGCGCAGGTTGCCCGTGAGATCCTGGGCCACGTTGGCGCGCTTGAGAAACAACAGGGCGAAGCAGGTGTCTGGGGCGGTCCTCCAGACGTCGCTCCAGCTGCCGTCGTCCCGCTGCCGATTGACCAGGATTTCCGCGCCCCAGCGATACCAGTCCTTGCCGCCGATCTCCTGGAGATCGTAGGCCACGGCGACTCGTTCGAGCGACCAGAGATAGTAGAGGTCGCCGAGCGAATCGGCGCCGATGTACGCGCCGCGTCCGCCGACGCGCGGGCCAGGCGGTTTTTCGGGCCTGCCCACGCCCCCGGCCAGGAAAGCCAGCCCCGCGGCAATCCCCGCATCGGGCTGCTGCGACGTCTCCGGCTTGCCGAACGTCCCCCGCCCCACCGCCAGGCCAAGCAAACCGGCGCAGGTCATCGAGTCGAGCTGCCAGGGCTTGTCCTTGTGGTAGCCCCAGCTCCCGTTGGAAAACTGCGTGGCCCGAAACCGCGCTTCCACCAGAGCCATGCTGCGGTCGATGGGAATGTCGTAGCGCTGCCCCGCCCAGACCGCCAGCACTGCGAACTGAGTGTTGGAGTTGTCGTCGTCGATGTCCAGGTTGAGCCGCCGGGACGGATCGGCCCAGAGCGGGCCGGAACTGCGGAGCGCGGGGCGGGCGCGGTCGCGGTCGAGCTCCGCCACTCGTCCCCGTTCCGCGGGCCGCTCGCTCCTGGTCCGCCCGCTGTCTTCCTTTTGTTTCAGGGCGACATAATCCTCTGCGGCCGGCAGACTGCGCAGGGCCTCGAGCAGCTCGAGCTCGTCCGCTTCCTGAAGGAACGGGCAGTTGTAGCCCCAGCCCCCTGCCAGGTTCTGCCCGGCGATCAGGCGCAGCAGACCCGAGCGGATCAGGTCTCGATCGTTGGGATCGCCCAGCCGATCGAGAAACAACACGGCAAGGGAGAGATCGTAGGTTCCGGTCGCCGCCCGCAGGAGGCTGGACCGCACCTGGGCCTGGAGCCTGCGGATGACCGGGTCGTCGGCGGGAATGCCGCAGGTCAAGAGAGTCAGCCCGACGAGGGCGTCCGCTCCGCCGCGCTTGTGCAGATACTCGTCCTCATGCGTCCCGCTGGCGGCCTCCTTGAGATAAACGACGCCGCGATCGATGGCGCGATTGACCTTCTCCTGCAACTCCGGCGGAAGCCGCGGGGTCCTGGGCGGTACACGAGCCTCTTCCCGCGCGGGAGCCGACTCCTGCGGCAAGGGCTCGAGCGGCGGCAGCCTCGGCGGCGGAGGAGGCGGGGTCCTGGGCGGATCCACGGGCGGGGGCGGCGGGTCGGGCTCGACCGGCTCGGGAATCATGGGGGCTGTGGGTTGCGTCGGCACGGGGGTTCGGCTCGGCGTCGTCTCCGCCAGTTGCATTTCCTCTGCCGGTTGCCAGTCGACCAGCAAGATGGCCGCGGTGAGCAGAAGCACGAGCGCCATGGCGACGACCACGGCCAGCTTGAGCAGAGCGGCCGTGGCGTCGTCGGAGGCCACCGGCAAGGAATCGTTCGAGACCACACTGGTTTGGGCCTGTGCAGCGGCGGGTTCACGCGCTCGCCTGGCGGGGCTTTTCCTGGGCGCAGGCACCATCACCGGCCCGCCGCAGTTGGAGCACCGGGCTCGGCGGCCGGCCATGGCATCGGGCGCCACGAGCTTGGCGGAACATGCGGGGCACCTGGCTGGGATCGACATGGCATCACCTGTTGCGCCTTGGCCGCGAGCTGGTCCTCAGTCCGGATCGCCGATCAGGATGAATGCCGACCAGTAGTACGGATCGGCGAAGGGTTTCTCCGAGGCATCGGTCCTGGCCGGTGCGCCGGCGGCTTCGAGCTTCAGTCCGCGGGCCGTCTCGGGCAGCTTCGCAATGCGGGCCTCGACTTCCTGTCGGCTCAGGTTGCGCAGCCAGTCCTTCGCGTCGCGCAGGGCTTCCGCCTTGGTGAGCCGCCTCGCTCCGGGCTCTTGCCGCGCGGTCAGCCAGTTCTCGTAGAAGCGGACCATGAGGAGCGAGGTGGCCGCGTCGCTGACCGGCCACTGGCTGACGATCAGGCTCCGCGCGCCGGCGGAGAGCAGCACTTGCGAGAAACCGAGGTAGCCCTCGCCCGTGGTCCACTGCCCCAGGCCGCTCGAACAGGCGCTGAGCACGACCAGATCGGCGTCCAGCCGCCAGTCCTTGCGCATTTCCAGCGCCGTCAGCCGGCCAACGCCTTCCGGCGAGCCGCTCAATGCGATCGAGGAAGCCAGGGCCTGGCGTGGATTGATCAGACCGTGGGTCGCCAGGTGCAGCACGTCGAAGCGCTGCATCTCGGGCGCCAGCTTGCGGAGTTCTTCCTTGCTGGCCCGCTCGCCCAGGAGCAGCTCGCTCCTTTCAAAGAGCGGAGCAATCGCCTCGACCTCGTAGCGCGTGCCAGGCAGGGCCGGCAGCGAGGCGTCCTTCGGCGAAGCCGATTGACCGAACGCGGGATCGCCCACGGCCAGCAGGGTTCGGCCGCGCTTCGGATCGCCGCGCGGCGCGCTCCGCCGCAGGCGAGCCAGCATCGTCCCCGAGGGGGCGTAGCTCACCGTCCAGCGATCGGTCAGCACTTCCACTGGCAGCCCGGCCAGCTTGGCGCTGGGCAGCACGATGAGGTGCTTTGCATCCTTTACATGCGGTTCGAGAGGCGCCAGCCGCTGGGCGTACAGCTTGCCGATCAATTCCCTGGGCCAGGCAGCGCGGTCGCGTTTCGGATCGCTCACCTCGGCTCGCAGCCGCGCCGCCAGGCCGATGTCCTCGGCCGTCCACTCTCCGTTCGGCCCCGTGCCCGGCAAGCGCACCCATATCGGCTGGCCCGTCTTGCGGACGATGACGGCGTGATGCTCGCCGCCTGAACCGCCGTGCGGCGGCTCCACGTCCAGCCAGGCGACCAGGACGGCTCGCTCGGGCAGACCTTCCTGAATCCGCTCCAAGGCAAGGACTTCCTTCAGCGATTGCTCGACGAGCAGACTCTCCAGGCCGTCCTGAAGCTCCTGCCGCTGCTGGAAAGCCCTGGCCAAGCCCTGCTGCTCCCTGTCCGTCGGCTCGCGGCGAGCCTGCAGCTCGGCAATGCGGCGTTCGTTGTCCTGAAGCCTCGCCCGCAGCTCCTGGAGCCTTTGGCGTTCTTCCTGGTTGAGCTGTCCCAGCCGCTCGGCCACGAACTCTTCGAGCAAGCCGCGGGCCAACCCTTGCTCGAGCCGCTGATACGCTCCTGTCCCGTCGCCGCGCAGGGCCTTGCAGACGGGCAGAAGCAGCAGCGGCGACTCGCGGCTCATGGCCCCGGCCCGCGCGAGACCGGCATCGCTGACCCGCAAGCGCGACGACTCGAAGGCCCGCGCCAGCTCTTCGCCCAGTTCCTCGGCCTCTTCGTGCCGACCCAGCAGGATCAGGGCCTGCAGCAGGTGATCGCCAAACATGACGGCGTTCACGTGGCCAGCCCCCAGCGAGCGACGCGCCAGGGACGCCGCTTCCTTGAGCATCGGCAGACCGTCCTGGGATCGGCCTTGCCGGCACAGGCACATGCCGAGAGCGTCCAGGCACCAGGCGCGGTCGCCCTCGGCCTGCGGCGCCAGCTTCTGATAGATCGCCAGGGCTTCGCGATAGCACGCTTCCGCCTCGACGAACTTCCGCTGCGGATCGAGAGCAGTCCCCAGGTGCACCAGGACATGAGCCGTTTCCACGTGGACGTCGCCGCGGGCCTTGCGGGTGTCCGTCACGGCCAGTCGGAACAACTGCTCGGCCTCGGCAAAGCGTGCCTGGCCGTGCACGCTCATGCCCAGGTTCTCCCGCGCTGTCGCCGTGTAGAGATGATTCTCGCCGTAAATCTGGCGATGGGCTTCGACGACTTCGCGAAAGAGCGGCTCCGCCTCGGCGTCCCGCGCCTGCCCGTGCAGCACGAGGGCCAGGAGGTTCACCGAGATCATGGTGTTTGGATCGTTCGGCCCGACCACCTCGCGGCGAATGGCCACCGCCCGCCGGAGCAACGGCTCGGCCTCGGAGAAGCGCCCCATGTAATAGAGCACGCCGCCCAGGGCGTGCAGTCGGCCGGCGGTCAGGGGATGCTTCGGCCCGGCGGCCTTTTCCATCGCTGCCAGCGATTGCCGCAAAAGCGGCTCGGCCTCCGCGTAACGCTCCTGATGCCGATAGATCATGGCCAGGTTCTGGGCCGTTGCCGCGGTATCGATGTGCTCGTCGCCGAGCAGCCGGCGGCGCACGTCCAGCGCCTCGCGGTAGTAGCGGGCAGCCTCGTCGAAGCGGCCCATGTCCTTGAGGTTGAAGGCCAGGTTGTTCAGCGCCGCCGCCGTCATCTCGTGATCGTTGCCCACTGTTCGCCGCAGCGCGTCCACGGCCTGACGATACAGCTTGTCGGCTTCCTCGTGGCGACGCCGATCGTTCAGGATTCCCGCGACGTTGACCATCGCCGCCAGCGTGTCCGGATGCTCCTTGCCCAGCACCCGCGCCCGCGCTTCCATGACCTCGGTGTGGAGCTTCTCGGCCTCGGCATAGCGGCGCTGGGCGGCGTAACTCGACGCCAGCCAGGAGCGGGCCATCAGCGTCTCTGGGTGGTCGGGCCCGAGCAGCTTCGTCCGCAGCTCGATGAGTTGCTCCGCGGGCTGCTGCGTCTGCGCGGTCCGCCCCGCATTGCGCAGCTTCTCGATGGTCTCCGCCAGCTCCCTGGCGCGGATCGCGTCAGGACTTTCCTTGTCCTGAGCGCACACGCTGCCCAGGAACGTGGCGGCAAGAAACAGGGCCAGCCCGACCCGCAACCGCGTTCGCATCGCCATTCCTCGATCCCCGATGAGTCTCACGACCGCCAGGCTCATGCAGCTTCCCAGGATAGCCTCGCCATCTCCCTGGAGCAACGACGGAGCGAGAAGGATTGCTCCATCACGCCGCGAGTCAAGCCCGCGGCTCCACGCTCAATCCCTTCGCGCTTCCGAGGCAGGATCGCTAGAACAGCGAGTGGACGCTCTTGGGTCCTGGTACAGCCCACGGGATGCACATGGCCCAGCAAAAGCTCTTCAACGCCGATGACGCCGACAGCGTGGCGCTGGCCAGGCAGTTCGCCGAGGTGATCTTCAATCGGCCGCTGCCCAGGCCGTTTTCGTACGCCGTGCCGGAGCACCTGGTCGGCCGGTTGCAGCCCGGGCAGCGCGTGCTGGTTCCGCTCGGCCGCGGCAATCGGCCTGCGCTGGGCTACTGCGTGGGCATTGGCGAGACGCCCCCTGAGCGGACGGTCAAGCCCATTTTGCATCTCGTGGACGAGGAACCGCTGCTGACGCCGGCGCTGCTGAAGCTCACGCACTGGATGGCCGGTTACTATCTCTGCCCGTGGGGCCAGGTGCTGGAGGCGATCGTGCCTGCCGGCGCGCGGGGCCGGGCGGGGACTCGGGAGAGAGTCTTCCTCAAGGCCGCGACGCTGGCGGAGCTGCCGGTGCCGTTGCCGAAACTCACGGCGCGGCAGCGCGACGCCCTGGATCGGCTGCGCCTGGAGCCGCGGCCCGTCGAGCTGAAGGAGTGGGCCGAGAGGATTGGCTGCACGACCGGCGTCCTGCTTGGCCTGGTCAAGAAGGGCCTGGCGAAGCGGTTCAAGCAGCGGGTCGAGCAAGCGTTGCCTGCTGTGGCCGAGACGCCGACCGAGGAGCCGTTGCGCCTCAACGAGGATCAGCAAGTCGTCCACAGCGCCCTGGCGGACGCCCTGGCTCGCGGCGGGTTTCAGCCTTTCCTGCTGCACGGCGTCACCGGCAGCGGCAAGACGGAAATCTACTTGCAGGCGATCGAGCAGTGCGTGCACTCCGGCCGCGAGGCCCTGGTGCTGGTGCCGGAAATCAGCCTGACGCCGCAGACGATCAGCCGTTTCCGGGGCCGGTTCCCGCGCGTCGCCGTGCTGCACAGCCACCTGAGCGACGCCGAGCGCGGCAGCTACTGGCGGCAAATCGTCGCCGGGCAGGTGCAGGTCGTCGTCGGCGCGCGCAGCGCCATTTTCGCCCCGACCCGCAAGCTGGGCTTGATCGTCGTGGACGAGGAGCACGAGAGCAGCTTCAAGCAGGAGACGACGCCGCGCTACCAGGCCCGCGACCTGGCCGTCCTGCGCGCTCAGCTCGAGGGGATTCCGATCGTGCTCGGCTCAGCGACGCCGTCGCTGGAAAGCTGGCACAACGCCCAGCGCGGCCGCTACCGCTTGCTGTCGCTGCCGCGGCGGGTGCTCGAACGGCCGCTTCCCGAGGTCCATCTGGTCGACTTGCGGCACGAACCGGCATCCCGCGGGCGCTGGCGGGCCATCAGTCCGTCGCTGGAACGGGCGATGCGCGCCGCGCTCGACGCCGGCGGCCAGGTGATCCTTCTTCTGAATCGCCGTGGCTTCTCGACGTTCCTCTGCTGCCCGAGCTGCGGCGAGGTCGTCAAGTGTCGTTTCTGCGAGGTCACGCTGACGCACCACAAGGACCGCGACCTGCTCCTGTGCCACTACTGCGGCTACGAGACGCCGCCGCCGGAGCGCTGCCCCAGGTGCGGCCTCAGCCAGATCAAGTACCTCGGCCAGGGCACCGAAAAGCTGGAAGCCGAGATCGCCCAGAAGTTCCCCGGCGTGCCCGCCCTGCGCATGGACAGCGACTCGATGCGCGGTTCCGGCGCCCATGCTCGCGCCTTCGAAGCCTTCCGCAAGGGAGAAGTGCGAATCCTGCTGGGCACGCAGATGATCGCCAAGGGACTCGACTTCCCGAACGTGACGCTGGTCGGCGTGATCAATGCGGACCTGGCCCTGCACCTGCCCGATTTCCGCTCGGCGGAGCGCACGTTCCAACTGCTGGCCCAGGTGGCGGGGCGGACGGGGCGCGGGCCGGCCGGCGGCAAGGTCCTCGTGCAGACGTTCAATCCGGAGCACCCGTGCATCCACCTGGCGGCGCGGCACGACTTCGTCGCCTTCGCGGCGGCGGAATTGCAACAGCGGCAGGAGCACGGCTATCCGCCCTTTGCCCGGCTGGCGCGAGTGATCCTGCGGGGCAAGGACCCGTCCGCCACAGCCGCCCATGCCGACAAGCTCGCCGAGGCTTTCACGAAGGCCCTGCCGCTGCCGGGCGAGCCGCCGCCCATGGTCCGCGTGCTCGGGCCGGTCGAGGCGCCGCTTCTGAAACTGAAGGGCTACTATCGCTTTCACTTCCAAATGCAATCGAACAGCTCGCAGGCATTGCACCAGTTGCTCAGCGCCGTGCTGCCGAGCTGCCCGGCTCCACGGGGAATCGAGGTAACCGTGGACGTCGATCCGTGGAGCATGCAGTAGAAAGGCTGCCAGCAAGCAAGGATGAACAACAAGAGCTGCATCACCGGCGTCCCTGCCAGGGGAGAACCGACAACATCCACGCCCCCTTCGCCTGGCAGATACTTCATTCAGGAATTTCCGGGATAGTTCTTGACACACACACACACACACACACACACACACACACACACACACACACACACACACACACACACACACACACAGCATA
>Ga0073934_10007255_pt1 | contig 15567 bp, 16 predicted proteins | sample LarsenN4metaG_FD_76834 | JGI IMG/M metagenome (GOLD analysis project Ga0073934, IMG submission 76834) | Hot spring sediment bacterial and archeal communities from British Columbia, Canada, to study Microbial Dark Matter (Phase II) - Larsen... ...
CAGCTCCGTGACCCCCCGGATCGCACGCACGATCGTGCGTGCGATCCGGGGGGTCACGGAGCTGCGCTTCGCGCTCAGGTACCGGCCCCCCGCCAGCAACTGACCAAGCCACCATCAGCGGACGTTCACATGCAACTGAAGGGGTCTGTCGCGCTCGTCACGGGCGCGAGCGAAGGCATCGGTCGGGCGATCGCCGAGGCGCTCGTCCGTGAAGGCGCGTACGTCACGATCACCGGGCGGCGCCAAAAGGAGCTCCGCTCGACCGCGGGGGCGATCGGAGCCGAATGGATCACGGGCGACGTCGGCAACGAAGCGGACGCCGTCCGCACGGTGCGCACCGTCGTCGAGCGGCACGGCCGGCTGGACATCCTCGTGAACAACGCAGGATACGGGCTCTTCAAGCCGCTCGTGGAAACGACGCTCGAGGAGCTCGAGGCGATGTATCGCACGAACGTGTTCGGTCCGTTCCTCATGGCGCGCGAGGCGGCGCGCCAATTCATCGCGCAGGGCCGCGGCGATCTCGTCAACATCGCATCCACGTCGAGCCTCAAGGGGAGCGCGGGCCGCACGGCCTACGGCTCGTCCAAGTTCGCGCTGCGCGGGATGACGGAGTGTTGGCGCGACGAGCTGCGGAGGCACAACGTCCGCGTGATGCTCGTGAACCCGAGCGAGGTGCAGACCGAGTTCGCGGCCAAGGCCGGGAGCCCGCGCGAGGCCTCGGACAAGAAGCTGAGACCGAAAGAGATCGCGGACGCGATCGTCGGGGCGCTGAAGATCGAGAGCCGCGGCTTCGTGCCCGAGTTCAGCGTGTTCGCGACCAATCCGTTCTAGGGACCGGCAGCAGATCGTCGAGGTTCGTGAGGACGGACACGGCAATGGCGACGTCGACAGCCGCCAACGTCGTGCTCATGCCCGCAGCACGGTGACGCGTGTCGGCCCCTCGAAGTCGTAGTGTTTCGCCTTCAGGCCCCGCACGTCCACGCTATGCTCCTTTTCGTGCTCGAACAGGAGCACGTCGGCGAACGCGACCGCCCGCCAGCGTGCGATGACCCGGTCGAGCTTGGCCGACCCGTACGGCGGATCGGCGAACGCCACCGCGTACGTGCCTGCGGCGAGACTCTCGACCCACGGCACCGCGTCTTTCTTGAAGATCCTGGTGCGCTTGGTCTCCCGTAGCGCGGCCACGTTGGCTTTCAGGGCGTGGAGCGCCGCCGGTCCGTTCTCCACGAAATCCGCCGCGATCGCTCCGCGCGACAGCGCCTCGAGCCCGAGCGCGCCGGTTCCGGCGAAGAGGTCGAGCACGCGCCGGCCTCGGAAGTCCTGCTCGACGAGCTCCAGCGCGCGTGCGCGGACGCTCTCCGGCGTTGGCCGCACCTCGCCTCCCGGCGACGTGAGCTGACGCCCCGCGTGCTTTCCCTGGAGAATTCTCATGTGGTCGTAGACGAGCGGAGGGGTGCAAGTTGCCGGATCGGCGAGCCGGCGACTAATCTCACCATCGAACCAATATCAAGGAGGGGAGCCGTGTCGTCCCGTTCCGTTGGCATCCTGCCGGTACTCGCCGCTGCGCTCATCCTCCCGACCTCGATCGAGGCCCAGACGCTCGTCGAGTCGAGCCTCGAGGCCCGCTTCCAGCTCGACTTCGCCGTGCCCGCCGTCGCGCTCCAGCGCATGGTCCCGGCCGGCTTCACGCTGAACGTCGCGACGCAGGGCCCGGCCACGGACTGCAACCTGCGGGTGATCTTCATCGAGCGGCTCACGATCAACGATGCCGAGGGCCGGCCGGTGGGAGACGGCTCGAACAACCTCGTCTATCTGACCGTGCCGGTGACCGATCCGAGCGGACAGGCGGCTCAGCTCGTCATCGGCGGGATCACGCAGGACCCGGCGGACGCTCCAGGCCCCTTCGGCGTCTACAAGGCCGCGACGGCGAATACGCTCCACCGCATGACGATGACCGGGCCGTCCGGTGTCACCGAGACGCAGGAGTGGTCGTTCCGAGCCGCGACGGGCGAGCACCTGGAGATGAGGATCGTCTTCGAGCGCGGTGTCGCGAACCGTGGCCAGCCGAGGGAGACGCGCTTCTACTCGGCCGCGAATCCCAGCACCTTCGAGATCTCCAGACAGCAGCAGGTGCTCGACATCCTGCGCAACGTGACCACGAACCCTCGCGATCGTGTGCGCAGCTTCTCGTTTTCGGGTGGCGGCGGCAGCTGGGCCGCGCTCTTCGACGGTACGGAGCGCGTGCTCTCATGGGACAACATCGTCTGGCTGGACCGCGACGTGCTGAGGTCGTGACGATGCGCGCGCTCCGCGTCGTCTCCCTGCTCGCCGTGCTCGCGCTCCCCGCGGCGCCGGTCCAATCGCAGCAGTCTCAGCAGTCCCTGAGAGTCTGGCTCATCGACGTGGAAGGCGGCGGCGCCACGCTCTTCGTCTCGCCGACCGGTGAGACGCTCCTCGTGGACACGGGCAACGGCGGGCAGAACGCCGCACGCGACGCGGGCCGAATCCTCGACGCGATGCGTGACGCCGGCGTGAGCCGCATCGATCATCTCATCACGACGCACTGGCACGGCGACCACTACGGTGCGATGCGCGAGGTGGCCAGCCGTGTGCCGATCGCTCACTTCATCGATCACGGCCCGACGGTGGAGACGGCCCCGGCGGCGGTCGACTTCCTGCGCGACGTCTATCCGACGCTGTATCAGGGCGCCCGCCACACCGTCGCTCGGCCCGGCGACCGCATCGAGGTACGCGGGCTCGAGGTCACGGTGCTCACGTCGGGCAAGCGCGTGATCGAGCGACCCCTCGCCGGCGGCGGCGCCCCGAATCCGTACTGCGCAGCATTCGTCCCGCAGGAAGAGGACATGGGGGAGAACGCACAGTCGGTCGGCATCCACGTTCGCTTCGGCGAGTTCCGCCTGCTCCACCTCGGCGACCTGACGGTGAACACCGAGTACGAGCTCATGTGCCCGAACAACCCCATCGGGACGGTGGATCTCTGGGTGGTCTCGCACCACGGCCAGCCGATCTCGAACGCCGCGGTGCTCGTGCACGCGATCGAGCCGAGGGTGGCGATCATGAACAACGGCACGCGAAAGGGCGGACAGCCTGCGGCCATGCAGGTGATCCACTCGGCGCCCGGGCTCGAGGACCTCTGGCAGCTGCACTTCTCTCAGCTGAGTGGGCAGGAGTACACCGTGCCCGGAGTCTTCATCGCGAACGGGCTCGACGAGCAGCTCGAGGCGATGCCGATCGCGCCGATCACGCCACCGTCCGGACGCGGCGCCCCGCCTCCGCCCGCGCACAACGGTCAGGCCTACTGGATCGAGGTGTCGGCACGGCCGGACGGCTCGTTCACGGTCACGAACGCGCGCAACGGCTTTGCGAAGGAATACCGCTAGCGGTCCGCCGCTGCGCTCGACACGAAGCGGCACGGTCGCGGAAGCCTCCTGCGCCTCAGCCCGCCCCTAGGTAGCTTCGTGCCCCCTCGTTTCGCGGCCAGGAGGTAGTACGTTGGGATCTCTCTCGCTCGTCGTCTCGGATCCGCCCCACGGTCGGGTCGACCACCAGGCCGTGGCCGACGCGCTCGGCCTCGAGCTCGCGAACGCGAGCCTCAAGATCGGCTTCGCCGCGCCCGAGTTGATGCGCTGTGCCGAGCGGGCGCGCGCACTGCCCTTCGCCGCGCTGCTCAGCGACACGGGCATGAACGTGAAGGTGATCGACGGCGCGGACCTCGCGCGCGTCCCGTGGCCCGTGCCGATTGCCTCGATGTCGTTCGGGCCCGACGCGCTGGTCGGGACCTTCCGCGGCCGCACGGTCCGAGTGCGCTACGCGGAGCCCGTGCTCGCGGTCTTCTGCAAGCCGCCGCTCAACTACATGCGGCCGGCCGCCGTACCTCCGCTCACGCCATCGCTCGAGGGGCTGCAGGTCGCCGAAGCTCTCGACGGTATGGCGACCCTCGATCTCTACACGCTTCGGGGCGCCCATCTCGAGAGGATCACGATCGCCCAGGACGTCGTCGACTTCTCCGATCTGGGAGATCTGCAAGGAGGGTCCCCGGCCGAGAGCCTGAAGGCCACGCTCGCCGAGTGCGGGAGGCGCTTCCAGCGGCTCACGGTGGACGGCCGCCTCGAGAACGTGCGGCCGCGCCGGCGCTTCGTGGCGGGTGACGCCGGGTTCGACATGGATCTGCGGAAGCACTACTCGTTCGGCACGCTGCTCCTGCGCCATGCCTTAGGCGAGATCTCGGCGGATCTGAAGGACCTCACGCACTACGAGTACGGCTCGCGCCTCGCGTGCGCGCTCGGTAAGGACGAGCTCCGCTGACGGCTGCGATTCCCTAGAGCTTCACGTCGCCGCCCGGGTCCCGGCGCCGCAGCCGCTCGAGCGTTGCGCGAGCCTCGTTCAGCCGCTCGTCCCGTGCCTGCTCGTCGACGGTGGCGGCTTTCCAGTCCGGCTCGCCGACGGGGCCTACCGGGACGCGAAGGACATCGCCTTCACGCGCAGTCTTCGGCAGCTCGCCGCGCGAGACGCGCTGCACGGCGCTGCTCTCGTCGTCGACCAGAACCGCGAAGTCGCCCTCGAAGCGGTCCACGACCCAGACGCGCTCGCCCCGGCGTCTCTCAGTCATCTCGTTTCATCGGCTTTCGGCCGACCGGCGGGGAAGCCACCGGGCTAGGGCGTCCCACACGACCTCGTGGCGACCGTCGGCGAAGCCGCGAATGGTCACCGCTCCGTGCACGTCGGTGCGGTAAACCTCGCTGCCGGCCGATGCGTACGCGACGAGAGCGTCGCGGCCGGGATGTCCGTAGCCGTTGTCGCCGCCGACGCTGATGACCACGACCTCCGGCCGGGCGTGCTCGAGAAACGCGGTCGTGATCCCGTCGTCGCTCCCGTGGTGGGGCGCCTTCAGCAGCACGACGTCGGGAACCACGCCCTGCGAGACGAACCAATCCAGCTCCTCGGTCTCCGAATCGCCGGAAAGGAAGGCCACGAACGCACCGAAGCGGACGGCGATCCCGATCGAGCGGTTGTTGTGCTCGACGTGGAGTGGCGGCAGCGGCAGGACATCGAGCGCGACACTGCCGAGGCTGACTGTGCGAGGCTCGGGGGCCAGATACGTCACATTCGGCAGGCGGTCGAGGGTGGCAAGGAGGTTGCGATACGTCGCAGTCGTATGCGTCTGACCATTGTCCATGAAGAATCGCACGGGCAGCTGCGAGAGCACCTCGACCATGCCGCCGATGTGGTCGGCGTGCGGATGGGTAGCGACCAGGAGGTCGAGGCTCTCCACCCCCAGGGCCGCGAGGGCGCCGAGGGGGGCTTCGGTCCCCGCGTCGATGAGCGCGGCCTGCCCCGTCGGCGCGCGGATCAGCACCGCATCCCCCTGTCCGACGTCGAGGAAGGTGACCTCGACCGGGGATGCGCTCGACTGCGTGACCTGCGCCTGGGGGGCGGATCCTGCCGGCGGGCCGCAGGCGAGCGCGATCCAGAGCGTCGCGATGACGGCAGCCAGCATGCGCTCGCGGCCAGGCACGTGGGGCATGGTGTCGAGAATAAGGGCGGAATACCCGCCACGCTCCCCCGGGAAGCCGACCGCTCGCCGCCTCGCTCCGTTGCTCGCGGTCGGATCCGGGCATTTCTTTGAGCATGGCGCTCGACCTCCGGTCACTCGCGTGGCTCTCCGCCGTGACCTTGGCCGGCTGTCAGGACGAGCAGCCCATCACCGGGAGCAACGCGCCGGTCGCTTCGGTCGAGGTGACGCCCGACTCGGCGGCCGCCGCGTCGCTCGGCCAGACCGTGCACTTCACGGCTACGGCGCGGGACGCGGACGGGGCCGAGATCCCCGGCTCGTCGTTCACCTGGACCTCCTCCGCGACCTCGGTCGCGAGGGTAGCCGGTTCCGGATCGGCCACCACCGTCGGCAACGGTAAGGCCACGATCGCGGCGACCGCCGGCGGAGTCACGGGCATCGCCCGCCTGACGGTCGCGCAGCAGCCGGACTCGCTGGTCCTCGTCGGAGGCAACGCGCAGACGGGGTTCGCGCGCGTGGCTCTCGGCCATCCCCTGCGCGTGCGCGTGACCGACGCGGGGTTGCATCCGATCGCCGGGGTTCCCGTCACCTGGCAGGTGCTCTCCGGCGGCGGATCGATCACCGGCACGGGCACCGACGGCGCGGGTGAAGCGACGGCGATCTGGACGCTGGGAGGTCAGCCGGGTCCGGTCGCGGCGCGCGCGAGCGTGGGTCCGCACACGGCGGAGTTCACCGGAATCGCGCTTCCGAACGGCGTCATCCAGGGCACGATCTCGCGGTCCTCCGCCTACCTCGTGGCGGCGAGGCAAGCGAGCGCTCCCGCCGGGACATCGTCTTCCGGCGCCGCTCAGCCGAGCGCGAGCTTCGCGGCGCCGCGAGCTCGGCGCGTCGCGGACGAGCTCCTCGTGCGAGTCCGCACCTCGGCCCTGTCGCTTCCTGCCGCGGGCTCGGCCGCGTATCGCTCCGCGCCCGTCGCAGCGGCGGCCGCGAGCAGCTTACGAGCGGCCGCCGCGCGCTGGGCTCTCGTGGAGCCGCTCGAGGTGCTCGGCGCGTCGCCGGCTATCGCGACGCTCCGCATTCGCGTTCCCGCCGGCCAGGCCGAGGCCGTGCGCCAGCGTCTCGCCCGCCTGGCGGAGGTCGAGGAGGTGGAGCCCAACGAGGTTGCGTGGATCACCGACGAAGGCACCGCCTACGCGCCAGCGGCGGCGCTCGGCGAGCCCTACTTCACCCGCCAGGCCTGGCACTACGACATCACGAACACCGTGCGCGCGTGGAACGTCACGACCGGGAACGCAGGCGTGATCGTGGCGGTGGTGGACGACGGTATCCGCTTCGATCATCCGGACATAGCGGCCAACCTGCGGTCCGACGGCTACGATTTCGTGACCATGCAGACGATCGCGGCCTGTACCTCGGGGTCGTTCACCACCTCGATGGACGGCGACGGTCCCGATCCGAACCCCACGATTCCGGCGGCGCTCTCCTACAACGACAACGCCGGCTGCGTGTCTGGCCTCCGCGCCACCGGGGCACACGGCCTCCACGTCGCGGGGACGATCGGTGCCCGTGCGGCGAACGGCGAGGGAGGGGTCGGGATCGCGTGGGCAATCGGCATTCGGCCGATCCGCGCGCTCGGGAGCCACGGCTCCGGAACGCACTACGACATCGCGCAGGGGATCCTGTACGCCGCGGGTCTGCCGGCGGACGGCGGCTCCGCGGGTCCGGTGCAGGCGGCCTCGGCTGCTCGCATCATCAATCTGAGCCTCGCGGGGACCAGCGGCTCCAGCACTCTGCACAATGCGGTGATCGCAGCGACGAATGCCGGCTCGCTCCTGATCGCCGCGTCGGGCAACGAGAGCGTCTCGGCGCCGTATTATCCCGCCGCCTACCCCGAGGTGCTTTCCGTCTCCGCCGTCGCACCCGACCTGCAGCGCGCGCCGTACTCGAACTGGGGCTCGAGCGTGGACATCGCGGCTCCCGGGGGGCAGCTCGCGCTGGGAAGCGACTACGGGGTCTGGTCGCTGCGCTGGAGCTTCCAGACGAGCTCTCCCGCCTACGACGCGCTGCAGGGTACCTCGATGGCGACTCCTCACGTCTCGGGCATTGCCGCGCTGGTGCTGGCCGCGAGTCCGGGCCTCACGCAGGCGCAGCTGCGGGCGCGGCTCGTCGATCACGCGATGGACATCGGCCCATCGGGCTCCGACGACGAGTTCGGCGCTGGACTCGTGGATGCCGAAGCCAGCGTCCGCAACGGTCCGGCGCCGCGCGAGACGTACGTCCGCGTGTACGATGCGCGGAGCCGCAGGGTGGTCAGGTCGGTCCGTACGAGCGCGAGCGGCGACTATACGCTCGACCAGCTTCCGGACGGCGCGTACCACGTATACGCCGGTCAGGACGAGGGCGGCGACGGGGTCACGGGCATCTTCGACCGCCGTTGGGGTGCGCTCGGCGGGAGCACCTCTCCCGATTCCGTGTCGATCACCGGGTCTTCGATCGAATCGGCTTCGTTCGTCATCGGTTACCCGCAGGAAGATGAGCCGAACGGCTCGCTGGGCTCGGCCGATCTGCTGCCGGTCGGTGGATACGCGTACGGCACCATCACGTCCAATGCGGACGCGGATCTCTACAGCTTCACGCTCACGGGGAGCACGACGATCCTCATCGAGACCGATGCGCTCGTCGGATCGTGTGGGTACACGGATCAGGTGGACACCGTGCTCCGCGTGCTGGACGCGGCCGGCTCACCGTTGGCGACACACGACGACATCGATTCCGGGCTCGCGCGCCTGTGCTCGCGCATCCAGACGATGCTGCCCGCCGGCACGTACTACGCCGAGGTGAGCGGCTTCGGGAGCGACCAGGGTCATTACGGCGTGAGGATCGCGGAGGTGCCATGATGCGGCCGTCCACGCGGCTCGGGCTCATCGGATGGGCCTTCGTCTTCACCGCGCTCGGCTTCACTGCGTTCGCCTGCGCACGACCGCCGGACGAGCAGGCCGAGGCCGAGGCGCCGCCCCTCCCGACTTCGTCGCAGCAGGTGCTTCCCACGACGCTCGAGGCGACACGCGCGCAGATCGACAGCGCGATCGGCGGAGCCGAGGCGAGCGCGCTACCCGAGTGCGCCCTGGCGGCGCTCGGCGTCCGGCCGTGCGGGGGGCCGCGCACGTATCTCGCCTACTCGCGAGTCCAGACCGACTCGGCCGCGCTCGCCGCGCTCATCGAGGTCTACGACCGGCTCGACCGCGAGCGCAACGAGAGAGAAGGGCTCGTCTCGACGTGCGAGCTGATGCTCCCGCCCGAGCTGGCGCTCGAGAACGGGCGCTGCGTGACACGCTGAGGCTAGAACCTCACGAGCCGCGTCGCCTTGATCACGAGCTGGCGGCCCCTGAGGTCCGACCAGCGGTCGAGCACGTCCGTGTCGCGGTCTTCGGTATAGACGACGAAGAGCTCGCTTCCCGGGGCCCACTCCCACCGGAAGCGCACGTTCGAGCCGAACTGATCACTGCCGGCGTTGTACTGGACGAGCGCGCTCACGAAGGCGCGGGGCGAGAGGCTGTACGTGACCCGCGTCCGAGCCACGTGCTGGTTGAACTGGCCGGCGGACGTCTGGAGGTCGGGCAGGTCGACCCAATTGAGCTCGACGCTGGGCTCGAGCGAGAGCTGGGGCAGGAGCTCGATCCGGCCCTGCGTGAGACCCAGCGAGGTGACGTGCCCGGAGTAAAACGTGCCGTACGTGACCGACACGCTCCCCGAGATACGACGCGAGGGGCCGAAGTAGTACGTGACGTCCGTATCCTTCGTGTCGTACGCACCCGCCGGGATCATCGCGCCCGAGATCAACGTGGGCGCAGCGAGCCGCTCGTAGTTGTCGGTGCCGTTGATGGTCAGCCAGTCGCCGTTCTCGAACTCGAGCTCGACGCGTCCCTGCTGCATCCGTGACTCGATCTCGTGGGTGCGCTCGCCGTCGATGTAGTTGAGGAGCGCGACGAAGGAGAGGCGCCGAATCACGCCCGGCAGACGCGGGCTGAAGCGCCCGAAGGCGTTCACCTCGCGGAAGTCGGACCTGCGCACGAACCCGATCTCGGGGTTGAATCCGTCGGCGACGACCACGTGATCCACCGATCCGCTCCACCTGTCGCCGCGCCAGCCCGCGCGCAGCCGGTAGCTGTAGTCGCGCTCGTCGATGCCGTCGGTATCGGTCTTCGCCCAGTACCCGAAGATCTGGAGGTTCTCCAGGAACGCGAAGTTGTAGTCGGCGCCGTACATCGTGTTGGAGCCGGTGGGGGCCGCCATCGCCTCCGAGCGGTGCCCGAGCAGCGCACCGACGCTGCTGCGGCCGAAGACGTCCTGCCGGACGCGCAGCACCGAGAAGGTCGTGGGATCCGCCCCGATGGCCGACTCGCGCTGCGTGCGGATGCCCACGGCGCCGACCGCGAACGGGCCGACCTTTCCGGTCACCCTGCCGCCGCCGAGGATCGGCACGGGCGTGCCGCTCTGGAGGCCTATGCGCCGGCTGTAGAAGATCGTCGGCGGGTTCGCGCTGCGGCCTCCGCGCGAGCGCCCGCGGCTGCTCACGCTCTCGCTACCCGGCGGCCCGCCACCGCCTGTGCTGGTCGGGCCGCGTCCGCCGTTGCCGAACTCGAAGATGCCCTGGCTCTCAAGGAAGAAGTCGCGCTTCTCGGGAAAGAACGTTCCGAAGCGCGTGAGGTTCACCTGCTGCTCGTCGACCTCCACCTGCGCGAAGTCGGTGTTGTAGGTGAAGTCGGCGGTCAGGTTCTCCGTGACGCCCCACTTCAGGTCGAGCCCCGCGTCCGCCCAGGCATCGCTCGAGACCGCGGGGGTCACGACCCGGTTCGTCTCGATCCCCGATATCCCATAGGGCTTCGCTTCCAGACGAACGGAACTCGCCGGAGGCTCGACGCCGGTCAGCGTGCCGTACCTGGACACACGCATCGCGGCCCGCGTGCCGTTTCCGGCGACTGAATAGGGAAGGAACGTGAGGTGATCCCACTCGTTCCTCCGCATGATCCCGCGCCGCATCTGGATGCCCCACACCTGGTCGCTGCCGGCGCGGTAGCGGAGCGAGCGGAACGGGATCGCCATCTCGACCGTCCAGCCGCCCTCGAACCTCCCCGTGCTGATCTCGAGAACGGGATTCCAGTCGATGTTCACGTCCTCTTCGTTCGTGATCTGCACGTCGGAGAACCCGCCGAGCGGATTGACCCAGAACCCGAAGCCGTTCCGCCGGTCGAGGTACGTGTCGAAGAACACGCCGAACTGGTCGTTCAGCTCGAGCGAAGCGGCGTCGCGTCGCATCTCGTTCGCGACCCACGAGGCCTCTTCGGCCGAGTCCCACATGCGCGCCGACACGTAGACGTTGTTCTCGTCGAACGCGAGCCACGCCTCCGTGCGCTCCGACGGAGTCGCGCCCTCTACGGGGAGCGTCTGCACGAAATCGGAGATGGGGAGCGTGCTCGCGTAGAATGCCTCCCCGAGCTCGCCGTCGATCGCGAGCGGCTCGGTGAGGCGCACCGCGCGCACGCTGACGGAACCATCGCCAGGCTGCGGGCTCACCGGCGCCGGCGCGGACGCCGGCACGCCCGCGCCCAACGGCTCCTGCGCGCGCGCCGCCTGTGATGCGCAAAGGCTTACCGCGAGCGCGAGAAGACAGCGTGAGATCATCGGTGTGAGCAGTCGGCGGGGTCGGAGCGAGCGGGAAAGGTGAACGAGACGGGCGATACGATCAACGCGTCCGTCGCGGGCGCGCGACCATGAATGCATTTACGAGGCACGATCGTTGCGGCGATTCCGCCCGTTCGAAGGTCGTCCCAAGGGACTTCCCACGCATACCGTAGCACAGAGGACAAAACCATGGCTACGACGCAGCAGAAGGAAGCACAGACATCGACGAAGCGTACCGAGGCTGAAGGCATGCACGATTCGCCTCAGCACGAGCACCACTGGCTCGAGAAGCTCGTCGGCGACTGGAGAGTCGAGGGGAAGGTCACCACGCCGGGTGGTACGGAGAAGACGAGGGGTGAGGAGAGCGTTCGCTCGCTGGACGGCCTCTGGTTCATCGCCGAGGGGGAGGGCGAGATGCCCGGGGGCAACAAGGGCACGACGATTCTGACGCTCGGCTACGACACCAACCAAGGGAAGTACGTCGGCACCTTCATCGGGTCGATGATGACCCATCAGTGGGTCTACGAGGGCGCGCTGGACGAGAACGAGAGGGTGCTCATCCTCGACACCATGGGTCCCGACTTCACCGAAAAGGGCATGAGCTCGAAGCTCGTGCCCTACCAGGATCGCATCGAGTTCATCGACGACGACCACCGCGTGCTGAAATCGCACAAGAAGGGCAGGGACGGAAAATGGGAGCCGTTCGTGGAGATCCACTACCACCGGAAATCCAACGGCGCGCGAGCCGGCCCTCCTAGATAGGTGACGGGGCCTCGGCGCCCGGAAGGCCTCCCGGGATCTCGGCCCCGGGGGGCCTTCGCGCGTCGGGATGCTCCGTGCGCCCAATCCATCTACCTTCATCCGCATGACTGCACGTACGTCCCTCGGCCTCGCGGTCCTGGCGGTGGCGTGGTTGCCCACGCTCGCGGCCGCGCAGTCCGGTCCTGCGCTCAGCCCGGAGGAGCAGGAGGCCCAGCAGATGGGCTTGGAGATGGCGTTCGCGTGCAGCCCGCGTAGGCACGGCGAGGCCACGGGCTCCGCTTCGACGATACGCCGCGGCGCCGACGCGCTGGCGGGGACCGCAGTCTACTTCGAGAGCATCGAGGGGACGTTCGTCGCGCTCGAGGAGTACGACGAGGCGCTCGACGGGCACTGTCTCGTGTTCGGGTGGTGGGGCGACGAGCTCGCTCCCGGCACGTACCCCGTCGCGCGGCTCTCCATGCGCGCGATGGAGGAAGAGGAGATGTCGGGCGAGCACTCGTTCTTCTCGTGGGCCGCCGAGCGCGCCACCGGCGGCATGACGATGATCGTCGTGGAGTCCGGAACGGTCACGATCGATGCCATCGGGCCCGGAAGCATCACCGGCAGCTTCGAGATCACGGGTTTCGCGCTGCAGGGCGACACACGCGGCGAGACGGTGCGGTGGGCAGGCACCTTCAACGGTGTCGAAGGGGAGGCACTGTGACGGCGCGTCCCAGCGTCATCTTCGTGCGGGAGTCGGCGGAGCCGATCGGCGGTTGCTGCCGCATCCCGCAGAGCTCGCTCGTCTCGGCGAAGGAAGACCCCGCGTTCGCGAAGCACCGCGCGATCATCGACAACATGGGCGTGGTCTATCAGGCCCTGCGCCAACGCTTCGGCCGCGCGATCGATCTGCAGGTCGTGGACACGCGCAACATCGCGCTCCCCATCCTGCTCATCCGAGACTTCTTCGCGCACCACGTGGGATTTCGCGACGGGCTGCGCACGCTCGCCCAGATCCCTCAGCACGCGGTGATCGTGAACGGCCGCATCGTGGACGAGAGCGAAGCGCCCGACGCGCTCGCCGTCGTGGCGCACGTGGCGGCGGCCGCCGCGAATCCCTGAGCGATCCCACGAAACGACTCGGGTGCGGCGCCGTACCGGCCGCCGCACCCGAGCTCCCGCGGAGTGGAAAGGGGAGCTACTTCTCGACGAGTCCTTCCAGGCTCACGCGGTACTCCCTGCGCTCCTCGTCCCAGCGGATCCCGTAGCGGGTCGGGTAGTACCCGGGCACGTCGACCTGCTCGGGCACCGGAATCTCGACCGAGAAGCTCGGCTTCGCGTCGAGGAACGCCTTGGTGATCATCGGCTCGGCGAAGATCAGCTCGCCGTCCCACGTTCCGAAGATGAACGTCTGACCGAACTGCTGACCGTTCAGCTCGGGTGAGGTCGGATCGATCCAGTGCGCGCCCATGAGCGGCACGCCACCAGGCAGCGCGGCGTATCCCGCCGGGACGTGCGTCGGCGCGGGGTGACGGGCGGCCTTCTCCTCGAACTTCGGATCCTCGGCCACGATCGTGCGGCGCTCGGCGTCGCTGATCAGGTTGAAGTGGAAGTCGAAGTGCGGCTTGTCGTAGATCCCCGCGGGCTCGTGGCCGTTCAGGTTCCAGTTGAGCGCCACGTGCTGGAAGGGCGTCGGATTGTCCACCGGCAGGTCGAGCACGTACTCCCACATCAGGTGATGTCCCTCGAAGACGATGCCGCCCGGATCGTGATGGCCCGAGGGCAGGTTCTCGAGGGCGCGCTCGGACAGCGCGACACCGACCTCGGTCGGCACGCCGTTCACCATCTCGACGTACGTGCGCATGGTGCCGTCGCCGAGAGGCTGGGCAGTGCCGTAGAGGCTGGTCCTCGTGGGCTCGGAGGCCTGCGATTCGCTCACGCCCACGACCGAGGCGATGAAGCCCGACAGGCTGAGCGCGGAGATGGCCGCGATGGTCGCGATGTTGCGGAAGGACCGATTCTGGCGATTGACGCGATAGGCTCGGGTGTTCATATGGCTCCCCCTTTTCTTTTTGACCCCTGGTTCTCGTTGATTCGCCGGTTCGTCGGCCGTCGAAGAGCAACGAACTAGGGGGAATGTCGGGGAGCCCTCTTTCAGTCCCTCTTACAGAGGTATTACGGCCGCTTCAGCCATGGAGTAGCCCGGGTGGGCGCCCGATCGTGAGGGTTCTCAGACCCTTGCCTTGCAGAGACTGGTCATGCAGACTGGTCATATGAAGACCATCAGTGCGACGGAGTTCAAGGCCAAGTGCTTGGCGATCTTGGACGAGGTGGCCGAGACGGGAGAGGTGCTGACCGTGCTCAAGCATGGACGTCCCGTCGCGCAGGTCGTACCTCCGGCGCCCCGGGCCCACGGGTATCCGCAGCAAGCGTTGGCGGGGACGGTCGAGCTCCACGGAGACGTCATCTCGCCCGTCGTGCCCGCGGAGGAGTGGGAGGCCGAGTCGGACGGAGGCGAGGGGTGAGCGTCCTTCTGGACACTCACGTCCTGCTCTTCTGGCTGAACGGGTCGGGCTCGCTCACCGCCGCGCAGGAACGTGCTCTGGCCGACGCGACCTCCGAGGCTCCGCTCCTGGTTTCCGACATCTCCCTGTGGGAGATCGCGATGCTGCTGAGACGCGCTCGCATCTCGCTGCGTCTTCCGTTGCGTGACTGGCTCGAGGCGGCGGTCGCGCCGCCGTTGGTTCGGCGCGTCTCGATCTCGCCGGCCGTGGCTGCCGAAGTCGCGAGCCTTCCGGATTCGTTTCCGCGCGATCCGGCCGATCGCATCATCGTGGCTTCAGCCAGAGTGCTGGGTGCGCACCTCGCCACGCAGGATCACCGCATCATCCAAGCGGCGGTCGTTCCCACGCTCTAGGCCCGGACGGCTACTCGCTCGCCCTGAGCCTCTCGTAGACCGCGACGGTCTCGCGCTCGGGAGCGGTCTGGAGCTCCTGCTCGAGCAGCGTCTCGAGCCTCTGGTAGAGCCGCAGCGCCTGCGAGCGATCGCCGGTCTCCGCGAGGCTGAGCATCAGCTGGCGGTACGCCGGCTCGTGGAGATCGTCCTCGGCGATCACGCGCCGGTATGCGTCCGCCGCCTCGGCGTGACGTCGTGCCTCGTACAGCGCCTTGCCCAGCGCCAGGCCGCCTTCCAGATGCAACCGGCCGAGGCGGTCACGCATCTCGAGGTGCCAGTCGCCGACGACCTCGTCCTCCAGAAACGGGCCGCGGTACCACGAGAGCGCGACGCGCAGCTCCTCGACGGCCTCCTTTCCCTTGCGTATGGCGCGGAGCGCGGTTTCGACGTCTCGCTCGAAGATGGCCGCATCGAACACGCAGCTGACCTCCGGAGCGACGCTGTAGCGATCGTGCGTCTTCGTGATCCACGAGCTGTCGCCGAGCGCCTTCCGCAACCTGTGGAGCGTGACGTGGAAGCTGTTGCTCACGCGCTCGCTCGAGGACTCGGGCCAGAGCGCCATGCCCACCTGTTCCCTGGTCACGCCGTCGGGATGGCTGAGAAGGAACAGGAGGAGCTCGCGTGGCTTCGCCGAGCCCCAGTCGGCCGGCTCGAG
>Ga0073934_10007257_pt1 | contig 15561 bp, 14 predicted proteins | sample LarsenN4metaG_FD_76834 | JGI IMG/M metagenome (GOLD analysis project Ga0073934, IMG submission 76834) | Hot spring sediment bacterial and archeal communities from British Columbia, Canada, to study Microbial Dark Matter (Phase II) - Larsen... ...
CACCACCGCGGGCACCACCAGCAGCACCAGGCCCGTCAGCTCGACGTTGGTGACGATCATCATGGTCACGCCGCCGATCACGCTCAGCGTGTTTCTCAGCGCGATGGACAGCGACGAGCCCACCACCGTCTGCAGCAGCGTCGTGTCCGACGTCAGCCGCGACAGGATTTCGCCGGTCTTGGTGGTCTCGTAGAAGCCGGGGCTCTGCTTGATGACCTGGTCGAACACGGCCTTGCGCACGTCGGCCACCACCCGCTCGCCCACCCACGAGATGTAATAGAAGCGGAAGTAGGTGCCCGCGGCGATCACCGCGATGATCGCCATCAAGCCGAGGAAGCCGAGGTTCAGGAATTGCTGGTCGCCGGCGCTCAAGCCCCGGTCGATCAGGAACTTCAGGCCCACGCCGATGCTCAGGGTGGCCAGCGAGGTGATCACCAGCGCGGTGCCCGCGTAGGCCAGCTTGTCCGTGTAGGGCCTCATGAAGCCCCAGGTCCGCCTCAGGTAGGCGTAGTTCTTGCCGGGGGGGCGGTCGGGCATGGTCCAGCGGCTCGGGCCGCCGCGTCCGCCGTGAGGATGATCGCTCAATCGTTGCCCCGCTGTTGCGTCGCCCGGCTCGGACGGGTTCCTCCCGATAGCTAAGGCGTCGCCGGGCATTTGTCACGCCCCGCGCGCCGGGCCTAAGCTGGCGCCATGCCTGCCGCCCCCGACCCGCGTTCCGTGGTGTCCCTGTGCCGCGACTGCCTGACGGAGTCGGACAGGGCCTTCACCGCGTGTCCGACCTGCGGGTCCGAGCGCGTCGTCTCGCACCCCGAGCTGGGCGCGCTCAGCGTCGCCCACGTCGACTGCGACGCCTTCTACGCCGCCATCGAGAAGCGCGACAACCCGGCACTGGCCGACAAGCCCGTACTGGTCGGCGGCGGCAAGCGCGGCGTGGTCTCGACCGCCTGCTACGTCGCGCGGCGCTACGGGCCGCGCTCGGCCATGCCGATGTTCAAGGCGCTCAAGCTCTGCCCCCAGGCGGTAGTCATCAAGCCCAATATGGCCAAGTACGCCAAGGCCAGCCGCCAGGTCCGCGCCATCTTCGACAGCGTTACACCGGTGGTCGAGCCGCTCTCGCTCGACGAGGCCTTTCTCGACCTGGCGGGCACGTCGACCCTGTTCAGGCGCAGCCCCGCCGCCACCCTGGCCCACGTCGCGCGCGAGGTCGAGCGGCAGGTCCGCATCACCGTTTCCATCGGCCTCAGCGTCAACAAGTTCCTGGCCAAGATTGCCTCGGACCTCGACAAGCCACGCGGTTTCGCCGTCATCGGCCGGTCCGATGCCGTCGCGCGCCTGCACGACATGCCCATCACCAAGATTCCCGGCGTCGGCCCGTCGCTCGCCGACCGGCTCAAGGTCGACGGCTTTTTCACCATCGGCGACCTTCAGGCCTGCGCGGAGGAAGAATTGGCCCGCCGCTACGGCGAGACCGGCGTCCATCTCGCCCGCCGCGCCCGCGGCGAAGACGGACGCCGGATCTCGACCGGGCGCGAATCCAAAAGCGTCTCGGCCGAGACCACGTTCGATACCGACATCGCCGACCCGGCCGAACTGCGCCGCCGGCTGTGGCTTCAGGCCGAGCGCGTATCCGAGCGGCTGAAGAAGAACGGGCTGGCCGGGCGCAGCGTCGCCCTCAAGCTCAAGACCGCGCGCTTCAAGCTCGCCACCCGGCACCATCGCCTGCAGGCGCCGACCCAGTTGGCCGAGACCATCTTTCGCGCCGCCGAGGCGCTGCTCGTGAAAGAGGCCAAGGGCACGTTCTATCGCCTGATCGGCGTCGGCGTCGAAGACCTGTGCGACGCCGCGCTGGCCGACCCGCCCGACCTGTTCGCCGACGGCACGCGCCGCCGGGCCGGCGTGGAGAAGGCCATGGACGCGGTCCGCGCCAAGTTCGGCCGCGCCGCCATCGCCAAGGGCCGCGCCGCCAAGGCGCGCTAGCCGCGGGCGCGGCCTGCCATAACTTCGGCGCAGCGCGGCTTGCGTATTCCGACGTTGCCCCCGCGCCCGCCCGCGTCTAGATAAGCCCCCGTCGTCCGCCGCAACCCGGAGAGCCCGCGCCCATGGACATGACCGGCGAATACCGCATTCCCGCCCCACGCGCGGCGGTGTGGGCGGCGCTCAACGACGTCGAGGTGCTCAAGGCCGCCATCCCGGGCTGCGATAGCATTCAGCGCCTGTCCGACACCGAGATCGAGGCCACGGTCACCGCCAAGATCGGCCCGGTCAAGGCCTCGTTCAAAGGCCAGGTGACGCTGTCCGACATCGACCCGCCCAACGGCTACACCATCCGCGGCGAGGGCAAGGGCGGCGCGGCAGGTTTCGCCAAGGGGGGGGCCAAGGTGCGTCTGGCCGACGCCGGCGCCGAAACGGTGCTGAGCTATGCGGTCGAGGCCTCGGTCGGCGGCAAGCTGGCGCAGATCGGCGCGCGGCTGATCGACTCCACCGCCAAGAAGCTCGCCGACGATTTCTTCGCCAAGTTCAGCGCGCTGGCGGCCGCCAAGGCGGCCGCGCCAGCGCCCGCGTCCGACGCCCAACCGGCAGCGCAAACCCCCATGACTCCCGCCGCCCCTTCGGTTACGGTCGCGCCCGCCTTGCCGCCCGAGGCCGACCAGAAGCCGCCGCTGGTCACGCTGTGGGCGCTGGGCCTCTTGGTTCTGGCGATGTTCATCGGTCTGGTGGTGGTCGGGTTCCTGCGATGAAGATAACGCTTAACGTCAACGGCGTCGTGCGCAGCGGCGAGGTCGAGCCGCGCACGCTTCTGGTCGAGTTCCTGCGCCAGCACCTGGGCCTGACCGGCACCCACGTCGGCTGCGACACCAGCCAGTGCGGCGCCTGCACCGTGCATCTCGACGGCCGCCCGGTGAAGTCGTGCACCCTGCTCGCGGTGCAGGCCGAGGGGCGCTCGGTCACCACCATCGAGGGCGTGGCGCAGAACGGCCGGCTGCATCCGGTCCAGGCGGCGTTCAAGGAATGCCACGGCCTGCAGTGCGGCTTCTGCACCCCCGGCATGGTGATGAGCGCGCTCGGCATCATCGCGCGGCACAAGGACACCGGCTTGACCGAGGCCGACGTGCGCCACGAGCTCGAAGGCAACCTCTGCCGCTGCACCGGCTATCAGGGCATCGTCAACGCGGTGCTGATGGCGGCCAAAGACATGGGCATCAGGGTCGGCTAGCCATGTACGCGTTCGAGTATCTCCGCCCCGCCTCCGTCGCCGACGCCGTCGCCCGGCGCGCCGCCAACGCCGAGGCCAGCTACCTGGCCGGCGGCATGACGCTCATTCCCACGCTCAAGCAGCGCCTTGCCCGGCCCGAGCTGGTGCTCGACCTCGGCGCCATCGCCGAACTCAGGGGCATCGCGGTCGCGGGCGGCGTCGTCACCGTCGGCGCCATGACCTGCCATGCCGACGTCGCTGCCTCGCCCGAGGTGCGCCAGGCCATTCCGGCGCTGGCGGTGCTGGCGGGCTCGATCGGCGACCCGCAGGTGCGCAACCGCGGCACCCTCGGCGGCTCGCTCGCCAACGCCGATCCCTCGGCCGACTATCCGGCGGCGGTCCTGGGCCTCGGCGCCACCGTGCAGACCGACCGGCGCGCCATCGCCGCCGACGACTTCTTCAAGGGTCTGTTCGAAACGGCGCTCAAGCCGGGCGAGCTGATCGTCAAGGTCGCATTCCCGATCCCGAAGCGCGCCGCCTATATGAAGCACGCTAACCCCGCCTCGCGCTACGCCGTGGTCGGCGTCATGGTGGCCGAAACCGCCGCGGGCGTGCGCGTCGCGGTCACCGGCGCGGGGCCGTGCGCGTTTCGGGTGCCCGCCATGGAAGCGGCGCTGGCCAAGTCGTTCTCGGTTGCGGCCATCGCCGGCCTCGCCGTGCCGGCCGACGAGCTCAACAGCGACATGCACGCCACCGCCGACTACCGCGCGCATCTCGTCGGCGTCATGGCCCGCCGGGCCGTCGCGGCGATCGCCTAATCCGACGCCACCACTACCTCGGTCTTGACCGAATTGGCGATGAAGCACTGCGCGTGGGCCGCGTGGTGCAGCGCGGCAATGTCCTCGGGCGTCGGCGCCGTGCCCGAAAAGGCGATCCGGGGCCGCAGCGTCACGCGCGGGATCCAGATGACCCCCGCGCCATCCTTGGCCATCGTTGCCGTCGCCTGGTCGTCGTAGCTGTCGACGACGAAGCCACGCTTTGCGGCCAGCGACAGGAAGAACAGCATGTGGCACGCGGCGATGGCTGCCAGATAGGCCTCTTCGGGGTCGACGTTCTCCGGCGTCGAGTACGGCACCGGCACCACGTGCGGCGAGGCCGAGGCCGGCACGCGCGCGCCGCCGTCGAAGCTCCAGGTATGGGCGCGGCTGTAGCGGTTGTCGATGAACGCCGCGCCCTCGCGCCGCCAGGAAACCGTGGCCGTGTGCTCGCTCATGCTTGCCGCTCGCCATGACGCTCGCCTATGCTCGTGGGCCCGGCGTGCGCGGTGAACCGATGGCCGACCCTATCCGCTTCTACTTCGATTTCAATTCGACATTTTCGTATATCGCGCTCCACAAGATTGACGAGCTCGCGGGCCGCTACGGCCGCACCGTCGACTGGAACGCGGTCTCGCTCGGCCATCTGTTCCAGGCCCAGGGCATCGCCCCGCCGCCCACCGTTCCCGCCAAGTTCAAGTATCTCGCGGTCGATTTCGCCCGGTCGTGCGCCTTTGCCGGGCTGCCCAGTGCCCTGCCGCCCGACTTCCCGCCTGACGTCAAGCTGTCGCGGCTGATGTTCTGGCGGCTCAAGGCCAGGGACGATGCGCTCGCCCGCCGCTTCGCCCGTGCCGTGTCGACGGCCATCTTCGGCCGCGGCGAACAGGTGGTCAGCGCCGCGCAGGTTGCCGCCGCGGCGCGCGAGGTGCCGGGCGTCACCGTCGCCGAGGTCGAGGCCGCCGCCGGCGACGGCGCGGCCAAGCGCGCCGTCGTCGCCGCGCTCAACGCCGCGCTCGCCGACGGCATGGTCGGCGCACCGTTCTTCGTGCTCGACGGCGAGCCGTTCTGGGGCGCCGACCGCCTGGATCAGCTCGAACGCCGCTTGAAGGAAAAGGCATGACGCCCGCCTCGCTCTCCCGCCGTCACGCCCTTGCCGCCGCCGCGGCCCTGGTGGCGGCGCGGCCGGCCCTGGCGGCCGACCCGCCGGTCGTCGTCAAGCGCCAATACGTCGATTGCCGCTACGGCCAGCTCCACATGCAGGTGGCGCGGCCGGCCGACGCGGCGCGCGCCACCCGCACCCCCATCCTCTGCCTGCATCCCAGCCCCGCCAGCGGGCGCTACTACCTCGACCTCATCAAGGACCTGGGCGCCGACCGCATCGCCATGGCCGCTGACACGCCGGGCTACGGCGCCTCCGACCGCCCGCCCGGCGGGCCGCCGCCGATGGAGGGCTATTCGGGCGCCTTCGCCGACGCGCTCGACAACCTCGGCTACGGCCGCGATGGACGGCAGGTGGATCTCTTGGGCTATCACACCGGCTGCCTCATCGCCGTGGACCTCGCCGTGCGCCGGCCCGATCTCGTGCGCCGGCTGTGCCTCGTCGCCGTGCCCTACTATGCCACGCCCGAACGGCGCGAGAAGCTGCTCGCCGGCCTCGACCGCTTCAGCTACGGCGAAGAGCCCGATCACGTCATCAAGATGTGGAACACCACGGTCAAGCAGCGCGCCAAGGGCGTGACGCTCGAACAGGCGATCGACCTGTTCCTCGAACGCATGAAGCCGGGCGACAAGGAATGGTGGGCCTATACCGCGGTGTTCGCCTACGACAGCCCGGCCCAGTTCCGCAAAATCACCCAGCCCACGGTGCTGCTCAATCCCCACGGCGTGCTCTACGCCGAGACGTTGGCCGCCGCGTCGGTCATTCCCGGCGCCAAGCTGGTGGACATGCCCGAGCTGGACCACGGCGTGTTCTCGGTCGGCTCGCACCTCATCGCCCGCGCCGCCCGGGCGTTCCTCGACGCCTGAGGGCGGCCGGGCGCAGGGCCGGCGCCGGCAACGCCGCATCGCCGTTTGATTCGGCGCCGAAAAACCCCGATGCTCGCCAGCAGGCCCGGGCCAAGATCGCGTTTGCCCGCGCCGCGCGGCGGTGGTGTGGTGGGCCATGCTTAATTGTCGTTCGCTCGTTGTCGCCGTGCTGGCGTTCGCGCTCACCGCGGCCGCGCCCGCCGCGGCGGTCACGTTGCGCGTCGCCTCGTCGGCGCTGCCGCCGGGCTTGGGCAACCCCTACGGCTCCATTCCGCAGTCCAGTTCGCACACCCGCACCGCCATCCTCGACGGCCTCACCCGCATCGACCCCGACGGCCGGCTCGCGCCCGCGCTGGCGCTTGCGTGGCAGCCGCTCGACGCCCGTACCTGGCGCTTCCGGCTCAGGCCCGGCGTCGTCTTTTCCAACGGCGAGCCGTTCGACGCCACCGCGGTCAAGGCCGTGATCGACTGGCTCAAAAGCTCTGCCGCCCGCGGCCAGCTGATGGCGGCCGAGGTGCGCGGCATTGTCGAGGTGCGCATCGTCGACGATCTCACCATCGATCTGCTCACCGCGCAGACCGACGCCGTCCTGCCCAAGCGCCTGACCCTCATCATGATGGTACCGCCCAAGGCCTGGGCCGCTCTCGGCGTCGAGGGCTTCACCCAGGCGCCCGTCGGGACCGGCGCCTACGTGCTCCAGGACTGGGGGCTGACCACCGGCAAGACGATCATCGCGGCCAACCCCCGCTCGTGGCGCGCGCCGCAACAGATCGTGCGGGTCGAACTGACCCCGCTGAAGGAGCCGGTCGGACGCATGCAGGCGTTGACCAGCGGCCAGGTCGATCTGACCCAGGGCCTGGGGCCCGAGGATCTGGCGGCGGTGCAGCAGCAGGGCTTCGCCGTTCACACCGAGCAGGAACCGCAAGTGATGGCGCTGGCCCTGCGCAACGTCGGCAACGCCGGCCAGCCGCTGCACGACGTGCGCGTGCGCCAGGCCCTCAACTACGCCGTCGACAAGGTCGCCATCGCCGAGGTGCTGCTGCGCGGCACGGCGCAGGCCGTGGGCCAGGGCGCCATTCCCGGCGTCACCGGCTACAATCCGGAGGTGAAGCCCTACCCGCACGATCTTGCCCGCGCCAAGGCGCTGTTGGCCGAGGCGGGCTACGCCGGGGGCCTCAAGCTCGTGGCGCGCATCCAGACCGCCGGGCCCACGGAAGCGGCGGCTATCTATCAGAAGGTCGCCGCCGATCTGGCCGAGGCGGGCGTGACGCTCGAACTGCGCCCGATCCTCAGCCAGGACTGGGTGCGCATGTACACCAACGGCGACTGGGGCGGCGCCGACATCATCTCCACCACCTGGAACGCCGGCGCCTATCACGACACCATCCGCGCCATCGAGACGTTCTCGTGCCGCAAGCCCGGCGCCTTCTTCTGCGCGCCCGAGCTGGAGCCCCTGATCGACGCCAGCAATGCCGAGCTCGATCCGGCCAGGCGCGAACGCCTGCTGCAGGACATCATGGCGCGCTATCACGTGCTGGCGCCGTCGCTGTTCCTGGTCAACCTGACCAGCGTCTATGCCCACTCCCAGAAGGTGCAGACCCTCGTTCTGGGCGCGACGGGGCTGTGGTTCGAAGAGATGCGCATGGCGGCGCCGTCCGCGGCGCGCTGAGGTTAGCCAGTTATAAGCCTGTATTAGCAGGCGGCCGGCTTAATGCCGGACCGCCGCATAGACCCCATTGCGCAGAACCAGGGGCAGCGCAGGCTCGTCGGGGCCCAGGTATTGCGTCATCGCCACGGCGGCGATCTGCTCGTGCGGATCCAGGAAGAATGCGGTGTTGGCCAGCCCGCCCCAGGCCGCGTCGCCGGGCGAGCCCGGCGCGGCGTGCGGGCCTTCGGGCACGCGCACGCCGATGGCCAGCCCCCAGGCATAGCCGCGGAACACCGGCGTCGAGGAATGATTGTACCAGTAGACCAGGCCCTGCTCGGGCGTGGTCTGGCGCGCCAGCATCAGCGCCACCGTCTCGGGCTTCAGCACCCGCGCGTCACCGAAGGTGCCGCCGTTCAGCAGCATCTGGAGGAACTTGAGGTAGTCGCCCGCCGTCGAGACCAGCCCGCCACCGGCCGAGAACAGCGTGCCGGGGCTGGTGTAGGTCGACGACGCCGGCGCCTGTTTCGGCACCAGCCGGCCCGTCTCGTCGGGGCCGTAGACCTCGGCCAGCATGTCGGGGTTCTGCACCCAGTAGCCGGAGGCGGTCATGCCGATCTTGTCGAACAGCCGCTGGCGCAGGAACACGTCGAACCGTTGGCCCGCGGCCACTTCTGCCACGCGCCCCAGCACGTCGGAGGAGAAGCCGTAGTACCACGTGGTCCCGGGCTGGAACAGCAGCGGATAGGCGGCCAGCTTGCGCACGCTGTCGGCGATGGTGCCGTCCAGGGCCAGGATGTCGCGCTGGTTCATGCCCACGCCCTTGGGCCAGTCGGTGGCATAGCCCAGGCCCGAGGTGTAGGTGAACAGGTGGCGGACGGTCATGGGCGACTTCTGCGGCTCGGTCGCCGTCACCCGGCCGTCCTTCACCTCCTTGATCACCGGCATCCGGCCGATCTCGGGGATGAACTTGGCCACCGGGTCGTCCAGCGTGATCTTGCCCTCGTCCAGCAGCGTCAGGATAGCCGCGCCGGTCACCGCGCGGCTCTGCGAATAGAGGCGGAAGCTCGTATCCGCCGTCATCGGCAGGTTCTTCTCGATGTTGCGCAGGCCGTGGGCCTCCAGCGCCACCAGCTTGCCGCGGCGCATCACCCCGAACACCACGCCTGCTCGGCGGTTCTGGTCGACGAACGCCTTCATGTCGGCCGACAGCTTGGCCAGTCCGACCGCGCTCATCCCCACGCTCTCGGGCGCGGCCCGTTCCAGTTCCGCCGACTTGGCCGCGCTCCCGCACGCCAGCGCTCCGACGATCATCGCAGTCGCAACCCGCATGATGGTTCTCCGTCTCAGCCCTTGCGCTTCGGCATCTTGTTGCGTTCGGCCTGCTGCAGCACCAGGTAGAAGATGCGATCGCCCAGCGCCTTGCGCGCCGCCTCGCGTTCGGCGCGCGCCGCATCGTCGAACACGAAGCGGTCGATCTCGTCCTTGAGGATCAGTCCCTTGGCCGCGGCGATGCGCTCGATCGTGTCCATGCGGTCGCGCATCACCATCAGTTCCGTCGTCACCGCCGTCAGCATCGACATGAACACGTCGTCGGGCCAGTGGTCGAACATCTTGGGGCGCTTGCCGCGCGCCACGCGCGTCAGCTTCGTCCGGGGCGGCGTCTCGGCCATGTCCACGTCGGATCCGCTGGCCGCTTACTTGATGCCGACCTGCACGCCCCAGCCGAAGCCGGGCGCCGCCTGGCCGCTGCGGGTGCGCGCCGCGGTGGTCACCTTGGTGTTGCGGAAGCCCATCTCGCGGTCGACCATGGTGGCGAGGTCGAGGAAACACTGGTCGGGCGCAAAGCCCGCCTGCTCCATGGCCGCCTTCAGGTCCATGGCGCGGAAGGTGCTCCAGAACGGCTCGTTGTTGTAGCGCGTCTCGTTGCCGAACAGGAACTGGCTGTAGACGTCGATGTCGGAGAACTGCGGCAGGTCGGCGTGGACCATGATGCCGCCGGGCTTCAGCACCCGTCGGCTCTCCTTCAGGATGTTGTGCCAGGCGGCGGTCGAGGTCTCGTGCGCCAGGATGGTCGAGACGACCAGGTCGAAGCTGTCATCGGCGAAGGTCGTGCGTTCGGCGTTCTGCTGGCTGAAATGCACCGGGTAGCCCAGCGATTCGGCGCGGGCGTGGCCATAGCGCAGGCAGGGGGCCGCGACGTCGATGGCGTGCACCTCGGCGTCGGGGAAGGCCTCGCAGTAGCGCAGCGTGCTCATACCCACCGTGCAGCCCATGTCGAGGATCTTCGCCGGCCGGAACGACGGGAAGTTCTCGCGCAGGTAATGAATCACCGACAGGCCCAGGTTCCCCTCGGCGCCGCGCTGGTACATGGTGATGCCGCGGTCGTAGATCGCCCCCGCCGCCACACTGTCCGGCACGCCGCCGTCGTAGCCGTAGCCGCCGGGCATGCAGTGGATGTCGACGTTGGCGACATAGCGTGGCATTTCCAGCGTCTCGTCCAGCGTGAGCGACCCCAGGCCGCGCGCGCACGCCCTGGCCCGCGCGTTCAGTTCGGGCAGCTGCCGCTCGACGGTCTCCACCACCGTGTTCCACAGCACCTCCTGCACGCTGCGCTGCAGCGACAGGTGCAGCTGCACGTAGGGCCGCGCCTCCATCACCGCGCGCACCTCCTGACGGTCGGTCAGCGGGCGGCCGTTGGCCTTCTCGAACTCGGGCGCCACGACGTTGGAGAAGTAGCCGCGCGTGCCCTGCGACACCTGGCTGTAGATGTGAAAGCGCATGGCGCGCACCGCCTCTTCGCGGGCGGCCTCGTCGTGGTTCAAGTCCGGCGTCATGCCGTGCTGGTGCAGTTGGTTCTTCATCGCCCGCTCCCGCCCTGGCCACTGGTCCTATCGATAGGACCATGCGGCGCGGGGCGCGCCAAGTCCACACCGGTGTGGCCCCGGGCCGCGTGGCAATCGTGCCATCCGACCCAGGCCGGGTTCTAGGCGGCTTGGGCCAGATGCGGGCAGGCGCCGAACCGGGCCGGACAGAGACGCGCGCCGCCATCGGAACAGACGTGGCCGTGCCCCAGCGCGGCCTGGGCCAGATCGAACAGACCGGCGATGAAAGGCGCGCTGGTGCCGATGGCGGCGACCCGCTCGTAGTGGGCGACGCCGTGATCGCGGGCGAATGCCTTCAGGGTGTCGTCCAGTTCCACCACCGTCTCGAGGTGCTCCGAGACGAACGCGATCGGGGCCAGCACGACCGCGCAGCCGTCGCCCCCGGCGCGCGCCAACTCCGCTTCGGTCGACGGGCCGATCCAGGCCACGGGCCCGACGCGGCTTTGATAACACACGGTCGCATCGAGTCCGCCAAGGGACGGATCGAGATCGCGCAGGGCCTGTCTGATGGCGGCGGCGGTCTGTTCCACCTGCCATTGGTACGGGTCGCCGCGGGCGATCAGTTTCTCCGGCAGCCCATGGGCCGACAGCAGCAGCCGCACCGGCCGTTCCGTCGCCGCCGCGCGCCTGAGGGCCGGCGCCATCAGCGCCGCCATGCCACGGGCGAAGCCGGCAAGCCTGGGGTAGCAGCACACGGCGTTGACCCTGGCGGTCAGGCCCTGGCGCTTGGCCTCGGTGCGCAGCGCCTCCAGCACGGAGCCCGAGGTGGTGCCCGAGAACTGCGGATAGAGCGGCAGCACAATCACCTCGTCGGCGCCGAACGACTTGATTTCGGCGATCGCCTCGGCCGGGAACGGATGCCAGTAGCGCATGGCGACGACCACCTTGACGTCCCAGCCGTTGGCCCGGGCGGCGGCTTCCAGCGCCGCGGCCTGGGCGCGCGTCTCGTCCATCAGAATCGAGCGGCCGCCCAGCTTGGCGTAAAGCTTGCGGGTATAGGGCGCGCGGATGGCGGCGATCAGCGCCGCCAGCGGCAGCCGCAGCCACGCCGGCAGCGGCAGAATGTTGCGGTCGCTGAACAGGTTGAACAGGAACGGCCGCACGCTGGCGGGCCCGTCGGCACCGCCCAGATTGCACAGCACGATGGCGCGCCGCGGCCGACGGCGGCGGTCCTGGACGGTCAGTGGGGCGTCGAGCATGGCGCGATTTATAGGCGAACAGAACCCCCGCCGCCATGTTTTTGTTTCCTGAAAATACCAACGAATACAGTGGTGTACAAAAACGCCAAAAAACCTATCGGCCATGCCATGATAGCCCCAACCCAGGGTTTACCATGACCGTCAAACGCGTATTCGCCGACGTTGCCGAGGGCCAAGTCCATCTCTGGCATGGCCAGCCCCATCATGTTCGCCTCAGCGATCCGCCGCTGGTGGTGCTGCATCCCGGCCCGGGCACGGCGCGTCACCAGGTGCCGGTGCTGAACGTGCTGGCGCAGCACGTGCGCGTCATCGCGCCCGACATCATGGGCATGGGCGATTCCGCGCCGCCGCCGGCGCACCTGGCCGCGCCGGGGCTCGACTACTTCGCCGACGCCGTGTTCCGCTGCCTCGACGGTCTCGGCGTCGCGCAATGCTATCTGCTGGGCTCCTCGCTCGGCGGGCGCATCGCCGTCGAGATGGCGCTGCAGCAGCCCCAGCGCGTCAAAGGCTTGATCCTGAACCGCATCATGATGATCGCGGGCGCCGAACTGGACGAGATGAAGGCCAAACACGCGCCGGCCGTGCCGCCCGAGCAAAGCGGTGCCTACGTGTGGTTCGTCTGGAACCGCATGCGCAACCTTGTCACCTATTTTCCCTGGTTCAAGACCGACGCCGCGCACTTGCGCAAAGTGGACCTGCCGCCTGCCGAGATCATGCACATCTCGTTCGTCGAGCACCTCAAGATGTGCGCCACCGCCCACAAGGCGTTCACCGCCTATTGGAACTATCCCATCGCCGAGAAGCTGGGGCTGTTGAAGGTGCCGACGCTGTGCCGGGCCGAGACCGCAGCGTTCGTGCCCGGCGCCAAAATCTGGGCGCCCGCCTTCGCGGGCGATCCCCTGACCGCGACGGCCGAACAGTTGGCCGCGCTGGCCGCGCCGGTGATCGACTACATGGTGGCGGCCAAGGCCGCGGGCTAATCCTTGTCGCCGGCGGCCCGTTCGGCGCGCCAGGCCGCGAGTTCCTTGCCCAGGCGCTGCGCAGCCTCCTTCAGCGGGCCGGCAAAGGTGTCCGCCGCCTGCTTGAGCGACATGGCGGTCGGATAGAACGACACGCTCATCACCGCGAAGATCTCGCCGTTCACCATCACCGGCACCGAGACCGCGCAATGGTTCTGGTCGGGCACCTTGATGGCGGCGAAGCCCTCGGCGGCGATGCGCTCGAGCCCGCGCTGGAACGTTTGCATCGTGGTGCCGTGCCTGGCCAGCGAGTTGGGGTCCTCCGACAGCGCCTGATCGATCAGCGCCTGACGGATGTCCTTCGGGCAGAACGCCAGATAGACCTGACCCGCCGCGGTGTGCAGCAGGGGAATGGTGAAGCCGCCGCGGTGGCGCCACATGGCGAACGGGCTGATGTCGTGCGTCGAATCGCGCACCAGCATCTGCGAGCCCATGTTGGTGACGATGGTCAGCGGCCACAGAATCTTCTTGCACACCTCGACCATGATCGGGCGGGCGATCTTGGGCAGCCACTCCTCCTGATCGTAGCCGTGCGACAGGCTGCGCACCTGCGCCGTCAGGCGATATTTCTTGTCGGCGTCGTCGCGGAAGATGTAGCCCAGCCGCTCCAGCGTCCGCAGCAGGCGGAAGGCGGTGGGCCGCGGCAGTTTCACCTGCTCGGCCGTCTCGGTGACGGTCAGGCCGTTGTGGCGGTTGAGCAGCGCGAGAATGTCGAGGCCGCGCTCGAGCGAGCGGACCGAGAAGGAATCGGAACGGCGAGCAGATGTGTCCGGCATGAGCATAACCTGCCAAGAGAGGCGGTCGTTCGTCAAGTGAACGCGCCCCGCCGGCGCAAACTCAGGGATTCCGCCCCAAAGCAACAGGCCCGGGAACACCCACCCCGGGCCTGGCCTTTAGCGGCGGGAATCCGCGCGAAAAATCAGAAGTCGTAGCGCAGGCGCACCCCGAACTCGCGCTTGTCGGGGGGCTGCACGATGATGCCCTGCTGGAAGTTGAAAGTGCCGTTGGGCAAGCGCACGAACAGAGCGCCGCCCGGCTCGCGGAACGAGACGCTGCGGAAGCCGTAGTCCCAGTTCTTGTCGTCGAACAGGTTCTTGACGAACAGCTCCAGCGCCAGATCGTCCCGTTCGACGCCGAGGCGGGCGTTGACGCGGATGTAATCGTTGGTCTTGACGATGTTGGCCACGCTTTCCCACATGCCGCCGGTGTAGGTGGCGTCGCCGCGCAGGAACCAGTCCCAATCGCCGGTCAAATCGGCGCGGTAGGTCGACGACAGGCTGCCGCTCCATTTCGGCACGCGCGCGAATTCGTTGCCGTCGAAGCGCGTCACGCCGCTGGTCAACCCTGCGATGAACGGGTCGAACAGCGTCTTCAGCTCGCTGCCCTGGTAGTTGAAGCGCAGGTTCACGTCCCAGGCATCGGTCAAGACGGCGGTCGATTCGAATTCGATGCCGTACAAGTCCGCGCTGCCCGGGATCAGTACGCCGGTGTTGACCACGAACGGCCCGTTGGGGACGGACTGCACGACGATGGCCGAGCCCGAGATCAGGTTGCGCCATTTCATGTAGTAACCGGCCACGGCATACTGCAGGCGGTTGTCGAGCAGCTGCTGCTTGGCCCCGATCTCGAAGCTTTCGATGCGCTGCGAGTCCAGCAGGTCCTTCACGCCGGGGAAGGCCGCTTCGATCTGCGCGCGCACAAACGGCGTCTGGGTCGAGTAGCCCGGGTTGAATTGGCCCGGCAGCACACCCTTCGACCAGCTGGCGTACAGCGTGGTGTCCGGGTCGAGCTTGAAGTCGGCGATGACGCGCGGCAGCCAATCCTTGAACGTGGCCGTCAGCGACGTCGGGTTGCTGGGCTGGACCTTGGTCTTGTCCTTCTGATAGCGGATTTCGCCGGTCAGCGTCATCCAGTCGAACACGTCGTATTCGATCGAGCCGAACGCGGCGCTGACCCGCGCCCGCTCGCCGTCGCGGTTGGCGGGCGCGTTCTGGAACGGCGCGGTCGCCTGCGGCAGCGTCGGGTTCTGGCGCACCTGATAAACCACCGAGCCGTTGGTGTGGGCGTCGAAATCGCCGCGATAGTAGTTGCCGCCGACCAGCCAGCGGAAGGCCCCGGTTTGGGCCGAGGTCAGGCGCACTTCCAGCGTCTTGTCCTCGAACAGCGCTGGCGAGGTGGTGTAGGCGTTCTCGAAATCGCTGCGGTCGGGGTCGGTGATGGTGTTGGTATCGTTGGTGTTGATGCCGAAATTGACCCCAAGCGCGATGTCGTTGGCGAAGGTGTACTCGGTCTGGGCATTGACGCGCAGGATCTCGCGCACCATGCCGAAGCGGTCGATGCGCGGCGCCCGGCGCACCAACGGGTTGTTGAGCGAGTTATTGATGAAGGCGTTGACCAGCGCGTTGGGGTTGCCGAGGCTGGCGAGCAGCGGGCTGGCCAGCGACGTATTGCTCGACACCACGTCGCGCGGCAGCTGGGTCAGCTTCGGAATGCTGCCGCAGAAATACGGCTGCCCGATGGTGAAGGTGGTGGGCGCGCCGGTGCCGGTGCGGCCCTGGCCGGTGAAGCCCGCGCAGCTGCTGCCGTGCAAACCGCCGCTCAAGTGCGCGGTGGCCGCCGGGCTGTCGTTGTCTTCCTGGTAGTGGACGCGCAGGCGCACCCAGAAATTGTCGCTGGGCGTGGCGTACAGCGTGCCGGTGACCGACTCGGTCTTTTCCTCGCCCAGTTCGCCGCCGTCGGTGGCGGTATAGTGCGATCCCTTGGTGTGCAGCACGGTCGAG
>Ga0073934_10007258_pt1 | contig 15561 bp, 12 predicted proteins | sample LarsenN4metaG_FD_76834 | JGI IMG/M metagenome (GOLD analysis project Ga0073934, IMG submission 76834) | Hot spring sediment bacterial and archeal communities from British Columbia, Canada, to study Microbial Dark Matter (Phase II) - Larsen... ...
GATCTTGAGCCAGGCAGTCCAAGGCGCGGTGGAGCGCACCCGGGTGGGCACGTCCAGCCAGCGGTGATGGGGCTTCTCGGGAATCCGCAGCACCTGCCCGGGCCGCGTCAGCGCATCGCGCACCACCGCGCCGGTGCTCCCCGTCTGCCCGGTGCCCACGAAGGCGTCCACCTCGGCCAGCTCCCGGGCGAGCTCGGCCCCGTGCCGCTGCGCCAGGCAGCCCGCCACGACGACCCTGCGCACGCGGCCCCGCCGCTTCTCCTCCAGGGCCTCCAGAATCGCGTCCACCGACTCCTGTCGCGCCGCCTCGATGAACGCGCAGGTGTTCACGATGAGCACATCGGCGTCCCGGGCGTGGGCGTCGATGCGGCACCCGGCACGGGAAAGGACTCCGAGCATCTCCTCGGAGTCCACCACGTTCTTGGCACAGCCCAGGTTCACCAGGCGCACCGTCCCTCGATTGCCGTCGCCAGAATCCATGAAATCGCGCGCCACAGGCTGTGCCCCACACGGCGCGATCCCTAGTATACCCGACCGGCGTGCGCAGCGGCCCGCCCGGGTCCCTGCTGCGGGCCGCTCGAATCACCGATAATCACAGGGCAAGCGCGCACGCCAGGCGCTCCGAGGCAGACAGGCCGGTCGCGTGCTGGAATCACCGAATGGGCGTCCTCACCCTTGATCAGCTGGTCGCCTGCGTGCAGGAGCTTCCGGCCCTGCCGGAGGCGGCGCAGAAGGTTTTCCGGATGACGGAGGACCCCAACGTGTCGACCCGGGAGATTGGCAGCGTCATCTCCTCCGACATCGCCCTCACGACCCGCCTGCTCCGGATCGCCAACTCCGCCTACTACGGCATTCCCCGCATGGTGGGCACCATCAGCGAGGCGGTGGTCATCCTGGGCATCCAGGCCCTCCGCAATCTGGCGCTGGCGGCGGCGACGTTCGACCTGATGAAGGGCGAATTCGCCGGCTACGGACTGCGCGCGGGCGAGCTGTGGCGCCACTCTGTCCTCTGCGCCCTCTCCGCCCAGATCATCGCCAAGAAAACCCAGGCGGTGAAGCTGGAAGAGGCGTTCGTGGGCGGGCTGCTTCACGACGTGGGCAAGGTGGTGCTGAACGTGCACGTGGCGCCGCAGTTCCAGGCGATCCTGGCCCTGGCGGAGCTGGACGAGATGCCCTTTCACGAGGCGGAGAGGCTGATCCTGGGCTTCGACCACGCCGAGGTGGGCCGGCGGGTGGCCGAGAAGTGGAACCTCCCCACTCCGCTGTGCATGGCCATCGGCGCGCACCACCAGGCCGACCTTGAGGGCGACACGGCCGGCCTCACGGCCGTGATTCAGGCCGCCGATGCCGCCTGCTACGTGGAGAATTCACTCCTGCTGGCGCCAGACCCCCGGTCGCAATGTCCGGCGGCGGCCCTTGAGACACTCAATCTCGCACAGGCGGACCTGGATGAGATAGTCCGCGAGGCCGCAGAGCAGGCAAGCCGCTCCCAGGGCCTAAGTCCCGTCGGCAGGGCCGCCTGAGCGGGGCGCCGTCCGAGGTCCGGTCCGTCCGGGTCATCGCCGTCAGGCCCGCCATCCTATGGAAAGGCACCCATGAACTCTGTCAACAGCCTGAACCCCCAGACCGCCCTCGCGGCCGCCATGCTCAGGGCCGAGGACGATCAGACCGCCCAGGCGCAGGCCCTGGCCGTCCTCAAGAAGGCGATCCACAACGACCAGGTCGTCGCGGCCCAGCTCCTCTCCCCGGAGAACCTGCGCCTGGACATCCAGGCTTAGGCGGCGGGGCAACCCGCCTCGCTGGCGCAGCGCGCCCCTAGCGCTCGGGGCCGCTGGGGATCGTCCACTGCCCCTTCGCCACGTTGAGCTTGTGGCAGTGCGTGCACTCCCCACCGAAGAATCGTACGAAGTTGTTGGTCGCCCCGCGGGTGAAGTGGATGGCGTGGATCATCCGGGCGAACGGCGGAGCGATGGAGGACTGCCGCCCGTGGCACGGCATGCACGCTCCTGGAACGTTCTTCACCGCAGCCAGCACTTGCGGGTGCCTGCCCTTGAGCTTGAGCCCCGCTGGCGCAGTCGCCTGCGCGGCTGCTAGCAGCTCCGGTCCACTGCGGTCGTCCACTGGCGCAGGTGGGTGCTGAACCGGCCGTCAACCTGAATGTCTGGCCGGTTCACGTGGCAGTCCACGCACCCATTGGGAAACGCGTCGGTCGCCGTGATGCCCGGTATGGGCCTGGGGGGGATGGAGCCGGCCGCTGGCCGGGGTCCTGAGCGCGCGAGACGGTAATGACCATGGCCGCCATCGAGCCGAGGCTCGCCAGCAGTGCCAGGCGTTTTTGCATTGTGCGCACGGTGTGCCTCCTGGAACGGGTATTGGGCTGCGTCTTCTGGAGCCGGTGCCACGGCAGGTTCACCGGCGGGCAGGGGAAACCGCGACGACCACGCCGTCCCGCGCCGGGACCTCCACCGCCACGGCACGCGGCAGAGGACCCTCGCCCAGCCGGGCCGAGTCCAGTGTGACCCTGAACCGATGGGATCGCGTGTCGGCGTTGGCGGCCACAATCGCCAGCCGGCCATCGGGTGCGCGCCACAGTGCGGCGTGGACCGCGGGCAGCGTCACAGGGCGGTCGCCCCTCCAGGTGTTCCATCGGCCGGCAATGGCGGGGATCTCCGGGCCCGGGTCCAGCACGGCCAGCAGCTCGCCATAGGCCAGCCAGTCCAGCGACCGGGCCCGCACGCGCGCCAGCCGCCCCTGAAACTCCAGCTTGGCCGCGTGCGCCGGCTGCACGATCTCGCCGCCCTCCCAGCCGAGCTGGGTGCCCCACACGAAGTCCCTCGCCTGGAGCAGGCAGAAGGCTTCGTCGCCGCCCGCGAGAGCCCGGTTGCTGGCAAAGTAGAGAGCCCGGCCGCTGTACACCGCCGTCACCATGGGGATCTCATGCGCATCCCGGGGGGTCCAGATGAGGAAGGCATCCACCGTGTCCATGTATGGCTCGGCGTTGTTCTCCGTGGTCAGCGCGGCCCGACGCCCGCCGGTGACGCACCACCGCTTGATGGGCTCCAGCATCTTCCGATAGCCGTCCACCCACCAGCGGCCGGAGCCCAGGGGGTGGCCATGGCCCGGATCGAAGCAGTGGCGCGGCGGCGCCGAGGCAATCTGGTCCAGATACACCGCCCCCACTCCCTCCTCACCCACAAGCCTCCGCACGATGTCTCCCACGCGCTGCTGCCAGAACGGGGTGGCCGGGCACATCACGGCCAGCTTCGCCCCGGAGCCGTACTCCTCGATCAGCGGAGCGCCCCTTTCATCCTTGCAGGCGTGGGGCCGTGCGGCGGGAAACTCCCGGTTCGCCACGTCCCAGAGGCGCGCGTTGATGTAGGGCATCACCAGCACCCCCGCCTCGCGCAGCTCCCGCACCCCGTCGGCGAATCCGGGCTTGGGCGGAAAGTAGGAGGGGTAGTCCGTGTCGAAGGGGATCTGGTGCCAGTTGTACCAGTGGGTGCCCACGGGAGCGCCGATGGCTTCCGCAAAGCGCTTGACGACGGGCACCGCCTCCTGCCGGCTCCCAGCACCGATGATCCAGGCGGAGGTCCGGCGGATGGACTCCGCCACGTCCCGGCGGAGGTGGAGCGGCCCGCGGCGCGTCCAGGGAGCGTTGCGCAGGACCCAGGCCCGGTAGTGCTTGCAGCCCGCCATCCAGCCGCCCTCGTACGCCCCGATGGCCGCGGCATAGGGCGCATCCCACCCGTTGCCAGGCACGCCCATGTCGTCGGCCCAGTTCAGAATCCGGAACTCGCCCCCAGGGGCCAGCGAGAACTCCTTGGGGCGCGCGCCCGGATCGTGAGCCGCCAGGCAGAGGCCGTCTTGCCCCTTCTGAACCAGCAGGAACTGCATGGGCAGGTTGTGGGAAGGGTAGGTGCCGGAGACGGGCTCCGCGGCCTCCCGGAGCGGCTCGCCCCAATTGCCCCGGGGCACCGCAACGTCGATGCCACCCTTCCTCCCAACGGGTGAAACAACCGGGAACTGGATGGTCCACAGCCCGAATCTCCCGCTCCCGTTGCGCACCCAGAGCCGGAGCCGGGCCGTCTCATCCTTCGCACCCAGCTCGCACTGCACGCGCACGGCCAGTGTGCCAGCGCCTTCCGGGAGGGGAATCGCCTCCCATCGCAGCACGAGACTCCCCCGCCGCACGGTGATGGACGGGCGCGGCGCGGCAGCGTTGTCCACCGCCGCCTCCCGGCCTGCCCGGTCGCGCAGCGTCAGCCGCCAGAGCAGCGGCCGCTCCGCAGCCGCCTCCACGAACTCGTGCCCGCCCGCCTGAATGGAGACAATCCCTCCGGAATCGCCGCTGAACCCCAGGCGCAGGTGCCGGCCGGCAATCTCCGTGGTGCCAGCCCCCAGCACGGCCAGAGCCGCGAAAACGAACGGTGCCATAGGTCCTCCTTCAGACCGGAGCCCGCCTCGAGCCGGATGGGACCGCACCCGGAAGGAGAACGGGGCGCGCGAATCTGGCTGCTGCGCCGCTCGGCTCCAGAGGGGATCGCTGTTCCGCCAACCCGTCTGGCCGCCGCGCGCGCTCAGAGATGATCAGGACAACGTCCTGGGTGGGAGGCCTGCGGCCGGCGAAGCATCCCCCATGGGAGCGGGTCACGCCGGAGACCCCGGACCCTTCCGGCCAGCAGAACAGCGGGCCCGAACTTCGGCGCTTCCCGCTGAACGCGGGCAAGAGGACCGCCACCCTCCGCACTAGCGCCCACGCCGAGACCATGGCAGTCGCCGGACGAGCGGGTGGAAGTGGACGGGCCTGTCACCCGATCTCGATCTCATAGACCATGCGCGCCCGGCCGCCTCTGTCCACAGACAGGGGCACCACCAGCGCGCCATCCACCACACGCGCCGGAACCGACTCCCGCCGCTTCCCGCCCGTGCTCAGGCCAAAGACCTTCGCCCGGGTCGCGTTCGCCAGCCGGAGCGTAAGGGTGGCCCGGCCGGCACGCACCAGGTGCGGCAGGCCGCCCCACGCCTCCAGCACCTTCCGCCCGCGGTCGGCGTAGCGCGCCCCGCTGTTCTGCAGGTCCGTCAGATGAGTCACCACCAGCCGTCGGCTCGTGGAGATGGGCCTGCCGTCCACAGACGACACCCACACCGTCGCCGGCACGTCGGCGATCTCCACCCTGGCCGCGCGGGTCTGGATTCGGCCGCCCGGCGGGGCATAGCCGCCCGCGGTGCGGTCCGTGTCCAGCGTGAGCGCGTCCTTCGGGGCATCGATGGTCAGCTCGCCGGTCTCGCTCTGAAAGCGGCTCGTCTTCAGGTCGGTGGGGTTCTCGGCGGAGAGCCATCCCCGGCGGCGCATGTCCGCCACGATCCGCTCGCCTGCGTCCGGACCATAGGGATCCACCTCCAGGACGTCGCCCGGCCACCGGACGTCCTTCCAGCCCAGAGGCAGAACGAGCCCCGGATTCCGCGCCTTCCCGGGCGGCTCCGCCACCACCGATCCCACGCGGGTGACCCACGCCAGCCCGCTCCAGCCCGCCACGAATCCCCGGGCGTTCCGGGGCTCCTCCAGCGCCTCACCGGGTGTGAGCGCCAGGGCCACCGCGTGGGGCGCGGGCCGCATGTCGCCCCTCCGGAACAGGCACAGACTCGCCCGCTCGGAAGCCAGGCTCAGAGGGTCGGTCACCACGTCGAAGTAGCCCGCTGGAGAGGGCTGGAAGAGGTGGTCCCGGTTGTGGCTGTAGGCAAAGCGCCAGATGACCCCCCAGTCCTGCACCGACCCCAGCGCCCCCGTGAGGATTCCCCCCACTCCCCGGTAGCGGCCCGGGCCCGAATAGTTGAACTCGCTCAGAGTGAAGGGCTTGCCGAAGACCCGCAGCATGGCCGCTCCCCGGCCGCCCGGCGCTCCCTGGGCCACCGGGCTGATGTTTGGGCACTTGGAGGGAAGGCTCCACGGCCGCTCGATGAACTCGGGATGGTCCACATAGAAGTGGTCGTCCACATAGTCCAGCTGGGCACGCACCGGCTGGAGCTGAACAGGGTTCGTCCAGGCGTTCATATTGGTGAGGAGCGCCCTGCACCCAAGCTCGTGCCGCAGAAACGCCTGCGTCCGGGCGTGGAGGCTGCGCTGGTTCTCCGCCAGGAACACATTCCAGAGGACCCAGGCCTTGGAGTCGGACTGGGCGGGGAGCGGGATTGAGTCGCCCGCCGGCACGGCACGGCCCAGCGCCCGCCCCCGCGCCCCCGGGTCCGGATAGCGCGCCGCCAGCCAGCGGCTCCACGCACGCTCCCAGTCCTCCCGAAGGCGCCCCTTGAGCAGGTGCTGGAAGTTGCCCGGATTCCCCTCGTTGATCAGGCTCAGCCAGGCCACCGCCGGGTCGTCCGCCCAGCGCAGGCCCGTATGGGGGTTCTTGTGGTCCAGAAGCAGGCGCGCAAAGGCCTTGAAGTCGGCGAACGCCCGTTCGTTCACCGGCACGGCCATCTTGTACTCGTCCATGCCCACGAGCCCCGATTCCCCGGGCCAGACGACGCCCGCGGGCACGGGGCGGGAGACGAAGAGGTCGGTGGTGACGTAGAGCCCCTGGCTCTTCAGGGCGGCGAGCAGGTAGTCCAGCTGGTCCAGCGCCGTGGGGTCCAGGCGAAGCGTGGCTGCCCGCCGGTCCACCAGGCCCGACTCGTAGTGGTGGAACCGCACGGTGTTGTATCCCAGCAGGCGCAGGCGCCGCGCCAGCCGGTCCGCCTCCTCATGGGAGACGTAGTGGGCGCTGAAGCAGAGGTTCACGCCGTAGAACCGCACGGGCCGCCCCGGCCGGCTGGCAAAGGCGAAGCCGCCCTTGCCGTCGGTAACCACGCGCCCGAGCGCGCCTGCGGGCGCGTGCCAGGGAACCAGGTTCGAGAAGTCCAGCACCGATCCGGGCTCGATCTCCAGCTCGGTCTCCAGGGGAATCCACTCGGCGCCAGCCTGGATTGTGACGGGTCCGTCCTGCTCCACGCGCATGCCTCCTTCCGCGGTCAGGTCCAGAGTGACGGTGAACGGCTTGCCTCCCGGCCAGGGGCTGGCCGCGTCCATCTGCGGCCCGATGCGGACGGTAAACGTGGGCCCCCACTGCCGGTCGTCCTGCACAAGCACGGGCACCGGCTCCTGAGACCGCATGCGGAGCACGCCGCCGTCGGTGATGTGGATATCGATGGAGCGGCACGGGCCAGAGCGCAGTTGGGTGCCCTGAAACTGCACCGGCACGGGGACCCGCTGCCCGTCCACCACGCAGGAACCTCCCGCCAGCATGCTGGCGGGGAGGGTCAGGCTCATGCAGAGGCTGTTCAGGGCCACGTCCCTCTGGGGCGTGAGTCGGCAGGCCAGGCGAACCCCCTGGGGAATCGGGATCATCCGGATTTCGGAGTCGACGACAACTCCCCCCGGCGCGCGGATGAAGCCGCGCATCAGCCCAGGCTGCCGGGCGCCGGATGCCGGCGAGGGGGAGAGGGAGGCAGCCTTCCAGCCAGCCTCGTGCAGCGCCGGCTCCAGCGTGCCCACGGCCCGCCCCCCATGCTCCAGCGAGAGGCTGCCCGCCGGGGACACGAGCCCCGTCCACGCGGCCGCCTGCCCGGCCGGTCCCGCCGGGGCCGCGCTCCTGGCGGCGCAGGCCCACGCCGCCAGAGCGGCGACGCCCCCGGCCGCTGCCCCAACCGCCCTCAGTCGCCTGCGCACTTCCTGGCTCCTTTCTGGTCTGAACCCGCGGCCGCCGGACCCGCCGCCTGGACGCGGACTGCCCGGGTCCGCCGATTTCGCGATCGCCCGCCCCATGGCGCCGTGACGCGGGAGATGTTCCCTGGGAGCGCGGGGTGGTCTCCTGGAAGGAGCAGGCGGATCCCATTCGGTCTGGCGCTTCCCACCGGTCCGTGGACCCGACGAATCCGAGCTCAGACACCCGCCTCCATCGACTATGCCCGAGAATCCGCTGGCCAGCATCCGCCATTTGGCGGATTACACCGTTCCTCCCTCCCCGTATAATGCCCACGACGGGCGGGCAGTCGTCCAAGGGAAACAGCAGAAGCAGCCGACGGGGTGGATTCGAGTCCGAGGGTCACGGCAAGCGGCCCCACAAAGGAGGTCCGAAGATGGAGGAACGCGTCACTCGCCGGGAGATGATCGCGCTCTCGGGAGCCGCCGCCGCGGGACTGGCGGCAGCGCCAGCCCGCGCCAAGGCGGACAAGGTGCGCATCGGGTGGATCGGATGCGGCGGCCGCGGCACCTGGCTCATGCGCGTCGCCCTGGCCAACCCCGACGCGGAGATCGCCGCCGTATGCGACGTGGTCGAGGAAAAAGTCGCAAACGCCATCAGGATTGCTGGCGGCAAGGCGAAGGGCTACAGGGACTTCCGCAGGCTCCTGGAGCAGAAGGACCTGGACGCCGTCTTCATCACCACGCCCGACCACTGGCACTGCATCCAGACCATCGCCGCATGCGAGGCCGGCAAGGATGTCTATGTGGAGAAGCCGCTGGGCCACAACATCGCCGAGCAGCGCGCTGCGGTGGCCGCCGCCGAGAGGCACGGCCGGGTCGTCCAGATCGGCACGCAACAGGTCAGCGGCCGTCATTACGCCGAGGCGCGCGAGCTGCTCCGCTCCGGCCAGCTGGGCCGAATCACCCGGGCCCGCCTCTGGAACGTCTGGAACGAGGTGCCCAAGGGCATCGAAAGCCCCCCCGACGGGCCGCCGCCCCCCGGGGTGGACTATGACCTATGGCTGGGCCCCGCACCCAAGCGGCCTTTCAATCCCAACCGGTTCAACGCGCCCGGCTACTGGTTCCACTGGGACTATTCCGGCGGGTTCATGCTCTCCTGGACCATCCACCACATAGACACGGTGCTCTGGGCGCTCCAGCCCGGCCCCCCAAAGACGGTCATGTCCATGGGCGGCAAGTACGCGCTCAAGGACAACCGGGAAACGCCCGACACCCAGGACGCGCTGATCGACTTCGGCAGCCTCTACGTGCAGGCGTCGGTCTACCATACGAGCGCCCGGCCGGTGGAGGGGTCCGGCTACGGCATCGCCTTCTACGGCACCAATGGCACGCTCCGGCTGTTGCGCGAGGGATTCCACGTCTTTCCCGAGGAGGGCCGCATTCCGCCCAGCCAGCACGACGGCAGCCCCCAGGACGAGCCGCACGTCCGCAACTTCCTGGACTGCGTCAAGTCGCGCTCCCTCCCCGACTCGCCCATCCAGGCCGGGCACCTCTCCGCCGTTCCGCTGCACCTGGCCAACATCTCTTTTCGGCTTGGGCGCTCTGTGCGCTGGGACCCGGCGAAGGAGCTGATCGTGGGCGACGCCGACGCCAATCGCCGCATCTGCCGGACCTACCGGGCGCCCTGGGGGGAGTACGTTCGCCGGCACCTGTCCCCAGCGCACCGGCCCTTTTATCGCGAGACGAAGGCCTGAACTCCCGGATTGGGAACGACGGAGTGGACTTGCAGCAACGACTCATGCCGGGTCAAGGGCGCGGGCAGGGACCTGGCGAGTGCGGAGCACTGCGCGGAGAACCTGCGCGAAGATGACAGACCTGCTGGTGATCGGCATCGGAAGCGAGATCCGCGGCGACGACATCGCCGGGCGGCTGCTGGCGGAAGCTGTCCAGGCTCTGGGCCTCCCCGGAGTGGACGTGCTGGCGTGCCATCAGCTCACACCCGAGCTCGCCGAAAGGGCCGCCGCGGCCCGCTGCGTGGTCTTCGCCGATGCCTGTCCGGATGTGGACTCGGCCCGCCTCGTGCCCGTGGAGTCCGCCCGCTCGCCCGCGCGCATCGGACACGCGGGGAGTCCAGCGGAGACGCTGGAGCTGGCCCGGGCGCTCTGGGGCCGTGCGCCCGAGGCCTGGCTGCTCGCGCTCCCCGCGGACTCGTTCGGATTGGGCGACCCTCCCACGCGCCGTTGCCTGGCGGGGGTGGAGGCCGGAGTGCGCCAGATACTCTCCCTCGCGGAGGCCTGTCCGTGCACGAGGTAGGAATCGCCCAGAACGTCGTGGAAGTCGCGCTGCGCCACGCAGCGGCGCACGGGGCGCGCCAGGTGCACCGGCTGCGGCTGCGCGTGGGGGAGATGGCCGGCGTCTGCGCGGACTCCCTCCTGTTCGCCTGGGACGTGGTCGCCCGGGGCACTCCCGCCGAAGGGGCCGCGCTGGAGGTGGAGACGGTCCCCGCCCACTGGTTCTGCGCTCGCTGCGGCGCCGAGGTGGACGCCGGCGGGGAGTGCCCCGATTGTCCCGGCGCTGGAATCCGCATCCAGGGCGGCGACGAGCTGGACCTCGTCTCCCTGGAGGTGTCGTAGGGAGGTTGCGTGGCACCGGCCTCCACGGCCGCCCGCCGCGGGCACGAAGACAGAGGATGACCGACAGCCTGCGCACCATACGCGTCCAGGAGGCGCTGCTCAGCAAGAACCGCTCCATTGCCGAGCGGCTGCGCCGGCGATTCCAGGAAGCGGGCGTCCAGGCTGTCAACCTCCTCTCCTCCCCCGGGTCCGGCAAGACGACGCTCCTGGAGCGCACCCTGTCATCGCTCTCCCGGAACACCCGCGCCGCCGTCATCGTGGGCGACCTGGCCACCGACAACGACGGCCGAAGGCTCGCAGGGAAGGGAGCGCCCATCGTCCAGATCCAGACGGGCGGCATCTGCCACCTGGATGCCGCCATGGTGGAGCGGGCCCTGGCGGGCCTCGACCTGCCGTCCTTGGACCTCCTCTTTCTGGAGAACGTGGGCAACCTGGTCTGCCCCTCCGCCTACGACCTGGGCGAAGCGCGCCGCGTGGTGCTTCTTTCCGTCACGGAGGGTGAGGACAAGCCCCTCAAGTACCCTTCCGCCTTCCGCAAGGCCGATCTCGTCCTCATCACCAAGGCGGATATCGCCGCGGCCGTTGAGTTCCAGCGGGAGGCCGCCCTGGAAGGCCTCCGCCGTGCGGCCCCCGGAGTGCCCATCCTCGAGGTCTCGGCGCGCACGGGCCAGGGGATGGAAGCGTGGCTTGGATGGCTGGAATCGCTGCTCCGCCAGGAGGCGGAGCCATGACCGTCCTGGCAGCGCCCTCCCTCCAGCGCATGCGCGTCGTCATCCGGGGCGCGGTGCAGGGCGTGGGCTTCCGCCCGTTCATCTACCGGCTGGCATGCGAGCTGGGACTGACAGGCTGGGTGAGCAACTCAAACGAGGGCGTCTTCGTGGAGGTGGAGGGCGAGCCCGAGCAGCTGGCGAGCTTCCTCCTGCGCATCCGCCCTGAAAGCCCGCCACGCGCCTGCATCCAGAGCCTGGAATCCTCCCTGCTGGACCCCGCGGGCTTCCAGGGCTTCTCCATCCGTGAGAGCGATTCGCGCGGCCCGCGCACGGCCCTGATCCTGCCGGACATCGCCACCTGCCACGAATGCGCACGGGAGATCTTCACCCCAGGAAACCGCCGCTTCCGCTATCCCTTCACCAACTGCACCCACTGCGGCCCAAGGTTCACGATCATCGAATCGTTGCCCTACGACCGCCCTGCCACCACCATGCGCGGATTCGCCCTCTGCGCCGAGTGCCGCCGCGAGTACGAGGACCCGGCGGACCGGCGGTTCCACGCCCAGCCCAACGCCTGCCCGGCATGCGGGCCGCAGCTCGCCCTCTGGAGCCCCAACGGAGAGGTCCTTGCCCGCGAGGACGCCGCGCTCCTGGAGGCTGCCCGGGCGATTCGGGAGGGCCGCATCGTAGCCGTCAAGGGAATCGGGGGCTTCCATCTCCTGTGCGACGCCCGCAGCGACGCCGCCGTCCGCGCTCTGCGCCGGCGCAAGCACCGGGAGGAGAAGCCCTTCGCCCTCCTCCACCCCTCCCTGGACGCCGTGGAGCGCGACTGCCATGTCTCTCCGCTGGAAGCCCGCCTTCTCGCCTCCCCGGAGGCGCCCATCGTCCTGTTGGACAGGAGGGATCCGCCGGGGGACGTCACGGAGATGGTGGCCCCGGGGAGCCCCACTTTGGGCGTGATGCTCCCCTCAAATCCCCTGCAACTGCTGCTGATGGCCGAGCTGGGGTTTCCGGTCGTCGCGACCAGCGGCAACCTGTCCGACGAGCCCATCTGCACCGACGAGCGCGAGGCCCTGCAACGGCTCGGAAGCGTCGCCGACCTCTTCCTGGTCCACAACCGGCCCATCGCGCGCCACGTGGACGACTCCATCGTCCGGTTGATGGCGGGGCGGGAGATAGTCCTGCGCCGCGCCCGGGGATTCGCCCCGCTCCCCATCTTCGTACGCCGCCCCCTCGCGCCGACCCTGGCCGCCGGCGCCCACCTGAAGAACACGGTGGCCCTGGCCAAGGGCGACCGCGTGTTCGTGAGCCAGCACATAGGAGACCTGGAGACCGAGTCCGCCTTCACCGCCCACAAGCGCGTGGCGGCGGACCTCCAGCGCCTGCTGGACATCCGGCCGGGCCGCGTGGCCTGCGACCTCCACCCGGACTACCTCTCCACCCGCCACGCCCGGACGATCCGGCCAGACGCCCGACCCATCCAGCACCACGTCGCCCATGTGGTGGCCTGCATGGCGGAAAACGAGCTGCAGGATCCCGTGCTCGGGGTGTCCTGGGACGGCACCGGCCTGGGTCCCGATGGCACCGTCTGGGGCGGCGAGTTTCTCGCCTGCACGCTCTCCGAGTTTCGGCGCGTGGCCCACCTGCGGCCATTCCTGCTGCCAGGCGGAGACCGGGCTGCACGCGAGCCCCGGAGGTCGGCCCTGGGCGTGCTCCACGCCCTCTTCGGCGACGGGGCCCTCGCCCTGCGCGGCCTGCCGCCCCTGGAGGCGTTCGCCGCCTCCGAGCTGCGGGTCCTGCGCGGCATGCTGGCCCGCCGGGTGAACTGCCCCTCCACCACCAGCGCGGGCAGGCTGTTCGACGCGGCCGCCTCTCTGACGGGCATCCGGCAGGTGAGCCGCTTCGAGGGGCAGTCGGCCATGGAGCTGGAGCATGCCGCCGCCCGCTCCCAGGGCTCTGGATGGTATGATGTGGAAGTCGCGCCGCCTTCCAGCCACTCCCCGCCTTCCGCCGAACCCCTGCTCCTCGATTGGGCGCCCATGATTCGCGCCCTTCTGGCCGACCGGGCGGATGGCGCCCGGGCGGAGGAGATGGCCGCGCGGTTCCACGCCGGCCTGGCGCGCTCCATCGTGCGCGTGGCGGAGCGCGTGGGTCTGGAGCAGGTGGTGCTCACGGGCGGATGCTTCCAGAACCGCCTGCTGTGTGAGCAGACGATCCGCGCTCTGCGCGCCGCCGGATTCCGGCCCTACTGGCACCAGCGCATCCCGCCCAACGACGGCGGGATCGCACTCGGCCAGGCCGTGGCCGCGGGCGGGGAGACGGCCGAAGACCTGGGCTCGTCCGCCCTCTCCTCCCCGCACTCGGGGGGCAAACCGGGGCTCCCGCAAGGCGATTCGAACCGCACAACCGTCGCTTCGCGCCAGGGCGCGGCCCACCCGCGCGACTACTGGGACGGACGCGGAGGAGGCGGCGCGCTCACCCGCCGCCCACCCGCGCGGAGAGAGAGGGGGCGCCAAGGGTGAGCGCGCCGCCGACAACCGCCCCCAGGAGGAGACACCATGTGCCTGGCCGTGCCCGGAAGGGTGCTTGAGATAGAGGACTCGGACCCCCTGCTCCGCATGGCGCGGGTGGACTTCGGAGGAGTGAGCAAGGACGTGAGCCTCGCCTACGTCCCCGAGGCCCAAGTCGGCGACTACGTGATCGTCCACGTGGGATTCGCCATCAGCCGCCTTGACGAGGAGGAGGCCCGGAGGGTCTTCAGCTATCTGGAGGAGATGGACGAGCTGGAAGAGCTGCGCGCCCAGGAGGCACGCCCCGGATGAGGTACATCGACGAGTACCGCGACGCCGAAGCCGCCCACAAGCTCGCCCGTGCCATCGCCAAAGCCACCACCAGGCGCTGGACCATCATGGAGATCTGCGGCGGCCAGACCCACTCCATCGTCAAGTACGGCCTGGACGAGCTCCTGCCCGGCGAGATCACCCTGGTCCATGGGCCGGGCTGTCCCGTCTGCGTCACCCCGGCGGAGGTGCTGGACAAGGCCATGGAGATTGCGGCGCGCCCGGAGGTGATCTTCTGCTCCTTTGGCGACATGCTCCGGGTCCCCGGGTCCTCCACCGACCTGCTCCGCGTGAAGGCCGGCGGAGGAGACGTGCGCATCGTCTACTCCCCGCTGGACGCGGTCCGAATCGCCGAGCAGAACCCGGACCGCCAGGTGGTCTTCTTTGCCGTGGGTTTCGAAACCACGGCCCCGGCCAACGCCATGGCGGTGCACCAGGCCCGGGAGCGGGGAGTGGGCAACTTCAGTGTTCTCGTCTCCCACGTGCTGGTGCCGCCCGCCATGGAGGCCGTCCTCTCGGCCACCGGCTGCCGCGTCCAGGGCTTCCTCGCGGCGGGCCACGTCTGCACGGTCATGGGCTATCGCGAGTACCACCCCATCGCCGCCAAGTACCGGGTGCCCATCGTGGTGACAGGCTTTGAGCCCGTGGACATCCTGCAGGGTCTCCTCATGTGCGTGCGCCAGCTCGAGGAGGGCCGCGCCGAAGTGGAGAACCAGTATGCCCGGTCCGTCCGCCGCGAGGGCTGCGTCCCGGCACAGGAGCTGGTGGCCCGCGTGTTCCAGGTCGTGCCCCGCAAGTGGCGTGGCGTGGGCCGCATTCCCCGGAGCGGGCTGGGCCTGCGCCCGGAGTACGCCGGGCACGACGCCGAGCGGCGATTCGGGCTCACTCAGGAGGGGGCGGAAGAGCCCTCGGCCTGCATCAGCGGGCGCATCCTGCAGGGGCTTGCCCGTCCCCACGAGTGCCCTGCCTTTGGGTCCGACTGCACGCCCGAGACGCCCCTGGGCGCACCCATGGTCTCCACAGAGGGCGCATGCTCGGCCTACTACCGCTACAGGCGGCACGCCGCTGCCGGACGCTGAAGAGGAAGGCTCCCGCCATGCTCATCTTGCTCATGTCCGCTGCGATCGCCGCCCAGAACCCGGCTGTGGACGACCGCGCCGCCATCCTCGCGGCCGTGGAGGAGAACCTCCAGCGCCAGATCCTCGCGCCTTGGTTCCCTGCCGCCGTGAACCGGGAGCGGGGCGGATTCTGGGAGGACTACGACGAGCGGTGGCGCCCCACAGGCGACGGCAGACTCCGGTCCATCGTCTACCAGTCGCGCCTGACCTGGGTCGCCTCAAGGGTTTCCCTCCTGCAACCCGCCGCCGCCGACGCCTATCGGAAGCACGCGCTCCACGGCCTGGACGTGCTGGAGAACCGCCTCTGGGACCGGGAGCACGGCGGATTCTTCTGGCAGGTGGACGCCCGCACCGGCGAGCCCAACGGACCCCTGGCAGGTCAGAAGCACGCCTATGGCAACGCCTTCGGCATCTATGCCCTGAGCGCAGTCCACGAGGCCACACAGGATCCCCGGGCGCTGGCCCTGGCCCGGAAGGCCTTCGCATGGCTGGAGTCTCACGCCCACGACGGTCGGAACGGCGGCTACTGGGAAGCGCTGGACCGGGAGGGCCGGCCCCTCTCCTACCCTTCGGGCGGGCGGA
>Ga0073934_10007259_pt1 | contig 15558 bp, 8 predicted proteins | sample LarsenN4metaG_FD_76834 | JGI IMG/M metagenome (GOLD analysis project Ga0073934, IMG submission 76834) | Hot spring sediment bacterial and archeal communities from British Columbia, Canada, to study Microbial Dark Matter (Phase II) - Larsen... ...
AGGTCCGCCACCAGGGCGCGCTCTTCCTTGAGCTCGTTGACCGAGGCTTCGATCTTTGCCCGGCTGAAGTCATTCCAGGGCACGCCCTGGACGATTTCCCAGCGTTGGCCGTCGCTGCGGATGGGGAAGGAGCAGATCAGGTCCTTCTCGATGCCATAGCTGCCGTCGGCGCACACGGCCACGCTGAACCAGTCGCCCGAGGGTGTCGGCGTGGTCAGGCGCCGCACGGTGTCCACCACCGCGTTGGCCGCGCTGGCCGCGCTCGAAGAGCCGCGCGCCTCGATGATGGCCGCCCCGCGTTTCTGCACGGTGGTGAGGAAGTCCTTCTCCAGCCATTCGCGATGGCCAATGACCTCGGTGACCGGCCGGCCGTGGATGCGCGCGTTGAAGAAATCCGGGAACATGGTCGGGCTGTGGTTGCCCCAGACACACATATTCGAGACCGCCGCCACGTCGGCGCTGGCCTTGCGGGCGAGCTGGCTCTTGGCCCGGTTTTCGTCGAGCATGGTCATGGCAAAGAAGCGGTCGCGCGGCACGCCCGCCGCGTTGTGCATGGCGATCAGGGCGTTGGTGTTGCACGGGTTGCCCACGACCAGCACCCGCACGTCCGGAGCGGCCTGGGCGGCGATGGCCCGGCCCTGCCCGGTGAAGATTTTGCCGTTGGTGCCCAGAAGATCCTTGCGCTCCATGCCCTGCTTGCGCGGCACCGCCCCGACCAGCAGCGCCCAATTCACGCCCCGGAACCCCTCGTTCATGTCCGACGTGGGCACCATGCCTTTGAGCAGCGGGAAGGCGCAGTCCTCCAGTTCCATGACCACCCCGTTCAGGGCTTTCATGGCCCGCTCGTCGGGGATTTCCAGGAGGTGCAGAATCACCGGCTGCTCCGGGCCGAACATGGACCCCGAAGCGATGCGGAAAAGCAGCGAGTAACCGATCTGGCCGGCCGCGCCCGTGACCGCGACCCGGATGGGATTGTTTTTCATTGTCATGATAAGCCGACTTTAGCCAGCGGCCGGGGTTTGGGCAAACGGGAAATCGCGGCGGCATCAACCCCGCCCCGGCGCCAAACCTGACCCGATGATTCAGGGCCGGGCTGTGATGCCCAGCCCGAGCATGGGCAGCAGCTCGGCGGCTTCGGACACGCCATAGTTGAAAATGACGAACCCCCCCGTGCGCCAGCGGCGGGCGATCTGGATCTGGCGGATGACCTCTTCGACGCCCAGGCGGGAGTTCGAGGCGCTCTCGCCGATGCCGGGGTAGCAGGGCACCCGGCCCGTCCAGGCCAATTGCCGGCTCACCATGCTCTCGAAGTGCCCGGGGCTGGTCGTGTAGTTCATGGGGCAGACAAAATCCAGCCAGCCCTGCTGACACCAGAAGCCCCAGTCCTGGCCGATGGTGTCCCGGTCCCGGGGCCAGTCGCGAAAGACGGCGGCGGAGATCTTCAGGCCGGGTTTGAGCGCGCGCGCCCGCGTGGCCACGGCGCGGACCACGGTGGTGATGTTCGTTCGCCGCCATTCCAGCCAGGCCTCGCGGTGGGGGCCCTCGGCGAGCACACTGCCGGGCCAGCCGGGCATTTGGATGCCGGAGGCCTTTTGGAAGCGCTCCCGGCATCCGGCGCAGTAACAGTGGGCGCTGTCAGGGTAGCGGATGTAATCAAAATGCAGGCCGTCCACGTCGTAGTTGCGCGCCACCTCGAGCATGGACTCAATTTCCAGACGCTGGTTGTCGGGATGAGAGGGGCAGAGCCAGGATTCCGGGCGGCCGGCGGCGTCGGCCTGGAGTCGGTTCTCCCGTCGCATCCGCTCGACGAACGCGGCCGGGGCGTTGTGGGCCAGGTTCCAGTTCACTTTCCAGACATGCACCTGAACGCCGTGTTTGCGGGCTGCGGCCAGGCATGCGGCCAACTGGTCCCCCCGGCTGGCCACCTCGGGCGCGACCGGCAGCACCTGGCTGGGGTAATAGGCCACACCGCCCCAGAGCATGTTGGGCAGCACGGCCGTGAAACCATTGGTGGCCAGGCCGGCGATGGCCTCCTCCCAGCTCAGCCCCCGCACCCCAAAGGCGCTGTGGCACCAGAAGGCCCGGAATTCGCCCGGCGCGGCCGGCTGGGCCAGGCACCAGGCGGCGAGCAGTCGTGCCCGGGCCTCGGCGGCCTGGTCCAGGGTTTGGTCAAAGCGGCCCTGGCGCAGGGATTCCACCGCCTGTTGGCGGGCCGAACGCGCCGCGGCCAGCTCCGCGGCGGCCCGGTCGGGGCGCAGGCCGGGTTGACGCAACGCGGATTCCGCTTCCTCAAAGGTGCGCTGCCCGGTCACCGCCGGGATGCGGTCCACCGCCGCCCGGGCGGCCTGGGCCCAGACCTCGGGCGCCAGATGTCCCACCAGCGCCAGCAACAGGCGCCGCTTGGCCGCTTCGTCGTCCGGCAACAGCACATGGCTGAACAGGATCCAGTTCGTGGCGCCGACCACGGCCGCATGGCCCGAAGGCTGGCCTTGCTCGTCGAGCCACTCAGCCAGCACCCGGCCGCCGGCTCCCGGCGCGACCGACTGGATATTCCACGAACGTTGCCGGGCCAGCGGCGGCGCGCCCGGCAGCGCGCCCGGCACCGGCCGGATGGCCGCGAACTGGCCTGGCCGCGTTTCCCGCAAATGGCGCAGCTCCCGAAGATTGAACAACGGCCGCAAAGGGTCTGGCGGAATGTAACAGACCAGGAGACGCCCCCCCGCGCGCGCGTACTCGAGCAACGCCTGGCCGGCGGCCGGCGGCAGCTCGGGATTGTGCGGCAGAATGACCACGCGGGCGAGTTGCAGGCGCGCGGCGGTCAGGTCCTCATCGCTCAGCACCGAACATCCCACTCCACTGGCCGCGAGCAGTTCCACCACCGTCTCGGTGTAGCGCCCGATGCCCGCGCTTTCCCCGGGGTTGCGTCCGGCGTGGTAATCGGCGCGAACCACCGCCACCAGCGCGTCGCCGCCCAGCGCCCCAGTCGGCCGGAGATGGCGCAGGAAAAACCGGGTGTCCTGGTTGCCCCCGCGCCACGCGGAAAGGCGGAGCGTGCGCAAGCGTGACCACCCCGCCGGCTTGCCCTCCAGGCCAAACGCGGCTTTGTCGAGGTGGATGGTCTGCCAGGCATTGGTGGACTCAGGGAAGAAGGAGGCGTGATACCACCCGTCGCCGCTCTGAAAATACAGGCTGAAATAGGAGACCGGCGAGGCATCCGGGCACAGGAACTCGAAGGCGACACCCTGGGCGGCGGCCAGGTCCAGATCCAGAGCCAGATCCCATGACGCCCGTTCGATCCTCGTTCCGGCAAAATGACAGGGAAACTCGAGAGCGGCGGCCCCTCCGGCCGTGCCCGCGAACACGGGACTTGTCCCCCCCATCGGCCGCCAGGCCCGCCGGGCGGCCGCGTGGTCGGGGTAAGCGCCGGACTCGATGACCAGGTTTGTTCCCGCCGCCGCCGGCTCCGCGGCCGGCGCCTGCCCGAAGGCGCTCAGGCAGACGGCTGCGGTGAAAGCCAGGCGCGGCCCTCGGCGCCGTTTCCATGGAATCATCCAATGCATAGTGCCCGGGTTTGGAACGCTCACGCCGGCCGCCGGCCCAGCCGCTGGAGGAGCTCCTTGCGCGCCTGGACGCGCAGGCGGGCGTTTTCGTAGCGCCGAAGCTCGTCGGCGGTTTCGGGGCGAAGCTGCGGCACCGGCACGGGGCGTTTGTCTTCATCAATCCCCACAAAGGTCAGGTAAGCCGTGGTGGTGTGCACGGCGTCCCCGGTCCGAAAATGCTCGCAGGTGACCCGCACGCCCACTTCAAGGGAGGTGCGGCCCACGTAATTGACCGAGGCTTTCAGCACCACATGGTCTCCCACGTAAATCGGGGCCAGGAAGGTGATCTGGTCCGTGCTCACCGTCACCACCTCCCCCCCGCAATGCTTTTGCGCCACCATGCCGGCCAGCATGTCTATCCACGACATAATGACCCCGCCGAAGGCGATGCCATAGTGGTTGGTGTGCTGCGGCATCAGGACGTAGTGGGTTTCCATCTGGCTGTCCCGCGGGGTCTTGACGATAGCGGCCGGTGTCATGGTTCTGGCGCAGGGTAGCCCTTTGGCGGACGGCGGCAAGGGGGGATTCACGGGGGGCCGGAACCCTCGTTTGACTTTTCTATTGACCTGGAGGGCCTGCCCGGCCAGCTATAATACCTCAATCTGAGTTGTTTTTTGCCCGGAATGCCCAGAAAGCCCAAACAAGAACGGCGCCTCACGCGGATCACGGCCGGCACGGCCCGTTACGACGCGCACCACACGGTGCTGGCCAAAACCTATGGCGCCCTGGCCGACCTGCGACGCGAGCTTTCAGACTCCAAGGCCGCGGTGTCGGAACGAACCGACCTCCTCAGACTCTTTGCCGAGTGCGGCGACTCCCAGCGCGCCTGGCTGCTGCTCGAGGATTACTTCGAAAAGCTGTCGCTCTCGCGCAAGGACTTCGTGGCCGGCGACTGGTGGCCCCGCCTGATCGAGGCCCGCGGCACGGCCCGGCTCGAGGAACTGGCCATGCTCTTCATGCGCTCGGCCCGCCCCCTGCCCACCGAGCTCTCGGCCCACGCCAACTTCCAGCGTTTTGCCGAGCTCGAGGCCGCGGAAAAAGAACAGCGCCTCATCGAGCGGCTCGAACACTGGCTTTTTCCGCCCGGCCCCGAGCACCTCGACGGCCCCCGGGCTCAGTTGCACGTCTATTGCGACCTCGTCCCCGACGCTCAATCCCCCCTGCTCCACGACCTCCGGGTGCGTTTCAACCTGTTCCGGCCCCGCTCCGGCGAGCGCTGCCGCACTCTCGCCGAACTGGCTGCCCTGCCCGCCAAAGCCCCGCTGGACAAAGAACTGTTTTCCCCGCTCGACTGGGAGTTCCTCCAATGGCTGGCCGAGACCTGCCAGGGCCGCGCGGAAGACACGGCGGAATTGCTCCTCCGGGGCGCCGCCCTGGCGGAATGGCTGGCGCGCTGGGGCCATCTGCCCCGCCTGGAATTGCTCAACACGCCCGACTGCCTTCAGTTCCATGGCCAGGTGGCCGCCCTCACCCCCCATCTGCAAAACGGCAGTTCCGAGTTGTGCCTCACCCACCACCTGAGCCTGGGCGACGGCCGCAGCCGGCCGCTCGATCAGGTCAAGTTCTTCGCCGGCAACCCGGCCATGGTGCTGGTGGACCATCTGGTCTACCTGTTGCGCAACCCCGCGCCCCTCGAGCTGCTCGAGCACTGGCGCGAACAGCCCGCCATCGCGGTCCGCAAACTCAGCCAGCGCTGCCGCGCCCGCCTGCGCAAAACCCAGGCCGGCCAGGGCATTGACTGGGACGACCTCTGCGTGGTCCACACGGCCCGCCCCCAGTTTGTCTTCGAGCTCGAGGCGGACACGGTGCGTCTGCGGCTGCTGGCCCGCAGCGAGCGCGACAACTCGGAATGGCATTGGACCGGCCACGAATGGCAGCCGGACCGCCCGCTGGGCAGCCGCGACAAACCGCACCTGCTGGACGACGAGCGCCTCGACGCCGCCACCCGCTGGCTCCGCAAACTCGACTGGTTCACCCCCGAACCGGGCCTGTGGGTGGGGGACGCCAACGAGAATTTCCTCGCCACGCTCATGCAGGTCTGGCCGAACCGCCCCGCCGAGGCCGAATACCTCGGCAACGCGGCCTTTCACCGCCTCTTCCTGCAGCCGCGCCTCCTCAAACCCCGCGTCATCGTCAAGGGCAGCGGCATTGACTGGCTGTCCGTCTCGGCCGAATGGGAGCAGGAGGGCTTGAAACTGACCGCCGCCGACCTCGAACGGCTGGCCACCTCGACCAGCCGGTTCGTCAAACTGCCCGACGCCGGCTGGGTCCAGCTCGACACCGAAGCCGTGACCCGCGCCCACGAATCCATGGCCGACCTGGGCGTGGACGGCCTGATCCCCGTGCCGCAGAAGCTCGGCCTCGAGCAGGTGGCGCATCTCGACGAGGAAGGCTTGCGCCGGTTTGCCGACACCCCCGAGGCGCGGGCCCTGCGCCAGCGCCTGAAAGATTTCGAGGGCGTGCCCGCCATGGACCTGCCCGAGGGCGTGCGGGCCGAACTGCGCCCGTACCAGAAACAAGGCTTTGATTTTCTGTGCCACCTGACCCGGGCCAAACTCGGCGGCATTCTCGCCGACGATATGGGCCTCGGCAAAACCCTGCAAACCCTGGCCTGGCTGGCCTGGCTCAAGGAGCGCCATCCCCGGCAAGCCAAGCCTTCGCTGGTCATCTGCCCCGCCTCCGTCTTGCACAACTGGCGGCGCGAAGCCGAGCGGTTCACCCCCGACCTCAAGGTCCTTGTGCTCCAGAGCGGGGCGGCGCGGCACAACCTGCGCCAGCAGATCCCCCAGCACGACCTGATCGTGACCAACTACGCTCTCCTGCGTCGCGACCTCGAGGCGCTGCAAAAATTCGCCTTCCGCGCCGTCATCCTCGACGAGGCGCAGTTCATCAAGAACCCCGCCGCCCAGGTCACCCAGTCGGTCAAACAGGTCAAGGCCGAGCAACGCCTGGCGCTCACCGGCACACCGCTGGAAAACCGGTTGCTCGATTTGTGGAGCATCGTGGATTTCATCCAGCCCGGCTACCTGGGCGACCAGGAGCATTTCCAGGACACCTACGAGCCCAAAGGCGAGGGCGAGGAGGCCCTGAGCGCCCAACGCATCGCACGCCGCCGGCTCTCGGCCAAACTGCGCCCCCTCATGATCCGCCGTCTCAAGCAACAGGTGGCCAAGGACCTGCCCGACCGCATCGAGGAACGCCGCGATTGCGAGCTGGGCGAGGCCCAGCGCAAACTCTACCTGGCCGAGCTGCGGCGCAGCCGCGACCAGATCACCCAGATCGTGGCCGAGAAGGGCCTCAGCCGCAGCAAGCTCCAGGTGCTGGCCGCCCTGACCCGCCTGCGCCAGATTTGCTGCCACCCGCGCCTGGTGGGCAACGACGCCGAGTCGGGCAAGACCGAAACCCTCTTCGAGCTGCTCGAGCCCCTGCTCGCCCAGGGCCACAAGGTCCTGCTCTTCTCGCAGTTCGTGCAGATGCTCAAACTCATCGAGGGCGAGTGCGCCCGGCGCTCCATTCCCACCCACATCCTCACCGGCGAAACCAAGGAACGGCAGACCGTCGTGCAAGCCTTCCAGAATGACCCCAACCCGAGCGTCTTTCTCCTGAGCCTGCGCGCCGCCGGCACCGGCCTGAACCTGACCACGGCCAGCTATGTGGTGCTCTACGACCCCTGGTGGAACCCGGCGGTCGAGGCCCAGGCCATTGACCGCTCGCACCGCATCGGCCAGACCCGCACTGTCAATGCCTACCGGCTCATCGCCCCGGGCACGGTCGAGGAAAAGATCTGGGACCTCCAACAGCGCAAGGCCCAGACCATCGCCGACGTGCTGGGCGAGGAAGGCTTCGCCCGCAGCCTCTCGCAGGGCGATCTCGAGTATCTCTTTGCGGAGGACTGAGCCGGGCGCGGGGCGCTAGAGCTGGGCCAGGGCCTGGAGCGAGGCCTCGGCGTGCTGGCGGCGGCTCTGCCAGTCGGCCAGCCGGCGCTGGTGTTCCTCGAGCACGTGCGGCGGCACCTTTTGCGTGAAGGCCGGGTTCTCCAGTTTCTGGCGCACCTTTTCGATCTCGCTGTTGATCTTGGCCAGCTCCTTGCCCAGGCGGGCCTTCTCGGCCGCCACGTCAATCAAGCCCTCCAGAGGCATGAAAAGCTCGCCCAGCGGGCTCAGGGCCGACGGCGTGCCCCTGGGAGCGGCGTAAGCGGCATCCAGCGTGACCGCCTCGGCATTGAGCAGCAGGCGCAGCACCTCGGCCTCGGTCGGGCTGAGCTCCACGGCCGGCTTGAGCACGAACCGGACCTTCTTGCTTGAAGGCAGGTTGAACTCGCGGCGGAGGTTGCGCCCCTTGCCCACCAGCTCGTATTTGCCGGCCACAAACCGGTCCACCGCCTCGCTCAGGCCGTAGTGGGCCTTCTCGTCGTCGCTGAGCGGTTTGGGCCACGGGGCAAACATGATCGTCCGGCCGCCCTGGTCGGCGGGCATGTCATCGCTGAAGCCCAGGCCGTGCCAGAGCTCCTCGCTGATAAAGGGCAGGAAGGGATGAAAGAGCCGCAGGAGGTGGCTGAGGACAAAATCCATCACCGCCAGGGTGTTGGCCTTGCGGGCGGCGTCCGCGCCGTAGAGCACGGCTTTGCTGGCCTCGACATACCAGTCGCAATACTCGCTCCAGAAGAAACGGTAGAGCGTGGCCGTGGCGTCGCTGAACTTGTATTCGGCAAAGGCTGCGTCCAGCTCGCGGATGGCCTGGTCCAGGCGCAAAAGAATCCAGCGGTCGTCGGTGGTGAGCAGGGCCGGGTCAATCTCGCCCTGCACCTGGCCGCCCTGCATCTGGCGGAAGCGGCAGGCGTTCCAGAGCTTGTTGCAAAAGTTGCGGCCCAGCTCGACGTTCTGCTCGTCAAAAAGGATGTCCTGCCCCAGGGGCGCGCTGCGCATGGTGCCGAAGCGCAGGGCGTCGGCCCCGTACTTGCCGATGAGGTCGAGCGGATCGGGTGAATTGCCCAGGCTCTTGCTCATCTTGCGGCCGAGCTTGTCGCGGATGATGCCGGTGAAATAGACGTGGCGGAAGGGCAGGTCCCCCATGAATTCGTACCCGGCCATGATCATGCGCGCGACCCAGAAGAAGATGATGTCCGGGCCGGTGACCAGATCGTGGGTGGGGTAGAATTTTTTCAGCGTCTCGGTCGGCTCGGGCCAGCCCATGGTGGCAAAGGGCCAGAGCCAGGAACTGAACCAGGTGTCGAGCACGTCGGGGTCCTGGGTCCAGTGCTCCGGATCGGGGGGGGGCTCCACCCCCACGTAGATCTCCGGCTCAACACGGCTGGAGTCAGACGCCCCATTGCCGGTGGGCTGCTTGCGGTACCACACCGGCACGCGGTGCCCCCACCACAACTGGCGGCTGATGCACCAGTCTTTGATGTTGGTCATCCAGTGGGTGTAGGTCTTGGCCCAGCGGTCGGGGTGGAAGGCGATGGCCCCCGTCTCCACCGCCCGCGTGGAGGCCTCCACGCTCGGATATTTCAGAAACCACTGCTCGCTCAAGTAGGGCTCGATGGGCACGTGGCTGCGCTCGCTGTAACCGACGTTGTGAACGTAGTCCTCGATCTTGACCAGGAAGCCCTGCTCCTGCAAATCCTCGACCACCGCTGCGCGGCATTCCAGGCGGTCCATGCCGTCATATTCCTCGCCCGCGGCCGCCGTCATGGCCCCATCGGGGCCGATGACCACGGTGAAGGGCAACTGATGCCGCACCGCCATTTCGTAGTCGGCCTTGTCGTGCGCGGGGGTGACTTTCACGCAGCCGGTGCCGAAGGTCGGGTCCACGTGCTCGTCGGCGATCACCGGGATGGGCTTGTTCACCAGGGGCAGGAGGAGCTTTTTGCCCACCAGGTGCGTGTAGCGCGCATCCTGGGGATGCACCGCCACCGCCTCGTCGCCCAGCATCGTTTCGGGGCGGGTGGTGGCCACGACCACGGCTTCGTCCGACCGGGGCTGGCCTTGCGCATCCAGCACCGGGTACTTGATGTGCCAGAGGTGCCCCTTTTCCTCGACCATGTTCACCTCTTCGTCGGACAGGGCGGTGCGGGCGGCGGGATCCCAGTTGACCATGCGCCGGCCGCGGTAAATCAGGCCCTTGTGGTAGAGCTCGACGAAAACCTTTTGCACGCAGCGCGAATACGCGCCGTCCATCGTGAAGCGCTCGCGTGTCCAGTCGCAGCTCGCCCCGAGCTTTTGGAGCTGCTGGATGATGATGCCGCCGTGTTTTTCTTTCCAGGCCCAGACGTGTTCGAGGAACTTCTCCCGTCCCAGGTCATCGCGGTGTTTCATCACGCCCTGCTTGCGCAGCGTCCTCTCCACCACCGTTTGCGTGGCGATCCCGGCGTGGTCGGTGCCCGGCAGCCAGAGCACCTCCTTGCCATCCATGCGCGCCTTGCGGGCGAGGATGTCCTGGATGGTGTTGTTGAGCACGTGCCCCATGGTGAGGACGCCGGTGACGTTGGGCGGGGGGATGACAATGGAGTAGGCGGGCCGGGTAGCGCTGACCCGCGCGGGGTCGGCCACGAAGCACTTCTGTTCGAGCCAGAACTGGTACCACTTTTCTTCAACGGCCTGGGGCTCGTAAGCCTTAGGAATCTCGCTCATGTGGGGGCGAAAGGTAACAAACCCCGCGCTGCCGCCGCAACGGCCAAATCGGCCGCCGGACGAGCCGGGCCGGCGGGCTTTTTCCCGCGGTGAACAGGGCGTTCACCGTGCCGGCCAGCCCGCTTCTACCGCGTGCAGTTCCGGCCGCAGGGGTCAGGTCAGGCCGGGCCAGGGCTGTTGCGCCTGTTGGCGGGCGCGGGCGAAGGCGGCCTCGATTTGCGCGACCGTGGCCGCGGGCAGGGGCCCTTTGGCGGCCGCCTCGAGGTTGCGCCGGGCGTTGGCCGGGCTGGTGGTGCCGATGATGGCCACATGCACGCCGGGCTGGGCCAGGGTGAAGCGCAGGGCGATCTCGGGCCAGTCCTCGTCGCCGCCAAAGCCCAGGTCCCGGGGTGTGAGGCGCATGGCGGCAAAGCGCTCGCGATAAGGTTGCACGTAGCCCTGGTAAATGCCGCGGAAGGCCTCGGCGGGCCGCCAGGCGCCGTTGGCGATGGGCCGTTTGACAATCACCCCCACGTTCTCCTCGCGGGCCGCCGGCAGCGCCGTGGCCAGGTTGGCCTGGTCGCAAATGTTGATCGAAGTTTCGATCACCGCGATTGCGGGATGACGCGCGGCGTACACCGCCGCTTCGTTGTCTCCCGAGTAACCCACGAAACGGATCTTGCCGGCCTGGCGGGCTTTGACCAGGGCTTCGAGGGCGTCGCCCCGCCGCAGGGTCTCGAGATCGCACGAGTGCAGCAGCATCACATCAAGGTGATCGGTGCGCAGGCGGCGCAAGGCGCGGTCCACCGTGGCGCTGACCACCTGGGGGGACCACGCCGCGCCGGGCAGGTCGGGGAAGGCCTGGCCGCATTTGCTCACCAGCACATAGTCGGCGCGGCGGTGGGCCACCGCCCGGCCCAGGGCCTCTTCCGAGCCCGGGTAGGAGGCGGCGGTGTCCAGCAGGTTCACACCGGCGTCCAGGAGGGTATTGACGATCTGTTCGATCTGCTTCTGTTCCGTACCCAAAAAGCCGACCGGGCCGGCGCCGAAGCCCAGCACCGAGACGGACAACCCGGTTTTGCCAAAGATGCGTCGTTCCATAACGCCCCTAATATCGTCCGTGGCCGCGCGGATGCAACCGCCCGCCTCGCCCCCCGGCGATTTGGGGGTTTGCTTTCGCGGGGCGGTGGTGTTTCATTGCCCGCGAGTATGAGTTTCACACGGCAGTTTCTCGACGAGGTCAGGCAGGTGGTCGAGCGGCTGGACCCCGAAGCCATCGAGCGGGTGGTGGCCGAGCTGGCCCGCGTGCGCGAGCGCGGCGGGCGCCTGTTCATCCTCGGCGTGGGCGGCAGCGCAGCCAACGCCTCGCACGCCGTTAATGACTTCCGCAAAATCTGCGGCTTCGAATGCTACGCGCCCACCGATAACGTCTCGGAACTGACCGCCCGGACCAACGATGACGGCTGGGCTACCATCTTCGCCGAGTGGCTCAAAGGCAGCCGCCTCAACGCCCGGGACGGGTTGCTCATCTTCTCCGTCGGCGGCGGCAACCTCGAGAAAAACGTCAGCCCGAACCTCGTCAGCGCCATTCAACTGGCCAAACAGGCCGGGGCCACCGTGGTGGGCGTGGTGGGCCGCGACGGCGGTTACACCGCCCGCGAGGCCCAGGCCTGCGTGGTCGTGCCCACCGTCAACCCCGAGCATGTCACACCCCATGCCGAAGCCTTCCAGGCGGTGGTGTGGCACCTCATGGTCTCGCACCCGGCCCTGAAGGTCGGGCGCACCAAGTGGGAGAGCACGCGCTGATCCGGGCCCATGAGCGGCTTCGCCACTCCACGCGCGGTGTTTCTCGACCGCGACGGCGTGCTCAATCGGGCCCTCGAGCGCGATGGTCAGCCCTACCCCCCCTCGAGCCTGGCCGAGGTCGAAATCCTCCCTGGCGTCCCCGAAGCCTGCGCCCGCCTCAAGCAGGCCGGCTTCCTGCTCGTCGTGGCCACCAACCAGCCTGACGTCGGCCGCGGCACTCTGGCGCGCGAGGCCGTTGAGGCCATCCACGCGCATCTGCAACGCCTCCTGCCCCTGGACCGCATCGAGGTTTGTTACCACGCCGGGCGGGGCGCCGAGCCCTGCGACTGCCGCAAGCCCCGCCCCGGCATGCTCCAGCGCGCCGCCGCCGCCCTGGGCATTGACCTGGCGGCAAGCTGGATGGTGGGCGATCGCTGGCGCGATGTGGACTGCGGCCACGCGGCCGGTTGCCGGACCATTTTCATTGACTACGGCTATCGCGAAGCCCTGCGCCAGCCGCCCGACTTCACCTGCCGCAGCCTCCTCGAAGCCTCGGAAATCATTCTCGGGGCCGCGTCCGGCTCGTCCCGCGCCTGAGCGCCCGCCCCGCCACGGCGGGTTGGCCCTGACCCTGCCGGCGCGCGCCGCGTCCCCTCCCGGATGTTCGGGCTCACCAAAAAATGCCCATCGAATGCCAAGAAAAGTGAAGCTCTCCCTCCCGCCCCGCGCCACACTTGGGCCCGAGGTTCGGCTGGGCAGAGCGAACCTGAGGAGGCGTCAGTAAAAAGCGGCTGCCAGAAGTTCACTTTCCGGGCCCGCCCCGCCAGGGGCGGTTCGCCCCACCAATTAAAGGAGTGATGGGATGCTGACACACCCCCGCGGGGCCATTGGACTTCGGTCCCTCCTCCCGGCCTCGCGGGGGTGGTTTCCCGGTCAACGCCGCCCCCATGAACGACCACCAGGCGGCAGCGGAGGCACCTGCAGGCGGACCGGTTGAATAATCTGCCGGTCGCGGGCTTCCATTGAACATGCGTTTTTCCCTTGGCGCGATTCTCGTGCTGGCCGCTTCCTCGCTGGCCGCGCAGACCAACATCCCCGACGACTTTCCCCGCTTTCAGGTGCCGGGACACGACCGCGAAATGGCCGCGCTGCGCAGCCTTTTCTGGCTGCACTATCCCGGCGCCGGCCCCAAGGCGACCCTCTGGGACGAATGGTTGAGCAGCGCCGCCCTCTGGCCCGCCACCCGCGAGCGCAACCTCTCCAGCGAAATGCGCCGCCACTGGAGCGCCGCTCTCAGCCAGCGCATCCTCGACGACGAAGGCTACGTGGCCACCCACCAGCACGCCTCGATCGCCCACCAGCTCGGCTGGCCGTTCCCCTTCTGGAACCAGGGCCGGCGCGGCGGCGGCTGGCATTTCTCCTTCAAGAACACGGTGGACGCCAACTGGCGCCCCCACAACCTCGCCAGGCCCGACGGCTGGACCCTCGCCGGCGCGGCAGCCGAGGGCATCACCGACGACGGTTGGGCGCTGCGCCTCACCCAGGCTCTGGCCACCGCCACCGCCCCGGCCAAGACCATGCACACCTTCGAGGCGCCTTTCCTGCAACTGCGCTGGCTGGCCACCAACCTCGGCAACGCCCAGCCCTGGATCGAATGGACCGCTCCCGGCCAACCTGCCTTCTCCCCCCAACGCCGCATGTATTTCGCCCCGCCCGAACCGGGTAAAATGGAATACGCGATGGTCCCCATGTACCGGCATCCCGCCTGGACCGGCGAGGTCAGCCAGTTGCGCATCGGCTTCGGCAATGCCGGCCCGGCCCGCGTCACCATCCAGGCCTTCTTCACCCAGTACGACACCCGGCACAACATCAATGCCCAGAACTTCATTCGCGGCTGCGCTACCTACTTTGCCTGGACCCGCGACCTGAATTTTCTCCGCCAGAACATCAACCGCATGCGCACGGCTCTGCGTTACCTCATGACCGAGCACCAGACCCTCGAGCGCAAAGTGGTCTTCACCGACTGGGTGGGCCACGACGGGCGCAGCGGGCTGCGGCGTCTGCCCGACGGCAAGAAGGAAATCATCACCGGCCGCGGCATCGGCAACAACTACTGGGACCTCCTGCCCTTCGGCCACCTCGATTGCTACGCCACCGCGCACTACTACGACGCCCTCGGCTTCATGATCCGCCTCGAGCGGGAAATCCTCGAACATCCCGAGTGGCGTGTGCCCCGCGGCGTGCTGGCCCTCGAACCGGCCATGCTCGAACGGCATCGCGCCGACGTTCGCGCCGAGGGCAACCGCCTCTTCTGGAACCCGGCCACGCGCCGCTTCGGCGCCTGCGTGGACGCCGACGGCCAGTTGCATGACTATGGCCTGACCTTTCTCAATCTCGAAGCCGTGTCCTACGGGTTCGCCACCCCGGAGCACGCCCGCGACATCCTGAGCTGGATCAACGGCGACCGTCTTGTCCCGGGCGACACCGCCCAGGGGCCGGACATCTACCACTGGCGCTTCGGCCCGCGCGCCACCACCCGGCGCAACATCGAATGGTACTTCTGGGCCTGGAACGCCCCCGAGGGCATCCCCTTTGGCGGCCAGGTGCAGGATGGCGGCGCGGTGCTGGGCTTTGCCTACCACGACCTGATGGCCCGCCTGCAAATCCTCGGCCCCGACAACGCCTGGCAGCGTCTGCGCGAAACCATTCGCTGGTTCGAGGAAGTCCAGGCCGCCGGCGGCTACCGCAAGTATTACGACGGCAAAACCCGCGACGGCTCCCTCCAGGGCGGCGGCACGCCGGGCGGGCTGGGCCTCGACCACGAATTCTTTGAAAGCGTGCTCGTGCCCCAGGTCATGCTCTACGGGTTCCTCGGCTTCCAGCCGGCTGGCGACGGCTTTGCCCTTAACCCCCGCCTGCCCGCCGACTGGCCCGAACTGGCCGTGGACCGCGTGCGCTTCCACGACCAGGTGCTGCGTCTGCGCGCCACGCAGACCGCGATCGAAATCACCCCCGAGCGACCCGGCACCGAGCAGCTACGCCTGACTCTGCCCCCCGGCTCATGGAAGGCGGTGGCCCTCGAGACCGGCGGCGGTGTGGCGCCGCTCCCGGCCACGGCCCGACCGGACGCCCCGGGCGTGGTCGTGACTGTCCCGCGCCTGGACCGCCCCCTGCGCCTGGTCCGCGAGTAGCAGCCCCAGGCGCCCCGCTCCGGTCGGCCGGCATGCCGGCACCCCGGTGGCCAACGGCCTCCTCTGCCGTCGCCGCTGGCCTGAGGCCAGCGGCCGTCCCCGGCCACCCTGCATTTAAGATTGCCGCCCGCCGGTCTTTTTGCCGCAATCGCCCCATGAACCTGCTCGTCTTTGAGTCGCTCGCGTCCTGGGCGGATGGGGTGGCCACCTTCTGGCGCGACCGCCTGCGCCTGAACCCGCGGATGAGTCTTTGCCTGGCCTCAGGGAACACCCCCCGGCCGGTCTATGCGGCCATGATTGAAGCCTGCCAGCGTGAGTGGGTGAGCTTCGCCGATGCGCGCGTTTTCGCCCTGGACGAATACGGCGGCCTGG
>Ga0073934_10007260_pt1 | contig 15556 bp, 10 predicted proteins | sample LarsenN4metaG_FD_76834 | JGI IMG/M metagenome (GOLD analysis project Ga0073934, IMG submission 76834) | Hot spring sediment bacterial and archeal communities from British Columbia, Canada, to study Microbial Dark Matter (Phase II) - Larsen... ...
ACTCGCCGGCAGCACGAACATCTCCGCCAGCCTACGCAATTGCACCTGGAATCTTCGGCACGTCCTGAATCTCCTGGGCATTGTGAATTAGGGCGGGGCCGTGTCATGGAAGCCCCGGGATGGCATCCCTGGGTCTCTTGGCGATGGATGAAAGAGACCCGGGGATGGCCATCCCTGGGCTTCGCATCAGATATCTGGATTGAGAATCTTCCGCGCCCACAAGTACGCCACGACGTTCAGCACCAGCGAGGCGCACAGGAACAACTGCCCCACCACCGTGGTGAACAGCTTTTCCGTGTTCACCGGATCGAGGATGAAGTAGTACAACGCCAGGATCGCAAAGGGCACCAGCGCCATGTAGAGCGCCGACGTGCGGGCCTGCGCGGTCTCGGCAATCAGCTTCCGCTCCAGCCGCTGCATCTCCCGGACGGAATACGCAATCCGCTCCACGGTCTCGTTCAGCTTGCCGCCGCTCTCGCGGCTGGCCTGCATGGCAGCGGCAAACAGCGCGAAGTTCTCGCTGTGCAGCCGCTCGCGGGCTTCGTCCAGGCAGCGCTCCATTGGCTTGCCGAGCTGGTACTCGCCCACGAGCTGTTGGAATTCCTGGCAGATGGGCCGGGGGCTCTGCTTGGCAAGGATGTCGAGGGATTGCGCCAGCGACAGCCCCGCGCGGATGGCGCTCGACAGCGACACCATCGCGTCGGCCATCTGGTCTTCGATGAGCATCTTCCGCCGCCACGCCCAGCGGCGCACCAGCCACCACGGCGCCGCCACGAGCAGTGCGGCGACCAGCAGCCCCAGCACGGGCAGGTCGAACACCAGCCACAGCACCACGTAGCACGCCAGCACGTTGCCCCACCACACCGCGAGCAGGCTGCGCACATAGGTGGTGTTGATCCGCAGCCGCCGCAGTTGCAGGCGAAAGTCGTCGGACACGAAGTTCAGCGCGCGCACCAGGAATTCGTCGCTCGCCCACGCCAGGAAGGCGATCGCGGCGCCGATGAGCACGCTGCTGAGAATGACGTCGAAGGGCATGGTTGCGTTCTAATGTAGCCCTCACGCTCCGCGTGAGGAAAGCCGAGCAACCAACGATTTCCCAAGCCGCACGGACATTCGGCTAACCTCACGCGGAGCGCGAGGGCTACAGTGATACCAGTTCGCGGATCGGCTCGCCCGCGGGGACGAGGGGAATCGGTCGCTGCTGCCGGTCGGGCAGCGTGGTGTGCGGGTCGATGCCCAGCGCGTGATACAGCGTCGCCAGCAGGTCGCCGGGTGCGAGGGCGCGGTCGTGCGGGTCGCCGCCGTCGCGCGTCGTGGAACCGACAATCTGCCCCCCGCGGAGACAAGGCGTCAGGCTGAAGCCTGACCTATACAGGGACTACCGCTCGTAGATTTGCGCCGCCGAGGTGAACCCCGCCACGGATGCTGCGGTCTTACCAGGCACGACTTCGATCTTCAATCTGCGGTCCTCGACGAGCTCCGCCAGCAGCACGCCCTGCACGCCGCGCATCTGCGGGGGCAGCTCGATGCGGTCGCCGTTGCTGTTGAACGACGCATAGAGCAGGTCGTACTTCACCAACCCGTCCTTCACGGAAATCGTCGCCGGATCGGGTCCGTTGCCCGCAACGGCGAACTGCCGCGGCTTCCCGTCGAAGTCACCGATGGACACGATCACCACCGAGGGCTCAACATGGTGGTACGCGAACGCCAGGTGGCCCATCCAGTAGCCGCGCGGGTCGCGGCGGTCGCCGGCGTAACCGCCCGTCCCCTCTTGGAACCAGTTGCCGACCAGCTTGCCATCGACGTCGTAATCGATCTTCCCGAACGGCGGCGGCGCCTTCCGCGTGTTGAGCCGCAACAACCGTGACTTCAGCGGCTCGTCGAAGTAGTCGAACGGGTCGACCACGTGCACCCGCCAGGCATAGTGGCCGTACAGCTTCGGTGACAGGAAGCCTTTCAACGTCACCTCGGTGTTAATGACGGCGATGTCCAGCGATCGGCCGCCGATTTTGCCCACCACCTGCCCCGCCTTCACGGGAATGCGCACCATGACCGGCGGGCCCATCTGCTTCCGCTCGAATCGCTCGCGCGTCTCCCGATCGAGTTCGCGTAAGATCGCGGGATCCAACTGCGTGAGCAGATCGTAGAACGTGTAGAACGTGCCGCTGTGCTCGATATGCAACGCGTAGTCGTCGTAGTCGCGCTGGCGTTCCGTCGAGCCGGCGAGCTGCGTGCGATGTCCGATCATCACAATGTGTCCGTCCGCCGGCGCGAACACGTCGAAGTGCGGCTCGCCCCGCTGCAGCGGCTTCGGATAGAAGTAGCCGTGGTCAATGGGGCACACGTGCCCGCCGATCATGAGGCCATACGGCGTGATGCGTTCGATGTCCTCCAGCCGCATCGGCGCATGCGTAAACCGCACAGGGCCTTTGGCGGTGGCTTGTCCGCGGCTCCACAACATGGCGAGATCGAGCGTGCCATCGGGTCTGACTCCGAATTCGGATCGCGGATCGCCAGGTCCGCGGCCTGGCGGACCGAATGGTGGTTGGTTCGTTGGCGGCCCGGGACGGCGCTGCGAGCTTAGTGTGCCGGGGCGCGGCGGTCCGGTCACAACCAGCAGCCAGCTTCCGTCTTGAAGTTTCACAGCGCCGGGATCAGCGCCCGGGATGCGCATCGCGTTGGCATCGACTTCCCATTTTACTCCGTCGGCGCTCGTCACCGGCCAGTTGCCGCCGCCGGTGCCGAAGAACACCAGTCGCCCGTCGTCGCTCTGCATGTTGCCCAGCCAGCGGTCGTTGGTCTGTAGCGCGACGTCGGCGACGCGCTCGAACTTCAGACCGTCGCGGCTGACCGCGTGGTAGCCCGCGCCGCCGCGCGCCGGTTCGCGGCGCTGCTGGTTGGCCTGCATGTCTTCCGGCGTGCCGTTGTCGGGCACGATCAGATGAAACACACCGTCGTGCAATGCAACGGCGCAATCGATCACGAGCCGCCCGTCCACCGCGAACCGAACGCCCGGCTCGAAGGTGTAGCGAATGCCGTCTTCGGAGATCGCCGAGTAAATCGCCGGAATGCTGCGGCGGAAGTCGGGGCTGCGGTTCGATGTGAAGTAAAGACGAATGCGGCCATCGGGCAGCGGCACTAGCGTGGGGTCGAACGGCCGCGCCAGTCCTGCTTCGAGTCCGTCCACCACGATCGGCTCCGGCTTCGTCCACGTGCGGCCTTCGTCGCTGGAGAACCGCACGGCCACGCGGTCGAAGTTGCGGTTGTCGTCCTGCGGGAAGTGCTGGAACGCCGCGATCAGCCGGCCATCCTTCAGCCGCGCGACCGTCGGCACTCCGGCTCGCTCAAACGTGGCCAATTGCTCTGGCCGTCCTGTTGCCGATGTGCGATAGACCAGGACATCGTTGTCCCACGGTCCGGGCCGGTCGCTGTTTGGCGCGCCATTCGGAGGTTGTGCGCTTCCGGTCGACGGAAACGCGATCACCATTACAAATATCGCAGCGCGAATCGCGGGATGCATGATCGGCTCCTGAGCGGGCGCGGTCTGTCTTGATGCCGGAGGCATCGCAGCCATTAGCCGGTGGTCGCGTCTTCGCGCACCACCGGTTGCGAGAGCGCGGCGCGCGTGACGACCCCAGCGGGGTCGCAGCGCGCGTGGCTGCGACCCCGCTGGAGTCGAATCCACGGCACGACGCACCTTACACCGGGGGTGCGCCGCAGACGGCGACCCCCGGCTAATGGCTACCATCCCTCCGGGATGTCGCAAACGCTCTGACGTCAGAAATTCCACTTCGGCTCCCAGCTCGGCACGCGGGCGGACTTCATCAGCGCGGCGGCTTTGGCGGCGAGGTCGGGCCGCTCGGCGGCGAGGTTCTTCATTTCGCCGGGGTCGCGGGCCAGGTTGTACAGCTCCGGCGTGGAGTCGTGGTCCTTTTTCACCTGTTCGCGGACTGCTTTCCAGTCGCCGAACCGCACCGCCTGCCGGCCCCCTTCGCCGTGGAATTCCCAATACAGATACTCGTGCTTCGTCTGATCGGGTCGACCGAGCAGCGTTGGTGCGATGCTGATGCCGTCGATGTCGGCGGGCGGCTTCGCGCCGGCGAGTTCGCACAGAGTGGGCAACACGTCCCAGTACGCCCCGATGAAATCATTCGTCGTGCCAGCTTTGATCTTGCCCGGCCACCGCGCAATGAACGGCGTGCGGATGCCCCCTTCCCACAGTTGCTGTTTGTAGCCGCGCAGGTCGCCGTTGCTTTTGAAGAACGACGGATCGGTGCCCGACAACGGGAACACCGCTCCGTTGTCGCTGCCGAAGAACACCAGCGTATTGTCGTCGAGCGTCAGTTCCTTCAACAGCGCGAAGAGCCGGCCGATGTCGCGATCGAGCCGGGTGATCATCGCCGCATACGCGGCCCGCGGCGTGGGGTGATTCGAGTAGTGCTTGGAGTTGACCGTCGGCGTCTCGGGCCACTGGCCGCGGTACTCGGCGAGCGAATCCTCCGGCACCTGCAGCGAGAGATGCGGAATGGTGGACGCGAAATACAGGAAGAACGGGCCATCCTTGTGCTCGCGAACCCACTGCAGCGCGTCTTCGGTCATCAGGTCGTGCGAGTAAGTCTTGCCGGAGGGCGGGATGACTTCCTTCTGGCCATAGAAATAGGGCGGGTTCCCCGGTAGCGCCTCCTGCCGGTCATCGCGCCACAGGTACGGCGGATAGAACGTGTGGGCCATTCCCTGGCACAGATAGCCGTAGTGATGATCGAAGCCGAAGTCGAGCGGGCTGCTGTGCTCTTCGGGCATGCCCAGCCCCCACTTGCCGACGATCGCCGACGAGTAGCCGGCTTTCTTCAACAGCTGCGCCACCGTGACCGTGCCCGGTTCCATGCGGTGCTGGCCCTCCATGCCGGGAGCGCGCTGCATGTTGTCGCGAACGGTGGCGTGGCCGAGATGCTTGCCGGTCATCAGCGTGCAGCGGCTGGGCGCGCACACGGGGCAGCCGGCATAGAACTGGGTGAACCGCATTCCCTCCGCCGCCATGCGGTCCAGGTTGGGCGTGCGGATCTTCTGCTGGCCGTAGCAACCGAGGTCACCGTAGCCGAGGTCGTCCGCGAGGATGAAGACGATGTTGGGCTTGGGCGGTGATTGGGCATGGACGATGCACGGCAGAAGAGCCATCGTCGCAAGACCGATGCAACAGCGCTGGAGGAGTGTCATTGTGCGATGTCCTTCAATGTGATCCGGATCCCACGTGGCGGATATCTTACGACGGTCGCGTCCCAATGTTTAGCCGCGACCCGGAGGGGAGCGCTCGTGTGCGTCGGAGACATTGATGCAGAGCGCTCCCCTGCGGGTCGCGGCTAAACGAAATCACGTCCCCCGCGCGGCGAACTGTCCCGCGATGTCCATCCCCACCAGCTCGTTCCAGGCCGTCATCAACCGCTGATACGTCGCACCCGGTTGGCCGTCGCCGATCGCGACGCCGTTGAACTTCGTCACCGGCAGCAAACAGTACGGCGTGCTCGACAGGAACGCTTCGTCCGCGTTGATCGCCGAATGCACCGGAATGTTCCGCTCGACGAACGGGATGCCCAGCTTCGCCGCCAGCTCGATCACCGTCTGGCGGCTGATGCCGGGCAGCGTGTTGCGGAGCGTGGGCGACACAATCGTGCCGTGCTCGACCATCAGGAAGTTTGCGCCGCTGGTCTCGGCGACGTTGCCGTCCAGGTCCAGCAGCAGCGCCAGCGCATCGGGATCGGCGAGGCGCGCTTCGTGATCCGCGAGATAGTAGTGCATCCGGCTGCGGTGTTTCATGTTCGGATTGCAGCATTGCGGTGGCACGTGGCGGACCGTCGGCGTGATCACGTGCACGCCCGTCTGCAGTCGTTTCGCCCACAGTGCAAACGGCACGGGAAACGTGTGCAGGCACACGGTCGGCCCCGACCGTACGCTCGCGCCTTGGCCGGCGTACATCCGGTTCTCGCCTGCCGTGACAAACTGCACGAGGCACAGGTCATCGTCCGGCGCGATCAGCTTCGTGTTGCGGGCCAGCACTTCGTGCGAGACAGCGAGCAGCTCGTCCGGCGTCATCCCGATGTTGATCCGCGCGGACGTCAGCGACCGGAATAGCCGCGTCAGATGGTCGTCGAGGCGGAACGGCTGATGCCGGAACGTGCGCGTCATCTCGGTGACGGTGGCCCCCTGCACCACGCCGTAGTCGTAGATTTTAAGGCTCGCCTGCGAGGCGGGGACCAGGTTGCCATTGAGATAGACGAGCGGTTCGGACATGGAAGTGCCGGGATGAGCGCAACGAGGCAACGGGAGCGTATTGATGGTAGCATATCGTGGCACTCCCGGCTCGCCGTTCGACTTCATGGAGATCATCCCATGCGTTCCGACGCAGCATTCGACCGGCGCGATTGGCTCAAGCTTGCGGGCCTGGGGTTGGGCCTGACGGGCATACAGCCGGCGGTCGCGCAAGCCCCGGCGGTCGAGCGCCGCACCGGCGACGGTCCGTTGACCATCGCCGACGTCAAGGCCATCGTCACGCAGCCCTCCAGGTCGCGGCTCGTCGTGGTGAAGGTGCAAACGAGTGAGCCGGGACTCTACGGCGTCGGCTGCGCCACGTTTACGCAGCGCGCCCGGCTTGTCGAAGCCGCGGTGAACCAGTTTCTGCGACCGTTTCTGATCGGCAAAGACGCCACGCAAATCGAAGACATCTGGCAGGCCTCGTATGTCAGCTCCTATTGGCGCAACGGGCCGGTGTTGAACAACGCGCTCAGCGGTGTGGATGCGGCGCTGTGGGACGTCCTCGGCAAGCGGGCCGGACTGCCGCTGTATCAGTTGTTGGGCGGGAAGGTCCGCGACGGCGTAGACACCTACGTGCACGCTTCGGGGGCGAACTTTGACGACGTCGAGAAAGCCGTCGCCGGGTACCAGGAGCGCGGGTTCCGCCACATTCGCGTGCAGGTCGGCGTGCCTGGATTGTCCACCTACGGCTCTTCCAGCACGCGCACCGATTCCAATGCCCAGGCCGACCGTCCGCGGCAACAGGTGTGGGAGCCCGCCCCGTACGTGCGGATCGTGCCGAAGCTGTTCGAGCACCTGCGGCACAAATTGGGCGATGAGGTCGAGCTGCTGCACGATATCCACGAGCGCACGCCGCCGATTCTTGCCATCCAACTGGTGAAGTCGCTGGAGCAGTATCGACCGTTCTTCGTGGAAGACCCATTCTCGCCGGAAGACGTGGGCTACTTCACGGTGCTGCGACAGCAGACCGCGACGCCGATCGCCATGGGCGAACTGTTTAACAACATCAACGAGTGGCTGCCGCTGGTCAGCGGACGGCTGATCGATTTCATCCGCTGCCATTTGTCGCAGGTGGGGGGTATCAGCATGGCTCGCAAGATCGCGGCGATTTGCGAGTTCTTCAACGTCCGCACGGCGTGGCACGGGCCGGGGGACACCTCGCCGGTCGGCCATGCGGCCCACGTGCACCTCGATTTGTCGACGACGAACTTCGGGATCCAGGAAGCCCGCCAGTTCTCGCAGGCGGAGCAGGACGTGTTCCCCGGCTGCCCGGAGCTGAAGAACGGTTACTATTACGCCACCGACAAGCCGGGCTTGGGCATCGACGTCGATGAGCAAGCCGCCGCAAAGTTCCCGCTGACCGACGACCCGCCCTTCGACCTGAACTGGGGCCACGTCCGCCGGCGGGATGGAAGCATTGTGAAACCCTGAAGGAGTGAGTGGTGAGTGGCCATGTTTTTGACCACTCACCACTCACCACTCACCACTCCAATGCTCGAACTCGTCACTCAGATTTCCGATGCCGTCGGCGCGGTGCGCGGGCGGTGGCCGCGCGTGCCGCAGGTGGGCATCATTCTCGGCACCGGGCTGGGCGGTTTTGCGAAGCAGGTCGCGGCGGAGGCGGTGATCGGCTACGAAACCATTCCGCACTTTCCGCGGGCGACGGCCATGGGGCATCGCGGGCAATTCGTGTGTGGCACCATTGGCGACCTCGGCGTGGTGACGATGGAAGGCCGCTTTCATCTGTACGAAGGCTACACCGCGGCGCAGATCACGCTCCCCGTGCGGGTGATGAAAGCGCTGGGCATCGAACTGCTGATCATCTCGAACGCCAGCGGCGGAATGAATCCCAAGTTTCGCGCCGGCGATGTGATGGTCATCGACGATCACATCAATCTCATGGGTGCCAACCCGCTGGTGGGGCCGAATGACGAATCGCTCGGCCCGCGGTTCCCCGATTTGAGCCGGCCCTACGATCCCGAGTTGATCGAACGTGCACTCGCCATTGCCGCACGCGAAGGAATCACCGCTCACCGCGGCGTGTACGTGGCGCTCACCGGGCCGAACTACGAAACGCGGGCCGAGTACCGCTTCCTGCGGATGATCGGCGGCGACGTGGTGGGCATGTCGACGGTGCCCGAGGTGATCGTCGCCGCTCACTGCGGTCTGCGGGTGTTGGCGCTGTCGACGATCACCAACATGGCCCTGCCCGATGCCGTCGAAGCCACCAGCGGCCAGGCGGTGATCGACATTGCCGCGCAGGCGGAAGAAAAAGTGCGGAAGATTGTGCTCGGGATCCTGCAGGAAGAACAAGGGCGCGTATCCCGGCTCCCTCGGTCGCCGTCGTCATCAGGAGGCTGTTGATGCCGGCGAAGCGGCCTCCAACCGCCGCACATCCGTCACAACCGCTACAGCTTCCGCGCGAGAGCGTGTTTCGCCATCGCCACGCGGGCACTCCGGCTTGAGCGCGCTCGGCGTTGACGTAGCCTCAAGTAGACGTCCGCAGGATTTCGTCGCCTTGTGGCAGGCGGATCGGCGGAAAACGAGGGAAGGTGGCATCATGCGACGAGGTCTGGGGGCAGTGGCGTTGACCGTGGCGTGCCTGGCGAGTTCGCAGCACGACCTGGCAAACGCCGGCGGAAAGTGGTTCAAAAAGGGCTGTGCCGCCCCCTCTGGCTGCGCGATGCCTTACGGTTGTGGCGCTCCGGCGTGTGCGATGCCGATCGGCTGCGCGGCGCCCGGCTGCTATGTGCCGATGTGTGCCGGTCCGGCGTGCGGCATGCCCGCGTGTCATGGGCCGTTTGCACCGCTGGTGGCCCATTATTACCGAGGCTGTGCGGCTCCGGGCTGCTTCGGCTGCGGAGGCTGCGCGGCTCCCATGTGCGGCGCCCCGATGATGGGCTGCGCCGCCCCAACGTGCGCAATGCCGATGGGCGCTTATGGCGTTCCCCTGGAAGCGCCGTATGTGCCGCCATCGACGATGATGTACGACGGCATCCAAAGCGCCCCGCTGATGAGCGGTCTGCCCGTTCCCGATTACTATGCGCCGATGGGTCCGATCGCAGCGCCGATTCCCGCCGTGCCGGCCGCCGAAGACATCGTGTGGTGAACTCGACCCATGGAAGCCCAGGGACGGCGTCCCTGGGTCTCATTTTGATGGAAGAAAAGACCCAGGGCCGCCGTTCCTGGGCTTCCGATGTTTCACCACCACTGCCACCAGGCTCTGCGAATGGCATCGATGAAGTCGCGGAACCACACGTAGCCCAGCGGATGCTGTCCGCAGGAGATCCGCGGCAAAACGGTTTTTCCCGCCCGTAGTTCGGGAACCTGGCTGCGATCGAACGCGACCGTCAACCGTACGCTGCTTTCGCCGCGATCATCGACGTCGGTCACCTTCGCAATCTCCCGAACTTCGCCACGCGCCGTCCAGCGCTTCCCGCTGACGGGGACGAAGTCCACGGGCACCTGGCTCTGCCCGTCTCCCCAAGCCAACATCACGGCCCCGGCGTCGCGCTCGCGCAACCGCACGTCGATCACCCACTCCCCCGCCGTCGCACCGACTTCCAACAGCATATGACCGCGCTGCACCGGCCGGCCGGCAAGGAGCGGCTCCACGTCCCACGTCAGCACCTGGCCGTCGATGGGGCTGGTGAGCGTCCACGACTTCTTCTCGGCGTACAACAGCGCGGCCTGGTGCGTCAGCGATTCCAGCTTCTGCCGCAGTTCTTCTTCCTCACCGGCGAGTTGCTGGGCCCGCAGCGTGGGATCGCTGGCGTTCCCGCCGCCGCTGATGCGGGCCGCCTGCACCACGTTCAACCGCGTCCGCACGGTGGCCAGTTCGCCAGTGACGCGCGTCGCCTCCAGCTCGATCGCCGGATCGCGCAGCACTAGCAGTGTGTCCCCTGCCTTTACGGTGTCGCCGTGCTGCACGTCCACGCGTTCGACGATCCCGTTCGCGGTGGCGAAGATGTCGCGCCGTTCGGCCGGAAGCAGCTTGCCTTCGCCGGTGATCACGAGGTCCGCAGGAATCAGCGTGAGTGCCGCGACCGCTCCAGCCACGATTGCAGTCGTCCACACGGTGCGGCGGACGGTCCGTTCCCACGGTGAAAGCGCCTGCAGCCGCTGCTGCCAGAACCGCGCCCAGACGCCGGTGGACCGTTCCACCGCCGCCGACCACGGGCTGGTGGCGAACCGCTGCAGCGTCGCGCACTTGCCGCGCCATGTGGCGGCATCGGCGACAGCCTGAAACCGTTCGCAAATCAGCACGCCCGCAAGGCGGCCATCAGGTCGGCGCAGCAGCAACACGCCGGCGGCCGTGGCGCCGGCCGCGTCGTGCAACCGCTGCCAGGCGGATTCCAGTGTCGCAGCGACTGGTTCGTCGAGCCCGCACCAGGCATCGAGACGATCGCGAAGTGCCGCTTGCCCGAGCCGCTCGAGTGCCTGGACGGTGCTCGAACGGGGGTCAATCAGGTCGACGCCGCTGATCGAGGCCGCACGCGTCCGACCATGATACACCCGCAGCACGGTCACGCGGTCCGACGTGGTGAGCGCGCGGCCGTCGTGCGAAATTATCTCGGCCAGGCGTCCTAAGTCGTCCGCGGACTGCAGCGTCTGCAGCCACTGGTCCCACTGCTTCCATTCCGATCGTTCGCGGCGGAGCAACCGCAGCTCGTGCTGCACGAGGAAATCGCCGGCCAGCTCCGCCAGCGCCCCGCAGTACGACACCAGCGTGCTCGACGCCGCGGGCAACACGCCGCCAGAGAACAGCGCCTCGAGCACGCCGACCGGGGCGCCTCCCTGGCGAATGGACCCGGCGATCCGCTGGCGCTCGCCGTCGGCGTCGGTGAGCCGCGTCAACTGCGGGCCGCTCTCGCCGAGTGCTCCCTTGAGCCACTCCGGTCCGGGCACCCCCGGCTGCGACGTCACGGCGCCGTCGCTCGCGCCGACTTCCAGCCCAAGGCGGTTCCACGACCCGTCGGCGTTGTGCATCCAGGCGACCGCTTCGTCGGCCCGCACCGTGTGCACCAACAGCCGCAGGAGGTCGCGAAAGAACTGCGACGGCTCCACGTCGGCCCGCACCTGCTGCGCCAGCGCATCCAGCCCGCGCTCCAACGCCGGCATCAGCACCTGTTCGGCAGGACGACGCGATGTGGCGACCGGCGCGTTCATGGAGGCCCACTATAACGAGATCGATTCAAACGGAAGACGGATTTCCAATCCGTCCTCTTCGTTCACGCAGATTTGAAAAACCCGTCCTGCAGGCTGCTCTGGAGTTTGCGAGCTCTGCGCAAACTCTGCCGACTGATGCCGACTGAAGGGGTTTTTCCCGAAATTCCATAAGTATCGAGTCTAGCGATTGCCGATGACTGTAACACGAGTACATCGGCCGGCGCGGCGTCGCGCGGGTCGAATGGGGGCTTTGAGGGGATGACCAGCCATGCGGGGGCGCTGGCTCAAGCTGGGTAAACTGTTGGCGGCCGCTGCTTTGACGGCTCCCGGATGCGCTCGCTATACACCGACGCCCGAGCCGACCTTCGGCGTCGACTACGCCCACTACAGTCATCTGGCGCGACAGATCGAGTTTCCCGACGTGGCGACGCCGTCGGACGACATGGTCGCGGCCACGCCCCCGCCGCTTTCCCTCGCCACGGAAGAAACGCAAAAGTATCTCGACCTCTCGCTTGAAGAGGCCATGCACCTGGCGCTGGCCAACTCGCGCGTGCTGCGCGATCTCGGCGGCCTGGTGCTGCGCTCGCCCGAAAACGTCCGTTCGCCCCAGGATCCGTCCATTGTCGAAAGCGATCCGCGGTTCGGCATCCAGGGCGCCCTGAGCGCGTTCGACGCCTCGTTCACCACCAACACGTCGTATGAGAACAACGACCGCGCTCTCAACAACGTGTTCTTCGGCGGCGGCACTCGCTTGCTCGTCCAGAACTTCATGGTCACGCAGTCGCAGATTGCCAAAACCGCGGCCACCGGCAGCCAGTTCGCCATCCGCAACTACACTCAGTACGACGCCAACAACGCACCCGGCAACTTCGTTCCCAGCGCCTGGACGACCTGGTACGAGTTGGAGGCCAAGCATCCGTTGCTCGCGCGCGGCGGCGTGGAGTTCAACCGCCTCGCCGGACCGGGCGCACAACCGGGCGCCATCAACGGCGTGGTGATTGCACGAATCAACGCCGACGTCTCGCTGGCCGATTTCGAAGCCCAGGTGCGCAACTTCGTCAGCGACGTCGAAAACACCTACTGGGACCTGTATTTCGCCTACCGCGATCTCGATGCCAAGGTTGCCGCCCGCAACGCGGCGCTCGAAACGTGGCAGCTGATCCGCGCCCTGTACGAGCAGGGCCGCCGCGGGGGAGAGGCCGAAAAGGAAGCCCAGGCCCGCGAACAGTATTTCCGCTTTCAGGAAGAAGCGCAGAATGCGTTGCACGGCAAGCTGATCGACGGCACGCGAACGTACAACGGCAGCACGGGCGGCACGTTCCGCGCCACCGGCGGCGTGTACGTGGTCGAACGCCGGCTGCGGCTGATGATCGGCCTGCCCATCAGCGACGGCCGCCTCATCCGTCCCGCCGACGAGCCCCTCAAAGCCAAGCTCATTTACGACTGGGAAGCCAGCCTGGTGGAAGCGCTCACACGGCGCGTCGAATTGCGGCGACAGAAGTGGCTCATCAAGCGCCGCGAAGCGGAATTGGCGGCGAACAAGAACTTCCTGATGCCGCAGCTCGACGCCGTGGCCCGGTATCGCTGGCGCGGCTTCGGCGACACCCTCTTGCCCAACGGCGAAGGGGTCGGCGGTCCGTTCGACAATGCCTACGCCGATCTCGCCAGCGGCCGGTTCCAGGAGTGGCAGGTCGGCATGGAAATGTCGTTCCCCATCGGCTTCCGCCGGGCTTACGCCGCCGTGCGGCAATCCGAGCTGCAATTGGCTCGCGAGCGCGCCGTGCTGCACGAGCAGGAGCGATCAGTGGTGTTCGACCTCAGCAATGCCATTGCCGACGTCGACCGCGCGTATGCCATCGTCGAGACCAACCTCAATCGCCGCATTGCCGCGGCAGAGCAGCTGGAAGCGGTGCAGGCGGCGTTCGAAGCCGACAACGCCACGCTCGATCTGCTGCTGGAAGCGCAGCGCCGCGCCGCCGACGCCGACGTGGCCTACTACCGCGCCCTGGTGGAATACACGCTCGCCGCGAAGAACGTGCAGGTCGAGAAGGGCACCTTGCTGGACTACAATGAAATCCTGCTGCAGGAAAGCGCCTGGCCCGACGAGGCCTACGAAGACGCCGAAATGCGGGAATGGCTGCGCGATTACCCGATCCACAAACACGACGCGCCCAAGACGCCCGCACCGACCGTCAGCACTGGCGTCTACCCGCAGCACCTGGAGCCGACGGGCATCCAATCCATCCCCGCCGCTCCAACCGACGACGGCCTCCCGCCGCAGCCGCTGCCGCCCGGGCCATCGTCCCCGCCGCCCAACCTGGAAAGCCTGCTCTCACCGCCGTCGTTGGAGTGAGAACATCAGGTGTCAGAAAAAGAAAATCAGAAGCCGCGGGGCTGCGTCCCCGCGGTCTTTGCTTTTGCTGACGCCTGACACCTGATGCCTGACACCTTCAACCTGACACCTCCTCACCGCGGTACATCGAAAAACCGCAGCTCGTCCGTTTCCACATCCAGCACCGCCACGCTGTACTGCCGCGCGCGGTGCAGCGCCCCGGGATTGATCCGCCGCGTCGGGCCGACTTGGCTTTCGCCCGCGATGTGCGAATGCCCAGACAGCAGATAATCGGGGTGCGCGGCGAGCAGACGGCGAACGTCGATGTGCGTATGCCCGTGGGTGACGCCGATCCGTTTTCCGCCGAACGTCACCTCGCCGCCCCACTCCAGGCACACGGCGCCGGTTTCCGCCGCAACGCGCTTCAGATCGGGAATGCTGAAGTCGTCGTTGTTGCCGAACACAAACCAGCACGGCCGCAACGCGCACAGCTCAAGCATCTCTGGCCCGGTGAAGTCGCCGCAGTGCACGAACGCTTCCGCCCCGGCATCGACCAGCAACTGCACCGCGCGCCGCGTGCGCTCGCGCTGATCGTGAGTGTCGGAGAGGATGCCGAGGATCATGAATGCTCGAACGTGACCCGCTGGAACGTCGTCGTGCCGCGTCGTCACGCCCCATACTTCTCCAACCGCCCTGCGTGGGCCATGGCCTGCAGCATCAGGTACTTTGCCTCGAACTGGCCCAACCCGCCGCGCAGGCACGCCGACTCGCCGAACTCCGTCGAGCCGTCAAACCGGCAGGAATCGGCCGCGAGCAGCGTGGGCACCGGGTGCCAACTGTGCGACTTCAGCTTGCTCGGCGTGCTGTGGTCGCCGGTGACAATCAACACCGTCGGCTTGAGAGCCGTGATCCGTGGAATGCACCCGTCCAGCTCTTCGCACTTCTGCACCTTCGCCGCAAAGTTGCCGTCTTCGCCCGTCGAATCGGTGTACTTGAAGTGGATGAAAAAGAAGTCGTAGTTGCCCCATTCGGCTTCCAGGCGGGTCATCTGATCGGAGAGCGTCTGCCCGGCGTCGAGCACCTTCATTTGCACGAGCCGTGCCAGACCGCGGTACATGGGATACACGGCGATCGCCGCGGCCCGCAGTCCGTACACTTCCTGGAAGGTGGGGATCGCCGGCAGCTTGTCGATCCCGCGCAGCGTGAGGAAGTTCGCCGGCGCGTCGTGCTTGAGGATCTCGCGCGCCTGGCGGAGGAACTCGTTGGCGATGTCGGCCGTCCGCTGCGAACCGGACGTGCGCGGAATCGCCGACAACGGGGGCACGCCCGTTGCCTGCGGATCGGTGTCGTCCACGTCGCCCCACAACCCGGGTGCGCGGAACACGATCACCAGGCGATATTCCTTCACCGGCCGCACGAAGACTTCGATGCCGGGGATCTGGATTCGGTCCAGCTTCTCGCATAGTTTCTTGCCGATGTCGCTGGCAATGCGGCCCGCGCGGCGGTCGGTGATGTTCCCCTTCTCATCGATGGTGCAGAAGTTGCCGCGGATGCCGACGTCGTTGGGGCCCAGCTCGAAATCGATGCCGAGCGCTTCCAGCACGCCGCGGCCAATTTTGAACTTGAGCGGATCGTAGCCGAACAGCCCGAGGTGTCCGGGGCCGCTGCCCGGCGCGATGCCGGGCAGCACGGGAATGCTCAGCCCCAGCGTGCCGCGGCGGGCGAGTGCATCGAGGTTCGGCGTCTTCG
>Ga0073934_10007262_pt1 | contig 15552 bp, 10 predicted proteins | sample LarsenN4metaG_FD_76834 | JGI IMG/M metagenome (GOLD analysis project Ga0073934, IMG submission 76834) | Hot spring sediment bacterial and archeal communities from British Columbia, Canada, to study Microbial Dark Matter (Phase II) - Larsen... ...
ACTTAAATCCCGAATACCGCTTAACGACATATGTAGGGTGCGGGGAATTGGCGTAGCGGTCAACGTGAGGACATCAACTTCAGAGCGCATCGCCTTTAACTTCTCTTTTTGTTTAACGCCAAAACGCTGCTCTTCGTCAATGATCAATAAGCCCAAATTTTTAAAGACGACATCATCCTGCAACAGGCGGTGGGTGCCGATAACAATATCGGTCACCCCTTCGGTCAGATTTTTCAAGGTTTCATCTTGCTGGCTTTTGGTTCGAAAACGGGATAAGGTTTCGATCTGGACCGGGTAGGAGGCCAAACGTTCGGTAAACGTTTGATAATGTTGTTGTACCAAGATCGTCGTGGGGGCCAACACCGCCACCTGCATCCCATCCATCACTGCTTTAAAAGCTGCCCTAAGGGCTACCTCAGTTTTACCGTAACCCACATCGCCACAAACCAGGCGATCCATGGGCCGGGGTTTTTCCATATCTTCCTTGACCTCGGCAATAGCCCGGAGTTGATCTTCGGTTTCAACATAGGGAAAGGCGTCTTCAACTTCAACTTGCCATTCTGAATCGGGGCTAAAGGCATGGCCCTCGGCGACTTCGCGCTTGGCATAGATTTCAAGGAGTTCTTTGGCAATATCCTCAACCGATTTCTTAGCCCGGCGCTTAACCGTATTCCAATCGGCGCTGCCCAACCGGTTAAGCGGCGGCGGAATATCATCCACGCCAACATAGCGAGCCAGGCGGTCGGCTTGGTGGATAGGCACATACAGCTTATCGTTATTGGCATATTCAACCGCTAAATATTCCCGCTCTACGCCATCAAAATCCAGCTTAATCAGGCCAACATAGCGCCCAATACCATGCTCGATATGAACCACATAATCACCGGTATTGACATCGGCAAAAAAGGTTTCAGGCGTCACGCCCTTGCGGGCTTTGGGCCGGCGAATCGTCGTCGGCTTTTTCCAGCCGAACAACTCCGAATCGGACATAATGGTGATCAAGGCCGGCTCGTTGCGGGCGCCAGACCGCACCGACCAGCCTTCGATGATCATGCCATGCAGCAGCGTAATGCTGCCGGCGGGTGGGGGTGGATCATCGGGGTCTAATGTATTCACCGGGGTTACCATGATCTCCGGGGTATACTCGTTGAGCAAGTGGCTCAATCGGGCTGACTGGCGGCTGACCAGGACGACTCGCTCGCCCTCATTTTTGCGATTGACCACTTCGGTCAGGACATTTTTAACCTGGCCACCAAACGCCGGCGGGGCGACAAAAGTAGATTGGAGCAGGTAGGGCAACCAATCGATTTTGGATTTTGGATTTTGGATTTTGGATTGAGAGACGGTCGAGTTTTCATTTTGTTCAAGAAGCTGAAATGGTGGTTCGAATGGTGAGTCTTCATCGCTTAGGTTAGATTCGAAGCCGGTAAAGCCGAGGATAAGGGGCCGGCGGGATTGAAGGGCTGAGGATAAGGTAGGCCAGCCAAAGTAGGAGTCAGGCCAGTTGTTGGGTAAGTCGCCAATCTCAATCAGGTCACGCTTAAGGTTTCGGGCCTGAACTTCTAATTCATCGACAACCGAAGCCAGTTCACTGGGGTCTTCAATAAAAATCAGCGTTTCTTCCGGTAAATAATCTAAAACTGAAGCATGTCCGGTCTGGCCGGTGGGTTCATTGTGGCCATTATAAAAGAAGGGGAGATAATATTCAATTCCCCGAAAATTGGTTCCACTGGAAAGACGGACCAAATCTTCTTCAAAGGCAATTTTAGTACTGGGCTGCAGCTCGGCGAAATTCCACCGGCTTAACTGGTTGGCCACATGTTCGCCCCAACGGGGCAGGGTTTCGGTGGCCGGGCCAAGGGTGAATGATTTAAGCCGTTTATCGGAGCGCTGGGTGGTTGGATCAAAATGGCGCAGTGAGTCGATCTCATCGCCAAAGAGCTCAATGCGAATAGGAGCAGTAGCATTGGCCGGAAAAACATCCAGAATACCGCCGCGCCGGCTAAAGCTGCCCGGCGCCTCGACCACATCTTCCGGTTGGTAACCTAATTGAACCCATTGAGCGACAACCTCATTGAGCCGGAGACGCTGTCCCTCGGTAAAGGTCATCATCGTAAATTCACTGGGTGGGAGGGTCTGGTGCATTAAGGCTCGGGCTGAGGTAACAATAAAGGGGGGCGCCGGGAGGGTAGCCGAACTGCGCTGCTGATTGTAGCTAACCAGGGCGGCTAAAGCCGCTAAACGGCCCTGAATCGTTTCAATACCCCAGGGAACCTTTTCATGCGGCAAGGAGTCAGGGTCGGGCAGGCGATAGACGCTGGCCGGTTGAGAATTCCAAATTTGGATTTGCTCCATCAAGATGCGCGCCCGGTCGGCCCTGGCTGTAACAAAGAAGACGGGGCGCTGCAGCTCAACATGCAAAGCCGCCAGCAGCGCCGGGCGGGCCGCACTAAGCAGGCCAAGCGGGCGGCACAACTCTTCAATCCACTCACCCTGATGAAGCGCGTCGGCCAAGCGGTTATAAGCCGGTATTTGATTAAACAATTTTAGTAAAGGTGAAAGGTTCATCCGTTATTGAAGGAATAATGAATCCAACAAGTTAACCGCTGTCCATTTGTAACAGGTCAATGTTCATGTTAATTATTGCAATCAAGCTTATTATTATATCAAATATCTGAGAAAATCTCGAATTTAAAAACCGACGCAAGATTAAGAAGAGGGGGAGATGAGGATATGTAGCGGATATGGGAGTCGAGATTTGTGGCCGGTTGCTGACCCGTCTCCAATCAGTCACAAATCTCGACTTTTGAGGTGGGTTACTCTCGCGTTCGTAGATGGGGAAACAGGATCACTTCGCGGATGGATTGTTGATCGGTCAATAACATCGTCAGCCGGTCAATGCCAACGCCTAAACCGCCGGTAGGCGGCATACCGTGCATTAAGGCTGTTACATAATCGTCATCCACAACATGGGCCTCTTCGTCGGTAAGCTGCTGTTGTTCAAGAAAGCGGCGGCGTTGGGCGATCGGATCGTTCAACTCGGAATAAGCATTGCCCAACTCTGTACCGGCCACAAAGATTTCAAAGCGCTCGACCACGCGCGGATCGTCCGGGCTCTGTTTGGCCAGCGGTGAAATATCAACCGGGAAGGTGTGTATAAAGGTGGGATTAACAATGGTGGGTTCCAAATATTCACCCAACAACTCATCGACGAGCTTGCCCCAACTCGGCTGCGGCGATACCTTCAAACCCAGACGCTGGCATTCATCCCACAAGGCTTTGACATCGGGGTAACTGTCAAAAATATCAATTTCGGTCCGGACCTTGATGCCTTCGGCCAGGTTCAATCGCTGCCAGGGCGGCGTCAAATCAACCTCTAGGCCGTTATAAACAATTTTGGTGGTACCCAGAACTTCCTGGGCGATAAAGGCGATCATATTTTCGGTCAGCCGCATCATATCTTGATAATCGGCGTAGGCCCAGTAACATTCCATCATCGTAAATTCAGGATTATGTTTGGTGCTGACCCCTTCATTGCGGAAATCTTTACAGATTTCGTAAACCTTGTCCAGGCCGCCCACGATCAGCCGCTTGAGATAAAGCTCATCCGAAATCCGCAGATAAAGATTCATATCCAAGACCTTATGGTGGGTAACAAAGGGGCGGGCCAATGCCCCACCATAGATCGGCTGCAAAGTGGGTGTTTCTACCTCTAAAAAACCTTCATTATCCAGAAATTTTCGCATGGCGGTGATGATCCGGCTGCGCTTGCGAAAGATATCACGAACTTCGGGGTTGGCAATTAAATCCAGGTAGCGCTGCCGGTAGCGAGTTTCCGTGTCTTTTAGGCCATGCCATTTTTCCGGCAGGGGATGCAGGGTTTTAGCCGCCATCTGGTAATTCTCAACATGCAGGGTGATTTCGCCGGTGCGTGTTTGGAACAGATAGCCCTGGGCCGCAATGAAGTCGCCCAGGTCAAAATCTCGTTTAAAGAGTTCAAAACGCTCCTCACCCAAATCATCTTTACGCAAATAAATTTGCAAACGGCCGGCGCCATCTTCAATATGGGCAAAAATACTCTTGCCCATGTTTCTAATGGCTACCAGCCGGCCGGCCAGCGCCGCCAAAACGTGGGGTCTTTCCTCACTCCCCCCGGGCAAAGCGGCCACCGCCTGGCGATAACGCTCGATCGCCTCGGCCGTTGTCTGCTCACGGGTAACTCGGGGCGGATAGGCCGGCTCATTCCGCTGCGCAAAATGGTCGAGCTTATCCAGACGCTGGCTTACTTGCTCACCAAAATTTTCAAAATATTTAAGCTCTTGTTCCATTAGCCTCTTCTCCACAAGAAATTAAAAAGCGGGGTATCTAAACCCCGCTTATTATGCACATTGCCGACGTATGAGGCAAGCTAGTTCTTAATTTTGATGACCTTGAACTCGATCTCACCACCGGGGGTCTCAGCCTTAACAACATCATTCACTTTGGCCCCCAGCAAAGCCTGACCAATGGGCGACTCATTCGAAATTTTACCATTTAAGGGGTCGGCTTCGGCCGAACCAACAATCTGGTAGGTTTCTTCACCGATGCCATCTTCGGAGACGGTTACAACGCTGCCAATATGAACAGCGTCGGAGTGTCCGTTCTTCTCAATCAGCACTGAATTGCGCAGTTGAGCTTCAATTGTTTGGATCCGACCTTCTAAAAAGCCTTGAGCCATCTTGGCTTCATCATAGGCAGAATTTTCACTTAGATCACCTTCCTCTTTCGCTGATTTAATGGCATCGGCGACTTCCTTACGGCGAACTGTGATTAAATACTCCAGCTCTTCTTCAAGTTTCTTTTTGCCTTCTAACGTTAAATATACAGGTTTATCTGCCATAGAAATTCCCTCACATCTTTCTTAATAAACGTGAATGGTTGTGATTACAGTTAAGCAGTGGTAAAACAGGAGGTAGTCTGTTTAATCACCGAGTCACGCAATTTAATAGCGTCCAAGCAGAAGCAGTATCACATAAAAAAAATAGAGACCTCGCGCGGCCTCAGCTAGAACACTAACTTTCTGTTACTGAGATTATACCCTAAAACTACATTTTTGTAAAGGTTTTTTTCTTTGTTTTTCTAGCGGCCATCCTCCCTTCTTCTTGTATCTAATAAATAATACTATTGACTGGGTGAAACCTTCATTTCGGCCATGAGGTTTTCCCACCGCTCCAACCGGACCCGATTCTGCTCGGCCAAGGCGACCAGTGTGGCCTGGGTATCGGGGTCATGGCGCAGCGCTTTGGTTTGAGTCTCATACCAATTGAGCTGATACTTTAAGCCATTATGGACAAATCTAATCTTATCAGCCAACGCCCGGCGGGTCATTGCCTGCCGCAAAAGTTTTTCAGTGACTTCTTCAGAAAGTTTGCTGGTGGACGCGCCGCCGATCTGGCGCAGGCGGCTGGCGAGCTTGGCAATGGCCTCCTGGGTATCTTCGATCACAAAGGTTAAACTGGATTTAACATAGGGATCATCGATAAGACGATGATACTCTTGCAGCATAACCAAGCGTTCAAGTTGAGCTTTGATGATATCGGTCAAAATGGTGATAGATGGATCACTCATAAAGCTACCTCAATCCCACAAAAAGGTCATCTTCTTTACCGTTGACAAAGCCGTTGGTCGAAATACCGGCACTTTTTGCCAGGATAAAGGTTTCCCGGCAAAACCAGGGATTGGCGGCCGGATCAAAATCGGGCCGCATCACCGGCGTTTCAGGGGCAATCTGGCTAGAATGACAGCGGATTGCCTGCGCCTTCAAGTGGGCGTAATCGTGGATATCAACAATGGTGGTGATCTTCTCCTCAGGATATCCAATAAAAGGAAACGGGACGCCATCCATCATGACCGCCGTACGGCCAAACCGTTCGCGCATATTATCAACATGCTCCTGAGGGGTAGCCCGATGGTAAAACTTAGCCACCTGATGGGCCGGCCCCGCTTCGGGCCAGCGGTCGGCCTGGCCGGCCAACTCTACGGCAGCGGTGGCCCAACGATGAACGACCAGGTGATCAAAATGGCCATAAACGCCTTCCGGGCCAAAAGAGACAACCACCTGAGGTTTTATCCGGCGCAGCAACCGTACAATCTTAAAGACAGCCTCACTGACAGGCGCCAAAGCCGTTTGACCATCGATATAGCCCAACAGATGTAAACCGGCGAGATTATAGATTTCACAGGCAGAGCGCAGTTCTCGTTCGCGCAGCACGCTCAGAGGCTGGTTGAGTTGGATCGCCGGGTTGGCAATACGGCCAGCTTCGCCACGAGTAGCCATAATTAAATGAACATCAACACCTTCGTGGGCATATTTTGTTAAGGTACCACCTGTGCCAAAGGCTTCATCATCAGGATGAGCAAAAATAGCAACCAAGCTCAATTTATTTGTCATAACATCACGCCTTTTATTTTTAGATATGGGTGATGTTATAGTTCAAAACAATTGAGAACATTTGTTCTGAAGTATAACATCAGCTTGAAGATAAGTCAATAACAAATTTATTCGATTTTTACCTGTCCCAATACAATGTAATTCCCCGGAGATTGGCTGGCCAGATTATCCCAAATCGCCAGGCGTTCCATCGTCTCAGGTTGGTAAACTCCCAAAATCAATTTATATTCTCCAGGCGGTGTCGCCGGATCAATGGGCACCCGAAATTGGCGCGAGGCGCGTTGGCCGGGCCGGATATCGGTGGTCAACAGCCGGCAAGCCGGGTCGTCATCTTGCTGCCCCCAGCGCACCTCCTGGCTATCGACCAGATGCACAAAGGCCCTATAACGAATATCCATCGGCGCTAACCCTTCCCAATAAACGGTTACCGGCAGCAGTTGGTTCCGGCTGGCGGCCTGGGGTAAATCATAGCCACGTAAAAGTAATTTATCGCCAAAATTAAAGGATGCCGGCTGGCTCACCGTCTCTTCCCTGGCAAAACGAGCCGGGGTAGCTAACAGATCAAACTTATAACGATAGGCTTCGAGGTCAAGAATTTCGGGTGGTCCCGGCAGTCCATTTTTTTCATAAAGATGAAGCTTTGGTTGTTGATCAACCAAAACAATCCGGGTAAGGGTATACCCCTGCTCGGCCAATTCTGCCTCCTCTTCGGGCCAACCTTGCCAATCTCGTTGGACCCAATAGTTCTGAGGGTCATTGTAACAAGAACGCGGCGTCTGGAAAGTATACCAGATTGGCACGGCAAATGACTCATTGATGCTCCGAAAATCGCCGGAGAGCTGGCCTGTCTCCCACAAATAGCCTGCCACTTTCCAACCCGCCAGGCGAGGGTTGGAAAAGATTTTGCGGGGCCGGGGAATAGAGCCGTAGAGACGGTTATAGATCGAGGCAGGGTTGGTTGCCGAGTCGATTTTAGCCTGCCAGTAAACCGTTACCGGCGCAAGAAAGGCTAGATATTGATAAACCAGGATTAAAGTAGCCGCCAGGGTCAGGGTTGCGATGATAGCAAACTTTAAACCGACCCGGACCATTGGCCCCAACAGGCTGGCCTGATTGAGATAACCCCACAAATCGACCAGCCCAAAGGCCGCCAGCAGCGCCCAGGCCGGGTAAGCGATCTGAACATGATCGGCGGCATCTTGGGCCAAAAAGAGGAGCGCCCCCAGCGGCGCACTGAACCAAAGAAACAAAATTTTGGTTTCTACCGGCGTTTTTGGCTGGAAAAGCAGGATAAGGGTCAGCAGGGCATAAGGGATAAAAGCAAACGTTAGTCCGCCAACCAGCCAAAGCTGGGGCAGCGCAACCGTACTGATGATGGCCAGGGCTAACAAGCCAAACAGGCTCCAGCCGCGCCAGCCCCACTGCCCAAAGAGCCGGAACAGCAGCCAGGTTAAAAGGAGAACCAGCAGCGGCGCATGATAATGGGTGCTGTAGAGTGTATCTTGATCGAACAGGTTATGAACGCGGTTGTAGAGCAGCGACCGGCCGATGCGCTCCTCGGCAAAATATTGTCCAACCGCCCCAATATTGGGATCGGTAAGATAAGGGATATAAAAGAGGCCGGTCAAACCGATAAAGATCAGCCCGGCGCTGAGTAACCAGGGCCATTGCGACCGCCAGGCGGAACGATTATTGTAGAGCTTAAGTCCAATAATCAAAGCAAAAACCGGCAGATAGAGCAGCACATCTGGATGGGCAATCAGGCCAATGGCCAGGCTCAAAGCCAGCCAGGGTAGAAATTGATAACGATCTTCGGTATAGTAACGGTAGGCCAGCCAGACCGCCAAGGCGCCCCAGAAAACGATCAAGCTCTGGTTCTCAATAAAGCGGGCGTAGGCCACAAAGAAACCGTTGACGGCCACAAAACCGGCGGCCAGCAGGCCGATCGAGTCACGCCCGCCGCTCATCCGCCGGCCCAGGCTGTAGATCAGCGGGATCAACAGCAGAGAGGTCAGGGCAAAAGGAGAACGGACGACGCCTTCAGTCAACCAGCCGTTGAGATACCAGATCGCGGCCGGAAGTAACCAATGAATAGGGCCTTTGCTATCCAGAAAAGGCGCATACTCTTCAGCCCGATAGGCCGCAACAATCAAGCGCATATTTTCCAGTTCATCCTCGTGAAATTCGGCGTAACTGAGGCGGGGCAGGCGGATGAAGGCGGCAATAATGAAGATGGCCAGCAAGGTAAGGCCGATTTTACTTATCCGCGGCAACCTGGAGAGTTTAAAATTTGGGGAGTTGGGGAGTTGGGGAGTTGGGGTTGGGATTTTTCGGAAGTAGGCCAGGATGAGTTGAGAGAGCAGGCCAGCCAAGGTGATGCTATTAAGGGTAATCAGGACCGCCGGCTCGTTGAAGGAACCGGGCAGGAGAACGGTGATAAAAAGCGCCAGGGCCGAGAAAAGCGAAGAGAACCCTCCCACCAGAACGATCCGTTCAGCGCCATTTGAGGTATGGAACCAGTTTAGGCAGGGAAGCCAGGCCCAGCCAGGCAGGATAAAAGCAAGCGCCAGCGCCGCCGGCCAGCGTAGCCAGAGGGCGCCCCAACTGCTGTATAAAACAATGGCATTGCCAAGAAGCAATGCCGCTAATAGAGCTATAGGTGTTCTAAAGCGTCTCATGACTCAAAGCGAAACTCAGAACGACTGTTGATAAACTTCGTCCATGGCCTCGGTGATATCTTCTAATTGTTGGACTTGCTCTGAAATCTCGGTCTGCAAGCGGGCCACTCGAGGGCCAGACTCATCTTTAGTGCCGACCAGGAGGAGTTGGGAATAGATCGTGCCGAGCGACGAGATGGTACTATCAAGCTGATAGGTTGCTTTTTCAACATTATTGGCTAATGTTTGTAAGGTTTGAAGCTGCCGCTCTTGATCGGCAATGGTCCGCTCCAACTGGCGTTTTACTTCCGGGTCTCGGGCGCGTTCCAATTCTGCCCTGTAACGTTTTAGGGCCGCCGGTATCTTTTCCAAATCTTGCTGGATAACCTTATTCAAGCGCAGTTTATCGACATGTTCGGCCAAGTTATGAACAGCTTGTAACCAGTTTGTTGCCTCCAGGCGGGTGACGGCATGGGGGCTATTATCGCGCAAAATCCCCTTGGGCGCTTTTTCTATTTCATCATTGATCAGCGCCCAATATTCCAGCGCCTTATCAACCTTGGCCCTTAAATCCTCATTACGAATGGTCGCCGGCGTAAATTTTACCTCAGGCTGTAAAAGCTCGGCTACAGCTTTGGCATGGGCCTCTTTGTCTCTAAAGCTTAGAGCCAGAAATACAAGCTCGGCGATCAGACCCAACAGCAGCGGCCCGACCGCGCCTAAGGCTAACCAAACCGGTGCAATCAAGCCTAATAGTGGAAAGATAAGCAGCGGTAAACAGCCGGCGGATAAAATCGTGGTAGCAATCAGAATGGCATTGGCCGGCTTGTAAAAAGCATAATTAAAAAGCGTTTTTCTGATTTTTGGATCTTTGAGCCAATCGGCATGCTTTTGCTTATAATTCTCAATGATACTCCTGAGAATAGCCTCTTGAGCACGCCTTTCCAGGTCTCTGCGTAATGACATTGTCATGGCTTAATCGCTCAAGGCATCGAATAGTCGGTTTTTGGATTCTTGGAGGTAGAGGGAGCAGATACGTAAAACGTGAAACGTAAATTTTGGCGTTACGTTTCACGTTTTATCGGGTCAACCCTTTGATATCCTGTTGAACCGCTATTTATTCTTCTTCCTCTTCTAAAGAACTCAACCTTTCTTCAGCCGCTGCTTCTTCCTGGCTCAACCCCAGACGGCGGCGGCGTTCGGCCAGTTGACCTTCCAGGCGGTCACGTCCCAAAACATCATCCATCCGGTTATTCAAGCGGCCTGCCCGCATCTCAACTTCAGCGTCGGCCCGATCAATGCGGGCCCGGATCTTATCGGCCACCCGAGCGATATCCGAGTCGCCCACACCCTCCAGCGAGTCCAGCGACTTCATACTCTTGGCGGCAATCTCTTTGGTCTTGGCCAACTCCAGCAAGCCCAGCACATGCTCGCGCTCCTGTTTGATGGTGCGCAGCCGGGCTTCCAGCTTGAGGCGCGCATCGGCCAGATTATCGGCTTCGGTCTTTTGGCGTAGATATTGCTGGCGGTACTCTTCGGCCAAATCCATCTTCGAGTTATACTGGCTTTGAGCAGCAACAGCCAGATCTTCTTTGCCGAGGCCCAACAGGCGGTCAATATCCCGGTCTAGCGATTCGGCTTCAGCTCTAAATGTTTCATACTTGCGCTTTAGGGTTCTAACTTGCCCTTTGACGGTTATCAAAGCATCTTCTAAATCATCCAGATTGGTTTCAGCCTGGCGAATATACTCATCCAGGACGGCGACCGAGTTTTTGTCGAGGGCCTCATCAACCATTGCATGCAGATTCGCTTTGATCAAGGTTTCAACTTTTTGGAAAAATGATTGCGCCATGAATGTAGAGTCTCCTTGCTTACTAATGTAGCTGGGTGCATCCCCTATCATTCCGAAGTTTGGGAACCTCCGGAAATTTTAGAATATGTTATCTGCTTCCATCAATTATACACATAACGCTTTAATTTCCCAATTCAACTTGACGCTGGATTAAGTATGGCCCCGGCAATTAAACAATTGTCTCTGGCGAACGGGTGTGCTACAATCTTACGGTAGAGAAAGGATAGATATATGGCAAATATTCAGAGAGTCCGGTTTACCCTGCCTCTCCCGCCAAGTATAAACAGCCAGTATACCCAGGTTGGTAACAAGCGGGTACTTTCTAAAGAACATGTTGCTTTTAAGAAAGCAGTCAAAAGCCGGATCCACCGGCTGCGGGTTGATAATGTTTTGACCGATGCGTTTATTGACGCCTTAAACAACGGCTGGATCGGCCTTTTTTTGGATTTTTATTTTGAGACGCCGCTCCGCCGCGACCTGGACGGCGGTCTAAAAATCACTCAAGATGCCCTGTTGGATGCTCTGGGGATCAATGATAATCGAGTGGTTGATATCCACCTGGTCAAGCGGATCGCGCCGACCAAACCTCGGGTGGAGGTGGAACTGGAAGCCATCCCCGACTGGCAGTTTGATGATGAGTATGTTTATGTAGAAGCGGATGAGAAATAAAAAGTGTGACAAACAATTCGTTGTCACACTTTCTTAGAGGGTGGCTAGTGGGGCTCGAACCCACAACCTTCTGGGCCACAACCAGATGCTCTACCATTGAGCCATAGCCACCATATACTATTCCCTATCATGCCGCATACGGGATTCGAACCCGTGTTACCGCCTTGAGAGGGCGGCGTCCTGGGCCCCTAGACGAATGCGGCCCGCCCAACATGCCGAAGGTGGGACTCGAACCCACACGAGGCTACCCTCACTACGCCCTGAACGTAGCGCGTCTGCCAGTTCCGCCACTTCGGCTCACCATCAATATACAGACGGTTATTATAGCAAATCTTCTTACGTTTGGCAACTCCCAATTTTTCTTTGACGTAATATTTCCAGCTCTTCTTCGATAAAGTTATTGACCAATAGCTTGTACATCTGTTCGATCACATCCGGGTTCAGGCCGGCAGCCTCGGCCAGCCGGCGGCGCTCGCGCATCACCTCGGCATAGCGGGTTGGGGCATAAACATCTTCCGGCTGCTTTTTAAAGTTGACAACCTGCCGGACATAACCGGCCCGGTTACTTAAGAGCCGGATAATTTCTGCATCGATAATATCGATAGAGTCGCGCGCTTCTTGCAGGCTGGCCACGCTCCGTACTTCAAAACGTTGGCTGCGGCTGTCCGCATCAAAGTAAGGCGTTACCGGTTTGATGTCCAAAACCGGCGCGCCATCCTGGGCGTCCAGCCCCTGGACGGTGATAAGGTTCTCCTCGATCCGCTCAATCCGGGCTACTGTTGCACCCACACGATTGGGCCGAAATTGGGTACGAGTATTGAACACGCCGGTGATAGGGTTGTCGGGGTTATGGTGTGGGTGTAACTGCAAATAGATATCTTCCGGCTTGATCCGGTGCAGAAAAAACAAAATTAAAATATCTTTGCCGGGTTCCAGGCCCATCAGCCCCGGCAAAAATTCGGGTTCAATGACCAGTTGCGAGGGGTGGCTGCGCATTTCCTCAGCCGGAGTGTTTTGATCAAAGCGGCTTTTCACAAAGGCAATGGGGGTGAGGGTAATCAGCGTGCTCATTTTTCTACTCCTGAATTTAGTGTCCCCATTTTGGAACGAGACCGCTGAATTGTCAACTATACCGATTTATGTTTTACGTTTTAGATTTTACGTAGTAATATTCCGCTTGTATCGATAAATGATTTGAGCGTCTTGGCAGGAGAAAATCATGATTTACCTTGATGATTTAATACAAGCGAGCGGTGGGGTTTTACAAAATGGTGTGGCTGCTACTGAATTTAGCGGCTTTGCCTTCGACTCGCGGCAAATCGAGGCCGGCCAGCTTTTTTTGGCCGTAAAAACCGCGACCGGCGATGGCCATGACTATATCGGAGCGGCATTGGAACGAGGCGCAGCCGGGGTTCTGTGCGAACATTGCGAGGCCATCCCCCAGCAGGATCAGGCAGTGACCACCATTGTTGTGCCTGATGTGCAAGAAGCTTTGAGCGACTACGCTGCTTATATGTTGAACAAGTACCGGCCTCAGGTGATCGGCGTGACCGGTTCAGCCGGCAAGACGACGGCCAAAGAGGCCATTGCCCTGGTCTTGGAGCAGAAATATCAGGTCTTTAAAAATTACGGCAGTTATAACGGTCGTTATGGCCTGCCGATTGCCCTGGGCCAACTGGAAGCCCGGCATGAAATTGCGGTGCTAGAGATGGCCGCCGACAGCTTTGGCGAAATCAGTAAATTGACGGCCATTACCCAACCCCAGGTAGGAGTGATCACAGCCATCCATCGCAGCCACCTCAGCGTCCTGGGAACCTTAAACAACATTGCTGCCGAAAAGGGGCGTCTCATCGAGGCTCTGCCTTTTAACGGCTCGGCCATCTTAAATGGAGATGATCCATGGATCGCCGGTATGGTACCCCGGACCCAGGCCCGCATCCTTACCTTTGGGTTAAAGCGAGGGGCCGATGTCTGGGCCAGCGATATAAAGCTCAACCTGGAGGGTTTGACCTTTACCCTCCATTATGAAGATAAAAGCTATCCGGGCTTCACGTCCTTGCTGGGCCGCCACCAAATCTACCCGGTGCTGGCGGCTATTGCCACGGGCCTGGTTTTTGATATCCCTCCTGAAGCTGCCTTAGCCCGGCTGGCCCGGATGCCCCGACTTCCGGGCCGGATGAATTTGCTGCCGGGCAAGAGGGGCGCCTTGATTCTGGATGATACTTTTAATGCCGGTCCCGAAGCGACCCTAGCGGCGCTAGATACTCTGGCCGAACTCCCCGGCGCGAATAAGGTTGCTATTCTGGGCGATATGCCCGATCTGGGCCAGGAGGAAAGAGAGGTCCACCGCCAGATCGGCAGCTACGCCACCGGGCGAGTCCGGCGACTGGTGACCAAAGGTGAAGCGGCTCAGGAGATTGCCGTGGCTGCCCTGGAGAAAGAGAGCGGCCTGGGCCAGCATGCGGTTCACGTTACCTTTACCAGCGGTGATGCCACGGCTGCGGTAGAAGATTTGCTTTCGCCCGATACGCTAATCTTGGTTAAGGGGGGTATCACCAGCCGGATGGAGCAGGTGGTTAAAGCGCTGCTGGCCAACCCGCAGCGCGACCAGAAACATTTGGTCCGGCAAGAGGCCGGCTGGCAAAAGGTGCGTTCGGTACAGCCGGCCCGGCCGACCTGGGTCGAGATCGATCTGGAGGCCATCGCCAATAATGTTCGTCTGCTGGCCAAACTTGCAGCCCCGGCCAAAATCATGGCGATTCTTAAAGCTGATGCTTATGGGCACGGAATGGTCAAAGTGGCCCGCACGGTTTTGAATAACGGGGCCAGTTGGGCGGGGGTGGCTACCCTGGGCGAGGCGATTACCCTGCGAAAAAAGGGGATCAACGCGCCAATCCTGGTATTGAGTTATCTGCCGGCCTGGCAGGCGCATGATGCCATTCGCCATAATGTTAGCGCTACGATCTTCTCTGAGGAGATTGCTCGCGCCTTTAGTCGAGCAGCGGCTGATTTGAATCGAGAAGCGCATGTTCATGTCAAGGTCGATACGGGCATGGGACGGTTGGGCCTATTGCCCCATGAGGTGCTGCCATTTTTGAAGTCTCTGACCGGCGCCGGCCTGAAGGTTGAGGGCTTGTATACCCATTTTGCCACAGCCGACGAAGCCGACCTGAGCCAGACCTACGAACAGTTAGCCTGTTTTCAGCGGCTGCTGGCCGAATTGGACGAGGCCGGTTTACGCCCGCCCTTCATCCATGCGGCCAATACGGCCGCTATTCTTAATGTTCCGGAGGCCCATTTTGATCTGGTCCGGCCCGGCATTGGTTTGTATGGCCTGACCCCTTCGGTTCACCGGCCACTGCCTGAAGGTTTCCGCCCGGCCTTAACCTTTAAAACCACCGTTGGCCAGGTTAAAACCTTGCCGCCCAACAGCCCGGTTGGCTATGGCGCTATTTACCGGACCAAAAGGGAGGAGACCATCGCGATTATTCCGGTGGGTTACGCCGATGGCTTCCGCCGTTCGCCCCAGACCTGGGGCGAGGTGCTGGTCAAAGGGCAGCGCGCGCCGCTGGTGGGCCGGGTCAGCATGGACCAGTGCGCGATCAACGTCAGCCATATTCCGCATGTTCGCCAGGGAGATGAAGTCGTTCTCATCGGCCAGCAAGGGGCAGAAATGATTAGCGTGGATGAAGTGGCCCACAATCTGGGTACCGTCAACTATGAGGTCGTGAGCGCGCTGCTGGCCCGCATTCCGCGCGTGTCATAAATTGGTGGTAAAAAGCTGTCTGTTTTTGGGGCAGGCTCAAGAGTATGCTACAATATTGACGGTATAACAGCGATCAAGGGAGTGAATATAGCATGAATCGAGCAGAAACGTTGGAATGGATTGATCTCATTCTTGACTCATTGGATCAACACGAAATGATGGCCATCATCCGGGAGAG
>Ga0073934_10007264_pt1 | contig 15551 bp, 12 predicted proteins | sample LarsenN4metaG_FD_76834 | JGI IMG/M metagenome (GOLD analysis project Ga0073934, IMG submission 76834) | Hot spring sediment bacterial and archeal communities from British Columbia, Canada, to study Microbial Dark Matter (Phase II) - Larsen... ...
CGGCACGGACATCGAGGCGGGCGGCGGCCGCGGGGCCGCCGCCCGCTGCGCTTCCGCCACCCGCTTGACCGCCGGGGCGGGACGTGGGATGCCCGGCAACCCCAGCGAGGACGAACGCCATGATCGCCATCGACCCCAAGACGCTGCGCGGCAACTGGCACTATCCCACCGCCGTGCGCTTCGGTCCCGGGCGCATCGCCGAGCTGCCCGAGGCCTGCCGTGCCCTGGGCATGAAGCGCCCCCTGCTGGTGACCGACCCTGGCCTGGCGAAGCTCTCCATCGTCGGCGAAGCGGTGGCCGTCAACGAGAAGGCAGGACTGCCCACGCCCGTCTTCTCGGACGTCAAGCCCAACCCGGTGGGCCGCAACGTGGACGACGGCGTGGCCGCCTTCCGGCAGTTCAAGTGCGACGGCGTCGTGGCCTTCGGCGGTGGCAGCGCGCTGGACGTGGCCAAGGCCGTGGCCCTGATGGTGGGCCAGACCCGCCCGCTGTGGGATTTCGAGGACCGCGAGGACTGGTACACCCGTGTCAACGTCGCCGGCATGGCCCCCTGCGTCGCCGTGCCTACCACCTCGGGCACAGGCTCCGAGGTCGGGCGCGTCTCCGTCATCACCGACGAATCGGCGCACGTGAAGAAGCTGATCTTCCATGCGCGCATGCAGCCGGCCATCGTCATCGACGACCCAGAGCTGACCATCGGCCTGCCGCCCCATATCACCGCGGCCACGGGCATGGACGCGCTATCGCACAACCTCGAGGCGTTCTGCGTTCCCAGTTTCCACCCCATGGCCGACGGCATCGCGCTCGAGGGCATGCGGCTGGTCAAGGAGTGGCTGCCCGCGGCCGTGGCCGACGGGAGGAACGTGGCGGCGCGCGCCTACATGATGGCCGCATCCACGATGGGCGCCACCGCATTCCAGAAGGGGCTGGGCGCCATGCACGCGCTCTCGCACCCCATCGGCGCCAACTTCGACACCCACCACGGCCTGACCAACGCCGTCGTCATGCCCTACGTGCTGGCCTTCAACCAGAAGGCGGTCGACGAGAAGCTGACGGCCCTGGCCCGCTACCTGGGCCTGCCCAAGGCCTCGCCGGGCGCCGTGATCGACTGGGTGCTGGAACTGCGCAGCACCGTGGGCATCGCCCATACGCTGCAGGACGTGGGCGTAGGCGCCGAGCATGCGGATCGCATCGCCAAGGAGGCGATCAACGATCCCTCGGCCGGCGGCAACCCCGTGCCGTTGGACGTTCCCAAATTGGCTCGGCTATTCCGCAACGCGGCCACGGGCACGCTCGCCTAGGCTCCCGGCCCGGCTTGGCCGGGTCGCCTCCCCATCCTCAAGCGGGTCCCGCCCGCACGACGAGGCACCGGCCATGACCGCCATGACGGGCAACTGGAACTATCCCCTTCCCCTGCGCTTCGGCGCCGGGCGCATCGCCGAGCTGCCGGGCGTACTGCACGACTGGGGCTGCCGCAACCCGCTGATCGTCACCGACCGCGGCCTGAAGGCGCACCCCATGATCGCCGCCGCCGTGGCGGCGATGGGCAAGGCGGGCCTCGCCTGCGGCGTGTTCGGCGAGGTGCGCAGCAACCCCACCAAGGGCGACGTGGAGGCCGGGGCCGCAGCCCTGCGCCGGGGCGGGCACGACGCGGTGGTGGCCTGGGGCGGCGGCAGCGCGCTGGACGCCGGCAAGGCGATGGCCACGATGATGCACCAGGAGGGCTCGTCCCTGTGGCGATTCACCTGGGGGCTGGAGCCCGACGACGGCTGGGACGAGGTCGCAGGTCCGCCCATCGTGGCCGTGCCCACGACCGCGGGCACGGGCGCCGAGATGGGTGGCGGCGGCCTGGTCACCGACGAGGCGACGCAGGAGAAGCGCATCGTCGCCCACCCCAGCATGACGCCGCGCCTGGTCATCGCCGATCCGGAGCTTACCGTCGGCCTGCCGCCGAACCTTACGGCCTGGACCGGCATCGACGCCCTGGTACACAGCCTGGAGGCGCTGTGCGTGCCCGACTTCCACCCGATGGGCGACGGCATCGCCATCCACGGCATGGCGCTGGTCCATCGCTACCTGCCGCGCGCGGTGGCGAACGGGGCGGACATCGAGGCGCGCGCCGCCATGCTGGCCGCCTCCTCGATGGGTGCCGTCGCCTTCGCCAAGGGTCTGGGCCTGATGCATGGCATGAGCCACGCGATCGGCGGCGTGTTCGACACCCACCACGGCCTGACCAACGCCGTCGTCATGCCATACGTGCTGCAGTTCAACCGGCCGGCCATCGGCGGGAAGATGGAACTGCTGGCCCGCTACCTGGGCCTGGCCGACGCCTCGTTCGAGGGCGTCTACGCCTGGACGACGGGCCTCAACCGTGCATTCGGCGTGCCCCGCACCCTGGCCGAGCTGGGCGTGAGCGAGGACGCTGTCGATCGGCTCGTGCCCAAGATCCTGGCCGACGGCAACACGCCCACCAACCCCGTGCCGGTGGATTTCGCGGCGGCCGCGCGGGTGCTGCGCCAGGCCATCCGCGGCGAGGGCCTGCCCGGATGAACGCATGGGACGGCCGCCGCAGCCTGCTGGCCGTCCTCGGCAGCGCCACGGTAGCCGGCCTCTCGGTCGGCGTCATCGCGCCGGTCATCACCCTGTCGCTGGAGCGGCGAGGCGTCGATGCCTTCCTGATCGGCCTGCTGGCGGCCACCCCACCGGTCACGACCTTTGTCACGGGCCCCCTCATGCCGCGTGTTATCGCGCGGTTGGGCACCCTCCCCTCGATCTTCCTGGGCGTCCTCCTGGCGGCGGCGGGCATCGCGGCGCTGACCCTGACCGATGACCTGGTGCTGTGGTTCGTGCTGCGCGTCGTGGCGGCCGTGGGCTTCACCATCAACTGGATCGCCAGCGAGGTGTGGATCAACGCCGTGGCCACCCCGAAGAACCGCGGGGTCGTGACCGGGGCCTATGGCGCGCTGCTGTCGGGCGGGCTCGCCTGCGGGCCGCTGGTTGTGCATGCCGTTGGCAGCACGGGCGACACGCCCTTCCTGGTGGGGGCCAGCCTGCTGCTGGTCTCGGCCGCCCCCATCCTGATCGCCCGTGGCGTTGCGCCCGAATTGCCGCGCGGCCACGGCACCGCGCTGGTCCGCGCCGTGCGCGAGGCTCCGCTGGCGATGGGTGCCGCCGCCGCCAACGGCCTGACCTTCGCAGTAGTCTTCGCCCTGCTGCCGCTCTACGGCCTGCGCAGCGGCTTCGGCGAGCACGACGCGGTGCTGATGCTCACCGCGGTCATGGCGGGCAACATCCTGATGCAGGTGCCCATCGGCCGGTTGATCGACCGGCTCACCGCGCCGCGCATGCTGGTCCTGTGCGCAGCGATGGGCCTGGCCGGGTGCGCGCTGCTGCCGGCGCTGGGCGCTCCGGGCCCGCTGCTCTGGCTGCTGCTGGCGGTGTGGGGCGGGTTCATCGGCGGCATCTACACCGTCGGCCTCACCATGCTGGGCCAGGCGGTTCCGCTGGCTCGGCTGGCGAGCGCCAATACCGCCTTCATCATGGTGTTCGAGGCCGGCAGCCTCACCGGCCCGCCGCTGGCCGGCGTCGCGATGGATCTGTGGAATCCCTACGGCATGCTGCTTGTCGTGGCCGCGCCGCTGGCCGTGCTGCCGCCCGCCCTGGCACTGGCGGGCGCACTAAGGGGCCGCCACGGCGAAGCTTGCGGCCCCAGGCACGGACGAGAGGGCGACCCTGGCGGCGCCGCGCCGGCCGCCTAGTGGGCCATGATGACCGGGAGTTCCGCCGCGGTCAGGATGTGCTGGGTGGCGCCGCCGAAGATCATCTGCTTCAGGCGGCTTTGCGTGTAGGCCCCCTTCACCAGCAGGTCGGCGCCCTTGTCCTTGCTGAACGCGAGGATGGCCTCGCCTACGGTCATGCTTCCGGACTCGACCTCGACAGCCTCGGTGGCGATGCCGTGGAAACGCAGATTGCGCGCCACGTCCTCGCCCGGCGGACCGCTCACCGAGCCGCCCTTCACGGTCAGTACGATCACCTTCTCGGCCTTGCGCATCAACGGCATGGCCAGCGCCAGCGTGCGCACGGTCTCGGTGCTGCCGTTCCACGCGACCACCACGGTCCTGCCCAGCGTCGCTGGCGAGGCGGGCGGAGCCAGCAGGATGGGCCGGCCGCTCTCGAAGAGCGCCGCCTCGACGAAGGCCAGCGACAGGGCCGCGTCGTCGCGCCGCGGGCGGCCCACGCAGATCAGGTCGAACACGCGGCCATAGCTGCCGACCACCTCGCTGGCCTGCATGTTGGCGTTGTCCAACCACGCCGCCGAGGGCCCCGGCGCCGCCGGGTCGGCGAGCCCGATGGCGATGCCCTGCTCGCCCATGAACGCGCTGAAGGTGGCCCGTGCCCGCTCGCGCCGCTGCTGCTCCTCGCGCTCGAGGCCGGCCACCAGTTCGGTCGGCACCACGCCGCCGCCCCCCATCCCGCCGCCGAACCCGCCCGTGATGATCATGGGCGAGCCCATTCCCGGATAGAACCCCTCGATGTAGGAGCCGTAGGTCCTGGCCACTAGATGTGCGGTCGCCAGCACCGGCCGCGCGGAATCGCCATCGTTCACGGCGACGAGAATGGTCTTCATCCCTGGAGCCTCCCCGATCGGTCTTGGTGCCGTCAGCACGTTAACATAGGCGGACCTGCATGGGTTCCCTCAATGGCCCGGAGACTGGAACCGCAGCCCATCAATAGGGCGAGGAACGTCTCGCAAGCCAGGGGAAAGGAACGGTTTCCCGCCAAGGTTGCAGGAACGCTACACGACGTCGACGTGAACCTCGCCGAGCCCCGAGATGGCACATACAACCTTGTCGCCCGCAACCGGGTACTGGCCAACGACGAGGGATCCGGTCAGCACGACGGCGCCTGCGGGCAAGGAGCGGCCGCGGGCGGCCAGCGCGTTGGCCAGCCAGGCCAACGCCTCGAAGGGGTGGCCCAGCACGTCGGCGCCGGTACCCTCGCCCAGCACTTGCCCGTTGATGGCCGTCGTGCCACGCGCCCTGACCAGGTCGATGTTCTTCCAGTCGGCGTGCTCGGGGCCCAGGACGGCGCCGCAGTGGTAGAAGTCGTCGGCCACCAGCATCGGGGCGCCGATCGTCTTGCTGTCGACATAGCGGTTGTCGACGATCTCGATGGCCGGCATGACCGTGGCGACGTGGCGTGCGATGGAGGCGCGGTCATAGGGCGCCTTGCCCGGCTCGGTGCCGGTGGCAAGCCGCACGGCGATCTCGCACTCGATGGCGATGCGGTGGAAGTTGGCCGCCTTGTAGGCCTGCGGCGAGCGCACGATGTGGCGCGCCCGCATGCCGCCGAAGCAGGGGTGGTCCACGCCCACGCGCTCCTGCATCTGGGGCGTGGTGCAGCCGATCTTGAAGCCGCCGAAGGGGCCGTCGCCGCGGGCCACCTCGGCCGCGTGCAGGGCTTCCTGCACGGCGTAGCCCTCGGCCTCGTCCACCGGCGCGATGGCAGGCGGGAACGGACCGATGAGCTGGCGCGCATCGCGCAGGCGGAGGATCTCGGCGGCAGCGTCGCGGGCCTTCTTGGCGGCGGGCTGGGTCATGGTGCGTCGTCCTCCTTGAGGGACATGAGGGAAGCGTTGCCGCCGGCGGCCGTGGTGTCTGTGGAGACGGTGCGCTCGACGGCGAAGCGATGGAGATAGCGCGGGCCGCCGGCCTTGGGCCCGGTGCCGGACAGCCCTTCGCCGCCGAACGGCTGGACGCCGACCACGGCGCCGATCATGTTCCGGTTGACATAGACGTTGCCGGCCCGTGCCCGCGCCTCGATCCGGCGCGCCGTTGCGTCGATGCGGGTGTGGATCCCCAGGGTGAGGCCATAGCCCGTCGCGTTGATGGCATCCACCACGTCGTCGAGGCGGTCGGCGCGGTATCGCACGACATGCAGGATGGGGCCGAACACCTCGCGCGCGAGCCGCCCGAGGCCGTCGATCTCGTAGGCCGCCGGCGCGACGAAGCTGCCGTGCCGCAGATCCGCCCGTTGCGGCACCTCGCGGATCAGGCGCCCGACGTTGCCCATCGCCTTCTTGTGGTCGTTCAGCGCGGCCTGGGCCGCGCGCTCGATGACCGGGCCCACGTCGGTTTCGAGGAGGCCGGGGTCGCCCAGCACGAGTTCGTCCATCGCGCCGGCCAGCATGGTCATGACGCGATCGGCCACTTCGTCCTGGACGAAGAGGACGCGGAGTGCCGAGCAGCGCTGGCCGGCGCTGTTGAAGGCGGAGAGCACGGCGTCGCCGACCACCTGCTCGGGCAGCGCCGTGGAATCGACGATCATGGCGTTCTGCCCGCCGGTCTCGGCGATCAGCACGGGGATCGGCCCGTCGCGGGCGGCGAGGGCGCGGTTGATGAGGCGAGCGACCTCGGTGGAGCCGGTGAAGGCCACGCCTGCGGTGCGGGGATCGGCCACCAGGCGCGCCCCCACGTCGCCGCCGCCGGGCAGCAGGTGCAGCACCTCGGGCGGCACGCCGGCCTCGTGCAGCAGGCTGACGGCGAAGGCGCCGGCGAGCGGCGTCTGCTCGGCCGGCTTCGCGACGGCAGCATTGCCGGCAGCCAGAGCCGCAGCCACCTGGCCGGTGAAGATGGCGAGGGGGAAGTTCCAGGGCGCGATGCAGGCGAACACGCCGCGGCCCGCCATGCCAATGCGGTTCCTCTCGCCGGTGGGCCCGGGCAGCACCTTGGGCCGGGCGAAGTCGCGCCGGGCGCGCAGGGCGTAGTAGCGGCAGAAGTCGGCCGCCTCGCGCACCTCGGAAACGGCATCGGGCACGGTGCGCCCGCCCTCGCGCACCAGCAGGGCAAGCGCCTGGGGCATGCGCGCCTCGAGCAGGTCGGCCGCGCGCTCGAGGCAGCGGGCGCGCTCCTCGGCAGGCGTGCGGTCCCAGCCCGCGAAGGCCGCGTGGGCTGCGGCGAGAGCGGCATCCGCGGCGGCAGCGTCTGCCTCGACCACCTGCCCCACGGTGCGACGGTCGTCGGCGGGATCCCCGACCGGGCGGGGCCGGCCAGGACGGGCACGGCCGGAAACCAGGGGCACGGCCTCGTGCCGCCCGCCGGCGTCGGCCAACTGGGCGGCCAGCGCCGGAAGGCGGACGCGGTCGGTCAGATCGATGCCGCGCGCATTGCGCCGGTCGGGCCCGTAGAGATCGACGGGCAGCGGGATGTGCGGGTGCGGCTTGACGGCGAGCCGGGCGACCTTGGCGACGGGATCGGCGACGATCTCGCCAACGGGCAACTTGTCGTCGGATATGCGGTTGACGAACGAGGTATTGGCGCCGTTCTCCAGCAGGCGCCGGACGAGGTAGGCGAGCAGGTCCTCGTGACTGCCCACAGGCGCGTAGACGCGGCAGGGAAGGCCGAGGCGCTCGACCCCCACGACCTGCTCGTAGAGCGCCTCGCCCATCCCGTGCAGGCGCTGGAACTCGAAGTCGCGGCGGGAGCCCGCCATCTCGAGCACGGCGGCCACGGTGTGGGCGTTGTGGGTGGCGAGCTGGGGATAGATGGTCTCGCCCGCCGCGAACATGCGCTTGGCGCACGCCAGGTAGGAGACGTCGGTGGAGGCCTTACGGGTGAAGACGGGATAGCCCTCGAGCCCGCCTTCCTGGGCACGCTTGATCTCGGTGTCCCAATAGGCGCCCTTCACCAGACGCACGGGGATGCGGCGGCCGGTGGCCGTGGCCAGGTCCTGCAGCCATGCCAGCACGTGCACGGCTCGCTTCTGGTAGGCCTGCACGGCCAGGCCGAACCCGTCCCAGCCCTTCAGGCGGGGGTCGGCGGCCACGGCCGCGATGATGTCGAGGGAGAGCTCGAGCCGGACGGCCTCCTCGGCGTCCACCGTAAGGCCGATGCCGGCATCGCGTGCCGCCGCGGCGAGGCCGGCGATGCGGGGCGCCAGTTCGCGCATGACGCGGGCCTCCTGCGCCGCCTCGTAGCGCGGATGCAGGGCCGAGAGCTTCACCGAGATGGAGGGGCGGGCGAAGATCGTGGCGCCTTGGGCGCGACGGCCGATGGCGCGGATGGCCGTTGCATAAGATTCGGCGTACCGGTCGGCATCCGGCATGGTGCGGGCCGATTCGCCCAGCATGTCGTAGGAGTGGCGGTATCCTGCCTGTTCGGCTGGCAGGGCGCGGTCGATGGCCTCGTCGATGGTGCGGCCCAGCACGAACTGCCGCCCCAGGATCCGCATGGCCTGGAGCATCGCCTGGCGGATGAGCGGCTCGCCGCTGCGCGCCACCAGGTTGCCGAACCAGCCTCCGAAGTCGTCCGTGGCATCGCGCTTCAGCCCCACGATCCGCCCGGTCAGCATCAGTCCCCAGGTCGAGGCGTTGACGAACAGCGACTCGCTGGAACCCAGGTGACGCTCCCAGTCCGCCACCGCAATCTTGTCGCGGATCAGGCGATTGGCGGTTTCGGCGTCGGGGATGCGGAGCAGCGCCTCGGCCAGGCACATGAGGACGATCCCCTCCTGGCTGGAGAGATCGAAGGCCTGGAGGAAGGCGTCGAGCCCTCCGGCCCGCCTGGCTCCTCGGACCCGCTCGACCAGCGCGGCTGCGCGCTCCTGGATGCGGGTGGCGGCTTCGCTGTCGAAGGTCGCGACAGGCAGCAGTTCGGCCAGGCAAGCCGCCTCGTCCGCGCGGTAGGCGGCCCGCATGCGGCGGCGCGGCGGGGAATCGTCCCAGATCGGCCGTTCCCGCCACAGGAAGGCCGGGGAGGCGCTGCCGGGCGGCGTGGCGGGTTCCCCCATGCCGGACAGGATAGGCGCCCCCGGGCGGGCCGCAAAGGCGCCTGTGGACGGGCTTCCTGGCAGGACCGGCGGGCTGGGCGTCGACTTCCGCCGCCCGGCGTTACCGGCTACATTGCGGCGCTGGGGCTGGCCTGCCGGAAGGGGGACGTTCGTTGGTGCAGGATGTCGCGTCGAGCCTGAAAGGCGTTCGCCTGATCGGGAACTTGGCGCCAGAAGCCCTGGTCCGCCTGGAGCGCCAGTGCCGCTGGAAGCGCTATGCGCCCAACGAGCAGATCATCGACCGCGACGACGACAACCGCGACGTGCTGTTCGTCGTGGAGGGCAGCGTGCGCGTGGTCAACTTCTCGCTGTCGGGGCGCGAGGTCTCCTACGCCATCATCCCGACCGGCGGGTACTTCGGCGAGCTGGCGGCCATCGACGGGCGGCCGCGCTCTGCCAGCGTCATGGCGGCGGAGCGATGCCTGCTGGCGGCAGTGTCGCCCCAGGTGTTCATCGGGCTGCTGGAGGAGAATCCCTCGGTCGCGCTGGAGGTGATGCGGCGCCTGGCGCGCATCATCCGCATCTGCGACGACCGGATCATGGACCTGAGCACGCTGGGCGCCGTGCAGCGCGTCCATGTGGAGCTGCTGCGCATGGCCCAGCCGGACCCGGCCGGCACCTCGGCCCTGGCCATCTATCCCATGCCGACGCACAAGGACATCGCGGCGCGCGCCAGCACGACACGCGAGACGGTGGCGCGCGTCATCAGCAACCTGGCCGCGGGCAACATCGTCGAACGGCGCGACAAGGCGCTGTACATCGTGAACAAGGAGCGTCTCAAGGAGCTCTCCGAGCGGCTGGACGACAAGAGCGACGAGATCGCCCGATGATCGCTGCAATGCCGCAGGCGGGGACCCGATGACGTTCAAGGTGAAGTTCTGGGGTGTGCGCGGAAGCATCGCCTGCCCTTCGCCCAACCACATCGCGTTCGGCGGCAACACGAGCTGCGTGGAGATCGCGTGCGGCGGCGAGCGCATCATCCTGGACGCGGGCACGGGAATCCGGAACCTGGGTCACTGGCTGCTGCGCAAGAACGTGACCTTCGCGACGATGCTGCTGTCCCACACGCACTGGGACCACATCAACGGCTTCCCCTTCTTCTCGCCAGCCTTCCGCGCCGACCGGTCGTTCCGCGTCATGGCGGGGCATCTGCGCGGCGGACACATCAAGGACGTGTTCGCCGGCCAGATGAACAATCCGTACTTCCCGGTGCCGCTGGACGCCATGAAGGCGACCATCACGTTCGACGACTTCGACGCGGGCGATACGTTCTTCCTGGGCAAGAACAACAGCGTGCGAGTGCGCACGGCGGCGTTGAACCATCCGGACAACGCGACCGGATACCGCTTCGAGCACCAGGGCAAGTCGGTTTGCTACGTGACCGACACCGAGCACATCGTGGGTTCACCGGACCAGAACGTGCTGGCCCTGATCGAGGGCGCGGACCTGGTGATCTACGATTCGACGTACACGGACAAGGAGTTCCCCAACCGCCTGGGATGGGGACATTCCACCTGGGAAGAGGGCGTGCGGCTGTGCCAGTCGGCGAACGCCAAGAGCCTGGCGATCTTCCACCATGATCCGGACCACGAGGACATGTTCATGGAGGGACTGGAGAGCCGTGCCCGCGCGCACTGGATCGGCGCCTTCGTGGCGCGCGAGCACATGCGCGTGAACCTGACCTGACGGGAGCGCAGGGCATAGCGCATGCGCGGCGAGGCGGCCCGCCGTAGGGACCTTTGGCCCAGCCTGGGCCTGGTCGTCGCAGCGGCGATGTGGGGCGTCTATTGGTACCCGCTACGCCTGTTCAACGCGGCGGGCATCGACGGCGCATGGCCGTTGCTGCTCATGTTCGTGTCCATCGCCATTGTCATGGTGCCGTTCGGCGTGGCGCGGTTCCGCGCGATGGCCACCGCGGGGCTGGGGCTGTACCTGACCGGCCTGTGCTCGGCGGGCTCGTGGGTCATCTACTCCTACAGCCTGCTGATGACCGACGTCGTCAGGGCCCTGTTGCTGTTCTACATGACCCCGGTGTGGGGCGCCCTGCTTGCCCGCCTGCTGCTGAAGGAGCCGATCACGCCGGTGCGCATGCTGGCCATCGGCATGGGCCTGGCCGGGCTGGCGGTGATCTTGGGCTTCGAGGGGGGAATCCCCCTTCCCCGCAACGCTGGCGACTGGCTGGGCCTGCTGTCGGGCCTGCTGTGGGGCTATACGATGGTGCGCCTGCGCCGCGAGGAGGGGCGCGACCTGTTCACGTCGCTGTTCGCGTACTTCGTGTGCGGCGCGCTGGCGGCCGTGACGGTCGTGATGCTGCCCTTCGAGTTCGTGGGCGATGTTCCCTCCCGGGACGTGGTGCTGGACCAGGCGCCGTTCCTGGCCGGGATGGGGCTGCTGTTCATCCTGCCCACGATCCTGCTGATAACCTGGGGCTCGCGCATGGTGAGCCCGGGCCGGGCCGGTGTCCTCTTGATGGCGGAGGCCGTGGTCGGTACGGTCTCGGCTGCAATCCTTACGGACGAGCCCTTCGGTCTGCGCGAGATCGTGGGCGCCCTTCTCATCATTTCCGCCGGCATCGTCGACGTGCTGTGGGCACCCGTGCCGAAGCCGGCCCCGGCAGGAGACTGACGCCATGGCGACGCCATCGGGACGCAGCAAGGCCCTCAAGGCGAAGGGGGCCGCCAAGCCGCGCACCGCGGGCAAGGTCCCGCCCGCGAAGGGCGCCACGCGGGCGCGGCCGCAGGCGGCCCCCAAGCCCATTCCCCGCATCAAGGCACCCACCGCAAAGGCGCTGCCAGCCAAGCCGGTGCAGGCGACGCCTTCCTCGCCCGAGACCGACAAGCTGTTGCTGACCGGCCTGGGCGAGGCCGCACGGGCGATCGGCAAGCCCGACTTCTATGCCCGTCTGCTGGACGTGATGAAGCACGTGGGAACCTGGAAGATCGCCAACGTGGTGCGCTACTCGCGCTTCGCGGCGCCGCACTTCCTGGTGAGCGTGGAGGGAAGGCCCGCGATGGCCGACTTGTACCTGTCCGGGTACTACCGGTTCGATCCCTACTACCGCCACTGGCGCGAGGTGGGGACGGGCGGCGTGATGACGCTGCGTGGCGCCTCGAAGCCCGAAGGGCTGACCAGCGACTACTTCACCGCCTTCCTGCCGCGCACGGGCATCGTCGACGACCTGGGCGTGCTGCTGCCCTCGGTGGGCGGCACGGCCATCGGGCTGTTCCTGGAGACCCCGCTGCGCCGCTACACCCCCGCCGAAACGGCACGGCTTGAGCTGCTGTACCCCCTATTCCTTGGGCTGCACGACGCGCACCTGGCGCGGCTCCTGTCCGACACGCTGTACGGCGACCCGTCTGTGGGGCCGCTGGCCGAACGGCCGATGGCGATCCGCGACCGCGAGGGCGGCTGGGTGCACGCTACCCAGGCGTGGCGCGACCTGGAGGCGAGCGAGCCCGCCCTGCGGGCCGCCATCCAGCGGGGCGACGCCGTGGTGGAGACCGCAGCCGGCATGCTGCACGCCGAGCCGCTGGGCAACGACAGCCCGCTGGCCCCGGGCGGCACGCTATACGTGGTCGAGAAGGGCGGGCCCTCGGCCCCGCCGCTGAGCTTCGACGCGGTGTTCGGCAGCTTCGCCGAGGGGCAGCTGACGCGGCGCGAGGCGCAGATCGCCAAACTGATCCTGTCGGGGTATCCCACCGCCCACATCGCCAAGACGCTGGGCATCGGGGTGGGCACGGTGAAGAACCATCGCCGGCGCCTGTACGACAAGCTGGACATCACCACCGAGCGCGAGCTGTTCAGCCTGTTCCTGGCCCACCTGACGGGGGCTGGCGGCGCGCCGATGGTGCCCTAGGGCATGGGTGATGGGTGCCGGGGTGATGGCGCCCCCGACACCCTTCCGGTTCCGCGTCCCGCGACGCACCCTGGCGGCCACGGTGAACCGCAGGACGTGGTGGACGCGATAGCAACGGTGCTGAAGACCGGCGACGGGTTCGACTGGCGGGGGCGCTTCGGCGCGGACCCGGAAACCTCCTACGTACTGCCGGCGCGGCACTACTGGGATCCAGGCATCTACCAGCGCGAGATGGGCGCCATCTTCCATCGCACCTGGCAGATGGCCGGGCACCTTTCGCGGCTGCGCGAGCCGGGCGACTACTTCACCTTCACGGTGGGCGACCAGAACCTGTTCGCCGTGCGCGGCAAGGACGGGGAGGTGCGGGCGTTCTACAACGTGTGCTCGCACCGCGCACACGAGCTGCTGAAGGGCGAGGGGCGTTCGAGGGTCATCACCTGCCCGTACCACGCCTGGTCGTTCCATGCGGACGGCAAGCTGCGCACGGCGCGCGGCAGCGAGAAGGTTGCCGGCTTCGACAAGGACGAGTTCTGCCTGAAGCAGGTCCGAACCGAGACCTTTTGCGGGTTCCTGTTCGCAAACCTTGATCCGGACGCGCCGACGCTGGCCAGCCTGACCGGCAACCTGGAGAACGAGATCCGCAGCTATTGCCCGGACATCGACAAGCTGGTGCGGGCGCGGCGGCTGCACTACGAGCTGAAGGCCAACTGGAAGAACGTCGTCGACAACTTCCTGGAATGCTACCACTGCCCGCCGGCGCACCCGGCCTTCACCGACCTGGTCGCGATCCCGACCTACCGCACGAAGACCTACGGCTGCTATTCCAGCCACATCAGCGAACCGCACACAGGGCGCAGCAAGGCCTACAGCTTCGATGCGTCCGACCCCAACGTGCGCACCGAGTTCGCGGCGTGGTGGCTTTGGCCGAACGTCGCGTTCAACGTCTTCCCGGGATGCGCCAACATCGCTGTGCTGCACATCATGCCCGACGGGCCCGAGCGCTCGCGCGAGCACTTCGATTTCTACTTCCTGGACGAGCAGGCGACGGCCGAGCAGGAGGAGGCGATCCGCTACACCGACGAGATCCTGCAGGCCGAGGACATCGGCCTGGTGGAGAGCGTGCAGCGCGGGCTGAAGAGCCGGGGCTACCACCAGGGGCGCTACGTGGTGGACAAGGAGCGCACCGACATCAGCGAACACGGGCTGCACCACTTCCACGGCCTGGTGCTGCAGGCGCTAGAAGCCCGGACCTAGGGGCCGGCGTAGGCCAGCAAGGGCGCGCGCTCGGCCACAACGACATAGCGCAGCGGGCCGCGCGCCACCCCGTCGAAGGGCCAGCAGGTGACGAGCGCCAGGCGCGCGCCCGTGGGGCCTCCGTCGTCGGCCTCCAGCCCCGAGGCGCCGGCGGCAACGATCGCCGTGGAGACCACGCGGTAGGCCACGGGCGGGCCGGCGGCAGCCTGGGCCAGCACCAAGTCGCCGACCGCCAGGTCGCGCAGGAAGCGGAAGTGAGTGTCGCGGTGGCCGGCCAGCACGGCGGTGCCGGGCGCGCCCACGGCGACCGAGGCGTCGAGGTGGCCCGGGCCGAAGGCCAGCGCCTCGCCGCTGGTGCCGCCCAGCACCACCGCCTCCGCATCGAGGCGCGGCACGGCGAGGCGTGCCACCGGCACCACGTCGGCCCAGGGCCAGGGACGGGCCTCCCCCTCTCCCTCCCGCGTGCGCTGCCAGGCGCGGTCGAGCAGGACCTGGGCCAGGTGCGCCTTGGCCGGGATGGCGAGCGCGTGGGTGGCCAGGCCCAGGCCGGCGGCGAGGAGGACGAGCCCCAGCGCCGCCGGTCGGGAACGCAGCCTCATGCCCGGCCCTCCTGTCTGCGCCGGCGTGCGGCCAGGATCAGCATCAGCGCGCCGGCGCAAGCCATTGCCGCGCCACCCAGCAGCAGCGGCTCTGTCAGGGTGGCGGTCTGCGGCAGGGCGAGCGTCGGTGCGGGGTTGGCCGCTAGGGCGTCGGGGGACGCCGGCGCGGCGACCTGGGCCAGCTTGGTCAGGGCGAACGCCGAGGCATCGGTGGACGCCTGTGAGCCAGGCAACGTCGACAGGGCGGCGTCGCGCTGGAGCTCGGCGGCGCCGAACACCTTGTCGAACTCCCAGCCGGCGGGAAGGTTGAGCGGCAGCTTGCCCGAGCGTAGCTCCTCGCCGTCGGGGCGGCTCGGCGTCACGTCGATGGCGACCAGGCTGGTGAGGCGGCTGACCAGCCCGTAGGCTAGGGCCGTTCGCAGCACGTCGGCGTCCAGCGCCGCGGGATCGGCGGCGGCGAGGCGGCGCTCCTCCAGGGTGGCGATCCTGGCATGGGCCCATAGCCGGGCAATGCCCGCACCCGGGCGGGCGTCGGCTAGCGCGAGTTCCGCCCGCCAGGGCGTCTCGCCGATGCGCCCCTCGAGCGTGACGGCGCCGGCGGCGGCGGGCAGGCGCAGGGCCACAATCACCGGCTCGCCGGCATAGAGGTCGGGCAGCGGGTCGGGGAAGGCTTCGCCCTCACCGTCCCAGCGGGCGGCGAGATCGGTCATGATCGGGTTCTCCAGCTTGCGGAAGAGCTCGGCCATGCGCTCCGCGATCTGCTCCTCGGCGCCGATGAAGGTGAAGGTGCCGCGGCCGGCGCGGGCGGCGGCGGCCATGAACCAGCCGTTGGGCGCCGAGCCGATGCCTATGGTGAAGAGCCGGCTGCGCCCTAGGTCGCGCCCGATGGCGGCGAGAAGCTGGTCCTCGTTGCCCACGGCGCCGTCGGTCAGGAACACGACCTGGCGGAGCCGCGTGCGGTCCTCCGGCGCGGGATCGATCAGGGCCTCCTGCAGGGCGGGCAGCATCTCGGTGCC
>Ga0073934_10007265_pt1 | contig 15550 bp, 10 predicted proteins | sample LarsenN4metaG_FD_76834 | JGI IMG/M metagenome (GOLD analysis project Ga0073934, IMG submission 76834) | Hot spring sediment bacterial and archeal communities from British Columbia, Canada, to study Microbial Dark Matter (Phase II) - Larsen... ...
AACCTCGTGGCAGCCCCGCGGACCTGTTTCCACCACCGCTGTTACGAGGTTCTCCCTTTTCCAGCAAGACCAGTCCCAAAATCAACAACGCTCAGTTTGAGTAAACAGCAAGAGATCAAGGGCTGCGTCGTTTCCGAGCCTATTGTGTCAACAGCACACGTTCGATCCAAGCGGCCAACCGTGCCCTCTGCCCCTCACGCCGCCGGCGGTTCCACCAGCGGTAGCAGCGGGGCGAGGTCGATTTCGAGGCCGGGCAGCAGCCGCGAGGTCAGGCGGTCGGCGGGGGTGTATTCCCGGATGCCGTGCGCGTCGTAGACCTCGACGACGCGCTCTTCCGGGTAGATGATCCACACCTCATCGACGCCGTAGCGGAAATACTGCCGGCGTTTGCGGGCGAGCTGGTCGGCTTCGTTGTGGGGGCTGACGATTTCCACGGCCAGATTGGGCACCACCGCCCAGTCGCCGCGGTAGGGGAGCGGGCGATCCAACGGCCAGCGCTCTTTGGACACGAACGCCACGTCGGGCCGGCGACTGAGGTCGCGGGTGGCATCGAGGATGAACACCATCTCCATCACCACGTGACCCAGGCCGAGCCGCCGGACTTCGCTGTCCAACAGCGTCTGCAGCCGCGAGGCAATCCAGACCGCCAGCGCGCTCATGGGCTTCTCCACCACGCGGCCGAATTCGATCTCCCACAGCGCGTCCGGATGCGACAGCGCCTGCGCGATCAGATCGCGGGAGACAGCCTGCTCCAGTAGGTCGGCGGTCGACATGGGGAACTCTCTGGCCCGAGCTTCAGTTCATGCCATGCTATCAGATCGGCAGGCTTGGGTGAATACGCGGTTGCACAGGTCGCCGCTTCAGCGACCTGCGCTGCGGCAGCAGCGAGAGAAGTCTGAGTCACCCCCACCGATCACCTTCGCTCACACGTTCTGCCACTGCGTGGCCTTGGCCGAATTAAGTACGGCGTCGCAGACCTTCTGCGTCTCCAGTGCGTCGCGGAAGGTGGGGCCGATGGATTCGCCTTTGGCAACTCCTTCCAGGAAGTCGGCGACCTGGTGCACGAAGGTGTGTTCGTAGCCGATCTGCAGGCCGGGGACCCACCAGTGCTTCATGTAGGGGTGGTCGCCGTCGGTGATGTGCACGCTCCGCCAGCCGCGGAGGGGGCCTTCGTCGCGGTGGTCGAACCATTGCAGGCGGTGCAGGTCGTGCAGGTCCCACTTGATGCTGGCGTGCTCGCCGTTGATCTCGAACGTGTACAGGGCCTTGTGGCCGCGGGCGTAGCGGGTGGACTCGAACAGGCCCAGCGAGCCGTTCTGGAACCGGCACAGGAAGGCGCAGGCGTCGTCGATGCCGACTTTTTCCACCTTCCCCGTCAGGGTGTGCTTCCGCTCCTTGACGAAGGTTTCGGTCATGGCATTGACGGTGGTGATGCCGCCGTTCAGCCAGATCGCGGTGTCGATGCAGTGGGCCAGGAGGTCGCCGGTGACGCCGCTGCCAGCCGCGGCGACGTCCAATCGCCAGAGGGCCGTGCCCCCCTGCGGCAGATCGGCGGAGATCGTCCAGTCCTGCAGGAAATTGGCGCGGTAATGGAAAATCCGGCCCAGCTTGCCCGCGTCGATGAGCTGCTTGGCGAACGTCACCGCCGGGACGCGGCGGTAGTTGTACCAGACGGTGTTCAGCACCTTCGCCTTCTCGACCGCCTGGCACATCTCCTCCCCTTCGGCGACGTTCATCGCCAGGGGCTTTTCGCAGAGGATCATCTTGCCGTTGGCGGCCGCGGCGACGGCAATATCCTTGTGCAGGTTGTTCGGGGTGCAGATGTCGACGGCGTCGATGTCCTTCCGCTCGACGAGCTTCCGCCAGTCGGTTTCGGTGGAGGCGTAGCCCCACTGGTCGGCGAACGCCTTGACCTTGTCGGCGTCGCGGGCGCAGACGGCCTGCAGGACGGGCGTGTATTCGGTCTGGAAGAAGTTGGGGACGCGGCGGTACGCATTGGAGTGCGTGCGGCCCATGAATCCGTACCCGATCATGCCGATGCGCAGCGGTTTGGCCATTAGCGGAGTCCCTTGTCCTTCAACAGTTGTTCAGCCCAGGTGGAATCCTCGTCCGCGAGCGGTGGAGTGGGCGGTTTGGAGTAGTCGATTCGCACGCGATACGGGCCGGTATCGTAGGCTTGGTCGAACGCCGATTGCAAATCCAGCACGGCGTCGGCGTCGCCGGCGTGGAGCGGGATTGGAATCCGCGGCAGGCGGTCGCGGATGCGGAGCGGATAGAACTCGTAGGCGTCGGTGTCGGCCCGGTGGATGTGGATGAGGTACTGGTACGGCCGATAAGGCTCAACGATCTCCTGCGGCACGGCGGCGACGTGCCTTCCGGAGCGCAGCAGGTCAATCTCAACGAGATGGATGCCATCTCGCTCGCATGCCCGTTGTTTCCGTCGATACAGGCGGCGTCCCTCGCGTGTTGCCTTGTTCCACGGGCTGAGGAACTCGATCCCCGCGACCAATCGGCCGCTCTCCGTGTGATGGATGTCGATGTAGGGCTCGCGGATCTGCACCTGCGGCCGGACGACCCGAACCGGCGGATCTGCGACGGTGGTGCTTGCCGTTGCGGGAGGCGGATTCGGCGGCTCGCGGATCACCGCGACGTCCGGGTAAATCGGCCGGCCCGGTTCGGTGATCCACACCCGTTCGCCGGGATTGGCGTAATAGCCCCGGGCCATGAGCTGCGGCTGCAGGACGCCGACCGTTGAGGCAATCAATAGGTCATGCAAGCCGGGCCATTCGGTCCGGGCTTCCAGATACGGGTCCATGCCGGGGAATGGGCTGGGCATTTCGAGGCTCGCACGGGTTGCGATACGCCGGGGCAAGATCAGTGTCGCATCCCCCGGATTGTCGGGTCAACCGGCGTCGGGCGATTCACCCCTGTCACCGCGAGGGAACGGCCGGCATCACAACAGCGACCTGCGACGGCGACCCCCTGGATGGTTGCGGCAGGCGATCGGCCGGACCGCCCGCTCTCGGACGGATTGAGCGGCGTCTGTCAGTCCGCGGCCGAGCCCATCCCTTCCTGTTGCGGGAGTTTGCGCACATGGTCCGTTTCACGTGGTTCCAGCCGATCTCGGCGGCGGTGTTTTCTGTGTTGGGGGTGTTGTCGGCGACGGCGGCGGACGCGTCCCCCAGGGGGTTCGTGTACACGATCAACAACGACGTGGCCAACAACGGCATCGCGGCGTACGCCCGCCAGGCTGACGGCTCGCTGAAGGAGATTGCCGGTTCTCCCTTCCAGGCGGGTGGGCGGGGATTGTCCGGCGGGGACATCGACGAACAGGGGGCGATCCGTATCGCCGGGCGGTTTGTGCTGGCGGTGAATCCGGGGAGCGACAGCATCGCGGTGTTCACGAAGTGCAACGAGGGGAAACTGACGCCGGTCGCCGGGTCGCCGTTTCCCGCCGGCGGCAGCACGCCGCTGAGTCTCACCGTGTCGGGCGATCTGGTGTACGTCGCCAACCAGGCGGCGCCGTTCGCCAATCCGAAGACCGATCCGAACATCACCGGGTTCCGGCTGATGGCGGATGGCAAACTGATGCCGATTCCTGGTTCGACCGTGATGTTCCCCCAAGGCCGGGGACCGGCCCAGGTCGAATTCTGCCCCACGGGGGACATGCTCGCCGTCACCAGCGGCTTCCAGACGGAAGACGGCAGCCGGCTGCACGTCTACAAGGTGCTGGCCGGCGGCAAGCTGCAGGCCGCGCCGGGTTCCCCCGCGACGCCGATGGGGGCTTCCGGCACCGTCGGGTTCTCGTGGGGGATGCAGGGGGACAAGATCTACCTGTCGAACTTCCGCGGCTCGGCGATCGTGACGTTCGACGTCAACCGGCAGACCGGCATGGTCCGGCAGATGGGGGAGCCGCTCGGCGATGACCAGCGGGCCGCGTGCTGGACTGCCATCACCAGGGACGGCCGCACGCTGTACGTGGCGAATTATGTGAGCAACTCGGTGTCGGTCTATGACGTGGGCGACCGCGGGATGCTGACGCTGCTGGGTTCGGTCCCCCGTCGCGACACCAACGGCATGGACACGAAGGACCTCGAAGTCTCGCCGGACGGGAAGTTTTTGTACGTGGTCGGTTCCGGGAAGCGGCAGATTTCGGTGTTCAAGATCGGCGAGAACCGGCTGCCGAGCGAACTGCCGGAGTGCTGTTCGCCGATGGTCGTCCGCTCGGGGCAGAACATCACCGGGCTGGCGGTGGAGTAGTGGGAGTCCCGTGCGCGAAGCCCACGGGTTGCAACCCGTGGGCTTCGGTCGCGCGATGTCTGATATTCCTGTGGTATCATTGATCCCCTTCGTCCGGAGCCCATCATGATCCGCAGTCTGTGTGGTTTGTTGTGCGTGCTCGCTCCCCTCACGGTTGCGGCCGATGAGGTCCGCGACACGCTCGCGAAGGCGTCGCGGTTTCTGCAGGAGGACATGCAGACCTGGCGCAGCGAGCGGAACTGCGCCGCCTGCCATCACGGGCCGTTTGCGTTGTGGACGCTGAGCGAACTGACACGGCGGCAGATCGCGGTTGAACCGGGCTACGTCGCGAACCTGGCGGAATGGATTCGGACCGATGACGCGGCGGGCCTGTTGCCGAAGCCGCCGGCCGGTGATGCGAAAGAGAACCCGTCGGCGTCGGCGATGAGTCGGGCGGCGTATCTGGCCTACGGCGTCAACGCGCTCGCGGAGCGCACGTCGGAGGTCCAGGCGATGCGGCAGCGGCTGGTGCAGTTTTTCCGTGCGGCGCAGTCCGAGGACGGTTCGTGGGTGGGACCGCTGGGCCGACCGCCGGTGCTCAATCCGACGATCGAGTTCACGCTGCTGGTGGCGGTGGCGTGGCTGCCGCATCGGGACGAGTTCCCCGAACTGCCGGCGATGCTCGACCAGGCCGCCGCGTGGATCGACGCGCAGCCCGTCGGCGCATCGCACCAGGAATTGGCGCTGCGGCTGATGTGGGCCGCGGGACGGAAGGAGGCCGCGGCGACGGAGTCATTGACGAAGCGGCTGTTTTCGCTGCAACAACCGGACGGCGGCTGGCGACAAGCGGCGGATATGGCGTCCGACGCCTTCGCCACCGGGCAATCGCTGGTGGCGCTGCGGAAAGCCGGCGTGCCGGCGAACGACCCGGCAATCCAGCGCGGCGTGCAGTTTCTGCGGACCACGCAGGCGGAGAACGGCTCCTGGCCGATGGCCTCCCGTCCGCATCCCGAGAACCGCCGCACGGCGGACGACCTGACGCCGATTACTTATGCAGGAACCGCGTGGGGCGTGCTGGGCGTCGTCGCGGCCACGGCTCGGTAGTGCGTCCTGAATCTGCCCAAAACTGATCCATCCGCGCAGAATGATTGACCCCATCGGCGATTCTGGATTCAATCACAGGAGTGTGCCGTGCATCTCGCATCGGCCGACATTGCTCCGAAGGTGATGGCATGTCCGTTCGTCTGCGTCTGCTGACTGCGACCGCGTGGATCCTGTCGATCGGCCTGGTGGAGGCGCAGAACGTGCCTCCGCCCAGCCCCAGAACGGGAGCGGTGACGGGCAATCCGGAACACGAACGTTTGAAGCTGGATGCCGAGGCGGCCTATCAGGCGGGGGACTTCCCCAAGTGCATTGACCTGACCGGCCGGGTTCTGGCGCAGAACCCCAAAGACCACGTGGCGCTGTACCTGCGGGCCAGCGCGCGGGTCGAGCTGGGCCAGTTGCAGCGGAGCCTGAAGGAGGTCCGCGCCGGCATCGAGGAAGCCCGCGACGCGATGCGGTACGGCGGGACCGAGCAGGTGAACTATTACCTGCCTTACTTCTACGGCATGACGGCGTTGTCCCAGATGGAGGGCCGGCCGGAACACGCCAAGGTGGTCGTCGATTTTTCGGGGCAGATCATCGCCCGGCCGAATCTCAAGCCCGAGGAAAAGGCGAACCTGCTGTATCAGCGGGCCGCGGCGGAGTTGTTCCTCGAAAATTACGACGCCGCCGAACGGGACTACGCGGCGGCGGCGGCGCTGGTGCCGACGCATCTGGGGGCCCGGCTGGGACTGGCCGACGTGTTCGTGCGTCAGAACAAGCTCGACAAGGCGGAGGCGGCGTTCACCACGGCCGTGCAGGCCGTCCCCAACAATCCGCTGGTCTACAACAACCGGGGCATGTTCTATCAGAATCAGGGAAAGACGCAGCAGGCGATTGCCGACTTCACGAAGGCGATTGAACTCGACAACAGCTACACGGTGGCCTACACGAACCGCGGCTTTGCGGCGATGGCCGAAGGCAACCCGCAGGCGGCCGAAGCCGATTTCACCTCGGCGCTGCGGATCGACCCGAATCAACCGCTGGTGCACAGCCTGCGGGGGACGGCCCGGCTGTCGCAGGGGAACCCGCAGGCGGCCATGGAGGACTACGCGCAGGTCTTGCGGCTCGATCCGCAGAACCCGATTGCCCACGCCGATCTCGGGTTCGCCCGCTATTTCGGGGGGGATTTCGCCGGCGCCGTGGCCGCCTTCGATCAGGCAGTCACCCTGGACGCGAACCTGCGGTACCTGAATCCCTGGCGATACTGGGCGGCCGTCAAGGGGAAGCAGGCGAACGCCGCCGCCAAACTGGGGGACGCACTGACCAAGCCGGCGGACCAACGGGACTGGGTCGATCTCCTGGGAGGGTTCCTCGCCGGAGCGGTCAACGAACAGCAACTGCTGGCCGCCGCCGACAAAACCGAGGGGCCGTTGCGGGCGGCTCAACTGTGCGAGGCGTATTACTTCCAGGCGGAGAAGAAGGCCGCCGCAGGAGATGCGGGCGGCGCGGCCGCCCTGTATCAGCAGACGCTCGATACCAGGCAGGCTCACTTGTCGGCATACCGCGGCGCGCAGTACGCCACGAAGAAGTTCGCGGCGAGGCCGTAAGCGTGTTGGTCGTGGTCTACCGCTTCACCGCGACGAACCGCAGCCGGACGTAGTCGGCGGTCCAGCGGCCGGCGGCGTCGCACAGCGTCGGCCGGCAGGCGTCGCGGACTTCGGCGAACAGGCTCGCGCGTTCCTCCGGCGGCCAGCCGATCGTGAACGATTGCGCGAACGTCTCCAGCCAGCCGATCATGTCCCCGGGCAACGGCGTCGGCCGGGAAAAGCTCAGCAGCCATCGCACGTCGAAACCCGCGCGGCCCAGTTTTGCCTGGTATTCGTCGTCGCGGGGAAAGTACCACGGATTCAGGGAATCATAGCTGTGCCCGCGCCGCTGCAGGGCGGTCCGCAGGGCCTCGCAAATGGTGCCGACATTTCCCTGGCTGCCGAACTCCCCCACAAAACGACCGCCGGTCTTGAGCGCCCGGGCGACCCCCGCCAGCACCTCATCCGGGCGACGCATCCAATGCAGCGCGGCGTTGCTGAAGACGGCGTCGAACTCGCGATCAAACGGCAGACTGTGGCCGTCGCACACCAGCGCCGTCACCCCCCGGCGCCGCGCCGCCTCCACCTGACGCGGACTGGCATCGACGCCCACGACCCGGCACCCGTGCGCGGCCAGCTTTTGCGTCAGCACGCCGTCGCCGCAGCCGAGATCGAGAATCCGCTCCTCCGGTTGCGGGGCCAGCAACGGGACCAGCGCCTGACCGAAGTCGGCCACAAACCCCGCCTCCCGGCCGTAACGCTCGGGATCCCAATCGGGCGGTTGTCCTGACGGCATCGAGGGAACCCGCATGTCCTGCTCGCTTTCCGAGGGTCCGGCCCGTTGACCAATGGGACGCCGCTGACCCGCCAACCGCTCGCGGTCAGATGTGAATACGTCGCCAGGCGCTCACCAGATCATCGGCATCAACTCCAATGGGCTGGCGACGGCCCGTCGATTGTGCAATTCGGCGGTTCGGCAACCCGTCATCGCGGGGTTTCCCGCGGAGCAAACGTGGCCTGCGGCGGGCCGCGCAGCACCGGCGGCGGACCGATCGGCCGGGCCTCGAACGCGCCCAAAAACTGCTGCAGGGCGTTGTCCACCGCCGGGAACGGCACCACCCGCGCGATGGGCGCCGCAATCGGACCCCGCACCTCCACGGCCAGCCACCCCTGGCTGACCATGTTGACCATGCCCACCAGTTCCCGCAGACCCGGCACGCGCACCTGGTTGCGCGGCTGCATCGAGAAGAAGTCGAGCGTCACCATGCCGTCGAACCGCACGTTTCCGCGGCCGCGGAGACTGATCGCGTTGCCCACCAGGTCGATCGGCTCAAAGTAATACCGTTCGTTGGCGATCGTGAAGAAAAAATTCGCGTAGTCGAAGGCCGCCCGGTTGAACGGCTGGAACTGCGGCAACTGGAAGATCTGCAGGAACACCGGCAGTTCGTAGAGCGCCGCGGGGCTGATCTGCAACTGACCTTCCCCCTCCAGCCCGCTGGCGGCGACCCCGCGGCCGTGGAGGTCCATCCAGCCGTTCATCAGGCCGCGGATGTTGTTGTAGCCCCGCAGATGCCGCAGGGCGTACTTCTCCAGGCTGGCATTGCTGAGCTCGAGATGCGCCCGGTACTCCGGCTCGACGTGCCTCAGGTCGACGATCGCATCGAGCGCCACCTCGCCGTCGAACGCCCGGCCGGTCAACCGGTTGGCGAGCGTGACCTGCGGGACGGCGTCCCCCTTGGGGGGGCTGGCCATCTCGGCGGCGCCGGCGACGAACATGCCGTCCTTCAGCGAAATCGGTCCCTGCACGCGGGTGATCTGGTGGTTCGTCAGCACGTCCAGCGAATCGAGATCCAGCCGGCCCGACAGCATCGTCTCCCGCGGCGTCCAGCGACCGGAGAGCCGCATGCGGCCGTGGATGTCGTCGATCCTCAGCCCGGCGTTGAGCGCGGCTCCAGCCAGAATCACCTGCAGGTCCCAGTCCGCTCCGACGATGCCGCCGCGGCGCTGATCGCCGTAGAACGTCACCGGCCCGCCATGCAGCGAGAACCGCCCGTCCGGCGCGAGGGCGTCGACCACGTCCTGCAGCGCCTGAGGCAAGGCCCGCCGCAACGCCGGAGACGGCGACAGGTCGTCGACGTGTAACTGCGAGAGCTCAATCGTCACGGTGCCGTCGTTATGACAGACCGCTTTCCCGGATCCGCTGACGCGGGTGTCGTCGTGCCCCGCCGAGAAGGCCGCGATCTCCACGACGTTGTCGCGGTAGCTGAAACTGCCCGTGAAATCCTGCAGGGGATAGGGAAACTCCCGCAGCAGTACGGCGCCGTCCAGCACGTCGAGCTTCGACACCTCGACCACCGGCAACTGGCCCGGCGACCAGCCGACGTGCGTCTCGACGTCGAACCGCCCCTGCGGCGCGAGACCATCCCACACGTCCTGCAACGTCGTCGGCAGGGCTGCGTACAACGCGCGGTCGAAGGCGGCGTTGGTGCCGGTCACGTGCAGGTCCAGCCGGCCCGGGGACTGCCGCCAGTCGAACCAACCGTGCCCCGTGAGGACCGCGCCGTCATGTTCGCCGGAGAGTTCCTCGCAGGTGACGCGGTCGCCGATCCAGCGGACCCGGCCTGACAGCCTGGTGACGGGATACGGAAACGCCTCCGGTTGCACGGTGCAATCCGTCAGCCACGCCACCGCACCCACCTGGTATTTCTGATCCGGTCCCGCTGGTCGAACGATCCGGGCCAGCGCGCGGCCGCGGCCGGATAGCCGCAGCGATTCGACCACCTCCCGCACGTTCGGCGGAAACGCCCGCTCCAGCGCCGCATCCAGCGGCACGTCATCCGCGCGGATGTCGAAGATGGCGTCCCCCTCCGGTCCGGGGTTGTGAATCGTGCCCACCACTTCCACCGGCACCGAATTGCCGAAGCCCTTCCCCGTGATCTCCACCAGATCATCGCGCCACGTCAGCCGGGCGGTGATGTCGCGAACGGGGTACGGGAACCGCTCGTGCGTGACGCCGCCGTTGGCCAGCGACAGGTCGATGTCCCAGCTCGGCCGCTTGTGTTCGTCGAGTCCGAGTTGCAGCGTTCCGCTGACCTCGCCGGTCAGCGCCATCGCCTCCACCTGCCGCTGCAGGTTCGCCGGCAGCCGACTGACCAGCGCATCGTCGATGGGCACCCCTTTGACCCGGATCGCGGCACGGGCTGCGCCGCCAAACGCGGCCGTCCCGTCGAGTTGCAGCGTTGTCCGGCCGTTCCGCGCGGCGAGGTCGTGGACTGCGACGCCGCGGTGGTCCGCCTCGACCCGGCCGCGGAGATCGAACAACGCCGCGGGCAGCACCGGATGCTCCAGCCGGCCGGACAACAGCGTCGCCGTGCCGCGAAACTCCGGCGCGGCGGCCGGGTCCGATTGTTCGGCGTGCAGCTGCAGCCGCGTGGTCAGATGGATCGCGGCCGGCTGGGATGCGGTCTCCGCCGTCGCCAGCGAGGGGATTTTCGTCAGCAGCCACTGCTCCCCCGCGGCGATCCGCGGCGACAGCTCCGGCCAGACCACCGTTGCCAGTTCCAGCGTGTTCGCATCGAGCGACAGGTTCTGCAGATCGGCATCGAGGCTCCACGCCGACCGCTCGATCGGCACGTCCGCCTGTACCGTGACGGGGCCGGTGATGTCGGTGCGGGCCGACAACTGCACCGCATACGACTTCCGCGACAACGGCCGGGCCGTGATCTGCACGCCCTCCACCGGAACGGCGAGCGCCCGCTGTCCGGCGCCGCGCTCGAACACCGCCTCCACCTGGCCGTGGACAATGTCGATGTCCGGCAGGACGCCTCCCGGGCCGTCGAACTTCAGCTGCAGGCCGCTCCAGTTCCAGGAACCGTCCGCGCGACGTGACACGCGCACTTTCGGCTGGCTGATGCGGACGGCCTCGACGATCACCTGCTGCTGCTCGGTAAACCGCTGCCGGTCCAGCGTGACGAGCGTCTCCGGAATGACCAGGGACGGACGGCGGTCGTCCGGCAGCCGCACGGCGAGATCGAAAATCCGCACGCGGCCCAACAGGTCGACGTTGGCCCGCGCAATCGTGACCCTGCAGCCGGGAGCCACCTTCTCCGCCTGCTTGAGCAGTTCGGCCCGCAACAGCTCGTCGCTGCGAAAATACAGCCACGCCAGCGCCCCGCCGGCGATCACCACCAGCAACAGCCCCAGCGTCAGCATGTTCCGCAGCAGCCGCCCGATCACGACGGGACCTCCCGTCGCACGAAGCAACCCGGCAACACGGCCACAATGCCCGCCGCCGCCAGAATCCACAGCGGCAGCTCGGCCGGCAGCCGGTAGCGGATCGACCCCACAAACAGCATGTGCACAGCGCCGAAGAACACCGCCGGACCCAGCGCCACCAGCCACAACCGCCAGTCGCGGCGCTGGGTCCACAACCCGATGAGCGCGAACAGATACAGCGGCAGCGTCGCCGCCAGCAGACCGTATTTCACGACCGGCTGACGGAACTGCGCGGCATTCGGCCACGGACTCCAGTACCGCCCCGCCTTGATGACGGCCAGTTGCAGCGCGCGTCCGGGATTCGCCGCGGCAAACGCCCACGCCCGCCGGCGGTAGGTCTGGTCCATCTCGTACTCGGACATCTGACCGAGCAGGTTCTCCCGGTCGAAGAATGTCATGTCGCTGTCGCCGGTGGCATCGGGATTCAGGCCGTCATACAGGCTCGGCCCAACCCACAGCGTGGTGATCACCCAGTGGCCGGTGGCGGAATGATTGCGGAGCACCCACGGGGAGTAGGCAACGCCGAACGCCGTCAGCAGCACGGCCGCCTCGATCCACCGCGCGCGGCGCCACCGCCCCACGACGACGATGACCATGGCCGCGAGCACCGCGACCGGCAACCACGTCGGCCGCAGCAACGTCGCGACCGCGCACAACAGCCCCGCGCTGACCGCTGCCAGCAGCCGCGGAGCTCCCTCCCCGCGGTTCTTGATCAGCATCGCGATGGGAACAAGCGACGCCGTCATCGCCGTCGCGAACGTCGATTCGCTCAACAGCAGCGGACTGAACACGACCAGCGCCGGCGACACCGCCGTCGCCGCGGCGGCAATCAGGCCGACCTCGTGTCCGGCGAGCTGGCGCCCCAGCCAGTACACACAGCCGCAGCCGGCGGCGCCGAGCACCGCCAGCACGCACCGCGTCGGCAGCAGGCGATCGCCGAACACCAGCCGGCAACCGGCGAGCAGCACCGGCAGGCCGGGCATCCGCAGAACCGTCCGTGGCGGATCGTAGACCTCATAATCCTGGCCCGCGAGGATCTGCCCGGCGAGGCGCCAATACCCATCGGCGTCCCCCTCGATCAGACACAGCCGGCCCGGAGTCGCCGACACAAGGCGGTCCACCGCGACGGCCGCCACGAGACGTGCGGCCAGCGCGATGACCAGCACGCCGGTCAACCAGATCGGCGACCGCAGCGACCTCGGCATGGGCGCACCATTCCCCCGGAAGAAAAGCGGGGAAATGTACGTCGGCCGGGCAGCCCGGTCAAGATGGAGTCCGAAGCCCACCGGCTGCGTCCCGTGGGCTTCCGCTGCACGACGTCCTCAATCCACTCAGCTTTCCGCGGTGCCCAGGTCAGTCCCGCTGTGCACGTCCTCGATCTTCAGCGGCTTGTACCCGCCGATCGCCTTGAAATACAGCAGCAGGCACAGATAGATCACCGCCATGGTCGCGGGAATGGCGGAGTCGGCGACGAGGGTCTTGCGGTCGCCGGCGATGCTGGCCTCGATGACCTTGGTCTCCCCCTCGGAACGGCTTTCCTTGGGCTTCTTGAGGATCTCGCCGACCTTCACGCCGTCGAGACCCGTCGCTTCGGGGAGCATCAGGAACGCGCTCGGTTTCGGCGCCTTGTATTCCTCGAACAGCGTGGTGTCGGCGGCCTTCAGGGCTTCCCCGGCGAAGCGGTCCTTGCTGTAGCCCAGACCGGGCGAACCGATCAGGCCGGCGGACAACATGCCGATCCCCCCCATGATGCTGATCGCCACGGCCCCGGTCCGCGGGAAGCGGTCGCTGGCGACGGCGAGCATGGTCGGCCAGAAGAACGTCTTGCCGATGCCGTACACCGTCAGCGCGAGGATGGCCGCGCCGAACGTGTTGACGCCGCTCGTGAGATTCAGTCCGACGCAGGCCAGCACCGCGCTGGTAAGCAGAATCGCGACGGGCGAGAAGCCCAGCTTCTTCTCGATGAAGTCGGCACAGAACCGCAGGCCGAACATCACCGCCGACGTGAACACGAACAGAATCTTCCCTTCGGCCGACGACAGAATGTTGCCGGTGATGTTCTGAATCCAGCCGTCCGTGCCGAGTTCCACGGCTCCGACCATCGCGTGGGTGATGAACAGCACGAACAGCAGGAAGGAACCCATCGAGAACCTGGTCATCACGGCCACGGCGACCAGCAGCACGCCGCCGACGGCGTAGCCCGCGTACTTGGCCGTCTCCGCATCGTCTCCGAAGAGCGGCTTGAGCACGTCCCCCAGGAACAGCGACAACAGGAAGCACACCACCAGACCGCCCAGCAGGCCCACGTCCTTGAACATGTCGCCCAGGCCCAAACCCAGCTTGGACGCCTCGGACTTCGGCATCCCCTGCCCCAGGAACATCAACCCGTAGATGGCGGTCGGGACGAGGAACAGCGCCAACTGCATCTTCCAGGGCCACTGCATCTGGTCGTCGAGCACCCACCCGGCGACGCCCCCCAGAATCAGCCCCGCAGGCCAACTGGCGTGCAGAATGTTGAGGTAGTGCGTGCGGTTGTTGGGGAACAGCGTCGCCACCAGCGGGTTGGCCACGGCCTCCAGCGTGCCGTTGGCGATCGCAAACAGGAACGTGCCCCAGTACACGTAGTTGTAGGCCGAGTTCCGGGCCGCAGTGACGACCGCTTCCGCCACATCGGTTCCCGTGGGCAGCGGCGCCGCCGCAAACGTGATCGCCGCGGAGAGCACATGGAACAGGAATGCCGCGACGACCAGCTTGCCATAGCCGATCTTGTCCGCGATCACGCCGCCGATGATGATCCCGAAGCAGAATCCGGTGAACCCGGCGCCGTTGAGCGCGCCGAGTTCCGCGCCGGTAAAGCCAAATTCCGTCCCCCAGTTGTCGAGGATGCCGCCGCGGATCGCGAAACCCACGCCGGCGGCGAGGATCGCCATGAAGCCGGCCCATAACAATCGGTGTGCATTCGGCGCAATGCCGTTGGCCGCCCCGTGGCTCATCGTGAGTGTCCCCCGCTGTGGCTGCTGATTCGGTGAGAGATTTGGGATCGTCGATCCGAAGAGTCGGCGTATCGTAGCCGCGGCCGGGACCGTTTTCCACGCTGAAAACCGGTTGGTCGTGGGTTGTTGGCCGCGGGTTGGCAAAGGGTCGGCACGCGGACCGACTTTTTCGCCGACCGAGGACCGACGACCCGCGACCAAATCCCTACCCAGCCGTTGCACCCCCGCGGAAAACTCGTCACAGTCCGGCGTGTCCCCCCGTTCCGACGGAGTCCCTGCATGGCACCGACGAATCCGGACGCCCCGGAATCCCGTGAACTGTTGCAGCCCGCCCCGGTGGTCCCCCGCAAAGTCCCCCTGCACACCAAGATCGTCATCGGGCTGACCCTGGGGGCCGGGCTGGGGATCGCGGCCAACCTCCTCGCCCAGCGGGTTGGCGTCGACAATGACGCCAACGGCCTCGGCGACTGGCTCGACCTGACCGTCTACTGGGTCGAACCGGTCGGCAAGGTGTTCCTGCGGCTGATGTTCATGGTCGTCCTGCCGCTGGTGTTCTCGGCCCTGTCGCTGGCCGTGGTGGAGATCGGCGACGTCCGCAAACTTGGCCGGATGGGGCTCCGCACGCTCGGTTACACCGCCATCCTGTCCGGCTCGGCGGTGCTGATCGGCCTGCTTCTGGTCAACACCATCCAGCCCGGCAAGTCGCTGCCCAAGGAAGTCCGGGACCGCATCATCACTCAAGAGGAAGGGGCCGCCAAAGGAAAGGTGGAGCAGGCGGCTAAGTCGAAGCCGATCCGCGACACGCTCGTCGATCTGATCCCCGAGAACCCGTTGCAGGAGATGGTCGGCGCGCTGGACGGCAGTTCCAAGGGGGACGGCATGCTCGCCGTGATGGTGTTCGCGCTGATCTTCGGCGTGGCGATCACCCTCACTCCCGACAAATGCGCGGGCCTCGTGAGCTGGCTGGAGGGGCTCAACGCCGTGGCGATGACGGTCATCGGCTTCGCGATGCGGCTGGCTCCGGTGGGGGCCGGGTGCCTGGTCTTCGCGGTGACGGCGAAACTGGGTCTGAGTGCGGTCTACACGCTCGCCTGGTTCGTCGGCACGGCGGTGCTGGGGCTGGCGCTGCACCTGTTCGGCGTGTATTCGATCGTGCTGTCGCTGTGCAGCCGCAAAAGGCCCAGAGACTTCTTCCGCGAAACGCGCGAGGCGATGCTGGTGGCGTTCAGCACGTCGTCGTCCAGCGCCACGCTCCCCACCGCGATCAAGGTCGCCGAACAGGATCTGAAGCTGCCCCCGCGGGTGGCCAACTTCGTGCTGACCGTCGGGGCCACCGGCAACCAGAACGGCACGGCGTTGTTCGAGGGAGTG